>Ga0255342_1000181_pt1 | contig 116889 bp, 104 predicted proteins | sample wastewater_treat_3_FD_192416 | JGI IMG/M metagenome (GOLD analysis project Ga0255342, IMG submission 192416) | Wastewater microbial communities from Lulu Island WWTP, Vancouver, Canada - plant14 | ecosystem: Engineered > WWTP > Wastewater > Unclassified | place: Canada: Vancouver, British...
CATCGCTGCCGTTGATGCTCTTGGGCTCCCAGATGTTTGCAAAAGAGATGCGGCAGGGCACGATGACCTTCGTTGCGGGTGCTGTATTGTTGTTTGCCATTGTTTTTTCCTCCTGAAATGTAGTTTTTATTCCTCGTCAGGCAGTACCGAAAACTCCTGATCCGGGGCTGATGTGAGATCGACAGGCTCTCTCGGGTCGCTTTCCGGTACGAGAGCCAGCTTTCCGGGCGGCTTGGCGACATATGCACCGAGCAGCTCATTGAACTTTTTCTTGCCCATCATTTTCTCAAATTCTGTCAGTGTGATGAGCGTCTGCTTGTAAAGATCGGTGTAGCCGTTCTGCACGGCAGTATCGACCACCGCCTTGGTGTCTGTAAAAACACGCTTGCTGCGTCCCTCGACCACCTTATAACCGGGAATGGGTACGCCGTGGTTGATCGCCTCGGAGGAGACGAACGCGAATACCGCCTCAATCCAAGAGGATATCCTGTTCAGGGTCGGCAGTATCTCTGTCAGTTCAGATATCGCGATCAGGCCCGGCTGCTTGAATACGGCGGTATTGGTATCCGCTTCATAGGGGGCGGTCATATCGCTTTCCTCTGCGGTGTCGTCAAACGCACCTGCGTCAAGGTCGAGGAAATCCTCGCGGCAGAGCGCCAGTGCTTCATCTGCACAGGCTTTGCAGACGGGTTTTGCACGGCAGAAGCGGCACCAGTCACCGGGATGCTGTTCGCCCTTGCCCTCGAAAGCAAGCAAAGCGGTCGGTTTGATGCTCTCGCCCCAGTCCTCAAGCTCCTGTCTGCTGCATTCAAAGGTGCTGATATTATCAAGACGGGGCTGGATGATGCTCATACGAACGATCTCGATATCATACAAAAAGCCGTAGGCGGCTAAACCTCCGAGTGCATACAGCATCATCTGGCTGTTGTGGTCTGCGTCCACAAACACGCCTTTGCCCGTCTTGAAATCACATACATGAAGCAGACCTCTGCCGTTTTCGTCTTTACCGATAATAAGCATATCCGCAGTACCAAAGCCCGAAGGAGCAATGTGGCTGTAATCGACACGCTCCTCCACAAAGGCAAGCGGTTCACAGCCGTTTTCACGCATCTGCTCAATAATCGTGATTACGAATTCCGCATATACATCCGTGATCTGCTCTATTTCCTCAGTATCGAACTCCTCGGACTGCGGACGTTTCACGCGCTCATGCAGGTATTTGCGGACCTTGTACTCACAGATCTCATGGGCGAATGTACCTTCTTCGGCATAGACGGAGCTTTCATTCGGGAAGTTCTCCTGCAAGCGAACCGACGGCGGACAGTGCAGCCACTGTTTGGAACTGGATGCGCTCAGAAGCGCGTGTACATCCGGCATCCGATCACCTCCGGTCAGAGCTGGGACACATCGGTGAGAAATGCCTCGTACTTGTCCTGCGGAATGTCGCTGACCTTTGCTGCGCCATACGATTTCAGCAGGGCGAGAACCTTGTCCTTATTGGCTCTGTTCTGCTTGATCTTGCCGGTCACAACCTTAATAAGGTCATCGGCAGTCAGTTCCGATGCGGGCTCCTGTTTCTTTGCAGCGGCTTTCTTTTTCGGCTGCTCCTTCGGCTTTTCCTCCGGCTCAGTGTCCCATGGCAGATCATCAGCGGAAAGGATCTCCTCAAATTCATCCGGGTTGATAGTCTCCGGAGCTGCCTCCTTCGGCACACCGTTGATCGCCATATCTGCAAGCTGCTGCGCCATGCCCGGCTCCATTGAATTCAGAAGCTGGATAACACCGCCGAAGATTGTGCCGAGTCCGTCGATCAGTTTCTTTGCGTCCACCGGGATAGGCTCCGGCGGCTTGTTCTTCTCAGTCTCCGTCATAGATCAGTCCCTCCTCGTCATCATCATAGTTTTCAGGCATCTTTTTGCTGACACCGCTGTCCCTGCGGAGCTTCTTCCTGAAATCGTCCGGGTAGCGGATCTCGAAGAAAACGCCCTCGTCATCGATCTTCAGGCGGAACTCACCGACATCCAGTTCCATGTTCGGGAGCATAGCCGATGCCATCGACATGAAGCGGAACATATCCGTAGCGGTCTGTGCGATGTCTCCCGCGCGCTTGTCCATTGCCGACTCAAGCAGCTTCAGAGCATCCAGCTTACCTGCGGACTTGCCGGGATCGGGTGCGGCACCGCGGTTGTAGCGGTTCTTCGGGGTTCTGTTTTCCATAGTCTTTTCCTTTCTGTGCGGCCTTGCGGCCAATGTATTATTGTGAGGAGCATCATGGCCTCTCATATACTGTCGTGGGAGTGATTGTTTTAGGGGTATCAAAACAAAATTTTTTTTGCTTTTTTCAAGGCGCCTCTCAGATGATCACGAATCGTAGTCTGATCCACTCCGAGAAGAGAAGCAATGTCGCTCTGTGTCATGCAGTCTCTGTAGTACATTACAAAGACTTCTCTCTGCTTCTCCGTCATCGCTGTCAGCATTTCTTCTCTGGTCTCACGGCGCTCCACGGCATCCTGCGGATTTTCACCCATGCGTCCGTCGTACCAGTTGAAGGATCTGCGAAAAGGGTCTGCTACTGCCAGTTCCATATCACCGTCCTTATCTCCGTTGTCTGCGCTGTCATAATCTGTGGTATCCTTGCGGCTTCCGGTGCGGTTCATGCTGTTGGCCTCAATGCGGTGATCGCCGATCAAAGTTACTGCAAGGATCCAGGGCTGTGCGGCGAGAAAGCCGTCCGGCAGTTCGTAGGACTCTCGGAAGCTATCCTTTTCCGAGTCTCTCAGCTTATTGAAGTAAAAAGTGAAGCTTTTGCAGTACGGCAGCCACACAACGGTGCGACCGGTGATATTCTGATAGATCGCAAAGCCGTTGCTGAACAGTGTGCAGTCATTTGTTTCTGCAATCGGTTCACCGGCGGTCTCAAACAGCTCTTTCGGGGTAGGTGTCTTGCCGGACTTTTCGGCAAGATTGAGAATGGTGAGCAGTTCTCCGAGGGTAGTTCTATCTGTTACAGTGATCGTATTCATAGTCGTTCCTTTCTGCAAGGAACGCACTCGCGGCAGATGCTCCTACTGCGTAAAAGGCACGCAGGCAGACGATGTCCACACGGAAATTCTTTCATGATACCTGTTTCGGTCAATACTGACCGCAGGCATGATTTTCCGTTATGAGCATCTGTCCGCCAGTGCGCGCCCTGACTAACATATGTGGTGATAAAAAGAGCCGGATGCATACGAAGGGAGAACATACAGTGACTGTCTGCGCTGTCAGGATAGACCTTGGGCTTTGATCAGTAACTGTATGAACATCCGCGTGTCGTATGCATCCGGCACCAGATATTGTTTGCAAAAGGTTTTCGGCGGATTTTTCGCCGTTCCCTTGGCTCTGATTTTATTATAGCAGGTACCGGCAATGGTTTCCATGCGGATTTTCCGCCGAAAAATCTGAGCCGCTTTTGTATCAAACGCATGTCAGAAAGACGATTTTTCGTTCATTCATTGTGTGCTTTAAATATAAAATGGTCGAAAAGCAGTAGAAAGCGGCTTTTTCTGCCCGTATTTTTCGGCGGGATTTTCGCCGATTTTTATTTCAGAGCATAAAAAAAGAACCGACCACCTTTACGGTGATCGGCCCACATACATTTATATTACCAGTTCAGAGGATCCAGCCCCTGACTCTTCAGATATTCGTCTGCTGCGGACAGTCCGTCACAGCTCTGCGCCCGGAGGATGTGCATGAATGCGGCATGACGCGGATTATCCTCGTCTAGCATAGCGCCTGCGCGGCGGAACAGCAGAGAAGAAAGCCAGTCTGGGAGCTTGAAATACAGGCAGAGTGCGAGAACAAAATCGGGATTCATGTGCATAGCAGGATTACTCAACGCATCTGTAAAAGTTCGGGGTGCCATATGCATATATTCTGCGATTGCTTCATTGGTGGACTCGCCCTTTTGCGTGCGGCTCTGCTTTTTCAGCATCTCGACCGCATCCTTGAAGATCAGCGGGAACGCAGCCTTATATGCCTTTTTCGCGGCAAACTCTGTATTTGTATCCGGTACCTTCAGAAAATCCTTCAGATAGAACATGGTGCGCTCAACATACTCGGCATCCATATACATACGTCCGAGAACATACTCTCCGAGGTTCTTTTGCACATAGATTCTGACGAAGCGGAGACAGCAGACATCGACATTTGCTATTGCATAGTCTGTCAGCTTATATATATCGCCGTATTGCTGAACGAACATCGGATCATTGAATACCATGTGACCTTCTGCGTAGACATATTTCTTACTGTCCGTCACTGCCCGGAACTCGTCGCTTTCCGTGCAGAGGTTCTTTATCTTTGCAGGTGTGATGACAAAGGTCAGCTCCTCGGCTCTCAGCGACTCCGGGTCAAAGGCGAACGGCCGGATGCGCTTGCGTTCGATATAGTGGAGGATCCCCTTCGCTTCCGGAAATCCGAGCTGTATCATTCGCGCCCGCATACGGAAGTGAGGGACACTGAGTCTATATGCCACAGAGGATCCGATCCGTTCAAACAGCTCACCTCTGTGAGGATACGAGCCTGCTTTCCCGATTCTGTCAATGATCATGCGTTTTGTATCTGTTGCCGGCATCCAGAGACCATGTGCAGCTCTGTCAGCCTGGTTCTCCATAAGAAATAAGTGATCCTTACGCTTGGTGTCTTTATCAATAATGATGCGTTTTCTCTTGATCACTCTAGTATCACTGCTGGTCAGCTTCTGAAGCCGGAAGGCTTTATAGTGCTTTTCGTAGTGGTAGCACTCATGAAAGATCGGGAAATCCTCATACTGCTCCTCGACACGGTTTTCGTTGATAACAATCGTATTAGCCGGGATATCCATAGGCTCACCGTAGTCATCTTTGTAAATAATCTCGTGCCCGTCTTCGTCCTTTTCAATCCGGTCAGCTCCGACAAGTATAGTGCCGCCCTCAAAGAAAAGGATGCTGTTCAGTCCTTTATGCTCATATACAGGCAGACGGAGAACTGTCAGCCCCATTGCTGCGGCGAGATCTCTTGCTTTTCTCTTGTCAGGATTCGTCAGCGCCTCCTGCAATTTGTATTTGATCCACATCAACTCGGCTTCCTGATCTATCTGATAGCCTTTGAATATCTGTATAAGGTGATTATCCAGCGGAACATAACCCTCGAATGCCCGGTCTGTATGCCTTACAAGCTCTTCTATCGTCATATAGAACTGGTGTGTGAAGCCGCAGTAGCAAACAAGCACTCCTTTCCACTCACGGGGGCCTTCCTTTGATTTTAATGTAAGTGTTACTGAAATGTCTGCTATGAACTCCTGGCGGTCAAACTCCCAGTATCTGAAATCTGTAAAGTCGCAGACCTGACGATTGATAACGCGGTTCAGTACCTGAAAGCCAACGATCCCGGAAAGTCTGCCCTTGCGGAGCAGGTCATTCAGAAAAGAATACAGCGTCAGTCTTTTATCTGCGCCTTCTTTGCTCATCAGGTAATGCGTCATGCTCTCAAATACCGGAATTTCAATGACTCTCTTTCCCTCAAGATTCTCAATCCCCTGCGGAAGCATCGCTGAGTCACAGTTCGGCGCGACCTGTAAAGCGTAGGCACTATCCTCATCCGGTACAGTGATAAAGGGAAGAACCGTGGTACAATGCTCCTGAAACGGCAGCGGACCTGGTTCAATGTCTGTTTCCATTGGCTGAAGTGCGACTTGTTTCTGCTGATATGTCATTTATACGCCCTCCTTGATTTCGCAACTTACGTTATTTCCTACAAATACTCCTTCTTTGTTCGTATCTATATCTTTTCGTGGCGAAGTGGTTTGATGGCGAAGCGGTATCTTGAACGGCTGCTACTTCGTCTGCCACACACCTTAAGGCGGACTGAGGTATCATTTTTCCGTAGGCCGGATACCGACATTAACATATTACATCATTATCACGAAAATGTCAATAGAAATTTTGCTTGACATTTTCGCGATGATGTGATATACTAAACACAAAGATGGCATGATTGCTCGAATTTTCATTCCCCGGAGCAGTATGCCAACAGGAAAACTTTGTAGGGCTGCACAATATTTTTGCGGAACATTTGTTTGAATTGTACATTGACAAATCCGGCAGCCAGATCAATACCATATTGACCGTGAAAGGAGTCTATTATGGGAACCAAAAAACTGACTGATGAACCGACCTCCGCTGCTTTTAATGTTACCAAGCAGGAGGAGATCGCTAAAAAGGAGATTCACATTGTAGGACAGCGTGTAAAGTATTATCGTGAGAAGCTGGGCATGGAGCAGATGGCACTTGCCGAGATGCTCGGGGTCAAGTCCAATGCTATCAGCAACTGGGAACACGGCAGAACACGCCCCGACCTTAACCAAATCCCGAAGATATGCAAGGCACTCGGGATCGGTTTCTACGAACTGTTCGGTGTTGACGACCCGCTTCGTACCTTTACGGCAAAAGAACGCGCTATTATTGCGGATTACAGATACCTGAACGATCAGAACAAGTCTGTATTCAATGCGGTGCTTGACACACTGACAGAAAGACAGCGTGCTGAGGAGTGCCCGCCGATCACAAAGCTCATCAAGTTCCAGAAGCAACTTGCCGCTGGTTTCGATGTTTCTGCAGACTTTGATGACGAGGGTGAAGATATCTATCTCTATTCATCGGAAGAAGTTGACAGTGCCGACTGTGTATTTACCGTCAGCGGTAACAGTATGGAACCGGAGTATTATGACGGTGATCTTGTGCTGGTACGTCGTTATCCCGGCTGCGGAAAGCTGAAACCCGGAGATGTCGGCGCATTCATGATTGGCAACGAGACATACATCAAAGAATACCAGAAGGACGGCTTACATTCGTATAACGAGGATTATGATACCATGCACTTCAATTCCGATGAGCATGTTATCCTGATCGGCAAGGTCATGGGTATTATTGAAGAAAAGGATCTCGCATCGGATGAGCATATTGAGCTGTATCGTATCCTGCATCCGGAGGACGAGGAGGACTGAGCATGGCAAAACTGATATTCAGATATGGTGCGATGGGCAGTTCAAAGACAGCCAATGCACTGATGGTGCGATATAACTACTATGAACGCGACAAAAGGGTCGTACTACTGAAACCCCGATGCGAGGACAGAGACGGTGCAAAAGTGATAAAGTCCCGTATTGGTCTGGAGGAGCCCTGCGAATTTGCTGAAGACTTTCTCGAAAACTATAGCGGAGAGCATTATGACTGCATTATCGTTGACGAGGTGCAGTTCCTTGCACCTGAGATCATTGACAGGTTCAGTGATCTTGTCGATGAGCATAACATCACCGTCATCTGCTACGGTCTGCGGACGGACTTCCAGAGTCATCTTTTCCCCGGCGCACAGCGGCTTATGGAGCTTGCAGATGATATAGAGCAGATACGGACGATCTGCTGGTGCGGCAAGCGGGCGCACTTTAATGCAAGACTCCTCAACGGCGAGATGGTCACAGAGGGAGAACAAGTACAGCTCGGCGGAAACGAGAGTTATATCTCGCTTTGCAGGAAACACTATAAGCTGAGAATGATCGAGGGCTGAAAGGTCGTGATTATATGTGTACTCGCTTTTATGTGGAGCCTGCATATTACGCTCCAATTATCACCAGAGCACAGAAACTGAAATTAGCAGATGATATGATGAGGCATCTCGGTAAGCCGCTGACAATGTCCGGTGAGATACGACCGACCGATGTCACCGCCGTTCTTGCGCCGAATAAAGAAGGCAGGGTTGCAGTTTTCCCGATGCTGTGGGGCTTCAGCCACGAAGCAACTGATGCACCGATAGTCAACTGCCGCCTTGAAACAGCAAGTCAGAAGGAAATGTGGAAGGACTCATGGTTCCGGCGGCGGTGCGTGATTCCATGTAGCTGGTATTTTGAGTGGGAACACTTCAGAAGCCCCGACGGAAAGCGTTCAAAGATCGGAGATAAGTATCTGATACAGCCGAAAGGCAGCCACACTACGTTGCTTGCAGGGCTGTATAGGATTGAGGAGAGAAACGGAGTCAATTGCCCGGTGTTTGCGGTAATCACACGGGATGCAACTGAAGAACTGAGAAGCATCCACGACCGAATGCCCGTGATACTGTCGAGAGATGATGTTGAAAGCTGGATAAAGCCAGATGGTAATCCGATGGAGATAAGCCAGAAGGCTTTGATTGAGGTAGTGATGGAGAAAGCCGTGAGATAAAAATGATAATTGAAAAATAGACTTGCTATTTACAAGAGATTGTGGTATAATGGTCTATGAAAAGTTTCGCATAAGAAAGGAAAGATAGACCCAATGGATATTTCAGAATGCTTAACAGTAAAGGATGCTGCCGATAGATTGAAGGTTACTCAGCAATATGTTCGGAAACTGATTTCCTCTGAATTGTTGAAGGCACAACGAGTCGGTAGTCAGTGGTTAATCTCTGGTGCCGATTTGGAGTCGTATATTACTGAAAATGATATTCTCATTGAACCTGATGATCATCCTCGAAAAGGGAAGAAACTGCCTGATATTGTGGCTCTTAGCTTCTTTTCCGGAGCAATGGGACTTGATATCGGAATGGAAAAAGGCGGTATTAAGGCATTGCTGGCTTGTGAGTTCAACAAGTACTGTAGACTTACAATTGCTAAAAACAGACCTGAAATGGCGTTAATTGGAGATATCAGTAAATATTCGGCTAAGGATGTTTTGAAGTTTGCTAACATTCCAGAAGGGAAAAAAGTTGATGTTATATTCGGGGGACCACCTTGTCAGGCTTTCAGTACAGCAGGAGCTAGACGCGCTCTGGATGACGAAAGAGGAAACATCTTCTTAAAGTATATTGAGTTGGTTCGAGAGATAAAGCCTACTTATGTTGTTATTGAAAATGTCCGTGGATTATTGTCTGCGCCTTATCCATATAAAAAAATCAGCGAACCAATAAAAGGTGGTGCTTTGTGCATTATCTTGGATAAGCTTGAAGAAGCAGGATATACAATTTCATTTGAGTTGTATAACGCTGCGAATTTTGGGGCGCCGCAAATTCGAGAGCGTGTTGTAATGATTGGAAAGCTCGGCAACCAAAAAGTACCTTATTTATCACCAACTCATTCCGAAACTGGTGACTTTGGTCTGAAAAAGTGGAGATCGCTAAGGGAAGCTTTATCAGGATTGAGTGAAGGTGGACAGCATTATATTGAGTTCCCAGAAAGAAGACTGAAGTTTTATCGAATGCTTTCTGAAGGTCAGTATTGGAAAGACTTGCCAGAAGATGTTCTTGAAGAAGCGATGGGGCATAAACTTCAGCTTGGTGGTGGCAAGACAGGATTTTATCGCCGGCTGAATTATAGCAGGCCATCTCCAACATTAGTTACAAATCCGACGATGCCTGCAACTGATTTATGCCATCCAACTGAGGATCGACCACTTAGTGTGGAAGAGTACAGCCGAATTCAGGAATTTCCAGATGATTGGATAATTTGTGGACCAATCTTGGAACAGTATCGACAGATAGGTAATGCCGTACCGATAAAACTGGGTGAGGCTATCGCAAAAACTATCATTGCAGATATGAATGGAGAATTATTGCCTCAGTATCAAGGATTTCCATATTCTAGATATAAAAACACCAATGACAAAACATGGAGAAAGCAAATGGAATCAGTAATGAAAAGCACTACAGAAAGCAAAAAAACGATTAAACCTCAAAAGACTGATGATGGTCAGTTAAGATTGTTCTAAAAATGACAAGAGGATACACTCCGTGTGTATCCTCTATTACTATCATTCGTTGTATTTCCAAATGCTTAAATGACCGACAGCGGGAATAGGCGTGATGTATGAAATATCTTCCAAAATCCAGGCGTATCTTCCAGATTTATAATTACCGCAAAAATAATTAATCGGATCAGATGCTTTGACTTTTTGTGCGAACTCGTCATCTATTTGAATACAATCTACCAGCTTACATTTTATGAAAATCTCGCCATAGTGAAGTACGTTGCCGTTCAGATGCTCTAAGCCCTTATTCCTTCTCACATCATTCTTAGGAATTATGTTCTTACCCGCATGAATGTAAAGTGTACCTCGATATGAAGTCGGCCAACTTCGGGTTTCAATCTTTTTTATCCCTAGCCCTATCAGGCTTGCCCAGGGTTCACGAATTGTTAATACACGCATTATTACCTCTTCAGAAGCTTCGATATTTTTTCTTTGGTTTCAACGCCAACCTGCTCTGCGATTTCAAGAATTTCACCATAACAGCCTGAACCGCCTATTGTATCCCACATATCCTCACCAATCAAAACTACAGAATCATGCTTAAAATCAAAGATCCCCATGGGAGGATTGAAAGAGTAATCCGCTTTCTTTTCTTCGAATGGATTATAGGGAAGACCAAAATAAGCGTTGCACTTAGGGCTTGACAGAACCAAATGCAAACAATCCTGCTTGGCAACAGCAGTCTGATCAATGTTAGGTTTGACGGTTTTAATACTCATGTAATTGTCAATTCCGTCTTTTTCCCACCATAAATCGGAGATAATTCTAAAGGTTTTACATTTGCCAGATAGTGGCGTTTTCCTTATAGAGGATAATGTAGAGTCCCAATCCATAGGATGTCCGCCGCGTAATTCACGGATATGGTCATCAACAGCTTCGACATAAGCGGTATCAATAGTCGCATTAGTAACCTTTTGGCGTTCCGCACTGGTTGCGCCATTTGATAAAGCAACAATTTTCGCAATTTCCTCGATTACTCTCTGGCCAAAGGAAGTACTAAAAGAGCGCTCAAAACTACTCCAAAAAAGTGCTTCCTCAGAAAGAAGTGCTGAATGAAACGGTCGATAGGTTGAGCCTTGACTAACCCTTTTAATTGTATTATCAACGCAATTACGAAATTCATTTGCAATTAGTTTTCTATACTTAGTATCCATAAATTAACCTCCTTTGACGGCAAGTCAAATAGAACGACTATTGAGTGAAATCATGTATACATTATAGCACAAAATGGTTAAGATGTCTACAGGTTTAACACATAATTTTGAAATCGGCGCATAAGCTATTGAATTGCTTGTGCGCTTTTGTTTCGCACGATTTTCTGTCACATTATTGTGACAGTTGCGAATTGACTTCTTTTCTAAAATGTGATAGTATGAAGGTATAAGATGGGAAAGGAGCAGGGTGATATGCAAAAGAACAAGTTATTGCTACTAACCGAGATCCTGAAACAAGAAACCGATGCTGACCATCCTATTACGACTAAGGCCATAATTGAAAAACTCTCAGGTTATGACATCACATGCGATCGTCGAACTTTAGCAAGGGATATATCACAGCTACGAGAAATGAATTATCCCGTTGTAAGTGTCAAAGTCGGTCATAGTAATGCCTTCTATATGGAACAAAACAACTTTTCTTTAGCCGAACTGAAGATACTTATCGATGCTGTTCAGGCATCATCCGTTATACCAGACGAAACCACCAATGCGCTTATTGAAAAAATAGCAAACCTCGGTGGTACACACTGTGCTGAATTACTCAAACTAAACAGGATTTGCTTTAACATTAGAAAACAAACCAATAACTGCATCTTAGACACTATTGCCATCATTGAGGAATCATTCAAATTGCAGACGCAGGTATCCTTCTTCTATTTTAAGCACGATGAAAATGGAAACAGGGTGTATCAGCGAGGCAAGGAAAGATATGTTGTAGATCCGATTGCTTTGATATATACGGATGACAATTATTATTTACGTTGCTATAATCCAGATAGAAAACAATACCGAAATTATCGTATTGATCGCATGGAGGAAGTTCAACATCTCGACTCTTATATTGGCAAGGAAGCTATGGTATCTGCTGAAGAACTAGCAACCTATACCTCTAAGACAATCAAGATGTATGGTGGAGAAGAAACAGACGTAGAATTGGAATTTACGGAGGAGCTTATAGATGTTGTTTTTGATCAGTTTGGTCTGGATACAAAGATCAAACGATTAGGCGATAATCTGTATACAACTATGGTAAAAGTTCAGATTAGCAACACCTTTTGGGGATGGTTTTTTCAATTTCCCGATCAGATGCGGATAATCTCACCAAAATCGGTAGCTGAAAAGTGCCAGGAATGGGCTATGAAAGCCTTACATAATCTAACGGAGGAGGTGTAAAGGATGGATGCAACAGAGCGTTGCTGGGAAACCGGCGAATATACTGACGATTGCATTTGTGAACTTTGCGATCATAAGGATGAATGCAGCGGATATGAAGATGACGATGATTGATTGAGCATCATCGTCAAAATGGGCGAGGTGTTTTATGGAAAAATGTATTTATAAAGGTGAAGTTCTTTATGCATACCAGGTATTACAGAACTTTGACTTTGAACAGGAAATCCGTAGTTGTCACGCACTTACATGCTGTGACTGTGGAGAACCTGTTTTCTTTAAACATGGTAAACAACGCACAGAATGCTTCGCCCATTACAAGCGAGAGGATTGTAAATACGGCGAATACTGTAGCAAGCAAAGCAATATTTTCAAGCATACACAGCGTGAACTATATGCGCCGCTCCAACGAATAGCCAAGAACCGTGGCTTTACCTTAGAAGAGGACATTATCCTCATTCATGATCATTACACAGCTTTTGTGCTGAGAAGTGAATCTGTGAAATACGCTATAGATATTATAGATACGGCGGTTACTTCTGCTACGCTTGAAAAACGGAAAAGGCTCTATGAAGAAGCTGGATATCAATATCTTCAGATTACTGTTGACAAAGACGCAGAATCACAACCGTTTTCGGAACGAGAGATGGCATATTTCCCAGTAAAATATTCGCTCAATAAATCATGTAATCATACAGCGATTGTTATTGATAATGAACGTAAGAACTGGTTTATCTATATTCTTGATGGTATGGATAAGTCGGATCTTCCAGATTGCTTCTATGATCTGGCTGATTGGTATGAGAACGACACCTTTGCGGCGCCTATAGCCTTGATAGATCTCGATATAGATGTACAAGGTTTCTTTACACCGTCATCAAGAAAAGCATATGACGATTTCCGTAACTATAGAAGGACACAGAAGGCAAAATGGCTGAAAGAAGAGTCTGATCGACGTGAACGCCAAAGAAAGCAAGCAGAAGAAGCACATCGCCAAGCAGAAATAAGGCGTCAGGAATACGAATGCCGGCTTAAAGAAGAGGAGGAAAAACGCAGGCAGGAAGAAGCGATTAGACGTGCTGCCGCTGAAGCAGCGAAGATGAAAGCAGCACAAGCGGCTGAACAGAAAAGACAACAGCGGTTGGCTGACGAAAGAGCGGAGATAGATCAAATTTATCGCACAACAGGTGCGTATGTTGGCTCTAAAATCAAGGGGAAATATGAGAGATTTTCACTTGAAGAACTTACATCCTCTAAACCAGGAAACTGGCTGCGCGAATATACGAAGGCGGACTTTGAGCAAAAAATAGCTGAACTCAAGGAACATAAAGCGTCTGCTGTTAAGACCTTGTTTGCAAAACTGTGCTATATTAATTCGTCAGAAAAGGCAATTCTGATTCAATTACTCACTGAATTAGAGGAGACTAATCCTGAGAGCGTACATGTTGTCAGGTATCTTATGAATAGAGCAGGTGTAATTTGACGCAACCGTTCACATACTAAAGAAATTCAACTGTATAATCAGAAAGGAGAGATTCTATGCCAAAATTCTCTGATTCACTGCAATCGCAGCTTCGTGCTGTAAGAGGAGTTAAACCGAAAGAAGAGGATACACACTCAAAGGAATCAAATGCGGAAGTAGTTGATTCGAATCATGATGCTATGACGGTTGTATCAAATCTCTCCAACCATCTTGAAGCCACTTTAGGGTTGAGAGATAAAACCGCGTTAGAGCGTTTTGTGGATAATCCTTGCGAATTAACTCTTCGTGACATACCAAAGCGAGATCAAACTCCTGAAATGGTCAAGAGTGCTGTAGAAGCAGACGGAACAGCTATAAAATCAGTTTCTAAAAAACTGATGACTTATGAACTCTGCAAGGCAGCGGTTTCTCAAAATGGTATGGCTATCAAGTATTTATCCGAACAAATGCTTACTGATGAAATAGTTCAACTGGCTGTAGAAAATAATGGACTTGTTCTTTATCATATTGAAGGAAGAATTACTAAGCAATTGGCCATACTTGCTGTTCGTCAGCCAATGAAACTAAGGCGAAATGGCTTTTGGGAGTATCCAATTGCATATGTACCCGAAGAGCTGATTGATGAAAACCTAGTATCTGATTCGATAGCCTTTTCTCCATGTAGTTTGAAGAATATCCCTTCAAAATACAAAACAAAGGAACTCATTCTTCAAGCGGTCACTAAAGACGGTGAAGCATTAGAATATGTTCCGTCTAATAAGATAAATAAGCAATTGATAGAGCTTGCTGTTAAAAGCAATCCGGCTAATCTTCAATTTGTTCCGCCTGCTCGACGTACTCATGAAATATGTGAGGTCGCATTTTCTAATAATCCGTTCACATTAAGATGGATCCCAGAGAAGTATATTACTTCCGATATGTGTCTTACAGTAATTGAGGCGTCTGATGACAGTGACATAGAAAAGTCTTTCGCTATAAGCTGGTTCCCAGATACACTCCGCAATGATAAAACTATTATTGATGCACTTATTAAGAAGATAGGGCCTGAAGCGATTCTGGCATGGAATACCAGACTGCTTGAAAAGAGAGAGCAACAGGATCCTGCTGCTATGTTGATTAAGCCGCTTTCAAAATCAGTTGTAACCCGTATACAAAAAATCGTCGATGCAAAAAGGTCTGCACCTATAAAAAAACTGGAAATAGTAGAGGTTGAAACTCCGCCTTCTTCTAGTGAAGCTCTTCTTGTCCCAATCGAACAGACTACTGCTACTTCATATGATCTCATGCTCGATGATGATATTCCTTCAAAAACGGTTTACTATATATCAGATTTACATATAGAGCATCAGCTTAAAGATATATTGGAGAATGATAATTGCACTTTTGAGGATGTTTCAATGGCTTTAGACCAAAAGATTGCTGAAATGCTATCGAGCGTTAACGACACATCTGGCTATTTACTGGTTGCCGGAGATGTTGGGCATTACAAGCGAGTAGTGGCATTATTCTATCATAAGTTGCGGCGGCGTTGGAGTGGTTCCGTTATATCGGTATTGGGTAATCACGAATTGTGGGACGATCACCCAGAAGGATCATTATTTGGTTATGTTTCAAGAACAATACCGGAGATTGTTTCAGACTATAGAAATATTATCAACTACAAAGGATGGTTGAAGAGTGGCTCTCTTCTTCAAAATGCGGTCTATATAAACTACAAGAATAAGCAGGAATGTGTGATCGAAGAGGAACAAATTCTGTCAGCATCTGAAGCAGACCTGCGTGACATCTGTTCAAAAGCTTCATTAATAATTCTTGGAGGAATAGGATTTTCTGGCTTAAATGAGCGTTTTAATGCCGCTCACGGATTATATCGTTCCGCAGTAACCACACAGGAAGATGACGAAGTGTTGTCTGAACAATTCTTATCTGTATATGATAAAATGTTGCGCTGCGCATCTGAAATGCAAGTGATTGTTCTTACCCATACCCCAGTATCGGACTGGTTAAGTGTGGAAGTAAATCCTAAGTGGATATATATCAACGGACATACACACCAGAATTCACTTATAAGGAAACCAGATGGAACAACAGTGCTATCTGATAATCAGGTCGGTTATAAGCCTACAAAGTGGAAACTAAACTCATTCACAGTTGCTGGATGGTATGATCCTTTCAAGGATATGAGTAACGGTATTCATGAGATTACATCTGATGAATACATGGATTTTAACCGTGGACGTGGTATTCACAGTAATGGTTGCAAGTATCCAGGAATAATCTATGTGCTGAAGAAAAACGAGCTGTACATGTTTGTTCTTCAATCATCATCAAGTTTATGTCTTCTTGTTGGTGGTCAGCGCAAAAAATTGTCCAGATACGATATACAGCATTATTATGACAACATGGAACGGTACGCACAAAAAGTAACTGAAGCGGTTACACCGTTTCAACATGCCTTATATGCGATATCCGATGAGGTTCGTAAATTTGGCGGTTGGGGCAGTATTCACGGCTGCATTGTGGATATCGATTTCCTCAATCACATCTATCTGAATCCGTTTGACGGCACCATTACTGCATATTACGCATGGAATATACAATACAAACTGGTATTTGATGATGTTATTTCCTTGCTGAAGGAGCATTTGCCTGAATTATGTGAACGATATGAAGCAGCTAAGTGCAATGAACTACTTCCGATTTTGAGTCGCTCAGATGGTAAAGGTAAGAGAAACAAAAAGAAAATGGTTGTCGCAAAAGTCCCACAGCTAGTATTAGAGACTGATATGTATAACCCTTCACGGATTATGAAGTCAATACAGTACATATTTGAAAACAATGTTATCCGCATTTGGAATGAAGATTTACTATCGGCAGATTTCAGCAATGATAACCTTGCTTTAGGTATGAAACCAGAACCAAAGAAAATTGATAAAAAATAACCGAATATCATACGCACTTTGCCTATTGTAAAAAAGCCCCTGATATGCTATAATGAACATATCAGGGGCAAGCTTTATGTCTCATTACAATATATAAGAGAGGTAAGGAGGCTGACAGTATGAAACTCGGCAAAATAGAAGAAGTTGATATCAGAAAAGTTTGGGCGCATGAGCAGTATGACTTCTCAAAGTGGCTGGCTGAAGACGAGAATATAAAAGCACTCGGAGAAGTTCTGAATCTATCGCTATCCGACGTAAACACCGAGCAGTTCGTTGGCAGCTATCGCTGCGATATCATCTGTAAAGACGAGCTGACTGGAAAATCTGTGCTTATAGAGAATCAGCTTGAGCAGACAAACCACGACCATCTTGGAAAGATTATTACTTATGCTTCCGGACTTGATGCAAGTGTCGTAGTATGGATAGTAGCTAATGCAAGAGATGAACACGCCAGTGCTATTGAATGGCTGAACAATCACACAGATGACAACGTTTCATTCTTCTTGATCGAGATTCATGCTTATAAAATCGGTGATTCCGATCCGGCGCCGATGTTCAAGATAATCGAACAACCCAACGATTTTGTAAAGAACGTAAAAGCTCTCGCAGAAAAAGGTGAGCTTAATGAACGTCAAAAGCACCGTCTCGACTTCTGGACGAAGTTTAATGATGTCATTGATGAGCGTGGAAAACCTTTCAATAAGCACAAACCGTCTACTGATCATTGGTACACTGTAGCTGTAGGTTCCTCAAAATGCCACATCTCCATAGATTTAGTTCATAAGGACCATAAAATTAGAGTGGGTCTGTGGATTGATGACAGCAAGGATATGTTTGATTATTTCTTTGAAAACAAAGACACGATAGAATCTGCAGCTAAGGTAAAACTCGAATGGGATAAGCTGGACAATAAAAAGGCTTCTGCCATCTATACATATATTCCTAAGCTCAGTTTTAATGACCAAAGCAATTATCCAGATCTGATGAATAAAGCCATCGACTTGGTAATCGCAATCAGAGAGGCTTTTTCACCATTTGTAAATCAGTATTCAGGAGATTGACTATCTATACAAAGGAGTAACCACATATATGCACACACAGAACAGTATTAATTTAACCTTCCTAAATCTTTAGGGCTTTGATACATCAACACTCATAGGTCTCAATGCCGCGCTCCATTGGCTATGTATGCTAAAATAAAACTGAGCCAGTCAGGGCAAAAATGATAATAAAAAAGTGAGCCACTAATAATAAAAATCCTGTATAATAAGAGAAAGAGCTTGTGTACAGGAGGAACAAGGAGTGGCAATAGCAATGGAGATCTATGAAAAGATCAGATATTATCGGGAGCATACTGACTACAGTCAGCGTAATGTAGCGAAGATACTTGGCGTATCACGCAATACAGTAAAGAAATATTGGGAAGGACAAACAGTTCCTTGGGAACGTAAGCCTGGAAGCGGCAGAAAGAACGATATCATCACCGATGAAGTCAAATCCTTCATAATAAAATGCATAGAGTCCGACAAGAAAGCACCACGGAAACAGAACCATACGGCTCATAAGATATATGAACGTCTGGTGGCTGAATGCGGCTTTGAAGGCTGTGAAGCCTCTGTAAGGCGTACTGTAGCTGAGCTCAGATGCAATATTCATGATATCTTTGTACCGCTGTCATACGAACCTGCCGAAGCTGTACAGGTCGACTGGGGGGAAGTAACTATTATCCTCGGTGGCTGCAAACAGAAGATACAGATATGGTGTATGCGTGAATGCTACAGCGGAGATATATTTGTTACTGCATTCTATAGGCAGAATGAAGAAAGCTTTCTTGGAATTGTCAAGAAATGTGCAGTCGGAGAATACCCAAAATCTGAAATAGACAGGTATCAGGCGGCGTGATGAGAGATCTGTTTTGAAGTTCTTAGTGCCACAGGTGGGAGGCCGCCTTCGTTGAAACTGTTGATCCTTTGCGTATTGTAGTAACCGAAGATGTATCGGAAGATAACAGTTTTGACCTCTTCACGCTTCATTCGGTATGTAGGTATCTGATACAGCTTTTCTTTTTTCAATGTGGCAAAGAAGCTCTCCATACGAGCGTTGTCATAGCAGTGAGCAGTACCGCTGAGACTCTGGATAAGCCCACATGTTACAAGTTCCCTGCGGAAGGCGTAGCTTGTGTACTGGCAGCCGCGGTCGCTATGGAGGACAGTTCCGTCTAGCCTGCCGTACTTCTCACGCAGCTGTTTCACGGTGTCTATGCAGAGTTCTTTTTTCATATTGTCACGCATTTCAAGAGCGACGATTTCACCGTTGAAGCAGTCGAGGACGGGCGAAACATAGAGCTTTCCGTCAGCACACTGGACCTCGGTGATATCAGTAAGCAACTTCTTCAGTGGTTTGTCTGCACTGAAATTTCTCTTGATCAGATTCTCTCTGTTCTGAGTTTCGGTATCAGCCTTTGTGATACCGTGAGGTCTGCGGCGCCTGTGAATAAGCCCTGCTTCACTCATAGTGTGATATACCGTTCTGAGGCTTACATGAGTGCCACGCTGAGCAAGAGCTGCCTGAATCCTCCTGACACCGTAATTCTTATTGTCAGGATGCTCTGAAAGAATTTCCTGTATTTTGACCAGAAGAAGCTGCCTTGCACCGGGCTTGCCCTGATTCCTGAGCCAGCGATAATAACCTGATTCGCTTATTTTCAGAAATCTGCATATCGCTTTTGCACCGTACTTATTACGGAACTCATTGACGAACAGGTGGCGTTCGCTTGTCTTTACTTCTTCCGGTCTTTTGCGAAAAAACCGAGTGCGTCCTTGAGAATATCATTTGCTTTGCGAAGCTCCGCATTTTCACGTTCGAGCTCCGTAATACGCAGTTTTGCTTCGTCATCTGTCATCTGATACTTCTTAGCTTTGGCAGCGGCATTTCGCTTTGTACGCCAGTCTGATAGTGTGTAATACTGGATACCTAACTGCTGAGCAGACTTTTTCAGCCCGATCTCGTCTGATAGCTTTAATGCTTCTTCTTTGAATTCTTTACTGTACTTCATAGTCGCTTTCCCTTTCTGGTTTTATCATTTATATTCTACCAGATTTTTGGGTGTTTGTCGACTGCTCTTTCAGTATAACACTTCATCTTGAAGGAATAGTAAAAGGACTTGAGCATTTCGGCGGAACTCCGCAGAAGATCATCTTTGATAACGCTCGTGTTGCTGTAAAAGAAGGCTTTGGACATCACGCAAAAGCAACAGATAAGTATCTTTCACTGTCGGCTCATTATTCATTCAGACCCGTATTCTGCAATCCTGCACAGGGGCATGAAAAAGGTCTTGTAGAAGGTCTGGTAGGACTTGTCAGAAGAAACTTCTTCGTGCCTGTACCGAATATATCAACTATCGGGGAACTTAACACGAAACTGCTTGAATTCTGCGAGAAGTACAGGAGCCATAAAATATCCGGTAAAAGCATGACTGTTGGCAATATGGCTGAAAACTGCAAGAGTCATTGGATACCTTTGCCGCCGTATCGCTTTGATACTTCAAATACGCTTCAGGTGAAAGCTGATGATTTCTCGCTTGTGAGATTTGATCACAACAAATATTCAGTACCTTATCAGTACAGCTCCAAAACAATAACCATCAAAGGCAGCGGCAATAAGATAGTAATGCTGTTCTGTGGCGAAACCATTGCCGAATACGACCGTGATTATCGTCATAATCAAACTCACTATCGCCTTGAACACTACATAGGACTTATTGAAAAGCGTCCGAGAAGTGTTTACAATGCTGCACCAATAAAGGAAACTGTTCCTAAAGAACTCTATGGGTTTCTTATGAAGCTGGATAGTCCAATAGAGATAGTCAAGGCATTAAGGCTGTATCTTGATACAGGAGAGGGATTACTGAAACACCTGCCTTATGCAGATTCCTATGACGCACTGTATTCCTGTGTTATTGGCAATACCACAAGTAAAGCACCGATAGAGACCGAAGTGAAGATAATCCTTCCTGACCTTAAACGGTATGATTCGCTGCTGAAAGGTGGTGATTCAGTATGAACAGCATCCAGAAGGAAACCATAAAACTGTATGCAAGGCAGCTTAAAGTTCCTACCTTCAATAACTATGAAAAGATCATACGGCAGCTTTCTCCCGATGACGGCTATGAGCAGTTCCTTATCGAGCTGATGAAACAGGAAGTTGTCGAACGTTCAGTAACAGGTCAGAAACGCAGGATAAAGGCTGCCAAGTTCCCGTCACTGAAAACACTTGATGAGTTTGATATGACAAGGCTTGAAAATGTCAGCGAAAGCACAATACGACAGCTTGCTTCCTGCGACTTCATAAAACAGCGTCAGAATATCGTTATGATAGGCAATCCCGGAAGCGGAAAGACGCATCTGTCGATCGCTCTGGGCATGAATGCCTGTGAAGCAGGATATCGTGTAAAGTTCTACACTGCGGTCAACCTTGCAGCTGAGCTTGCTGAAGCAGTCCAGATGAACAGGCTATCAAGACTTGAAAAAAATCTCAGTAAAATCGATCTGCTGATAATCGATGAACTCAGCTACCTGACTTTCAACAGGTACCAATCGGAAATGCTCTTCCAGATCATATCCGAACGTTCCGAGCGAGCCAGCGTGATTATCAGCACAAATCTTGAGTTTTCAGAATGGACTCAGCTTTTTGAAAATGAGATGATGCTTGCTGCACTCATAGACAGAGTCACTTTCAGATCCTTCGTTCTGAATATGAACTGCAGCTCCTCTTATCGCATCGACTCAACCATGAATAATGATTAGTGGCTCATTATTTTTTTATCAAAACTGGCTCATTTTTTTATTAGCGAGGTGGCTCAGTTTTTTATTGACAAAGGCACATTGGCTCAAAACCGCAGAGGCCGACTGTCTAATGCACGGAGAAGGAACCGGAGATCCATTTGATATCATGGTCGGTGAGATGAGAAGACCAATGTTGATAGCAAGTGTAGAGGAAGCAATCACAATACTTGAAAAAGAATGAATAGCATTACCAAACAAGGTATGATTCACGTTGGATTTTTACTGTATAAACCGTTACGGTTTTAATCACTAAAGTGTGGCCGCTAAAGATAATCCTCGAAGAGTTGTGAGTTTTCACTTTCTCTCCGAGGATTATTTTTTATTCCTTAGTATTATTCTCCAGCATCGTTCCAATACCATCAATACATTTTGATTATTTCGCGCTCCGGAAAGCAGCGAATCGCCTGAAGGAAAGCGCCAGCACGCGACGAGGAAAGCAGTAAAACGCGCAAGGAAAGCAGCAACTCGCCTATGAAAAGCACTTCGTGTATAATAGAATTGAGGTACAGCCTCAATTCTAACGAAGGGAGCCAAAAATATGGCGAACAAAATCGATGTGAAGCTCATCCTTGAGCTTCTCCAGACCCCGATGTCGCAGCGTGAGATCATTAAAACGCGGCACATCTCTTCCAAGTCGATCACGGCAGTATGCCGCCGCGCTGCTGAATTGGGTGTCAGCTATGCGGATCTAGCGGACAAGAGTGACGAGGAGGTCTATCTGCTCTTCTTTCCGGACAAGTTCCAGAAAGAAACTGTGTACGCACCTGTCAACTATGAGTATGTCCACGGTGAGCTGAAAAAGACGGGTGTCACGCTCAAGCTGCTTTGGCAGGAGTACAAGGACGGTGTGAAGGTGGGTGTTCCGGTAGGATACACAAAGTTCCGTGATGATTATGCCAAGTATGTCGAGCAGAACAATCTCACGAACCACATCACACATAAGCCCGGCGTTGTATGCGAAGTGGACTGGAGCGGTAAAACGATGCGCCTTCACGATCTGGATGATGGAGATAAGGTGTACCCTGTGTATCTCTTTGTCGCAGCACTTCCGTACAGCCAGCTCGCGTATGTTGAGCCTTGCCTGAATATGAACGAGCAGACATGGATCAACTGCAATGTCCATATGTTTGAGTATTTCGGCGGCGTTACGCTCCGTATTGTCTGCGACAATCTCAAGACCGGAGTGATCACACATCCCCGCGAGGGCGACATCGTTCTGAACCAGTGCTACGAGGATTTCTCAAACCACTACTGCACGGCAATCATGCCTGCAGGCGTGAAGAAACCGAAGCAGAAGGCATCCGTTGAAGGCACTGTCGGAAAGATCGCTACTGCTATCATCGCCCGTCTGCGCAACAACGAGTATACCTCTATCCATGAGCTGAAAACGGATGTTGCAGCAGCGCTGGAAGATTTCAACAACAAGCCTTTCCAGAAGCGCGAGGGCAGTAGACGTGAGGTGTTTGAAGCGAATGAGCGCATTACACTGCGTCCGCTGCCTGCCTTTCCGTATGAGTATGCTGTGTGGGAATACAGGCATGTCATCGGCTCAGATTTTCATGTGACCTACCAGACCTGCAAGTATTCCGTTCCGTACCGCTTTGTAGGCAAGACCGTTGACCTTAAGATCACCGACAGCGTGATCGAGATCTACTGCGGACATGAACGTATCTCCTCCCACAAGCGTTTTCCAAGCTATGTCCGCAACAAGTACGACACCTACCCGGAAGACATCCCCGAGAGATTCCAGAAGACGGAATGGAACGAGCTTTCGCTTCGGCAGTGGGCGGCATCCATCGGCAAGCAGACACTGGCTGTCATTGACCGTATTTTCAAGAGCTACTGCATGTCAGAACAGGGCATTAATCCCGCAATGTCCGTGCTGAAACTGAGTAAGAAGTATTCGTCAGAACGTCTGGAAACGGCTTGTGAACTGGCGCTTGAACACGTCAGTGTGCCTCGTTATTCGCATCTGAAAGTGATCCTTGCTGCCGGTCAGGATGTGGAATACAAGAACAGCAAGAAGCAGGAGAATGAATCGTCACCCGCCGGATTTGTGCGCGGTGCTGCCTATTACGGAGGTGACGATCATGCTGAGTGAAGAGACGAGACGCAAACTGCGTGAGATGAACTTCGGCGAGTTGGTCGAAGCTCTTGATCTTCAGGAGAAGCAGCCGGAATATATGGCGCTTTCATTTGACGACCGCATGAATCTTGCTGTCGATTACACCTATTCAGCCAAGTACAATGCCAAGGTTCACCGCCTGATCAGTGCAGCCAAGTTCCGTATTGCAGATGCGGCGCTTGTGAATGTGTACTATGAAAAGCGAGGGCTTGACAGGGATCTGATCCTGACACTCGGGAACTGCGGTTTCATCGAAAAGAACCAGCCCGTCGTGTTCAACGGGTTCACCGGTTCCGGCAAGAGTTACCTGGCGTGTGCCATCGGCAGACAGGCTTGTATGCAAGGGTTCCGCACAAGATACATCCGTGTTCCCGATCTGATGCAGCTACTCAGTGAGGCATCGCTTGATGTTCACGGCAGAGCCAAGCTCCTCAAAAAGTTCAGCGGATACCGGCTGCTGATCCTTGACGAATGGCTGCTCAATGACATGACGGAGAGTGAGCAGCATTTCATCTTTGAGCTGATCGAGCGCCGCTATGACTGCACATCTACAATCTTTTGTACGCAGTACAAGCGTGAGGACTGGCACAGCCGACTGGGCGGCGGTATCCACGCTGATGCGATTATGGACAGAATCGTACATACTGCTGCATGGGTGTACTCCGGTGACATCAATATGCGCGAACTGCAGGCAAAGGAGGCAGAGTCATGATGGAAGATTACTGCGCCTTCAGCAAAGATCACAAATGCCTGAAATGGGAGGATTATGAGCTGACCCGCCATGAACTGGAAGAAGCTGATCGCCTGTGCCACGGCAATTGGATCGAGATTCAGAGGTTATATGCGTATATTGACGAGCTCAGATCCATCTTGGAGGAGAACAACATCGATTATCCGGAAATCTGATCATTTGCATTTAGAATGAGCCTGTCTGATAGTTTCAGATGAGCTCACTGCGGAGAGACCCAGCGAGACGCGCCGCCGTTTTCACTGCTTCCGCCTTCATTCCGCTTCGCTCCATTCCGGTGGAAGCAGTGAAAACATTCATTCAGATATGTTCCCCTCACATCTATGGTTCCGAATCTAAGCACAATTTATGATCTGAATGGCTAGTGCTTTCCTTGTTGCGCGCTGGTGCTTTCCGTGAAGCGAAATGGTGCTTTCCTTAGTGCGATTCAGTGCTTTCCTGAGCATGAAATATTCACATTTTAATCTGATGTACTCACTGACAGACTTACAGCCTGCTTCTCTGGCTTTTCTTTTGAACAGTTCAACTTCTGCCTCCGTTACCCGGAGGCGTATTACTGTTGAACGTACGGTGGATGGGTCAGGGGTTTTGGTTCTCATGATTTTGGCCTCCTTTATGGGCATAAGGATTTTTAAACCTTCTCGAAGAAAGTATCTGGATGATTTGGATCAAACTGCTCATTCCGTTAATATTTACATTACTTTTCATATTCTTTACACCATATTTGATTTTTCTATTAGCACTCTTATTATCTATATTACGCCATTTTAAGAGGTATCATGCAGTCGTCACTTTCCTACTATCACTTTAAGGGGTGTTTTTTTAATTCCCCTATTAGCCCAAAAACATATTATTAAAACAATGCCAACAATAATAAGTTTCCATAATGATTCAATTATTATGTTTTCGAATCGTATCTGCGCTAACCAATAGATAATGAATTGATTTAAGCATACGTATAAAATGGATTCTGATCCAATTTCTATGCAGGGTTTCAATTTAATTTTTTTTCCAATACAACGAAAAATATTCCAAAGCCCGATAATCATTCCTATCGCAACTATCCAAAATAAAATTACGAATCCATATTTATTGGCTCTCATATTTATAGTGCCATTTAATAATGCCAGCACAGAGCTTAATATAATCAATGACGATGATTTTAGAAAATTTAATTCAAATAAAGGCTTACAATGTTGTCTAAATACATAACCAAAACCAAAAAAGCCAATTCCGACTAATGCACTATCCAGTGCAAAAGGTAACTTTAGAATCGACAAAGACCCTATCATACCAATTAACAACATGAACACAATAGCAACATTTTGGGGCAATACAATCAAAGCCACATAAGACACCGTATCAGCTAAAAACAAGGCGATTAAAAACCATAAAGCTCCATTTAAAGGCACCTGTATGCTATTAGGATACAGAATCCCACTCCATTGCCAATCGTTCGACATAATTCCATATAGTACGACATATATTAACGCAAATATAAAATATGGAATTAATAATGTACGAATTCTCTTATAAACATGATTCCCAAGCGGTTGGCCCTTGTTACAAAAGTAGCCTGAAATAAAAAACCAAATCGGCATATGAAACGAATGAATCCATTTATCAAATATTGAAGTGAAGCCAATATGTCCCATAATCATAATTATAATTCCAAAACACCTAAGATAATCAATATATTCAATTCGTTTCCCTTTTTTGATGGTATTGTCTATAGATTCACTCATAATCTCAAAATGATCTCCTAAAACAACTTTTTATTAAGTTTTTTCAATAATACAGCATACATTCCAATTATCAAAACATATATTAAGGCACCCAAAACAACCTTCAGCAATACTGCTAGTAATGCACTTTGAACGTTAAGGTTGAAAGAGAGAAGCATTAAACACATAATAATTCCAGCAATTATAAATGGAATAGATTTAAAAATCGTCCCTTTAATATCAATCTCTTTCCATATCTTTATCATTTGATAAATGCATACTACCGCTTCCGCACACAATGTTCCTATTGCTGCACCCGCAGCATTATATACTGGAATAAATATCGCATTTAAAATAATGTTGGTCAGAGCACCTAAGAAAACAGAAACTATATATATCTTATCCTCATGCATGGGTATTAAATACTGTGTCCTAACAACATTTGCAATCGCCATAAAAATTGTGCTAGGAGCTAATATCATAAATAAAACAATGCATGCATCAAATCCATTTCCATAAAACCAAGGGACAAATTCTGGGCTAACAGCCATAATGCCAAAGCTAAGAGATGATGCCAAAAAAACAACAAACACAAGAGAAGCTCGTATATATCTATTTCCTTCGTCTTTTTTATTATTTGCCATTAAATTTGACATTTTGGGTAGCATTACTGTGCCTAAAGATTGGATTAATGCTATTGGAATATCAATTATTCGTTCGGAATTTTCATAAAATCCCACCTCCACTTTACTAGACATATTTCCAAGCATAATCTTATCCATGGTCTTGTACAAACTTACTGCTAAAACCGGAATAAACAAAATTATATTGCTTTTAAAGTGAAATCGTATCTCCTTAAAACAGGGCTTAACAAACTCTACATACCTCTTAAGAAATGGCCATAATGCCAACTGACTAAGCAATAGGCATCCGGCTAGAATAATGCAGTAAATATAAACATCTGAACTTTTCTTCACAAACAGAAAAATACATGCAACGGATCCCAATTTTATCAGTGTATTTCGGGTTACAGTTAATTTAAACTGTTCAATTCCGAAGAAAAACCAATTAATGTCAAATAAAGATGTCAATACATAAAGGAACATAATATACGAAACCGCGCTACTATTAAATGCAAACACATAAATAGAATACACAGCTATTGCAAGACAAGCAGTAATCAACTGCATATAGTATATACTCCAAAAAGTTCTACTTAATTTTTCCTTATCATCTCGTACTGCCGCAATCGTTCTATTGCCATAGTTGTTGAGACCTAGCATTGCAAAGATTACAAAGTATTTAGAGACAGAGTAACTGTAGGAATATATCCCGATTCCTTCTGCACCCAATACCCTTGAAATATAAGGAGTCGTAATTAATGGCAAAAGGATAGCCAATAATTGATATAAAGCATTGTATATAAAATTTTTCTTTACACTTTCTGTTTTTATCATTATATTCGCCCTTTTCCATTGAACCAAAACAATCTTAGTCAGAATCTGTTGTGCCTGCGGCTTTTGTTGTAAACAAAAATATAAAAAACAAAATAAAAAAAGATGACATAGCTATTAATTCCCATTTGAATATCGTTCGATATATTACAAACATCCAAAATATACTAATCGAATACCATCTTATGTTATTCTTGTGAATAGCCTTTTGGGTTATATATCTTGATGCAATAACAAGCATTAAAGGCCCTAATACTATTCCAAAATATCCATAATCCATCAAAAACGGAAAATACATTGTAGCCATTGCATTTATTTTTGCGGAACTTGATACATTAAAATACTGGTTAGAAAGCACACTGTTTAAAACATGTCCGCTGTTAAATATTCTAATTCCCACAAAGCTCAAAACTGTAACAATGATATTGTATACAAATCCAAAAGTACCGGTTCCAACAAAGAAATCATTATTTAGTTTATATTCATCTAAGTTCTTCAATAGTTCTGATAAATAAGCAGGACCAGCAAAATAATAATAATAGAAGGTTTCAAGCAAAGACTTGCCACCTAAGGATCTATCTCTAGTTATGTATACAACCACAAAAGCCATGACAATTATTGCTATAATCACAATCCGTTTTACTCTTTTAGAAATATGAATTCCATCCTTAATCAATGGATACATAACTTTAAAAAAAGTAAACAGCAAGATTACTATAATTATTATAAATCCATTTCTAGCACCATTAATAATTTCATAAACAAAGATATTTGCTATTGACATCAAAAAAAGCTTGACCGCCCCACGTTTATGTGTGAATAGTTGAATCAAACTCAATATCATCGTTACAAAAAATAAGGGAAAGCAAATATCCTGTAAAATTAAATTTATAATTGTTGAGCGGCCCGTTACCGTCATATCAGAAAAATTAACTGCTCTTAGATATGCGAATCCTCGTGACATAATTATAGCCAATGACCCCTTAAAAAATGGAATCATAAATATAAATGCCAGAATATTAGACCAAAACAATGCTCTTGATTTAATGGTCGTTTCCATATTTAATACAGAATCTGCATCAACCTTTTCGCATATCGGTTTAATTGCGTATCCGAGCCCAACTATGATAATACCAATAACCATACAGATATTTACAAGCCCTGATGGTACATAAAATCCATATATCCTTGAATTACTTAAAACACCTGTTATTGTCCATAATAGACAAAAGATTGTTCCAAAATTAAAAAACACTCCCGTATTTCGTATGCAAATAGAAATCCCAAGAATCCCCAAAACTAGAAATATTATAGCAAACATCAAATTCATATTTTCCCTCGTTATTTATCTGTTTTTTATTTTCAGTAATAACAAAAGTCTTTTAATTTGACTTTTAATAATCATCTTCATTTCTATTAGAAAAGAAATCTTAAGGTTATACTCCTTTTTAAAGTCAGATGCCATACTGAATTCTCCATTTAAATACAAATAATACACAACATCAAAAACCACCCTGTTTTTTGCTGCTGGATATTTGGTAAAATCTTCAGCATATTTTTTCAGTAAATATTTATTGCTCTTTAACCGTTTTGAGGGTGAAGATGAAATTGCATCATTTGAAATGTAATAGTTCACACAGGGGAATGATATGTATTTAATTAGAGAGTATTTTGATAATCTCAACCAAAGGTCATAGTCCTGTGCCGAATTTAGATTTTCATCAAAGCATCCAACAGCCATTACCTTCTTTATGTCCATAATAGGCACCGAGCAACCTCCAACAAAATTCCCCAGTTCCAATAATTTAGAGAAGACATCGCCCTCAAAAACAGATCGTTTATACAATTCTTCCTTTGTTCCTACCATAACAAAATCTGCATATACTAATGCAGTTTGATCATTGATATATGGAACCATCTTTTCTAGTTTTTCAGGAAGCCATTCATCATCATCATCGAGTAATGCCAGTATTTCACCGTTTGAATTATTTATTCCTATATTTCTTGATACACAAGCACTTGGTCTAATATCATTAATAATATACTTTAGTCTATTACCATATTGATTAATTAGTTCTTCAACATTTGAATGGCGTTCATAGTTTGGTGAATCGTCAACCACTATTAATTCTATGTTCTTATATGTTTGATTAAATACACTCTCAATTGCCCGTTTCAAGATATCCTCATGGCGACAATGAGTGGTAATAACAACTGAAACCAATTTATTCATCTTAATCACACCGCTATCCCTGTTCTATTGGCAAATCAATCCAATCCCCGAATATCTTATCCCATTTCTTCGGCTTAAACGGCACCAGCCCTCCATGATGAAAGAGTGTCAATTCACCAAAATAAACTCTTCCATTCACCTCATAAAAATCAATTCTAAGCTGCGGGTATCCTTTTGACAGCGCTGATGCCAGCTTTACCATCTCGTCAAAATTCAAAGGTTTATCCGGGGGATTATCTGCATTGGCGTGTCCATGAGTCAGATTCAAATGCTTGAAGTTAGCATCAAAGAAATCGAATTTGGTATCTTCTCCCTCGGTTTGTCTTTCAGTAGCAATAAACAATGCGCGAACTACTCCATCAAACGCAAAGAACTTATAATCTCTCAGATCATGCGTAACGGAATCTTCCATATACGCTTCTGCAATTATCCGCGGTTTAACCTTTTTATAAGGCCACTCTCTGCCTTGCCAATAATAGCTTTTTTTCAAGCAGCCTTCGATTTTCTCCCTAGCTTCAGCTTTGTTAAATTTCCTTTTATCCTTGCAGATGACTAATCCGCCACTATCGTGTGTGCATTTTAGAACAAATTGATCAGGTAACTTTCCAAAATCTATGTCATCGAATCTATCCCACACTCCGATTGTCGGAATGATGTATTGATCTCCTATAATTTGAGCTACATATCTTTTCGCCTCATACTTATCGACCATTCGTACATATTCTGGGCGATGATCATATAGTTTCATCCACTGTAGTTTCGCGTTATACCCTTCAGGGGTATCAAGGTTAAGTTTCGCATGTAAATTCAATCGATATGCAATCCTAAGATAAGTTCTATCATTCATCCACTTGAAAAAACCGCGCCCTCCTAATCCTAAGAAAATGATTCCTGGATTTGATATAATTCTCTTTAGTCTATCATTCATTTTTAGAGCCTCATTCCTCAAATGATATTAACTTTTGTTTTTCTGTTCTTTCTTGAACTACAAGAGTATCTGCTGGATAATTGCCCTTAATAATAGAGCCTGCACCAAACACACAATTATCGCCAATAGCGGTTCCTCTTAAAATTATACAGTTCGCTCCAAACCATACACCATTCCCAATCTTAACTCTTCCAGTGATGAATGAGGTTCTTCTTTTCATTCCTTTTTTACTATAATCGTGATCGTGATCGTAAACCTTACATCCAGGTCCAAATATTACATTATCACCAATTTGAATAGATTGACGCGCCACAACAGAACAATCAGTATTGAAGTTTACATTATCACCAATACTCATTTCGCCTTCAGGTAAAACGGATAACAACAAATTCTTTTGTGCTGAAAGATGCTTTCCAATCGACATTTTGCCGCCTTTGTGAATTCTAATCTCAGTTCCTATGGGGCATGAATAAAGCCAGTGACAACAATATGATTTGCCTCTTGTGATTTTAAGACGAATATTCCTAATAAGAGAAGTACCCACTTGCCAAATTGTTTTTATATTCATTTCTCAGCCATCTCTCTCAATCTCATATAAAATTCTTTCCTTTTCTCATTCAACACACTGCTTTTATATTGTTTAGACACGTTGAGATTTCTCTTACTATGCTTACTCATTATGTCAGGATTTTCGAGCATTTTAATAATTGCATTTGCATATCCTGTGAAGTCATCATAATCCACCAAACATTCTTTCGGTAATATTTCAGGAATACCACAAACCGGTGAGGATAGAACAGGTATCCCCTCTGCCATTGCTTCTAGGACTACTCTGGGTAATCCTTCCGCTCTGGTTGGAAAGACAAATAAATCAGACTCTTTGATACGCTCTCGTACAACATCTCCACTTGGCATTCTTCCAAGGAATCTCACAGAGTTTGATATTCCTAATTCAGAAGCAATCGTTTCAAACTCATGGCGTAACGGGCCATCACCGACAAACCACACTTCGATATTGTATCCTCGCTCTATAACCAGTTTAGCAGCTTTCATTAGCGTAACATGACCTTTACCATATCCAGTAAAAGCATTTGCTACATGAGATATAATATACTTATCTTTCTTCGCATATTTCTTTGCCGTTCCAAACTTTTCATCAGGCAATTCCACTGAGGAATACGAAGATGTAAAGTATCCTTGCTCTTGTGTAACTATCGCCTTACACGGATACTTTTTCTGTAGATACCGCTGAGTTACATAGGATACACCATTTGCCTTCATACACGACCGCTTTAGCGAATAAGTCCAGGCTCTCCTTACAAATGGCCTTGTGATTCCTTGAACAGTACCCTTAGCGAAATACTCCCACGGATCCACAACCACTTCAATTGCATATGGCTTTCCAGTCTTTTCAAATTTCTTCAAAACTGCATTTGCAACAACCCCAGGAATCCGAAAAATAGCGCATTCAAATTTACTTATGTACTTTTTAATTAATTTCTGATTTTCAAAATAATTTAAGGCGTATTGTTTAACACCCTTCGATGGAGGAATCGGGAGAAAATGAACGCCCTTACCACTAGCCAATTTGCAACCAGCAGGTACCTCATCTACTTTTTCTGCTCTTACAATTGCATATACGCTATCAAACGCTGCCAAGTATCTGGAATAAAAGTTATAATCAAACACCGATTCAACATAAACGTTTTTTTTCCTATCGATATAATAATGGCCATCGGCAACTATCAAGAGCTTCATAAATGAACACAACCACCTTTAATTATTTTCTCCAAATCATCTTGTTAACAATACCCGTATAGCTTTGAATCAGCTTGATAACTTTAGCACTTACATTTTCATCGGTATATGCCGGGACATCAACAGCGTCATCTCCATTGGCATGCATAGACACTGCAAGATCAACAGCCTGAAGAACCTGCTCTGTAGTGATACTGCCGATTGTAAATACACCCTTGTCCATAGCTTCGGGGCGTTCCGTGCTTGTTCTTATAGAAACCGCAGGAAAATTGAAATAAGCACCTTCCTCCGGAATAGTACCTGAATCCGACACAACACAAAATGCGTTCTGCTGAAGTTTGTTGTAATCAAAGAAACCGAGGGGCTTATGCTGAATTACTCTGCTGTCGAACTTAAATCCTCTCGCTTCAATATACTTCTTGCTGCGAGGATGGCAAGAATAAAGAATCGGCATATCATACTTCTCAGCCATCGCATTGACTGCATTCATAAGGCTGAAGAAATTGCTCTCAATATCAATATTCTCTTCTCTGTGCGCTGAAAGCAGGATATAACCATTTGGTTTTAAGCCTAGGGTATCAAGGATTGTACTGCTCTCTATCTGAGCTTTACATTCAGACAGCACCTCAGCCATAGGCGAACCAACAACATAGGTATATTCTGGCTTAACACCGGTATCAAGGATATATCTTCTAGCGTGTTCAGAATAACACAGATTAATATCACTTGTCACATCGACAATTCTTCTGATTACCTCTTCCGGCAGATTTTCATCCTTGCATCTGTTACCGGCTTCCATATGGAATACCGGTATCTTTAAACGTTTTGCAGAAACAACGCAAAGACAGGAATTTGTATCACCGAGAACTATAAGTGCATCAGGCTTGACTTCCTGCATAAGCTCATATGACTTGGATATTACATTTCCCATCGTCTGACCAAGATTCTCGCCAACTACACCAAGGTAATAATCAGGCTCTCTTAATCCAAGATCTTCAAAAAATACTTTGTTCAGTTCATAATCATAGTTCTGTCCTGTGTGAACAAGAATCTGATCAAAATACTTATCTGCCTTCTTAATAATTGCAGACATTTTTATGATTTCAGGTCTTGTACCAACAACAGTCATCAGTCGTAACTTCTTTATTTCCATCTAAAAATCTCCTTGAAAAATGCTACTATCACAGTTCATAGTGAGGATAGAGTGACTTGTGATTTCTCATCCAATCTGCCAATTCAGATACCATCTTCTCATAATCCGGAATCAGATATCCAAAATCGAAGCGAGTACGCTTTAATGACTTATCAGCTACTGTTTTATCTACAGGAATAATATTAATCTTATCATTCCTCATATAATGATTGAACAGCTTAAGCAGTTCATATTTGTTAATACTCTCAGAAGGCACAGTATTGAAAAGACCGTGTGCTTTTTCTTTTGCTGCAACTTCCATTGTCTTAGCAAGCTGAAGTGTTGTCTGTCCTGTCCAAATAGCACCAAGGAATCCATTAACAGTGTCGTCTTGCTTCATAAACCAGTTCAAAAGACCGATGCCGTTCGGATTAATATCGGGACCTACAATAGAATTTCTGAGCGTTATATTCTTATCATCTTCCAGTTCACCAAGTGCCTTAGAACGATCGTAGAAAGTCTCGCCATCACGAACATCATCTTCGGTGTACTGTCCTCTTTTACCGGAGAATACACAATCTGTACTCATATGAATAACCTGTGTATCAGTACCTTCAGTTATTTCTGCAAGATAATGAGGAAAATAACCGTTCAGGTATGCTGCACCGGATTTATTGTTTTCAGCAAATTGATTCAGCAAGCCGATGCAGTTTATAACGCTGTCATACTTGTTTACACCGATAAGCTCCTTAATAAAGGCAGCATCCATTGCATTACCGGTAACACTTTCTATAAGAGATGATGGGCGCAAATCAAAACCGAACACATCATGTCCCTGTTCTTTCAAGTATAAGCTTATGGTATGCCCAGCCATACCATTACATCCAAGAATCAAAAACTTCATAAAGCGGTTCTCACTTTCTTAGAGCAAGCTGCTCTTTAACGTAATCTGTTGTCATTAACTTCTCTATTGTTCCTTCAACATCAAGTCTAACAGTATTATGGCTTGTATATGCTTCATCAGCCTGTGTCTGAACTTGTCCCTCAACAAAGTATTTATCATAGTTGAGGTCACGATTATCTGCTGATACACGGAAGTAATTACCCATATCCTCTGAACGAAGCCTTTCCTCCTGTGTCAGAAGTGTTTCGTAAAGCTTTTCCCCGTGACGAGTACCGATAATTCTTGTACCTGTATCACCAAAAAGCTTCTGCACCGCTTTAGCAAGATCACCTATTGTACTTGCATCTGCCTTCTGAACAAACAGATCTCCCGGATTTGCGTGCTCAAAAGCAAACTGTACGAGCTCAACTGCTTCATCAAGATTCATAAGGAAACGTGTCATTTCCGGATTGGTAATTGTAATAGGTTCACCAGCAGTGATCTGATCAATAAACAACGGAATAACTGATCCTCTGCTACACATAACGTTTCCGTATCTTGTACAGCAGATGACCGTATTTCCTTGTTCAGCAGCCACACGAGCATTGGCAGTGATTACATGTTCCATCATTGCTTTTGAGATACCCATAGCGTTGATAGGATATGCTGCCTTGTCCGTTGACAAACAAACCACACGCTTTACGCCGGCATCTATTGCGGCATGAAGCATATTGTCAGTTCCCTCAATATTAGTCTTTACTGCTTGCATGGGGAAGAACTCGCAAGAAGGTACCTGCTTCAAGGCAGCAGCATGAAAAACATAATCAACGCCGGGCATTGCATCTCTGATAGAACGCGGATCACGAACATCACCTATGTAAAACTTTACTTTTTTAGCATGGTCAGGAAATTTAGCCTGTAATTCATGACGCATATCATCCTGCTTTTTTTCATCTCTAGAGAAGATTCTTATTTGCCCGATATCAGATGTCAAAAAATGCTTTAGAACTGTATTTCCGAAAGATCCTGTTCCTCCTGTGATTAACAATGTTGCTCCATTATACACTGACATAATTACTTGACCAGCCTTTCAAATTCTTTTTCAAGTTTTTCCATAAACTTTTTCTTACTGAAATGATCAATAAAATACTGTCTGCCGTTTGGGCCACAGTTTGAATACTTTTCGTTTTCAGTAATAAACGATTTCATTGCATTAGCAAGACCGGAGACATCTCCCGCCGAAACACAAATGCCACATTTCGATTCTTCTATAACATCCTTTGCAGATCCGTCTATCATTCCGATAATAGGCTTACCAGCAGCCATGTATCCTTGAACTTTTGAAGGCAATGTTAAGCCTGTTTCATTATCAGCTTTCAAAGAAACAAGACACGCATCCGCAAGCTTATAATATTTAGGCATTTCTTCCACAGGCCTTCTGCCATAAAAAAATACAATATCTTGCAAATGATGAGTATTGACAAATTCCTTCATTTCTGATAAAACTGTGCCATCGCCAACAAAATGAACCTTAAACTTCGGTATGTTTTTAATCATTTCAATCGCTTTAAGGACAGCGATCAAATTTTGAGCAATTCCAAGATTGCCAAGGAAGACAAAATCTACAGTATCATCGTCTGGAGTGAAATCCTGTGTCAAGTACGTCTCATCAGCAAACGCAGGAATATATCGGAGTTTCTTGTCAGGAATATGATGAGTTTTCCTCAAATATGGTAAAAAACTTGTTGACTGACCTATAACAAGATCAGCCGCATTGTAAATCCTTTTGCTCAGGAGCTTCACAGCTTTGAAAAGAGGATTACTTTCCGATTTAACATACATCTTCAAAGACTCTGGCCATAAATCACAGCAGTATAATGCCATTGGAACATGATGCTTTCTGGAGTAGAGTCGTCCTGGAACTCCCATAAGTATTGGCGAGAGCTGATAAACAAATACTAAATCATATGACGGAGATAGTTTTCGTATCTTAGCTGATGCCGACATACAGTAGCTAAGATAATTCATGGCAAGATATACGGCGCCTTTTTTTCTTCCTATCTCAGAACATCTGATTATTTTGACGCCGTTTCTCTTTTCTTTTCGATGACCGTTTTTATAATCATCCGGTATAATTCCCGTAGGATAATTAGGAAGTCCTGTCAGAACAGTCACATCGTAACCATCTGAAACAAGTTGCTCACATATAGGTGTGATCTGGAAATTCTCTGGATAATAATATTGGCACACTACTAATACTTTCATAAATTCTTTGCTCTTTCCTTTTCTTTTGCAATTGCTCCCGTTCCGCCTTCAACTATTCCTTTTTGATGAAGCACGGAGGATATTGAACCTAAGAACATCTTACAATCCATAATAAAACCAGACCAACTACTCTTCTTCAAAGCGTCAGCATAAACGCCATCATACTTTGCCTTCTTCTCAATCTCCAGTTCATCTCTACCGCTTATCTGAGCCAGTCCGGTAAGTCCAGGCTTCACATCATTAGCACCATACTTATCACGCTCTGCGGTAAGATAATCCTGATTCCAGAGAGCTGGGCGAGGACCGATAACACTCATATTTCCTCTAAAGATATTCCAAAGCTGGGGTAGCTCGTCGATAGAGGCTTTCCGGATAAAAGCTCCGACCTTTGTAATTCCGCCATTCTGTAACATATGTGTAGGCACATCCTTTGGCGTATTAACACTCATACTTCGGAATTTAAGCAACTCGAAGTAAGACTTATCCGTTCCCACACGCTTCTGCTTGAAGAACACAGGACCAGGATCGTCAGCCTTAATAGCAAGAGCTGTAACAGCGTAAACAGGAGCTAAAACTACAAGACCTCCGAAGGAGAGTACAACATCAAAACCACGCTTGATATACTTCTCATAGAATGTCGGGATATGTGTGCTGTTTCCAACAGCTTCAAGGTGTCCCTGTTTTCCGTCTGCGTTCACAGGATCATTCGCATTCTCGACAAACACTACTTTTCTACCCTGTACCGGATTCTGCTCTTCCGGCTGATTAGCATACACAGAGTCGGGATACTGTTTCTTAGCAATATGACGCATAACAAGATATGTAGCACCCAAAGCTAAACCGGTTACCGTAGCTGCTGTTTTCAGATTTTTCTTAGTCTGCTCTTTCACAATCTCTTACCTCACCTTAATTATTCTATATCTCATAGTTTTGCTATATCAATACTGTGTTCTACACAAATGATTCATCCAGCTTTATCCACTTACACAGCAACAGGTAGTTTCTCATGCTGTTTCATATGTTCAACCTTCTCGGTATCACATACTTCATTATAGCCTGTCTGCGTTCCGGCCTTGATCTCAGCTCTAGCTTTAACAACAGATCCGCAGTTAATATGGCAGCCTTCGTGAACAACACTGTTGTGGTTTAAGATCACTCCGGCGGAGAGTATGCATCCTGTTTCAACGGTCACTGCGGTATGAACAACAACCATAGGCTCTATGAAGCAGCCCGTACCAATTTTCGCTGACGGACTAACATACGCTTTCTCATGAATGAGAGTCGGCACTTCATAGCCGATTTCGCATAATCCTTTTATCAGATTCAGACGGAGTTCCGTATTTCCAATTGCAACAACCGCCGAATCGTATTCATGAATCAACTTATTAATATCACAGATCTTTGCGACGGCAGACGGATATACATCATCAACAAAATCGATTTTCTCAAAGCACTTCATCGATTCTGCGATTTCTTTGGCGACCATACCATATTGTCCAGCACCTATGATAAGTAAGTTCTTCATAAACACGCCCCCTAAAAAGATTATAAAAGTGTCAAGCTGGATCAATACTACGACTTTTAGAGACCAAAAAAGCTCTTGGTCTCGGAAATACTATATATAATAACCAAGCGTGTGCCCATTACACACTGTGTTTATCAGCAAGCTCATATCAACCGCTAACATATTAGCAGCTTATATCAACCCGCCAACTTTTATACATCAATCCTTCTTATGTACATACTACCAACCATTTACATACTAATGTACTTCTTCAGCTCAAAAGGTAAATTCTCCGCCGATGCGTCGGAAGTGTTCATACCTGATAATGCAATGATATTACCCCGAAAATGTAACGAAACAATGATGGATTTTAATGCACATTTTCCTCGATTTTACGCTGTTTTCGCCATGTTTTCACCTTTTATAAATAAGAGGTTTACTGCATGGAATGAGAAAGAAGAAAAGTCGGCAATAGCACCGCAGTATTTCTTTTCACCATTGATCATGCGGCTTGCACCGAGACTATGCGCACAGTCTGCAACGACGGCAACTCTGCCGATAGACTTCTGTATTCTGCTTGAGAGATCTGACAGGGGATTGCTGTGATCATCAAGAGGAGTAAATAGATCTCTCTTTCTCTCAACGATCTCATAGATCTTTTCATAATCGCAGACGAGTCCGCCAAGGTCAACAGGAATGATTGCCTTGGTCTTTGAAGTTATCGCTGCTTCAAGTTTATTATAATCAATTTCAGGAGCATGGGTATTTGTATCTCCATCCTTCTGAATGTCTACAAATACAACCTTTGCACCGCAGTGAACAGCCGCAGAAGCTGTTGCAGTATATGTATACGCAGGAACTATGACTTCATCACCGGGTTTGATACCAAGTACGCGAAGATTCAGTTCCTCTGCCGCAGTAGCCGAATTAAGGCATACAACTTTCTTTCCGTAAGCAGACTTTGCTCCGTCAGTATCGCAGTCTATGTCTGTCCTGCCTGTCTCTATGTATGCCGCCAGACGACGTTCCAGAAGCTTAACTCTCGGACCTGTTGTTATCCATCCTGATTTTAAGGCTTTAACAACCTCATTGATCTCTGTTTCGGAAATATCCGGTGGTGAAAACGGTATTTTCATTTTTCTTCCTTCTTTCCAAATCTTTTCTTCATAATAAACCCAATACCTGAATTACGTCTCTAACTTGTATTCACCTAAATAAACGCATTCTAAAATATACCATTCTCATAAAAAGCAAAAGCAGGCACCAAGAAGCCTGCATATTAACACTATTCCGGCTTAAGAATAGAACTTGCCCGTATAAGTGCAATTATCCCCATGTTCTAAGCCTTTTACTATTTTTTCATATAAAGTCATTCTATACTGTCCTGCTTCTGAAATAAGCATAGTACTCATATAAACACCCCTTAAAAAACATTGACCGAACCTGTTTATGCGTTCGAGATACCGATTTTCTCTCGTTGGTAGCCCCATACCCACGGATCGGAACTCCATAAATAAGTTCGATTTTAGCTGATTGTTTTATTGTCTCCGAATCAACTACAGCAGCCGCTTTCGCATTTTTCTATACACAGAAGACAAGGCATTTTTTGCGCATTGTTCTCTGTTCGAAAGTCAACTGGGTGTAACAAGCAGATTATGTTTTTTAATATGTAAAATTATATCATATTTTTATTATTTATGTCAATATATGGAAGTCAATATTGTTTGCTATTTACAAATGAAAGCATATTTTTCTTTCCGTTTTATATATTATTATTTGTATAATTATCTGTTTTGTATTACGAAATTTAATTATTACAATAAGTAAATCATAAATTCTTTTTAGCAATTAATTTTTTAGACAAGATTTATATAATCATATATTATTCCTATTGCAAAACTGGATTTGTTGTTAAAATTGCAAAACCAATTATATTTAGCTAACTAAAGCCAAAAAATCATAGTAAAATCAATTTTTATCATGTGGCTGTGCAGTCCCTAATTATAGACACTCACCAATTATTGCGCATGAGATCATAAATCTGAAATAATAATATTATTACCTTTTTGTGCAGCAGCTTCCGAGAGCAATACAAACAGATAGTGATTTATCAGAATTTGTTTGAGGCACTTATTATTTCTGCTGAAAGAACAAATTTTCGATTTTCTATTGACAATCGAACAAACGTGTGCTAAAATAGCATTAACCAAACAAGAACGTTCGTTCTATACATACGTAGTAAGCCTTCCGCCAGAAAGGAAAACGCATGAAGAGAGTGAATGGACATCATAGGCAAAACGATACGAGCGTTCTTGAGTTGGATACGCCGATACAGAACTATAAGGAGGCATATGGTCAGGAAGCATACGAACAGGCGACATCGTTTTATGAATCTGAGGAATGGAAGAAGGTCGAGCGAGACCAACTGAATTCTGACAGGCGATATTATGAGAACAGAAAGGCTTGCAGTCTTGAAGAATACAACGAGTGGGAAAGTGCGGAAGCGAGAAAACATCGCTTCCAGGACACACCTTCTGTTGTACTCAGCGCTGAAAGGAAAGTCACAAACGGATTTGATGATCTATTTGATGATCCGGTTCTCAGGGAAGCGATGGAAGTTCTAACAGAGAAGCAGTACAGCGCTCTCTACTGCTCCTTCAAGAGTAGACTTGATACATATGAGATCGCAGAAAGAATGGGTACAACTGTGAGAGCAGTGCAGGATCTTCGCCGACGAGCATTGGACAAGCTTCGTGATGAATATATCTCGCTCTATGAAGAAGCTAAAGCCTTCGGTTATCCGGGATTAGTCAGCTACAACTATAAACGGATATTGGCATTGTTTGAACAGTGTAAGATCATCTTTATGCAAAAAGAATCGCCTGAGACCGCTATCCCAAATGGTTCTTCCAATAAAGATCCGGCGGCGTAAACATCTCCCCACAGTGTTGCTGTGGGGATTTTTCTTTACTGGTAAAAATTACTAATCGAATGTACGTTTCTTCTTTCGTCGCTTGTGCAACTATACAAAGATTTGCTTCCCGATCGTTACAATCTTCGTTTTTTTCGTTTCTCATCGGTATATATATGGAGGCACTTTTCATCAACGCTCTGCTGAGACATTCGGCAGGGCGTTTTTTTAGTGCAAATATGTATACTGCTATTAGGCAGGCAGCAAACAACAGGAGGTGACGAATTGTCCGACACAGCCCACACAAATAGTTCGCGCGAGCAGTTGCCCGTAACGAAAAAAGCTGTCGGCTGTGTTCGGGAATCTTATGGGAAAGGAGGAATTGTATGAGTAATATGTTACAGACAAAAACCGCAGAAGAAATACTGACAACAGTATTCAAACCGAAGGAGTTCATCATTGACGGACTGCTTACACAGGGGTTGTATGTACTCGCAGGTGCACAGAAGGTAGGCAAGTCGTGGATGGCAATGGATATTTGCCTCAGCATTGCAACAGGAGTTCCTGTATTCGGACGTGATACTATTCAGGGAACTGCTTTGTATCTTTGTCTCGAGGATAACTATCAGCGACTACAGCGCAGATTGTTTAAGATGAATGCCGAACCGATTGAGAATCTTCACTTCGCAACAGTTGCTGACAAAATAGGCAGCGGTCTTGAAGAGCAGATAGAAGCTTTCAAGAAAGAACACAGCGATTTGAAAATAGTTGTCGTTGACGTAATGCAAATGGTGCGCAGCAATGTTGAGTCGAGTTATGGTTCGGATTATGCAGAACTGATCGCGCTCAAACAGCTTGCGTATCGTTTAAACATCTGCATACTGCTGATACATCATATGCGAAAAGCTAAGGACGACAATCCGTTCAATATGATGACAGGCAGTACAGGTATCGGCGGAGCTACTGACGGAAACCTTGCGCTCAAGGAAACAAAGTGCGGCTCAGGAAAAGCTATTATGTATTGTCAGGGACGTGACATTGAATACATTGAACTGCGAATGCATTTTGATACCGATGTCATGCGCTGGATTGTTGAGAACGAGCCTGCGACACAGAAGAGCCGCGACAATATTGTTCTCTCTGCTGTTTTTCTTTTCATCAAAGAGCGAATTCACTTTGAAGGTACTGCAACGGAGTTGGTTGAAGAGTTAAAATCAGTTACCGATGAAGTCATTTATCCGAACAGAGTTACAAGAGACTTGGTTCAGAATGGTTATGAACTCAGCAAGTACGGAATTGATTTCAAGTACGAAAGAGTTCACAAAGGTCGCGTTATTATTCTTCACTACAACGGCAAGCGTGACAGTAGTGACGGTAGAAATGTTACCGTCACGCAGGCGTTGCCAGACAGCTCACAAACGTCTACATAGCTTCATCTGCGGGGCGTGTCAGTAGGTTTCCGTGTCGGTAGTTTTACTGTCACGGCTGAGTTACTGTCACGGACACAAACGCCCGTTTTTGCCACCGATACAGAAATCGGGTAGTTATCCCACCTGCGACGGTGAAAGCGATTGTCGTGCAACGTGGAGCGAGTGTGGCGATACAACACAGATACAATCTGCAGAGGGAAAAGTTGCGGTGATATCATCACAGTGGAAGGAGTGGTCAGAGTGGAAAAATATCTGAAAATCGGACAGTGACTGTCTATTGCAGGATAAAGTTTCGGGGTCGAAGCCCCCGAAACGGTCACAGCGGAACGGCAAAGCCGACCGCAATTCGCAGAAAAACAAAAATAGCCCAAAGGAGTCGTAAGTTGCCCGTGTGTTACCAATAGGGAGTCGGTATCAGGAAAGTTACCGGCTTTCAGGCTGATAACTCGGGTCGGAGAGTAATAATGGAGGGGAATATGGAGAAAAAGGAAAAACAGGCGGTGTGGCTCTACCCCAGGACAAAAGAGCTGATGGTTGATCATTTGAAGGCAGCAAATGCTACATCTCAGAGTGACTTCATTGAGAAAGCAATCAAGTTCTATTCCGGCTACCTCGACTGCAATTCGGGTATCGCAACGGAATATCTCGCACACGTCCTGACTTCAATTATCGACGGAATAGTCAAAGGCTCGGAGTACCGTATCAACCGCGGGCTCTTCAAGCTGGCGGTGGAGTCGGCAATGCAGTCTCACTTCCTCGCGGCGGTCAACGATATAGATGATGAAGTTATGGAAAACCTCAGGGGAATGTGCGTGGACGAAGTTGCTCACATCAACGGTGTGATTAACTTCGAGAGAGCATACGATTATCAGAAACGAGATGATGACGATGAGTGAAAAAATGAGAACTGGCATTTATATTTCCGAGGACTTGCTCAAGGAGTGCGACGAATATCTTTCCAAGAACGGCGGCAGCCGCTCGGAGCTTATCGAGTCCGCGCTGAGATTATATCTCGCTACGAGGAAGATAAAAGACAAGTCGGAAGTGCTTGTGCCTGAGCTTGCGGAGTGCATAGCCGCGGCAAATGATGAGGGCATAACGAAAATATCAAAGGGACTTTTCCGTTACGCTGTCGAAGTCGAAATGCTCATTGCACTGCTGGCGGAGACCTTTGAGGTCAGCAAAAATCATCTCAAAGACGTCCGCCGTGAGGCTGTAAACAACGTCCGCAGAACGAGAGGAAAGGTCAACCTTGATGACCTTATCATGCGCTGTGAGCGTGAGGGGGTAGTCGACAACGATGGCCCCCCAATACAGGGACTCGACTACCGTGACGGTACTTGAAGTCCCGAAACAGGACTGCACTCATTCCCAGCTCAGGATAGAGTTCCCGAAATGGGAATTAGGTATGGCGGGATGAAACATCCCGTCACGATTATGAGGTGGTGAACCCCACCTCATAAACCTGAGACGGCAAATCGCAGGCTCAGCAAAGGGGTGTCTAAAACGGACTGAGCTGATGTATGGAAACACGACAGCAGCTCAAGGTGAACGCCGCGTTCACCGTACTGCACTCGCCCTAATTCAAGGCGGGTGTGAACGAACCGTTCAGTACCCCACAGACGTTACCGAAACGGCAGCACCTTCAAATCATCCATAACGGAAGGTATGAGCTGACAGAACGATTTGTTCGGTCATGGGCTGAAGTAACGAAACGTGACGGCATCTCAATCACCAAAGGGTGTCCCCAAACGTGACATCCTTTGCAATAAGGTTATCGTACAAAACTATACCATTAAAAATAATCAAGGGTACGGTAGTTCGCCGTACCATTTAATTCTAAGTAAAGGAAAGATTAAAATGAACAATTCAAATCACATAGGAAACGAGATAAAGACAATGAGAAGGAGTATGATCGAATGGCTGAAAACAAAACAGAGACTAAAATCGTAATGCTTACCATAAAGCAGGCGGCAGCTCTTGTGGAAGGGCTGACCGAATACAGAGTCCGTCAGATGTGCCTGAGCGGTCAGGTGCCGCACATCATGGCAGGCAACAAATATCTTATCAACAAGGAATTATTCCTGAAATATCTGCGCGGGGAGACCGCGTAAAAAAATAGTGGAAATGGTGCGTTTTTTCTGGACTTCCGCACCGAGTTGTGGTATGATGTCGTTGGCAAAAACGCGCCATATTTATGAAGGAGGGAAAACATATGGCGACTATAAGAAAAAGACCGAATGGTTCATTCGAGATAAAAGTATCATGCGGTTACGATATTTACGGAAGACAGCATAATCAGTACAAGAGCTATTACCCCGAACCCGGCATGACACCTCGTCAGATCGACAAAGAAGTAAACAAACAGGCGGTGCTGTTCGAGGAGGAGTGCAAGAAAGGTCAGATAACATCGGCGGTCAAGTTCGAGACATTTGCCGAGCAGTGGTTTGATGAGTATGCAAAGGTCAACCTGAGACCGACCACATTCTCAAAAATGCGGCAGGTCACCAAGCGTATCTACGCTGCCATCGGACACAAGCGTATGGACAAGATAACGTCCCGAGACATACAAATGTTCATCACCGACCTTATCGTGAACGGCAGGCACATGGTCACAGGCAAGCCGCTGTCACGAAAGACGGCTATACATCACCTGAGCTTCATCAGCGACATATTCAGCTACGCTATCCGCATGGGAATGCTGACGGACAATCCATGCAGCAGAGTTGTGATACCCAAGCTGGAGCAGAAGGAAAAGGAGATATACACCCTTGACGAAGTGAAGAAGCTGTTTGAAGATCTGGGCTATGAGCCAATGTGGTTTCAGGTCTACATAACGCTGGCGATATACAGCGGCTTCCGAAGAAGCGAAATGCTGGGACTGGAGTGGAAGGACATCGACTTCGACTACAACACCATAAGAGTCCGCAGAACTTCTCATTACACACCTGCGAAGGGAATCTACACCGATACTACCAAAACGAAGAAGTCTCAGCGAGTGGCGAAGTTCCCCGAGGACGTAATGGATATGCTGAAGAAGTACCGCAAGGAGCAGAGAAAAGAAGCACGTCGGCTGGGAACGAAGTGGGAGGACCACGACAGGCTGTTCACCAAGTGGAACGGCTCACCGATGTATCCCGAAATGCCGTACAAGTATCTGAAAGCCTACTGCGAGAAGATTGACATACCCTTCCGCGGCATACATTCACTGCGGCACCTTCACGCTTCGCTCCTCATCTACGAGGGCATAGACGTAGTGGCCGTGTCGGCAGATATGGGACACAGCATCGTAGGAACGACCTCGAACCTGTACTCCCATATGTTCCAGGAGGCGAGAGCGAGAAACTGCGATGCCATAACCAATGCACTGAGGTTTACCCGAGAGGGGAATAGCACTAAATCTAAGTCAGCAAAGGAGGCTGAACCCGACATTGACGAAGATGAGGACGAGCTTGAAGAAGAAAATATGGGGCAGACTATGGCATAAAAATACTCCGCAGAGACAAAACTCTGCGGAGCGGCTGATATTGTTAAATAAAAAAATAAGTGGTCAATAAGTGGTTGAGAGCACTTTAAAAAAAGAACGAGCTCGCAAAATGGCTATTCTAAGCCGTTTGCGAGCCTTGCTTCTGGTGGAGGCGAGGGGAATTGAACCCCTGTCCGAAAGTCCGTTCATGCAACTTTCTACGAGCGTATTTTACCTATTATGATTCCCTGTACGAGCCGCCGATAAACGGGCTGCAGGTGCAGGTAGTCCGTATACAACCGGCGGACACGGACACTTCCGTCAGTCGTTCACCGCTGATCGATGCCCAAGCGAGAGCCGCGGTACTCTCTCGGTGGACAGAAGCTGACTTAAGCAGCTACCAGTTCGCTATTTCTAGAAACTGTAATGTTATTTCTTGCGTTTATATTTAAACGTGGCGCAGGTTATGGAGATCACGCCATTCTCCGCTCGCTTATCACACTTCGAGACCCCCGTCGAAACCTTTACGCCCCCATACAATGAGGGAGTGAGGTGGAGGAGCCGAAATGCTCCGAATAATATTATACACTGTTTGCAGACGTTTGTCAACTGCAAACGGTGTCGATATTTGTTACAGAAGCGATATTCCTGTTTGTCTGCGACATGCTTTCTTCCTTTTATTTATAAATATATGTTGTAATTAGTTAACAAAAAATATTTTTGACGTTAAATACGCTGTTTTGGGAAATAGTAGATTTAAAACAAAAATGAGCAATAAATGACTGGAGAATTTATAATTTTTGTCTTGACTAATAGCAATATTTATGGTAAAATATACCATGTATTATAATATAATGTGCGGAAAAGGCTGCGGATCTCACCTTGTATCGGCAGAAAACGCGCAGATATGATCGTAAGCGGAGTCCCGACGCGGACATACGCTGAATATATACCATTATAGGGAGGTAAGGGCATGGACAATGAATACTATTACAACCAGGCGAGGAGCCGATATAACAATGCTTGCTCGGAGATAAACAACTGCGAGAATCGTGTCAATGAACTCATCGGTGAAAAGAATGAGGCTATTGATTACCTTAACAGCCTGAACGCCGATCTTGTCAGACACAGGGAAGCTTCCGAAGACCTTGCAAATGTTATTGCTCAGGAGACAGATCTTACCAACAGCCTCAACTCCGTTTCAACGAACATGGATGAGGCTTCAACAAGCTTTACTCAGATGGCAGACGCTCCTGATTCGTCTTCTGTAAACATCAATGATGTTTTCAGCGATGAGATGACTACTACGCGGAATACCCTAACTGAAGCTATGTCAACATTCAGGACAAAAAAGTCTGCTGTTGACACGAGGATCACTGAGCTCGAGGCTGAAATAAGGGCTACTGAGACCCGTATTTCCGACATTGAGCAGGCTATCCGCATAACCCGTGCAAATGCTGACGCATGGCGCAGCACAAAAAGCAGTGCCTCTATGGATACGGAGTATTACAGACGCAGGATGGACGCAGAAGACTAAGAACTGCTAAAGGAGGCATTCCATGGCAACGATAACACTGTATGCATCACGAGTTAATCTTATGCCGTCTGTGTTCGGAACGCTGAGAAATACTGTCAGTTCCTTTAACGGAGGTATCGATCTGTTAAGGCAGGGAGCACTCGGCATTGACAGCAGCATATGCGATCTGGAGGATATCATCAGCAGTCTCAGGTCTTCTTCGGATACTCAGGAGGCGATCGAGGAGTTTCTGGACGATATTCAGGATGCTGCCGAGGAGTTTATTGATGAGGTAGCTGAGATAGACGAAGAGGTCTCTGAGCTGATCGCTACGGCTGAGGAGGACTTCTATTCGCTGTATGACTACCTCAGGCCCGAGGACGAATCATGGCTGGATGCTATCGGTGACTTCTTTACCGATCTGCTTTCCGATGCATGGGATTATATTGCGGGGCTCTGTATGTCCGCGACCGAGTGGATCAGGGCTCACAGGAAAGAGGTAGCAGATTTCCTGCATGAGCTTGTGGACTACGGTGAGCAGATCATAGGCTATGCTGAGGATTTCCTCAACGATCACCCGTGGATAGGCGAATTCTTCTCTTTCCTCGGAGATGCCGCCGGATTTATTTATGACAATGTGCTTTCTCCTCTCGGAGATCTGGCTTCATACATATACAATAATACGCCCTTGCATTATCTGGGCGATTATCTCTATGACCGGTTCGAGGACTTTGCAACACGCTTCATCAGCAAGCTGGGACAGCTTATAGCTACCGAGGAGTTCGGATGGGTCGTTGATAAGGTCATAACGCTGCTCGGTCCTGCTCTGGAGATAGGAAAGATATGGACGACAGAGAAGCTGCCCGGAGCTGAATTTATCGTTGGTCTTATCGGAGCTGTCGATCCCGACGGCGACGGCATCTACCACATCAAACAGGATTGGTGGCAGTCGTGGGGACCTATGGGATATAATGTCGGCTACGATAATGTATTTTACAGCGCTATAAATGCCAACGGAAACAGTATCGGCGTTTACAGGATGGAGTTTACTCTGGAAAACGGAGAGACCTTTACAGTATGGTCGTGGAAGGGCGATTACATGAACCTTGGCGCCGGTACCGAGACGGGTATCTATCAGGCTACAGGTGACGGTTTCCATTATACCTCCGCTACCGACTATGCCTGCGATATGAGCTTGTCTCTTGATTATAACGGCAAGAACCTTTTTGATTATTCTCCCTATGGTGACTCTGCTTTATGGGAAAACGGCGCTCAGTGGTGGGTGGACGGATTTGACAGCAATACTCAGAATGTTCAGGCGGTAAATCTTACTTCTTCAACAACTATCAATTTTTCAACTATGTATAACGGCGATGCAATGTTTGACAGCTTCTATGATGACCTGAGCACCCACGGAAATGTCGTATACTCGGGCGGTAATAATGTAGTGGTGGTTGATACTTACATTAACCCTCTCAATAATGAGAGCACAACCGCTACATGGACTATAAATACCGAAACTCAGACAGCTAATCTTGTTTACTGATATAAATGAAAAGGTTTATTCTTATATGCTTGTCGGCAGTTATGCTCAGCACATTCTCCTGTTCAAAGCTGTCGATACTTAACAACAGTGTAAAAATGGAAAAAGATGCTGCAAGGGATTTTGAGAACAAATTCTTTGAAGCTATCGAGAAAAAGGATGGCGAGCTTCTGAAAAGCTGCTTTTCGGAAGCGGCTCTGAAGGACGCTGCCGATATAGATAAGGGTATAGAGTATGTTCTGAGTGCCTACAAAGACGGCAGGGCGACCAGAACAGACGACAATATATCAAGCTATACCCAGTTCAAGAAGGGCGAGTCCTTTCACACCATCAATGCACACTGTAAATTTGAATCGGGGGACAACTCCTATCTTGTGAAATGGACGCAATGCCTGAAAAATGAGGCTGACCCGTCTATGGAGGGAGTATACAGCCTTGAGTTTTTCGATATGAATGAGGCTGACGACACCAACTTTTATAATATAGCAGGTGTTGCCTATCCCGACAGAGAATTCCTTGACGATACCTTACAGACGCTTTTCTATTACAAAGGCGTTAAAGACGATACCACCGATATTTTCTCCGCTGAATTGCTTGAAGAAGCGGACAAGTACCAGCTGAAGTGCCTTACGGATTTCGTAGACGACACTCATAACAGGTCCTTCAACAAAATGTGGGTGGATAACAGCAGTGACAGATATATCGCATATGCCTATGTGAGTTTTTCACATACCGACTATGTGCTGGCACTGAAATATGATGATGACAAGAAGCTCATGGCTGTTTCGGCAGCCGATGATATAAACGGGATCAATCTCAGAGACTACCGTATAACAGGTGTCAGTGAGATGATGAACAAGTAGACTAATGGCGCAACTTATCATAAACTATGTAAGGAGTGATAAAGCATGGCTACGATCACATTGTATGCAGACAGGATAAACCGGATGCCGGCCGGGCTTCGCAGCGTCAGGACCGCTGTGGATGCTTTCAGGGAAAATGTGGATACCCTCAGGATCGGCGTTGTTGCTATCGACAGCAGTATCTGCAACCTTGACGACATCATCAGCTCTCTCAGAGCTTCCTCGGACACTCAGGAGATGAAAGCGGATACTTTCGAGGATATCGCCGATGATACCGAGGAGTTCATAGAAACCGTCATTTCCATAGATGAGGATGCTGCGGAGGCTATTACAACTCAGCAGGAGGATTTTTACGATACATACTCATATCTCCGCCCCGAAGAATCACTTGGTGATGCGATACTTGATGTGGTGGGCGATATCGTAGGAACCATCGCAGGCGTACTGGAGTTCGGGTTTGAAGTACTGGCTTTTGCGTGGGATGCTTTTACAGATGCTCTCGCTACCATAGGCGAATGGTGTGCAGACCACTGGGATGTGATCGTGAAGGTCTTAGTAACTATTGTTATCGTTGTCGGTGTTGTTCTTGCAGTCCTTGCTGTTGTCTTTACAGGCGGAGCAGCTCTTGTGCCTATGCTCACGGCAGCCCTGACATGGCTGGGAGTTTCGGCAAGCACGGCAGCAACCATAGCGACAGTTGCAAGCATGACAGTTGCAGCTATAGCTATAGTATCTGCTGTTGCTTCAGGTGCGTTTAATATTGCTGATACATGGTCACCTCTCAGCGGAAACTGGAAAAAAGCTCAGAAAGTTCTTAATGTGATAAGCACTGTTTCTAACTTGTTTTATGGTGCAGGCTCCATATACAGCGGATTAAAGGGAATAACCAATCAGCAGCTATTTAATTACGGCAAGACATGGCTTACAAACAGTGGTTTCAGATCTGCGATGTGGAACGCTCAAAAATACAATTTCCTTCCTGATCTGGGCGTTTCAACCTTCTGGTCGGGATTTGGCAAAGGAGGAGAAAATATAGTTCAGCAATACGCAAATGAACTCGGCACTACAACAGTTCAGGATTCTCTTAAATATATTGGTAAATTAAACGAAGTGACTTCATGGAATCCACCTTCTGCATCCTATGCTTGGAATGCAACGGGGGACGTTGTCTTCTTACATGGGGGAGAGTATACTCTTAATGGCGCTAATGCATTTAACGATATTGAAAGCATAATCTTGGGAGTCAATCCTAATGTCACAAGCATTTCTAGCATGGATGCTTTCCTGGAATTGACAGGGTATGTGGCAAGAAATCCTTATGAGATCATGCCCATAATAAGTGGTGCCGGTGCCATACCTCAGATGGTGAACAATGTATATAACTTCTTCACTGGAAACGACTGATCAAAGCGGTAAAACGCCGTGAGGATCAGCATCAGCGGCAATACACAGAAAAAATGAAAATTCCGATCATCATGTGATGATGAGAAAAGAGATGAGAATAGATTGGCGACTATTACCTTATATGCGAATAAAATAAACAGCCTTCCTGAGATAATCAGGACCGCAAAAAGCTCGGTAAGCTCGTATAAGGAAGAGCTCGCGCAGCTTATAACGGGTGCCCTCAATGTTAACAGCGATGTGTGCAGCCTTGAAGAAACTATCAGTTCACTCAGATCATCTACCGATACTCAGGAGGATAAGATAGATACCCTTGAAGATATCGCGGATGATGTGGAGGACTATGCCGACGAAGTCGTTGAGATAGACGATGATGCGGCTGAGGCTATATCTACCAGCAAAGAGGACTTCTACGATACCTATGAGTATCTCAGACCCGAATGCGAACAGGAAGAGAAGAGCTGGTGGGAGAGCTTCTGCGACGGCGTTGCATCAGTCGGCGAATGGTGCAAGGAGCACTGGAAAGCTATCGTCACTGTTGTCATAGTTATTGTGGCTGTTGCTATCATCGTGGCAACGGGCGGAACCGCTATCGGTCCTATGGCTGCACTGCTGGCTATGGCGAAGGGCGCTCTGATCGGTGCCATTGTAGGCGGTATTTCGGGCGGCGTGATAAGTAAGCTCACGGGCGGCTCGTTCCTGCAGGGACTTGAGGAGGGCGCTTTCGGAGGTGCCATCTCGGGAATAATCGCAGGCGGTCTCGGACACGTCTTTTCAGCAGCAGGCTCCGTTGATCTTACACTGGGCAAAACAATGCTCATCGGCGGTATAGGCGACTCGGGTGCAACTATGATAACTGATCTCGGCGATATTATTATCAAGGGAGATCGTATGTCCGTCGGCGAATTCATCTTCGATGCCGTATTCTCATTCGGCGTGGGAAGTATTTCGGCGGGAATAACAAATAAACTGGCTGACAGATGGCCGCTGAAGATCGAAGGCATCAACAAGGGCAGAGGAAGCTGGCGCCATGTATGGAGGACCCAGATGCGACGGTCTCTGAACAATAATACACGAGTCAGTCTGAAAACTATCCTTAAAGGACTCGGTGCAGAAGTAATTGACGGAGTCTGGGATTACGGATTTGAGTTCCCTAAGGGAGCTATCGGTAATGTAAAGGATTGGTTCGGACTCTTCCCCGATTCAGATGACGATGATGACTGATAACAGTAAATTTACAGTACGATATCCTAAATCAGATATGATATTTTTCTTTCTTGCATGGGGGTTCTTTGCGGCATTCGGAATTATGCTGCTGGTAATGGGCGTGCAGAAGCTGCTCGCCATTGTGATGCTGGTTTATCTGTCTTTGATGGCAGCTGCCATGATCTGTTCCACGATGCTGTTCGGTGTCAGTGTGGATGGCGACAGCCTGAAGCTCAGGACAAGGCTTGGCAGAAAATACGAGTTCACACTCAGCGATATCCGCAAAGTTGTCTGCTCAAAAAACAGCAGTATCAAATACGGCCCGAGATACACCGTGATCATCAGAACAGATGACAGGGAGATAGAGCTTATGAAAAGCATGAAGGGCTTTAAGGAAATGTGCGGATATCTGCTGGACAGACACAGCGCAGGAGAGCTTGCTGCCTCAGCTATCTCAAAGAATTGTGCAGCTACACTGAAAAAATATTCTCAGGAAAAATAACTGAAAAAAATTCATGATAGGATTCAGAAAAGGGATGATAAAAGTTTGGCAACAATAACCTTATTCGCAAATAAAATAAATGATCTGCCCGAGCTGGTGAGAAACGCCAGAAGCTCAGTAGATACATTCAAGGAGGACCTTAGTTCGCTTATAACCAGCGCTCTGAAAGTTGACGGAGACGTTTGCAGCCTCGAAGATACCATAAGCTCACTTCGCTCGTCAACTGATACTCAGGAGGATAAGATCGACGCCCTTGAGAATATCGCAGACGATATCGAGGACTTCATCGATGAGGTCGTAAGTGTTGACGAGGATGCGGCAGATGCCATTACCCAGAGCAAGGATGACTTCTATGATGAGTATCCTTACCTGAAGCCTGACTGTGAAAAGAGCGGCTGGGAACAATTCCTTGATGATCTTAAAGATATTGGTGAATGGTGTAAAGAGCACTGGGAAGATATTAAAGTTGTTCTTCTGGTGCTGGAATGCATCGTTGCTATTGTTCTTATATGTATTCCGGGAACTCAGGCGCTTGGAATGGCGATAGGTGTCGGAATAATCAAAGGCTTTTTGTCGGGAGCATTGATTGGAGGACTTGCGGCCTGGGCAGGCGGAGGTTCATTCTCGGATATCCTGCAGGGAGCGTTCAGTGGTGCCGTCACAGGCGGACTTCTCGGAGGAGTATTCGGTGCAGTCGGATTTGCAGGTTCAGCTTTGGGTGCCACCCACAGTATATGTAAAATAGCAGGTCTTGTACAGACAGTTGCTAAGACATCAGGAATGATCTCTCTTGGTATGATGGGCTTTGATATGGCAGCTATGGGCGCTCAGGTGCTTACAAGACTTGGATTTGGCAATCCGCTGTTTGATGCGGTCATTAACTTCAATAAGACCTGTCATTCCAGCAAGCTTTATAATTCGGCACAGCTTGTGATCGGCCTTACAGCTGTATTTACCGGCAGCTTGTATAAGTCGGCAGAAGCTCACGGCAATACCTGCTTTGTTGCAGGAACGCTTGTAGCAACTGTGAACGGACTTGTTGCAATTGAAAATATCAAGGCAGGAGACAAGGTCATCGCAACTGATCCGGAAACAATGAAAGTTGCTGCTAAAACCGTTGTCGAGACTTATGTCAGAACTGATCCTAAGCTTTATCACATAGTTATAAGCGGAGAAGAGTTTATCACAACAGAGACTCATCCGTTTTATGTGCAGCAGAAGGGATTTGTTAAAGCAGGTGAGCTGAATGTAGGTGATAAGCTTCTCGATATCAACGGTAAGACTCTTGTTATTGAAGAAATAACTATCGAAATAACAGAAGAGCCTAAAACAGTATATAACTTCCAAGTTGAAGATTTCCATACTTACCATGTAGGTGAGAATGGCGTGCTTGTACATAATGCAAATTATCGATCTAATCGCCAAAAATACATGGGATCTACGCCGCGAAAAACATCTAAGGTTGGACAAGAAGTAATAGAACGAATGAGAGGAGAAGGTCGAATAAGAGAGGTCGGTGGAGAGACTCAGTTCAAAGCGGGTGATGGTAAATGGTATCCACTTGAACAAGCTGATATGGCTCACATTAAGGATGCAGTTACTTGGTGGAATGAAGTAGGAAGAAATTATGGTCCCAGAGCTCCAGAAGTTCGAGAGTTTATGACTGATTCAAGTAATTATGAATTAGAACTTAATTCAATTAATCGTTCACAAGGTCCACATAATCAAACATACCTTCCACCAACAAATGATTAACGATAAAGGAGAGAGTTATGGAACTCAATGATGCTATATATAATGCTATATTAGAAAAATGTGATAAAGGAAATCAATTAGCTGATGCAGGAAAATTTAAAGAAGCGCTTTGTGAGTTTAATGATGCTTTGAAGATGTTGCCTGATCCTGTTTACATTTGGGAAGCAGCCACTTGGTTATATGTTTCTATTGGAGATATGTATTTTCAACTGGAGGAATATGAAAATAGCATAGAAATGTTTATGCAATCACAAAAGTGTCCTGATGGTTTAGGAAATCCATTTGTCTGTGTTAGAGTTGGGGAGTGCTTCTTTGAATTGGGAAATATTGATAAGGCGAAAGAGTACTTACTCCAGGCCTATATGCTTGAGGGAAATGAAATTTTTGCTGATGCTGATCCTAAGTATTTTAAAGTGATTGCTCCGTTAATATAAGTCGTTTGTGATGTGTTTAATACTTAAAATGTTAATATAACCCGAAAGGAGTCGAATAAATGACATCAAATCAGGAAAGGGCTAAGCAGCTCATGGCCGATTCGCGCTTTGCGTTCATGAACGGTCAGAACCGTGAGGCTCTCAATTTAGCAAAGGAAGCAATACAGCTCGCTTCAAAGGACCCCGACGCATATCAGTGCGCTGCAAACGCTTGTATGTCGCTGGGAGATTACGACAACGCCATCGACTACTACAAAAAGGCGGTCAAGCTCGACACAGGCAACGGCAACAGGTACTTCAATCTCGGATACGCCTATGCTTCGGCAGAAAAGGCAGGAGAGGCTGTGAAGAACCTTGCAAAGGCTGAGGAGCTGGGCTGTACTCCCGAGAATACGGTGCAGCTGTACAACCTTCTCGGTATCATCTGCTTCGATATCGGCAGGTACAACGACGCTCTCGTTAATCTCAGCAAGGCTGAGGCGGTGATCGGCATCGATATGGACATCATGCGCCGCAAGGCTATCATCTACGGCATGAAGAACGAGATCAGAAAGGGACTTGAGGTCTGCAATCAGATGAAGCTCATAGCTCCTTCGGAATACGTCGGCTATCAGTACGCATTCAAGCTTCTCTGTCAGGCAAAGAGGCTTGAGGCTGCCAAGCGTGAACTGGAGATCGCAGCAAAGTATTCTGTGCCTTCTATGGACTATTACATGGACTGCGTTACATTTGAGCTCCAGAACTATGGAAATGACAAGAACAGGGATCACATGAAGAAGGCTCTCGCGCTTCTTGTCAAGGCAATGAAAACTCTCAAGCCCTCTGTCAAGGAGGTAACTGAGACATACATAAGCTCGGCTGAGCTGTGGTTACAGCTTGAGGACGCAGACAGGACCATTGCGTGTCTGAATGCTGCACTTAACCCTGTATCCTCATACAATCTCGGCTTTGAGATAGTTCCCGAGGATCACGGCGAGATCCCCCTCACTGAATACGACATTGAGGAGATGATCGAGAACGACAGGATCCGCATCGAGAACGAACTGGGAGAATACGGCCTTGAGGAGCTTGCCGAGAGCATCGAGCCCGATGAGGACGGTCAGAGAGATTACCTCACCGTTCTTGAGGATACCGAGAACGGCAGCACCGAGGAGGAGTACAAGCTTGACGAGAATGAAAAGTATGAGCTTACTCCCGATAACATCGATCAGATCAACAGACTCTATGTCGGAGCTTATACTCTGAAGAGCGACTTCAGGAGAGTCATTGATTATGCAAGAAAATTACAGAGCAGCGAAAGCACTCACAACAAATATATAGGAATCTACAGCGAGGCAAATGCCTGCATGAAGCTCGGCACCGAGGATCACAAGCAGAAGTATGAGGAGGTCATCAAGTTCTTCAGAAATGCTATGATCAAGGATCCCAGCGATATAGCTGCTGTAACATTCCGTATACAGTGCTACACCGATATAGGAGAGTACGGGGAGGCAGAGCAGCTTTGTAATTTGCTTACACCTGAAATAAGGAAGTCTTTCCTTGAGAAGATCAAGGAGGCGAAAGGCGGAGGTGAGTAATTATTGAGCTTGGATCAGGATATCAAACTGAACAGTGATGCCTTTAGTGATGCAGCTGAAGGTATGGCTGGACTGAAAACAAGGGCGGAAGCATTAAAGGAAAAGCTGCAGCAGATGTACAGTGACATCACCACAGCGCTTGACACGCCCGCAGGTCACGAGATCGAGATAACGGCGGAAGATGTTCTCATACAGCCGATCGACGACCTTATTCTCGTGATAGACCAGATGTCAAGGACACTCGACGATATCATATCGACACCATATTATCAGAGAGTGTTCGACAAATATGATGAGCTTGTAGAAAGCATCAATTTTTAATTAACAGGAGGAAAAAATTATGGCAATGGGAAGTACCGGCACAGTCAACATCACACCAGAGATGATCTCTGCTGCACTGAGTGCAGTTGAGGAGTATGAGTCAGCAACAGATAATCTCTACACAAGACTCGACACAGTAGTTAGCAATCTTATCCCCGGCAGCTTCAGCGGAAGCGCTGCAACAGGATTTGAGACCTTCTATACATCATCTATCGAGCCTGTTACAGGTCAGTCTGTAAAGGACATCATCGAGCTTCTCAGAAACATCATCAACGGTATCAACGACGCTATCCCGAAGGACGGCGACGGTCTTGATGATCAGCTCGGAACACAGAACAGCAGCAGCGGCGAAGGTAACTAATCAAGGAGGTAATTAAAAATGGCAGGTTGCAGAATAGTTAATGAAGCAGTAGCAAGCGCTGTTGAGGAACTCAACAGCATTTCACAGGCTTATCAGGAAGCAGGCGACGCTCTTATCAGCGCACTTACAAGTGCTATCGCTGACATGGAGGGCGAAGCTAAGGACGCATTCCAGACCCTTATCGATGGCGACATCAAGAGCTTTACAGCAGAGAGCCTTTCAGAGGCTATCAAGGGTATGGCAGATCTCCTCGAGCAGAACAGACAGCAGTTCGAGGATGTTGACGCTCAGATCGCAGCAAGCATCAGCGGCTAAGAGATCCGTATGTGCAGCCTCGTACCACTATGGATCACGGGGCTGCACTTATTACGTTTTCGGAGGTAGAACATGGCTTTTAAAATACTGAGTGAAGAAGAAAAGCTTTTCATGACGGAGAAGCAGCTTGAGGTTTACGAGAAGGAGCTCAGACTCTATAAGGAGCGTCTCGCTTTCGTTGAGCAGGTAGAAAAGATGGAGAGTGCTGAAATAAAGAAGTTCACACCGTCTCTCCGCCCTATCGGAGAAATAAGCTCTCCCGAACTTGCTCCCTTTGAGAATAAGGGAATAGGCAGGATAGAACTTAAAAAGACGGCGGCTAAGGTACCGGATACGGAGCTTTATGCGGCAAGGACCATCTCAAAGACCGATATCACAGGCTTTATCAAGGCAACAGCTCATATCATGGACCGTGCAGGTCTCAACAAGGAGCTGGGCGGCAGTCTCGCTGAAAAGGCATCTTCCGCAGGCAGGCTTGGTACAAGAAATATCAGTATTTCCAAGACAGCCGTTCGTGCCTTCGCACAGAGAAGCTTTGACTCCTCAGTGGCTGAGAGAAAGGCAGAGCTTACCAAGAAGCCCGTGGCTGAATTCGATATCAGGAGCTTTGCAGCCCCTGAAAGAAAGGTCCCCGAGCTGAAAAAGACAAGTATCGCCCCCATGACTGCAAGAGAATTTGCGAAGCCTGCGCTGTCGGCTGTTCAGCTTGATATGCCTGCAAGAGCTTCGGTATTCTCATCAGCTGTCAGCATGCCCGAGAGAGCGGCTGTAAAGCTCAGTATGCCTGAAAAGGCGTCTGTATTCTCGTCGGCAGTCACCATGCCCGAGAGATCAGCCGTAAAACTCAGTGTGCCTGCAAAGGCAGCAGTTCCTGCGGCAGAATTCAGACTGGCTGCGCTCAGTGCGCCCAAGCTGGAGCGCCGTCCCGTCAGGAAGCACGACAGTAAGCGCTTTGCAATGCCCGCACTCAGCCGTCCCGAGCTGAAAACAGTGACCGCGGCAGCTCCGAAGCTCAGCAGCTTTGAGGCTAAGGCAGTCAGGGCAGAGCTGGATATGCCGGAGACTATGCCTGCACTGAAGCTTGTGGACTTCCACAAGCCCGAGGTAAGTGCCAAGGTCAGCAAAAAGGCTGTGCCCGAGATAAAGAGCGCAGAGTTCGAGATGCCTGAGATAAAGGCTCCGAATCTCGTCAAGAGCAGCCGTCCCGAGGTGAAGATAGGAAGCTTCAATGCTCCCGAGATGCCCGAGATAAGGCTCAGCGTCAATGTCAGCCCCGTAAAGCACGAGTTCAGCGTAAAGGCTATGCCCGAGGTAAAGGCTGAGATAAGAAAGCCTGAGATAATCAGCGGCGACAGACTGGACTTCAGCAAGCTCAACTTCATGGCAGGCTTTGAAAAGAGGGACACATCTGCCCTTCAGGAAAGCATAATCTCAAAGACGGAGAAGATAAAGTCCATGGACCTGAAAGGTCTTCAGGACAGCGTTCTCTCCGCATTCAAAAATGATATCAAAGGAACAGAAGTATGAAAAACAATGAGATAATGATATCCGCAAGGTTTGAGTTCGGCGGCGGAAACAACAGAGAGCTGTCATTCCTTGTGCTGAAGGACATTACACTTAAAGCCTTCTTAGAATCATTATACTACGGACTGAAAAAGGCTCAGGGCATGGACGAATGCTCTGAGCTATTCGAGAGATACATAAAGACCCGCAAGGAGATACAGGTGCTGTACACAGCAAAGGGCAAGCACAGTGTTATCGACCTTAATGATACTGTCGGCAAGGGCGGCGAGAAGAAGCGCATATACGACATGGGCATCGACGACCTTGGCTTCGTTACCTCGAGCTGCCTGCTCATAACCATGGACAGGACAGTCAGGGCTTCGGGACTTTTTGCCGAGGAGGAAAGCAGCTATATCCTCAGGGAGAACGACTCTCTTGAATACAATATCAGTACCCGAAGACTCAATGTTATCGAAGCATCTGTTGTTGATATCATCCCTCCCAATGATATGCCTTCAAAGGATAAGTCGTCCATACTCGACGTCATTATCCCGACGGTACTTTCTACGGGCGGTATGGTGGGCGCACGTTTCCTCATAATGAAATTCGCAAGAGGTTCGGCTGCAATGGGCAACACCATGCTCCTGATGTCGGGAGCTATGGGTATCGTTTCCCTCGTTACCACCCTCTACAATTACATGAAGAAGCGCAGCGAGTACAAGAAGAACCTTGCCGAGTGGAAGGAGAACTACGAGAACTACATCTCCCGTATAATCCACACCATCAAGGAGTGGCAGGAGAGCGATATCGTATACCTCAACAGCGTATACCCCTCAATGGACAAGCTCTTTAAGAACACAGCCGAGATAAACGGCATGATATTCGCCCGCTCACAGAACGATAACGACTTCATGAAGATATCTCTCGGCACCTCCGACGAGGTAAAGCCTCTGTTCGAGATAAAGGCTGAGAAAAAGGACAATATCTACTACGATATCTACTATAAGATGAAGAAGAGCAACGACGGTATCGATATCATCGTGCCGACTTCAAAGAAAAACAGAAAGCTGAAAAAGATGTCTCCCGAGGAGATAGTCGAGCAGAACAGGAACAAGTTCCTCCTCACCGACCTTGCATACAACTTTGCCAACAAGGGCGTTGACAGCAAGAACGGCGGAGAGGTACTCGGCTTCAACTATCTGAGGAGCGATACGGGCAAGAAGCCTCCTCTCCTCATTGACCTCAAGAACTGCGGCGCACTTGGCGTTATTTCCGACAACTCCGAGACCTCGCACAGCTTCATTCAGCACGTCGTTTTCGAGCTTGCGTACTATCACTCACCCGAGGACCTTCAGTTCGTGTTCTTTTTCGATAAGGAGAATGATCCCGAGAAGCAGAACGATATACTCCGAAACTATAAATACCTGCCCCATACCAACGAGCTTTTCGACGGTATCTCGCAGTTCGTATTTGATAAGGACAGCTCGGGCGTTGTGTTCGGACAGCTCCTCAGCCTTATGAACGAGCGCAATCAGACAGGTGCGGACAGTGACGATTCCGCTCCCGATAACTCAAAGCTGACACAGGTAGTCTGCGTGGTGTTCTACGATTACGACATCAAGGAGACAGGTTTCTCCAAGTTCCTCCCCGAGGTACCCAAGGAGGGCGAGCCCTATGTTAATTCACTGGGACTTACCTTCATATTCATACAGTCCGTTAAGGACAAGCTGCCGAAATACTGCGGCAACATCATCAACATCGACCACGACAACGAGGGCGAGAGAAAGGTCAGCCTGCGCTATAACGTGCTGAGCCGTGAGACCCTCAACGTCCTCAGCGAGGACAAGAACGACCGCAACAAGGTAAAGGATACGAACAACCTCATCGAGTATAAGTATTTCCAGAACAAGTTCATCTTCGGACCCGACAGCTACGATGACAGGTTCGCCCTTGCGTACAAGCAGCTCAGCGCTATCTACTACACCCGTATAGCCGAAAACGGAAAGGTTCCCTCAATGGTAACTCTTTTCGAGCTCTACGGCTACAACTCCGAAAAGGTGGAGAACGGTGAGGTAAAGGAGAGCATCAGAGAGAGCTGGCAGAACGTTGACAAGAACGACGTTACAAGGAACCTGAGAGTTCCCATAGGAAAGAACGAGCACGGTGCAATGTGCCTTGACCTCTACGAAAAGGCGGACGGTCCGCATATGCTGGTAGCGGGAACAACAGGCTCGGGTAAGTCCGAGACCATCATCACCTACCTCATAGGACTGTGCATGAAGTATTCGCCTATGGACCTCAACCTCATGCTGGTAGATATGAAGGGCGGAGGCTTCTCCGACCGTCTTGGCGGACTTCCTCACTGTGTGGGCGTAGTTACCGATACCGCAGGCGAGGACGAGGGAACCTCAGCGGCATATATGCTCAAGCGATTTCTTGAGACACTCAATGCGGAGATAAAGAAGCGTAAGCTCCTGCTCTCAAGCTTCGGAGTAGATACTGCCGACGCTTACATAAGAGCCCTCCGTCTTATCAGAAAGATAAAGGCTCTTTCGGATGACCCGGAGCGCAGCGGCGAGGTCGAGAGCCTGACCAAGAAGCTCAACGACAAGCAGAAGGAAATGCTGAAAAAGGACGTTTCCGACCTGCCGTCACTGTCACATCTGGTACTGGTAGTAGACGAGTTCACAGAGCTGAAGCGTTTCTCCAGCGAGAGCGATGACGTTGACTTCATTGCCGAGATAACCACAATCGCCCGTGTCGGACGAACACTGGGCTTCCATATCATACTTGTATCCCAGAATATCGAGGGTGCTATCACAGACGATATCCGCGTAAACTCAAAGGCGAGAGTATGTCTGAAGGTAGCTACGAAGCAGGCTTCAAAGGAAATGCTGGGAAGTCCTGCCGCGGCAGCTCCCACCATGCCCCTCAACGGCCGTGCTTACCTGCTGGTAGGTACGGGAAGCAGGTTCGAGTATTTCCAGTCCGCATACACGGGCGCAAACAAGAACCTGAACATCGAGCCTGCGGTAAATGTTACGCAGGTGCCAAATTCGGGACGCTTCAACAAGGACTTCTATTCATCAAAGAAGGACAATATAATCGAGAAGAAAAAGAGCGCCAATGTCAGCGAGCATGATACACAGCTCGCATTCATAGTAAACACTATCATCGACATCGGAAAGAATATGGAGAAGCCGAGACAGATATTCCTGCCGCCGCTTCCCAGCGTCATCATGGACAGCTCTGAATGGGAGGGAACTGAGTGAGCAGAAAGAAAATAGTTTGCACTCTTGGCAAATTCGATATACCCATAATCCAGCTCCAGCCCGACTTCAACGTTGACCTTCTCGACTCAAATGTCATGGTATTCGGTGCATCCATGAGCGGCAAGACTACCTTCCTCAAGACCCTTGTGAACATACTCCACAAGCGTATGAACGAGAAGGAGGAGAGGATATTCATTCTCGACTTCGGCGGCGCTCTCTCTGATTACCGAGATATGCCGCTGGTGTCGGCGTATTTCGACAACTCCAACGAGGAGTACGTCAAGAGAGTGTTCAAGATAATGGACAATATCCTCAAGGAGAACATAAAGCTTCTGGGCGGCAGGAACTACCGTGAGGTATCCGAGGACCAGCCCATACATACCACATTCATCATCGACAATCTCAATGCCTTTACAGAGGAGTCGCGCTATCTTGCCTATCAGGAAAAGCTGCAAAAGCTCTGCCGTGACGGTCTCTCAAAGGGCATAAGCATAGTTGTCACAGCAGGCGAGACAAAGGGCCTCGGCTCCTATATGGGAAGCTTCAGACAGAAGATAGCCTTTGAGATGCCTGCGGACAAGTATCTTGATATATTCAACGACAAGGCAGGCTCTGTGGGCAACAACCCGGGACACGGCTTCGCAAATGTCACCATAAAGCCCGAGAAGATAACAGGTACATTCAAAATGAACCTGCCCTATGAGGTGCAGTGCTTCAAGGCACAGACCTCTGCTGACCCCGACGGAAAAAACGTCACCTTCGGACAGGGACTGGCAAAGAAGTACGACTTCGACAGCGAAACGGAGGAATACCGCAGGCACGTCAGACGTTACCTGACCTTCCCCAAGGAGCTGACCCGTGAGGAGTACGAAAAGCTGGCACAGAAGCCGGAAAACGAAGTCGAAAGGGTATGCCCCGTCAGCGTGGGACTTGACTACGTTGACTTCTGCCCCGTGACCATTGACCTTGCCAGAACAAGCACCGTGGCTATATACGGCAAAAAGGAGTTCGGCAAGACCAACCTGCTGAAGCTTCTCCTTGACGGACTTGTGGAGCAGGCGGACGAGCTGAGGATGGTGCTCTTCGATGACGGAAGGAACCAGCTGAAGCCCCTGTACGAAAAGTACAGCAGTCAGTGCGACTGTGTGCTCATAAACAGCTTTGAAAAGCGTGACCTTCCGCTGAAGGACGGCAATGAGGTCAAGGACAGAAAGCTTTCACCCATACAGCAGTTTTACCTCTATCTAAACGAGAATTATATCGAGCTCGACAAGAGGTTTCTTGCAGGCATCTACGGCGTAAGCGACGCGCTGAAAAAGGAGTATGATAATATTCCCGACTGCCGCGCGGAGGATACACCGTTCACGGTGTTCGTTATCCAGAGCAAGCTGGTCTATCTTAACACCCCCGAGGGCAAGAGGTTCATAAACTCCATACTTCCTCAGCTCACAGCAGTTGCGGAGGAGAGAGGCTTCCTGTTCATATTCTCGGACGTTCAGAAGATAAGCGACGGCGAGCAGAATTCCTTCTTCAACAACAATGTGTCCTATGCCTTCCTGCTGGACAATATAGCAGAATTCGCAGGCGAGAGAGGTCAGAAGACAGTCTTTGGAAACATGGACGTAAAGACCCTCAAGGAGGACTACGCAAAGTGCGAGCTGGGCGACGGCTACAGCTACGACATAGAAGCAGATAAACTCATGAAACTTAAATTCATAAAATACGGAAAGGATGATTGATATGTCAGAATTTGTATCCGCAGATATCGAGAAATTCGTACAGTTCGAAACTCAGGCTCAGGAAGCTATCGATGAGTTCCAGTCCATAAAAGACGACTTCGACGATATAAACAATACCCTCCTCCGTCAGTGGCAGGGAGCAGGCAAGGATGCCTATGAGCAGGAGTCGAGCCACATTATGGAAAACGTCACAGGCATCGAGACTATCCTCAATACCATCTGTGACAGCATCATAAAGGACGTCAAGGACGCATACCTCCAGCTCGATGAGGAGCTGGGCGCCTTTAATCAGAATCCTCAGGGAGGGGAACAGTAAAAAATGGGAAGACCAAGCGTCGGCGAGATAAATACCGACAGCATTGAGAAGAAAAAGGTAATGATAAGCAGTCTTACGGAGCTCCCCGAGAAGTCGCCTGAAACAATTTTCAATCTTATTTTTTCCGAGGACGGAAGCAAGGAAATGGTGAAGAATGAGCCGAGAGATAAGAGGAACTGATTTCAAATTCACAGTTGATACCTCTCATGGTCTCAACAAGGACGGCTTTATCGCCATTGGTACAGAGAGTATCGTTTACAAGGGACTGAAGACCGCCAATGAGGGTGGTCTCCAGTTCTCCTGCGTACTGAAATTCAAGCCCAGATATGTTCAGTCGGGGAGTGAGGTCATCGACAGGCTGAAGAAGTTCAAGGAGGAAGAGCTCACCATCTTTGACGACCTTCAGGAATGCCGTTCCATCGTCCGAATCTTCGACGTTATCGAGGACCTCGGGGACTTCAGTATGCCCTGCGAGCACATTGCAAGCAAGGTCATCAACAGAGATGGATATTTCTGTGTGGTGGAGGAGCACATCGATGGATGGTCTCTTGAGGAGTACTGCCGCGAGGAGAGCTGGAAGCTCCGCAAGGCGCAGCAGCTCGAAAACGGACTCAGCAGAGTCATCAACTACCACGACTATCCCGAGGAGGAGCGTCAGCGTATCGACCTGAGCTATAAGAACTATGCAAATATCATAAAGTATCAGGGCGAGATAATACAGTTCATGATAAACCTCTGCGAGATACTTGAATTCGTGACGGAAAAGAAGAATATCCTTCATCTCGACATAAAACCCGAGAACGTCATGGTAACAAAGTACGGCAGAGAGCTGGTGCTCATCGACTTCGGACGCGCAAAGCGTATCACTAAGGCGGACAGGTTCGCAAGAGTCAAAATGGCTCCTGCAAATTACAGCGGCAAGGAGACCGTGGAAAGGATGTTCCAGTACGGGACCCTCGGATATGCTGCTCCCGAATGCTATACGGAAGCCGCTGACGGTTCGGAGTTCCCGTTCAGTCAGCCGCTGGAAAAGGGAAAGATGTCCATTGAAAGCGATATCTTCTCATTCGGCGCCACATTCTGGGAGTGCCTTAACATCTTCGAGCTGGTTACGGGCAACAAATGGTTCTCCGGGGAAAGCCACGACTTCTACAAGGCGAACTTCCTCAGCGATGAGGCATACTGCGGCAGAGACCTGAGCCTTACATCGATACACTACCACAAGAAGCTGGAGAATATCATCCGCACCTGCACAAAGGCGAGGACGACCCACTATCTTGAGGAGGACAACAGGGAGTTCTACCACTCCTACTCCGAGCTGAAAAAGGACATAGAGGACGCAAGAAATTCCGCCCCGACTATTGTCCGAGCAGAGAATATCAAGGTCAGGAACGCCTTCGGAATGTTCGGCGTTACAATGGCTGTGGCCACAGCCTTTCTGCTGATGATATTCCTTTACCGACTGGTGGGCTATGGAGTTGCCATGGATAAGTGGGATAGCCTTATGTCGGGGTATAACGTTACCCGATTCTATAAGCTGGACACCATCTCCACGGACCTCATGAAGACCGCCCCGGGCAGCAAACAGGAGAGTACCTACAATATGATATCGGAGTTCACCTATCAGGACGGCGACATAGACGATAAGGAAGCCGCACTGCTGGTAAAGCTCCTGAAGAAAATGAACAGCCGCGAGCATCTCGGCGAGCATATCGATGAGCTGATGATGCACGGCAATCAGAAGAACTTCAGGGAGATAAGCTCCGAGATAATGACATTGGAGCCCGAGACTGAGAGCGACGGCTACCGCATTGCCAAGGCTATCTACAATACCGAGGTAGGCAGGACTGATTATATCGAAGCATATGAGCTGCTCGACCGCTACAAGGACGACAGCAGGTTCAGCAACGCAGTTATAAAGCTGAGAAACGTTCTGGACAACGATGAGACTATCCGTATGCTTGCCGATTATAAGGGCATCGAAAGATCCGAGATACAGCAGCATCTCGCTGAGATAGGAGGCTGATGACCATGAGCAGAAGAAGAAATTCAGGCGTTATAAGCCGCTTTCTGGAAAAGCATCTGCTGGTCCAGTATGTTCTTACCTCCTTCGCAAAGGTACTGCTGGGATTAGTTATTGCAGCAGCGGTGCTCTTTGGCATACTGAAGGCTGTGGGAAAGTATTCCGCGCTGGAGAGCAGGCTTGACCTGAAATACGATTCGCCATGGCTGACAGTTCCCATGGCGGCAGCGCTGGCACTTGCCCTGATCGCGCTTGTTATAGGACTTATCCTCTATTTTTACAAGTATAAGCGCAGCAGGACAAAAAGCAGCTTTTACAATGCTCTCAAGGACATTGTAAATGAAAAACGAAAAGGCTGATGCCTTTACAGGGGAAAGATGATCCATTTATAAGAGATTGGAGTGTTTAAAGTGAAAAAGAAGCTTCTTTCAATAATACTGGTGGCTATGCTGTCGACCAATGCCATTCCGTATACAGCTTTTGCCGAAAACGGCGAGAGCAGTAAAACGACGGCTGAGGAAGCAGCAAATGATACAGAAGACAACACAGAAGAGCCGAGTGAGGAAGAAACTCCTGAAGAAGTGACTGAGATAGATATGTCCGCAGAAGGCGGCAATATCAGACTTGTAGCTGTTGAGCACAACGGCGATTACAGTTATAAGGACCTCAGATATGAGATATCAAAGTTAGACGGCAAGGATGTAGAGCTTGCATTTGAGTTTGATTACTCAAAGGACTCACATAACAATACAGTTGCAAAAATAAAAACTCTTACAGCAACAGGCAGCGACGCAGGCCTGTTTGAGTTCAAAAATGCAGTGGGTACACAGTGTATCGTCGAAAGGACTCAGCATATCGTTGATGTCAGACCGACACAGCTTAGTACCAAGCTTGGTAAATCCATCGGCAGTGAGATAGAATGTGAAGCTGTTAATGAAAATGCTGATATCGACGAGAATGTTAAGTATTACTGCAAGGTGAAAACTGCCAATAACAAACCTGATGAAGGAGAATACGAATTTGAGGGGCTGCGTACTACCCACGGTGATTACACAGCGCAGTTCGATCAGGAGTATAAATTTACGGTCGTAAGCGGAGTGCTTGAACAAAGCGTGCTCGATAAGCTGCCCAAGGGTACCGAGTCGCTGAGAGGAGTAACAACTCGTACCATAAAGGCTCCCGACGGCTATGAGATATCAACGAAATATGATGAGAAGTTTGGTGAATCCATCACTCTTGAACTGAATGCAGAAGACAACAGTGCAGATTACTATGTCAGACAAAAAAAACATGAAACTGTATATCACTGTAAGTATAATTATGTGATCTATGCAAATACGACTGTAAGAAATCTCTGGGTCGGAGCAGGCGATGCTGAAGTCGTTGACAACGGAAAGGCTGTCACCACAAATGGCAGACCTGTCATTAAGGTGCTGCTTGAGCGCGAGGATGACACAGAGCTGAAGGATATCACACTCAAGGTCAAGAAAAACAACGACAATGATGATCTGACGGTCCGTCACAGTCAGCTTAATGAGAACGACGTTGATATACTGTCTATGATCACCACTGCAACGACTGCTTCTGCGACCACAACAACGACGACTGCTTCCGGCAGCAAAGCTTCCGCAACTGCCACGACTGCCTCGGGCAGCACACCTTCTGCAGCAGCAGTTACAACAGTTGTTACAGCACCTGTTCAGAATAGCGATAACAGCATCGTTTCAGTTGAGTACGAGGATAATAAATACTATTACGCAGAATTCGTTCTTCCCGAGACGGTAGCAGGCGATGCTGATGTGTATAAAAACTTCAGGCTTGAACTGTCCAACGATGATAATACCCGATCAGAGAGCCTTACCAAGGAGCTCTCCACCGATCGTGATAAAAACGGGACTCACAACAGCCTTATCGTCGATAAGAGAAAGCCTATCATCGCATCGGGAACCGAGAAGGATAACGGTGTTGCCGTAACATTCGATAATGTCAATGGCCGTATGGATTGCAGGCTTTCAGTCAACGATCTGGACAGCGGCATAAAGAGTGTCCGTTACAAGTGGGATTTTGAATCGGCTGAAACAGAACCTCACGAGGCAACAGGTACAGGTAACAGCGGCGGAAAAGAAAATCTGAAGTTCAGTTTTTCCACTAAACTGACAGATGAGCTGAAGAATAGAGAGGAATTCTATCTTGAAATATTCGTTACTGACAATGCAGGAAACCTGAATGAGAAATATGTTCAGAAGGTAGTGTCCAAATGGGATACAGAACCTGCCGAGGTGGTCTATGCGAGATTTCTTGATGAACACTATGCCCCTGCGGAAATAGAGATGAACGACCTCGGTAACTTCACCAACAAACCGAGAAAGCTTGCTGTTTTCATGAAGGACAAGACCGCTCAGACCTACGTTGCAGGCATCAAAAACGCATCATTTGAAGAGAGCGGTAAAACGGTCAACGCTAAGATATATCCTCTTGCTTCTGTGGAGAATATTGAGGAATATATCAGTAAGATCACAGTCGTAGACGGCAAAGAGGTTCTTCCTGATGATATGAGGTGGCCTCTCACAGAGGGAATAATAAACTGTCTCGAAGATCCTGAGCAAATTAAAAAAATAGACGAGAAGGACCGCAGGGAAGGTCTTGCTGTTCTCATTTTTGATGTAGAGGATATCTCAAAGCTATCAAATCTGGATATGAAAGTAGATGACAGCGTCGGAAATCAGACCCTTATACATATCAATAATGCTGTTACGGGTATGATAAAGAACAGCGTTATATATGATAACACTGTTCCGGATACCGATGTTACATTCTACGAAAACGGCAAAGCTCATAAAACAGGCACCGGGCAGGAGCAGTATGCTCCCGATGATGAAGGCAGAGTATGGCTCAACGAGAACGATACTTCTTTTAAGCTCAGCGTCAATGACAGCAGCAGCGGCTTGAAGACCGTTTACGTTCAGAAGATCAACGATGAAACCCATGAGGTGGTTTGTGAGGATTTCCTTGATATCGGTGAGGACGGCCACAGCAGCGAGCTCAGTGTCGCACTGCTGAAGAGCGGCGCCAAAAAGCCTGCCGAGGCACTCGATGCGGCTCTTGATGACGGCAAATACTCATACAATTTCGTCGTTACCGATAATGCGAATAATATTATCGGAAACAGATATGTCCCCGATAAAAACCTGACATATGTTATGTATAAGGTCGGAGTATATAAGGGAAAGGTAACAGCTTACTCCGAGCCCATCGCAGGCATTTCCATGCCCATAGACAATAAGATATGGGCGGACAAAAAGGATAATGTCTCAGTAAAGATAAAGCTTGACGGAATATATGCAGGCAAAGCTGATCTCAGCCTCAAAGTAAACAATGTTGAGGTGGATTATGAATACGACCAGACAAATGGCATACTTACCGCTGAGCTTTACAGTAAAAGAGTAAAGATACCCTTTGACAACAAGCAGCAGTACAAGCTGGAGCTTACGGGTCACGACAATGCACGTCATCCCATTTCCCTTTCAGCGCAGGATGAGGAACATCCGCTGAAAAACGATACTATATATGTTGACACCCAGAACCCGTCTCTGACCAAGATACAGGTAGAGAAGGTGCCCGATATCGTAGAAGAAAAGCTGAACTTCTTCACATTCGGTGCTTTTGCAAATAATGCCGTAGTCTTAAAGGCTATCATCAATGAGCCTAATTTCGACAGCGGTCTCGACAGCGTATATATTGATTACGTTGATGAGAACGGCGTTGCTACACAGGAAAAAATGTCTCTCTACAATCGCGCGCAAGGAACATATACATACACATATATGATGCCTCTGGGCGGTCAGGCATTCTACAACGATATCAGGATAAGCGTTGTTGATAACTGCGGAAAGACAAATCTTGAGAAAGAATTCAAGATAAGCAGCGACGGAATTGACAGCAAAAACTGCGTTGTAGTTGAGCATAATGATCCTGTTATCACCATAGGCGTACCCGAGTCGGACAGAATAAGCGAGGTGCCCGAGGAAAATGAGGGCACTGAGGAGTCTGAGCTGACAGATGCAGGTCTTGAGAACGAGACCGAGCTGATAGCCGGTGAAGAGGAGACTGAGCTCAAGGAGAATGAGATAGTTTATCCTTATCATATCGGCAATTACGGCAGTGATACTCTTCCCGAGGACGGTATATGGTATTCCGAGAACAAGCACTTCTCCGTAAAGGTCGTGGACGCTCAGTCGGGTATTGATACCATAGAAATGAGCCTCAACGGCACTCCCATCGATCCGCGCAAGTATGTCACCATTCCCGAGGACAGGAAGGAAAAGCTCACCGACAGGGCTGAGACAGATGCTGTGTGGTTTGGCTTTGACACCGAGGTGCTTCACCAGGAGCTTGAAAAACAGCCGATCGACGGATACTATTATTTAGACATCAAGGCTAAGGACAACTCCGGCAACGAGGTCAAAGAGCCCGTAAGGTTTGAATATCATCTTGACGATGTTGATCCTCAGATAGAGAAGTTCATATTCTCACCGTCGTCATCGGACAAAGAGAATGAGACCAGCAGCTGGCTCACAGACGGTGATGCTCCTTTATACACATACTTCTTTGCAAACAAGTTCTGGGCAATATTCAGAATAAAGGACGAAGCGCCTACATCAGGTCTTAACAGAGTAGATTACAAGCTGCTTCCTTACGAAAACGGTGAACCTGTTGGCGATAAGGCTGAAATGAATGTTTGCTATCCTCATTACGCAGCGGATGAGTTTTCCGAGGACAGCGAGGAGTATAAGCTTATGGAAGCTCTCCTCGAGGAGGAAAGAAAGGCTGCCGAGGACACTGAGGAAGAAACAGAGTTCAACGGAAAAACAGGCTATGCGTGGATCCAGATACCCGACGGCTTTAAGGGACAGATATTTGCAGAGGTATACGACAATGTCGGTCATCACTCGGGAGATATGACCACTCACGCTTATGTTACCGATAATGCCGCTCCCACAGTTGAGATAAACGGCGTAAATAACACAAGATACTCCGATGAGGAGGGCAACAAGCTCTATTCGTCAGAGAAAGAGGTCACTGTTACCATTAAGGATACACAGTCGGGTATAAGAAAGATCGACTGCTACATCAATTCCGAAAAGCGTCAGAATGACGGCGAAAGCATTGACCTGAGAGGTTATGACCTCGAAGGAGCCGATGAGATCGAAGGCGGCTGGAGGATAGTCGGCAGAGACCGCAACCTCGTAACAGAGGTACAGAAGACCTTCAGATTTGACAGTGATGATAACGGTATCACCATTACCGCAAGTGCAGGCGATAACTCGGGCAATCACTCCGAGGACGCAGTGAGCGATAAGTTCACAGTTGACCTGACAGATCCTGTTATAGACGTTGATATCAACGAGGGCATTGACGGTACACATTATTACAGCGCAGATCACAAGCCCGAGATCGACATTAAGATCACAGAGAGGAACTTCGATGCCGAGCTTATCAATACGACACTGAACAACACTTTCGGTACCAAGGTCCCGCAGGTATACTTCACAAAGGTATCGGATACCGAGCATACTGCTCATCTCGTATTTGACGAGGGCGACTTTACCTTCGATATCAGAGGTACAGACAGGGCAGGTCACAGCGCAAAGGTAAATATGGACCGTTCAAAGTTCGGAAAGTTCTACATGGACAGCACAGCACCTGTGGTTACCAATAACTTTGGCGACTTCGCCAACGATAAGACAGGCAATTATCTCAACAGTGCAAAGAACATTGAGATCACCGTGGTCGAGCACAACTTCGATCCCGAGAGATCGGGTCTGAAGATCTGGCAGAAGGATCCCGGCTCCGAGCACGACAACACAGGCTTTACAGATGTTACCAATTCGGTTATTTCCCGTGCTGACTGGAAGTCTGACAACGACACACACACACTTTCGGCACAGCTGAAAAAAGACGGCGTATACAAGATAGAGGTAGCACCCTCCGATCCTTCGGGCAACAGTGCAGCTTCTGCAAGTACGGCAATTTTTGAGCTGGATACGACAAAGCCTCTGGTAACAGAAAAGAACGGAAAGCGTGTTGATAAGTCGAACGCTGAAAAGTTCCTTGATGTCTACAATTCTTCACGCAAGGACGAGGCAATACCTACTGTTGAGTTTGCAGATGCCAATTTCGACCATCTGAAATATGTCCTGACAGTTTACGCTCCTCAGTACAAGAACGGCAAGGAGCTTGCAGTCATCAGACCGCAGAATATGTTCCTCCCCGAGGACAAGGACGAGACAGGAACACTTGCGAGCACAAAGTTCGCACTTCCCGAGTTTGACAAGGACGGCGTATATGCACTTGAACTCATCGCAGTCGATAAGGCAGGAAATGAGAGCTATCTCAACTCCAACACCTACATGAGACTGATGGATAATGATGTTCTGGCATATATCCCCAACAGCAGTCAGGCAAAGAAGACAGGCTGGTACTCATTCCAGTATGAGAACGGAGAGCCTATAAGCAAGCGTCCCGATAACTTCAGCGATATCGAGATCGTGGTATTCTCAGAGAAGAATTCTGACGTAAATGTAGTTCTGAGAGACTACAACGGCGATGAGAAGATCACAGGTCTGGTATCAGACACAGACCCCAGTCTCTACGGAGTAAACATCTCAAGATTTACGCTTGGTTCGGATTACTTCAAGAGCAATTTCGGTGATGATACCGATACAGAGCTTTATCTGTCGGTAAAGAACGACGACGCAAGAATTGACCTCGGAAGGCTCCACATCGATAATATCGAGCCTGAGTGCGATCTTCCCAAGTCACTGAAGTCGTGGAAGTGGTTCGCAGGAAACAAGCCGAGGACCATTACCGTAAGCAACATCAACGAACAGCTTGATATGAGCAATTGTAAGGTATATGACAACGGCAAGGAGATAGACTTTGACTATTCTCCCGAGGACAGAAGCCTTTCATTCAAGCTTGAAAAGGGCTGGCACAGAGTCGGCGTTAAGCTTGAGGACGAAGCAGGAAACGTTTACAGTATCCAGGAGATAGATAACCTCTATATCGGTTACTTCTGGCTGTGGGTCATCCTTGGTTCAGCAGCAGCTCTCGGCGGACTTGCAGCGTTCATCATATCCAAGATAAGAAAAAAGAGACTCTACTGATAAAAAAGGCACCTGCCGTATAGCAGGTGCCTTTTATGAGTTTATTTAGCTTGCTTTGACTGAAGGAGCGGTATATTTTCCTTCAATGAGGAGCTTTATGTTTTCAGCATTGACATCATTGTCAGCGCCGAGCTGATAAACATCACCCTTGGTATGATCGTCCAGCATCTTGTGATACTCGTCCTTGGGAGTTGCTTCGGCGTTGATATTATATATCTTCTCCTCGGCATCACTTACTTCGGTATCACCGTAATTGAAGATCTCCTCGAACTGGAATACATCATTGAACTTGTAGAAGCTGCCTGCGGTATAGCTGGGAGCGTGATACTCGCCCCAGAGCTCGCCGCTCTCGGGGAAATAACCAATAGTTCCGTCACTTCCGAAGGAGCCGACAGGAACAACACAGCCGTTCCATGAATAAACCGAAACGCTTGGAGCAAATGCAATGCCCACCGATACAAAGAGCTCGGGCACTTCATCACCGTTTACATCCATGAGGGAGTAGGTGCTTTTCATATTCTGGTTATACTGCATCTGGCTGAGATAGTCTGAAAGGACAGCAGCATAGCCCTCCTCCATAGAAGCCTTATTGCCGAGAGCTGCGTCGATAGAGTCGTCGTCGAAGCCAAAGTCGGTTCCCATGTCCTTGATAACACCGCTGAGGAGCAGGGTATACTCGTCGTTGTATTCTTCCTCGGTACATTCCTGACCGTTCATTTTGTATATGTTATCGGTGATCTCGAAGGTGTATACATTAGCCAGCTTGGAATTTTTCAGACGGTAGAGCTGAACTATCTGGGAATTTGTCTCATAGTTAAAGAAGAATATAGCCAGCAGGTTGCGGTTCATGCTGAAGTACATCTGACCGCCGTCGCTTATGGGTTCAAATTCTGTATAGATGTTCTGGTCGCTGAGGCTCTTTATAAGGTAGGTCGTATCATCTTCCGTGCCGTATGAAATTATGAGCTCGGGTATCCTGTCCTCATTAATATCATAGACGGTAAAACGTGCAGTTTCATCGAAGTTGTCGCTCTTTTTGAAGTCTTCGATGGCATCGCGGTAGATAAGGCTCCAGTCTACGTTCGCTATCTCTGACATATCGGTGTCTGTGCCTGTGATGGGGTATTCATAAGATGTATCAAAATAGGGATCATAGGCTGTGGTTTCCTGTACTGCGGCATTGGTTCCCTGATCGGCAGATGTATTTCCTGCTGTTGAGGAGCTTTTGCCGTTGCTTGAACAGCCGCAGAGAAGGGCAGCTGTGCAAAGTAAAGCCAGATATTTTTTCATGGTATTACCTCCATAAAATTTTACTTGTCTATGCTATTATATCACAAAAAAGCTTACTTGTCATCACACTTATTGCGATTTTCGTAAATTTTTCACTTTTCTTACGTCTTGATAACATAGAGAATGTATGATAAAATTGAAAAAGTGATATTTTTTAAAGACTTTTTAAACTTCAGTGTGATATCATAATATCAGCGAAACGAACATCGGAGGGAAAAGATATGTTCTTCAAGATGCTGAAAAATGACCTTAAATACAAAAAGGGACTAAACATCATCATATTCATCTTCATAGTCATAGCGTCTGTACTTGTATTTGTGGGTTCTGTACAGATATACTCCACCCTGTCAAAGGACAGGACCACCGAGGAGGTGTGCAGACCTTCCAATATCATATTGGGAGTATACAAGCAATACTCTACAGAGAATGACGGATACAAGAAGATAGAGCCTGTGCTTGATAAGAGCCCATGGGTAAGCAGCTGGCACACAGCAAGGATGAACCGTGTGGGCTACACCAGCATGGACTTCCCGGGCTATGACGAGAATGAGGGCAATCTTCAGAACCGCATCCAGTTCCTCACCACTATCCCGCTGGAGGGCGACTATGTCTACGGACTTGACGATCAGCCCTTCTATGTTGAAAACGGCCATGTGGCAGTTTCCGTAACGGTAAGGGACAAGACGGGCGTAAAAGTTGGCGACAAGGTGAAGCTTACCACCGTTACGGGCAATGTCTATGAGCTGGAGATAAGCAACTTCTTCAAGGACAACAGCATGAGCTACATGGAAAGGTACATAGTATCCGATGCGGATTATGAGGTCCTTTCAGCGGATGCAGTAAGATGTGACACTGTTTACTGCATAAAACTGAAGGAAAACACCTTTACCGCACAGGACGCCCTTTACAGGGAGCTTGACAACAGTGAGCTGGATGCAGGATATTTCACCATATCCCAGAATATAGGTCCCACAAATGAAGATTCCATGATGGAGGTCATCTCCATATTTGCAATGGTGGCTTGTGTATTTCTTATACTTATAATCTTCATGACCATACGCTTCACCATGGTAGCGGAGATGAAAACCGAGGAGAAGGAAATAGGCATGATGAAGGCTCTGGGAGTCGACTCTCTCAGCTTCCGCTGGCTGTTTGCTGCGAAGTATATCGCCTTTGCCATTGTGGGCGGAGTCATAGGTATCATCGCAGGTCTGCCGCTATCGGGCATATTCATCAATATGTTCGGACCCGACTGCATACTTCCGCCCCGCTGGTTTATGATACTTATCGGCGTGGCAGCGGTAATCGCTACAATAGCGGTAATGATACTGTTCTCGCTGCTGGTAATGCGCAGGATAAACAAAATATCGGTAATAGACGCAATTCACGGTGAGAACCGCGGAGAGCGCTTCACCAAGGGCTTCCCCATGTTCCTTCACAGGAGAAAACACATGAAGATACCATTTTTCCTCGGTATCACAGATGTGCTGGGAAGGCTCAAGAGGTATCTTTTCCTCATAATCGCCTATGCTCTGGGAGCTGCAATAATCCTTGTGGTATTCAATGTCCGCCACAGCTGTATCTCTGCGGAGTATATGAAGAACTGGATGTATCATACACTTGATTTCGATACCAATTTCAACAGCGACGCAAGAAACGAGATAAACAAGGAAGCGCAGAGGACAGGTGTCTACTTCTACGATGTAGTGAATAAAAGAATTGAGGAAGCAGGTATCCCTGCTCGTATAGAGTATATACATTCAGGCTCTGCTGATCTTGAGCGCAACGGCATCATCAAGAACTTTGATCTGTTCTGGGGCAATGATCAGGCTGAGAAATTTGAATACCATGAGGGCGGAAAGGCTCCCGTGCTGGCAAATGAAGCGGCAATGAGCGCATATACCGCAAAAAACATGGGTATCAGCGAAGGCGATGTGCTGAAGGTCACCATTTATGAGAACAACGAGGACAACACAGGCAGCGTTGAAAACGAGAAAGAGATAGTCATAACAGGACTGTTCGATACCATGGAGGACGGTGTGCCCTCTCTTATCATGGGTAAGGAGTATGACAGCGGCTATAAGATGGGATATAACATTACAGGCTTTGTGATAGACGCTCCCGAGGAGGATAAGCCTGCTGTAATAGAACAGCTCCGCGGAGTATTCGGCAAGGACACCATACTGACTCCAAAGGAGGCAGCAAGGAGCGCCATGGAGGATTTCGACAGGCTGTTCGCACTTCTTGAAAAGGTCATGACCGTAGTTGTCATACTTGTACTGGTGCTGATAACCTACCTCTATGTGAACATATTCATAACCGAGGAGGCTTCCGAGACCGCTCTCATGAAGAGCATGGGCTTCCGCGGCTCCACTGTGAAGCTGGGCTATATTTTCAGGATTGCCATGCTTCTGATAATAGGCATAGTCATCGGTGAGATCATCAACTGGACAGGCGGTTCGGCACTTTACGGAGGCTATTTCAAACAGTGGGATGCAACGGGCATGAAGTTCATTCCCGAGTTTCCCGTAAGCTTTATAGCAGTGCCGCTGCTGGTGGCAGGTACAGTCCTGCTGACCACATGGCTCACCGCAGGGGGAGTACGCCACATCGATATATGGAAAATATCCGAAGAATAAGGGAGAGCATAAAATGAGTACAGTTTTATCCGTTAAGGAGCTTTGCAAGACATACATTATCAAGAAGCTCAGCAACAACGTGCTGAGAAACATAAGCTTTCAGCTGGAGGACGGAGAGTTTGTCTCCATCATGGGACCCAGCGGAAGCGGAAAATCCACACTTCTCTACACCGTCAGCGGTATGGACAGAATGACCTCGGGCAAGGTGGAGTTCGCAGGCAGGGACATCAGCACCCTCGGAAAAAAGGAGCTTTCAAAGCTGAGACTTACCGAAATGGGCTTTATATTTCAGCAGATGTACATGATGAAGAAGCTCTGCATCTTCGATAACATCGTGCTTCCGGCCTATCAGGCAGGAGTTCCCCGCAAGGACGCCAACAAGCGTGCCGAGGAGCTCATGCGGAGCCTCGATATCATCGACATCGCCGAGCACAATATCAACGAGGTCTCGGGAGGACAGCTCCAGCGTGCCTGCCTTTGCAGGGCTCTGATAAACGAGCCAAAGGTCATATTCGCCGATGAGCCTACGGGAGCTCTCAACTCAAAGGCTGCCGCAGACGTAATGAAGGAGCTCATCAAGGCTAACCGCAGCGGCACGGGTATAATGATGGTAACTCACAGCGTCAGGGTGGCAGCCATGAGCGACAAGGTCATATACCTCATGGACGGCGATATACAAGGCGAGATAGAGCTTGGCAGACTTGCTGAGGACGGGGAGCTCTCCGCAAGGGAGAGAAAGCTGAGCAGCTGGCTAATGGAGCGCGGCTGGTAAGGAGCGGATATGGATATGAAAAGGATAGTTTCGGCAGCAGCTGCCATACTCATAGCCGCAGGGCTCACAGGCTGCGGACGGAAGAACGGCTATGAGGGCTTTACGGTGCCCGAGCAAGGCGGCAGCACACTGAAGCCTGTTGACAGTATTTACATGGAGAATGATTATACGGGTATAGCTCCCAAAAAGGAGAAGGTGCAGAGCACCGTGACATCCTCTGACGGGCTGTGCAGGATAGACATCATGGAGAGCTATTTCGATGTGACTCTGGACTACACATCGGGCAGCTATTACGATGTGGGAGCTGCCTACGGTGAAGCTGTGAACCTTGCCTATGAGGGCTACGGCGAAGCCTGCGAGCCCTACATCTATGAGAACATCAAGGCTGTGTTCAATGACCTTGACGGGGATTATGCTCCCATAGAGAACAGGGCAAAGGTGTTCTACAACTCGCTGGAAAAGGAATACAGGGACGAGCTGGACGGCTTTGCCGACGGCATAAAAGGGGATTCCGAGGGATTTAAGGAAGACGGTATACTGAGCCGTGAGGAGGCTGTGCTCATGCAGTTCGTGCCCGATGCACTGAGAGGAACTGCCTGCAGCGCATTATCAGCCGACGGTGAAGTCACAGCAACAGGCGAGCGCATTACCTGCCGTGTGCTGGAATGGATGCTGGGAAGCGATAACCAGATATGCCGCTGTCATGCGGTGGTACACATGAAAAACGGGGACAGGAGCTTCGTTTCCGTGACGCCTCTGGGATTTATGACTATATTGACCGCAGTCAATGACGACGGTCTGATGTTGGGGGAACTTGACGTAGGCAGTAAAAAAATGGTAGAATATACCTGTGAAGATAAGAAGAGCTACACCTACGGTATGCGCTACGCACTGGAGCACTGCTCCACAGCAAAGGAAGCGGCGGAATATCTTGCGGAAAACGCTTCCGATTATCCGTATTGCGTAAACGTCATAGCCACCGACCCGAAGGAAGCCTATGTGGCAGAGCTCTGCGTCACCGATGAGGACGGCGCAACAACAGTACGCGACGGCTCATCGGAGCTGAATGACGGGATCGAATGGGAAGACCCGCATTATCTCTGCGCAGTAAATTCCTTTGCGGCAAAGGGCAATTCGGATATGCTTACCAATGATGAGGGAAATATCGTAAGGTGGAACAGGTACAATGAGCTTTTCGGGGGACAGCGCGGATTGACTTTAGACCGCTTCAAGGAACTGATGACCTGTGAGAAGACCGACAACGACCTCACACGAATGAGGGGCAGCGGAATGGTACACATGGTCATTGCAGACTATTCCACAGGCAGACTTCAGGCTATACTCACAGGAGAGGACGGAGTCGTTCCGAGCCCCGAGTTTATTGACCTCGGAAGCTGGAAATAAACTTTTTCGCAGCACAGGAGAGATCTATGACCGATATACTGATAATTGAGGATGACCCCGAAATGGGGCAGATAATAAAGGATTTCATGATAAAAGAGGGCTTCTCGGCAAGGCTTTGTCCTACTGCCGAGGAAGCCCTTGAGCTGCTTGAGGGGGAAAGCTTCGGCATAGTGCTGCTGGACGTTATGCTCCCGAAGATGAGCGGCTATGAGACCTGCACGGAGATAAGAAAAAAGGGAGATATCCCCATACTAATGATGAGCGCCATGACCGATGAGCGCAGCAAGCTCCTCGGCTATGAGACAGGGGCGGATGACTATATCGACAAGCCCTTTTCCATCAAGGTGCTGACCGCCAAGGTAAGGGCTCTTATGAAGCGGAGCGGCGGGGGAGAGCAGTCGGGAAAGCTCAGCGGCTGCGGCATAGAGCTTGATACCTCATCGCGTATAGTCACAAGGGACGGCGCCGAGCTGAAGCTGAACGCCAAGGAGTTTGACCTGCTGAGGTATCTCATGGAGCACAGCGGCGAGGCTGTCAGCAAGGATGAGCTTTTCAACGCAGTGTGGGGCTGCGACTGCTTTACAGAGCCCAGCACGGTGTCCGTGCATATACGCTGGCTCAGGGAGAAGATAGAGCGCGACCCTAATTCTCCCGAGGTGATAAGGACGGTCTGGAAGGTCGGCTACAGATTTGGTGAGCAGAAATGAAGAGAACGGCAGCTTTTTTTCTGCTGTTCACAGCAGTATTTGCGGCAGCGGTGCTCTGCTTTGACCTTGCCTGTGCAAAAGTCTCGGCAAGCAGGACGAAGGGACGCAATATAGCCGTAAACAGGATCAATACAGAGCTCTCGCAGGAGGCTGCGGAAACAGGAGCTTCTCCTGCTGATATCATAGCAGCGCACACCGACGAGTGGAGCAGACGATACGGCAGCAATATGCCTGAGGAGATACTTTTCGTTCCAATCGAAAACGGGGAAGGAAGCTTCATTACCACAGCGGACAAGAACTGTGCCGTATGCCGCGTGTACGGCAGCGACGGCAGGCTCATGGGTATAGCTGAGTACGTTTACAGCAATGATTCCGCAAAACTGATAATGGTCGTGGGGAACATCTTCTTCGGAGCGGCTTTTCTCCTGACCGCAGGAGCTTTCATTTATATATGGGCAGCGATACTTGTACCATTCCGCAAGCTCTCGGACTACCCCGAAAGGCTGGCAAGGCTCAGGGACATACAGAAGCTTCCCGAGAGCAGGAGCAGGTTCTTCGGCAAATACGTCTGGGGCATGAATATGCTGTCAGATGTGCTTGCGTCCGAGAGCAGAAAGATACACATTCTTGAGGGCGAGCGCCAGAAGCTGGTTTCCACCATAGCTCACGGCGTAAAGACTCCTATCGCCAATATAAAGCTGTATACAGAGGCGGTCCGTGAGGGGCTTTATACCGACGGCGGCATGACAGGTGATATCGCCGAAAAGATAGACAGCAATGCGGAGAAGGTGGAGAAACTGGCGGCGGAGCTGCTGGCATCATCGGACGCTTCTCTGGACGGCTTTGACATGGAGATCAGACGATTCCCCGTAAAGGAGCTGGCAGAGCTCATTCACAGCGAATACAAGGACAGGATGGCGATAAAGCGCATACCTTTCACGGTGAAGTGCGATACCGACTCTGTAATGGAGAGCGACAAGTACGCGCTGTACCGCTCCGTGAGCCAGATACTGGAGAACGCCGTGAAATACGGCGACGGAAGCGGCATAACCGTGGAGATATTACGTCAGGACGAGGGCTTTGGCATATCCGTAAAGGACAAGGGCGGACTCCTTCCCGAGAACGAGATACCATATGTGTTCAGGAGCTACTGGCGCGGTTCAAACGCCGCAAATGCAGAGGGCAGCGGCATCGGACTATACTCTGTCCATGAGACTGTACGGGCTCTGGGCGGAAGCGTATTGGCGCGAAGGCTTGAGGATACCAATGAGATGGAGTTCTTCATCTTTATCGAGGACGGCGCTGTGAGCTGATACGATAATAAAATACAGCAAAAACCCCCCGAACCGTTTTGATTACGGTTCGGGGGGATTATCATTTATCCTTTTGTTCCTTGGGTTCCTCGGCATATTCAAGAGCCGAGATAACGGCGCACAGCTTTTTTGTGGAGCCGCTGTCAAATTCGATGGTAACGACGGTATCGTCACCGAGGGGAAGGGTGTCTGTAACGGTGCCTGTCCCGAAAAGCCGGTGACGGAGCCTGTCGCCCTTTCTGATGAGCCTGTGGTCGATCATGGCTTTACTGTCCTGCGTTATAGATAATGTTTTCGGAGCCTACGCCGCTGTCGATAGTGAGACTGTACTTTCCGCTTCCCTTGTAGAAATCAGAAGCAGGATTTGTAAGACGGAAGGTAATGTCGCCCACGCCGCCGTCAGCATCAACATTGCCGTTCATGGTGCCTGTATAGTCGAAGTCGCCTACGCCCTGATCAAGGTCCATACCGCCTGCAACAGCGTCCCTGATGGTAATATCGCCTGCACCGCCGTCTATGTCCATAATGCCTGAGCAGTCTATGCCTGTTATATTCAGGTCGCCTGCACCGCAGTCTATTTCTGCCTTGCTGCATTCGATGCCGCTGAAGTTCACATCACCTGCACCGCAGTTAACGTCAAGGAAAGAGCAGTTTACAGAGGCTATTTTTGCATCTCCTGCGCCCATATCAAGTATAAAGCGGTCATATTCATTATCGGGGAGCATGAGCTTTACGACCGGTTTATAATTCATGGGGTGGAAAACAAGTCCAAAGGGGATAGCGCGGTTCTTCTTTGAATCGTAACCCATAGTGAACCTGCTTCCCGATACCTTTGTCTCAAAATGCTCGGAAACATCAGTAGCGTCCACATGGATACTATCATCGCTGCTCTTTTCGATGATGAGGTCGCCCCAGTCCAGATCCAGCTCAAGCTCTGTCACATTTGCGCCGTCGAAGACCTCATTGTAGTCCTTTACTTTATAATACTTGTCCTTGTCGCTGTTTATGTACATGATATATCCTGTGATGAGGAGGATAAGTCCGAGAGCTATTGCGATGACAGCTGCCCAGAGAGCTCCGCTGCCCTTTTTCTTATTAACGGGAGCAGACTGCTGCTCCTGCACATTGATGTTGTTTTCAGGCATTTTCTTTTCCTCCTTTTTTGAAGAGACCTACTACCCAGCCGCAGAACCTCTTGATACCTCTGCCGATAGCAGGGATAACTGCGCTGAATGCGGGCTTGCATATAAGTATAACCAGACCTGTGAGTATGAGACCTGCTCCCAAGAACATGATACCCACGGCAGGGAACTCAGTGAGTGCGACGATACCGCCGATAAGGAGACCGATAGCTGCTGCGAAGAAAGCGATAACAAGTGAAATGAGAACGACGATAAGTGCGAATAAAAGTGAGACTACCACACAGACGATGGGGAACCAGATGGGGAAGGTGAGTATGCCGAGGACTATTCCGAGAGCGATACTTCCGCCCGAAGCCTTTTTCTTAGGTGGAACATATCCGCCCATTGCAGGACCCTGCGCCTGTTCCTGAGGACCGCCCATTCTCTGGGGAGGCATCACGGGAGCACCGCCGACGTGGATACCGCTCTCACGGAGGATATTTACAGCCACATCCTCGGGCGAGCCCATAGCAGCGGCAGTTTCTTCTTCCTTGCCGAAGCCTGCATCGAGGAATACCTCCTCGTAATACGAAAGTGCATCATTGATATCATCAGAAGGCAGACCGCCTCTTTCGAGGTTATTTCTCAGCCTTGTAAGAAATTCAAGTTTGTTCATTGTATTCAGCTCCCTCATTCAATAAAATACTGTCGATTTTTTTCTTATGGCTGCGCCATTCTTCTCTGTACTCCTCAAGGGAATCGTTACCCTTGGGAGTAATTCGGTAATACCTTCTGTTCCTGCCCATGAATTCCTTGTCATAGGTCTCGAGCATCTCGCCCTTCTGCAATCGTCTCAGCACGGGATAGAGAGTGGATTCCGAGATATCCACCGCCTTCCGCAGATACTGAGTGATCTCATAGCCGTAGGTGTCGTTGTTCTGAACGATGGAAAGCACCATGGCATCAAGGAGACCTGCGTTTATAGAAAATCCCATAGTGTAACTCCTTTCTGAAACCATATAGTATTTTGTGAACTGTAATATCTGGTTTCTGATAATATTATACGCCGTATAATATTAGTTGTCAATACAATATTGCAAGTTTTATAAAATATCGTGACTTTGCACATTTGATGCAGTGAAAAGCGGTAGGTCTGTTGTTGATATTTCCCATAAACGGTGCTTTCCGGACTGAAAAAGGCATGAAAAAGGCTCCCCGAGAGCTGTCGGGAAGCCTTTTCCTATATATTTATATCATGCTTTCAGTTGTCCTTGTGGAGGAGAGTATTCTGTATTTCGAGAGCGTCATTTGCAGTAATGCCGTGACCTGTCTCATAGACATCGCCGTTGAATCTGCCGCGCTCTGAGATGTTGTACTTGTCGGGGTTAGCCATAGACTGCATGATGAAGATAGCATCTGCAAGATCGGTCTCGCCGTCGCAGTTAGCGTCGCCGCTGCGCTGGATATCCATTGCATTGAGAATTGATATATTGGACTGATAGCTGAACTGTTCGTTGCTGTCAACGATCTCTTCGGGGTGATATGCATCGATATACATGATATATATCTGAGTTATCATGATATCATAGATATCTCCGCTGATGCCGTTCTGATTGAAGTCGCAGTCCGTAGTGAACTTTTCGAATATGTCAATAGGAATAGATGTAGTCTCAATAGTTTCATTTCTGAAGAATGCATTCATGTATTCTCCGGCAGCTGTATAATCTTCGGTGTCTGCAACGCCGTCACCGTTGATGTCAGGAATGGGCTGCTTGCCGTCAAGAACGTTCTGATAGTACGCTGTGAACTGTTCCTCAAAAACGTCCTGATAGAACTGGAAGCGCTCAGTGTTCCCACGCGGAATAATTACTTGTCTGTTTTTAGCTCTGAATGTTAATATCTCTCCCAATCCATACTGGGAAGTATCTGTTGAAAGCAGCGTATCATAGTATTCGTCTTCAAAATAGCATTCCTTCAGTGGATAGTGCATTACGAAATACTCGATGATTTCCAGACATCTGTCATCATCATGTGTATAAGTGGAGTGTTGATTTCTCTCTGGCATAGCAGCATCACAGTATTTTTTAATTTTCTTATCGATCTTGTCAGGAAGGTCAATACGTTTGGTAATTTTGGTACGCACATAGTCGCCATCTTCGTTAAGCACATAATATACGGGGTCTCCGTTTCTATAGTATACAGCGAAACAAGCTGCGTCTTTTATATCTACAACACCGTCCTCGTTTACATCTAAGTCGATAGTTCCGTCCTCGATGAATTCAGATGTGATATATGTTCGTGCATGTCCGAACATATTTAACATATAATCGAATTCATTAACATACATAAGCTCATCGGATTTATCAGTGACATTTATAGGTGAAGCGGTTTGATAACGCTGTGGAACATATGTGGGATCGTAAGAATTCCAGTCAAGATCTGCCCATGTCGGTCTGTTATTTAAAATGTAGTATGCTATGATGATTTCGGCGTCCCATATATCGAAGCTGCCGTCACGGTTGTAATCGCAGTTCTCTCTGATAAAAGTACTGAGTTCATCAGAAAGTGGATTATTGCTGCCGTATTTACCATCAGTAAAACATTTGTATACCAGATATGGATCCATTCTGTCAAAAACGCCGTTTCCGTCAATGTCAGATATGAGCTGTCCGTTATCGAACATTTTCATTTCGCTGTTATATGAGTAGCCAAAAGGCGGCTCCGTATAATATTTTGAAGCATCAAAATCAGTGTTGAACATATAATCTTCAACTCCGACTTTAATTCCGCTGGACGCATTTGAATTTATAGGAAGTGCGGCAGCTGAGATGCTCAGTGCAGATAAGAATGCAGCTAATTTTTTCATTTCAAAACTCCTTTCGATTTCTTTATTTACAGTGGTTGTGGTCATTGGGATATTGGTTGTAACGGCAGCAGCGGTTCGGCTTTCAGTTGTGCGGTTTGCTGAAGACTGTGTTGTCACTCCCAGTGCAGGAGAAGTGACTATTGCGGTATCTGCGCCTGCATAAGACTGATCAGCCTGAACAGCTGATGTGCTTGTTCTGCCTGTGTTAGACGTATCAGCATACGACGTTACAGTTTCTACAGTTCTTGTGGCTGTTGTTTGGTGGTTAACCGTGCTGTTATACGATGTAGCAGTAGGCACGGCTGTTACAGTTGTGCCGTTATCATTAGTATAAGAGGTGGTGACGGGCTGAGCGGAGACTGCTTCTGTCACGATAACAGAGCCCTCTCTGAAGTCGCCGCCCCTTGGGTCGGGATTTGATCTCAGGTTGGTCCATAGACCTATTGCCAGAGCGGCAGCCGCTGCAGCGGCAGTAACTCTGAAAACAACGGGTATGGTGTGTTTCCGCTTTTCTTCCTGAGCAGAAGCGACCTCAGCCTGTGTAAGAAATTCATATTTATGCTTTGCATCGGGGAAATTGAAGGAATCCCTGATATCCTGCTTTAGTTTTTTATTCAAGCCTCAGCCCTCCTCTCAGTCAAGTGTTTGTCTGAGGTGCCGTAGGATGCCTTTGATACGTCTGCTCATTCTGAATCTCGACATACCGAAAAGCTCACCCAGAACACCTATGGGAACATCATTTATGTATCGCAGTATGATTATTTCCTTGTCCTCCTCGGGAAGATTTTTGATAGCGTTTCCCAGAGCAACGTTGGTGAGGATAAAGTCCTCATAATCCTTATCGTCTGCAATCTTTTCATCGAGCTCCTCAGCTGTCCTGCGATGGAATGCGTCCTTGCACAGGTTTCCTGCGATCGTATAGAGATAGTGCAGTTCTTTGCCTATGTCGCGATAATGCGGACTTTCGAGGAACCGAAGGAAGGTATCCTGTGTCAGATCTTCTGCAATATCACGGTTATGGATCTTGTAATAGCAATAGCGGAAAATTTTATCGTATTGGTCATTGATATCAATCGACACATTCAAACCTCCCTTCACTAATGATTAACTGAAAAGACAGTGCAGATGTGCAAAAATAATTGTAAACATTCTGTGAACAAATCCGAGCTTTACAATTATACCATATGATTATAACATATTTTCGGCTGACTTTCCACAGCGCGGAGGATCTGTCCGAGTTGTAAGCATAGTGCAATATTCCTTGCGCTGAGGTGAAAAAAGTGGTATAATCAATCTGTTATCTTACACTAACTAAAGGAGCTGATTTAATGTCTGAGAAGATACATATTGAAGAAAATACAGTAATGGAGACCCTTGTGATGCCTCTTTACGGCAGAGCGACCTGCTCTAAGAAATTTCCCGATGCATTTCCCGACAAGGTGGCAGAGGAGATAATCGGCAAGATCGACTACGATTTCAGCAAGCTCCATTATGCCGACATCACCACACTTTCGTGGGCGTCGAGGAAGTACGTTTTCTGCCGGCTTGCAAAAAAGTACCTGAAAAAACATCCCAATGCCACTATCATCAACCTTGGCTGCGGAGCGGACGACAGCTTTCCCGAGGTGGACAACGGCAAGTGCAGGTGGATAAATCTCGATCTGCCTGACATAATCTCCGCCAGAGAGAAGATATTCACTCTCCGCGACAGGGAGAAGAACGTGGCGATGAGCGTTTTTGACACAAAGTGGTTCGACGAGGTGGAGACTGCTCCCGAAGACGGACTTTTCGCCATATGCGGCGGAGTTCTTTACTATTTCGACGAGAAAAAGAACAGGGAGATACTTACGGCTATGGCAGAGCGCTTTCCCGAGGGCGGCATATGCTTTGATGCCGTGAACAGTATGGGCATGAAAAGGTCCAACAGCGTGGTAAAGAAAAGCGGAAACTCCGATTCCATGCTGGTATTCCCCATTGAGGACGCCGAAAAGGAGCTGCTTCCGTGGTCGGACAGATTTGCCAAGGTGGTGAACCACAAGCTGCCCGATGTGCTGCTGAAGTCAAAGAACATATCATGGATGACAAAGCTCATACTGAAAATGGGCGTGAGAATGAGAACCATGCAGTTTGTGGAGATATCATTCAAATAAAAAAGGCCGCAGAGTTGTTCCTCTGCGGTCTTTTCATCTATATCAATACGGAACGGTGAGCTTGCCCACTCTCCATGAACCGTCGGGCTGTACCACAACAGAGAATTCTGTCTGTTCTGTCCAAGGCGGAGTATCGTCTACATTACCGCCGCCGTAGCTGTTTTCAACGGCGAAGAATATCTCGTCGTCAGTCCTGCGGAGTATTCCGAGGACCTCTGTGCCAAGGTAGTATATATGGCTTCCCTTTCCTCCGACATACCAGTATACCTTGCCGTCCCTTTCAAAATAAGGGCTTCCGTCTGTGAAGCTGTTCTCGGGGTAGCGGTCGCTGAAGGTCTGATGGTACATTTCGTTTATCTCGTCTATGCTGCTGACACTTCTGACAAGGTATCCGCTGAATCCGTCACCAAAGTCACGGTATCCCTCAGAGCTTGTGTCAATATCCAGCAGATCGGGTGCTCCGCCGTTGAACTTTCCATTTGTTTCGAGGGCGTTCTGATAGGCTTCCTTTCCGCGTTCAAGAGTGTCAGGAGCTTCGTTCTCCAGCTGACTGTGAGGTTCAGCTCTTTTCCATGCATAGTCCGAGAGAGACTTTATTGTGTCTGTCAGCTCGGGAGAAACGCTGTATTTCTTTTTTTCGTATCCGATAACTGCAACATTATTGTCGTAAAAACAGTATGTCTGCAAATACAGGTTTTCGTTGATTCTCAAACGGCAGACTTCCTCACCGCACTCGGCATCGTCGGGAAGAGCTTCCCATGAGGCAGCCTTTAAAGCATCAGCAGCAGCAGTATACATGGCATTATCATACAGATTTAAAAGCTTTGATGTGTCGTCGGTGCGGCTTATCTGCATAAGTAAAAGTTTGCAATGCTTTATTTCTTCCGCGGGATCCATGTTGTTCAGCTGTACATAAGCTTCATCTACAAAGGCACTGTGGAGGCTTTCATAGTCCTGAGTTTTAAGCATATATATGCACGATCCTGCTTCTCCTGTTGATTTATCGCTGTATTCAGCATAAGCATATCCATTGGAGTATACATTGAGTGAGTAATTGAAGAGACCGTCTTGGTCAGAGCATCTGAATGCAACATAGCAGATATCATCAACAAAATTAGGCTCGCAGTCTGCCTCTTTCCATTCCAGCTCCGTGAATATGCTCACCGCTTCGGAAGCGCCCTCACAGCTGAAAGCTGCCTCGGCATCCCATTTTTCATTTATACAGAACCGGCAGTTCTTTGCAGGAACTGTGAAGATCTTACCGGCAGGAGGAATATAAACGTCTGCATAATCGGGATTGAGCGAGGATGTGGTGAGCCAGACGGAGTTGATATTGTTTAAATCATTGACGTCAAGATAGATGAGCTCGTCGCCTGCTTCGGGATCGTACTTTATAGCCTCGCGGACTGCATTTTCGGTATCAAGGTCTATCTCATATCTCTCCTTGGTGGAGTTATCCTCGTAACAGATGGTGTGGTCGCCGTAGAGGGTGAGACGGCAGGGCTTGGTGCCGTTCATGAGGTAAATGAGCTCACTTTCTCCATCGGGCAGGGGAGTATCGGGCGATATCTTGTTCCACTCGCCCTCATTGAGAGCGGTGAGGAGAGCTGTCCTGTTCTCCTCATTTGGTTCAAATACCGCAGGAGCTATTGCGGCATTGCTTAGCCTTACACGGCAGCCGCTGAGGTCACCGAAGGGAGACATTGCCTGTTGTTCTTCTATTTCTGAGCTGTCCACCTTAGGCTGAGTGCGGTGCCTTTTCAGGAGTATACCGCCTCCTGTCACAGCACCTGCTGCGATGGCAATGGCAGCTGCCGCCGCAGCAAACTTGAGCCATACGGGTCTCTTATAGACGTCAACGCCCGAGACCTCCATGTCGTTTATATTATTGCTTTCCTTGGTTCTTTCTTTATATATCTTTCTGCTCATTGCAAACATTCTCTCCTTTTCTTCATCGGAAGCAGGACAGTCCGCCGCAATTTTCTTTATTGTATCTTCGTCGGCGTTTTCGAGAGCGTCAAGGTTAATATCCTTATCGTTCATAACTGTACCTCCTTTAAAGTGAAATGTTCATATCGGTGAGCGTTTCCCTGAGCTTTTTAAGCGCACGGCTGCATCGGACGCGGACAGCTTCGGGAGTCAGTGACACAAGCTTTGATATCTCTGTGGAACTGCGCATGAAAAAGTATTTCTGTATGATTATGGTAGAATCGGGTTCACCCAGCAGCTCCACACATTTTATCAGCGAGCCTCTCAGCTCTTTTTTCTCAACTGTATCTGCGGTGTTATCGGGAGCCTCTATCTCAGCGGCTTCTTCATCGTCAATGGATATGCTGCCGAATTTGTTTTTCGTGAGCCTTTTATACATATCGGCAGCCTTGCGCCTTGCAACAGTGCCCACGAAGCCCGTAGGGTCTCCATCAAATGCCCTGCGTTCATCAAACCGCATATATACGTCAGCAAAGACGTCCCCCACACATTCCTCTATATCCTCTCGGCTTGCACAGCTTCGCAGGCGGCTGAAAACGATAGTATAAACGTAATTGAAGTATTTATCGAACAGGGTACGCTGAGCGTTCTCCTCGGACTGAGCCGCAGCCTTTCTGTATTCTTTCTGTGTCATGATCTCACCTTCTTTCAAAGCATCCGACGCGTCATCGGCTTTCATAATATCTATTCTGTACTTATGCCCGAACCGTAACAGCCTCAGAATTATTTTTTTATTTTAATTATATTATACAGCTTTTTTCCATGCAATGCAAGTAAAAAAGTAATCAGTTGATAGTGCATAGCGCTTAGTAGGGACGGCGTTCTCTCATTATGTAAAAAATGCCGTCGGCATATGTGGTACCGACGGCATTGTATTTATTCAGTTTGCTTTCAGATCTGTTGCTACACCAATGAATACGGGAACATCATTCTTGTCAAGTATCATGTAAACAAAGGGTCTGTCAAGGTCGATGTGTATTTCTTTCTTCGGCTGAGGCTGTGGGGCAGAAGCTGATACCATCATAACAGCAGTAACTGCGGCTGCCTTTGTGCCTTTTTCTGCCATCTCTATCCTTGTCTTGTGAAGAACATCACCGATATAGAGCTTTGCTGCGTCGTCTACAGAGAGATCGTTGATCTTTGAGAAGTCAGCCTTGTAATCATCAAATGCATCTCCCATACCAAGGTCTATAAGTACATCCTTGAGCTTTGACTCGTAATTGTACTTGAACTTGGGTATCTTAACATAAAGCTCGACACTCTCGGGGTCTTCGTATTCACTGAGTCCCTCGAGGAGCTTGTCAGCATCAAGATTATCAACGTAGCTTTCGATGTCGTTCTCCTTGGGAAGTATACCTACAAAGCTGTAATTCTTGTTCTTGTAGTACTTTCTGAATGCATCGGCATCACCTAAGTCATAGTAATACTGTTCCATGCTGCTCATGAGCTCGATGTCATTCTCCTCGCCTTTGAAGTTTGTGAACTTGTCATCGTATACCTGGAAATCCTCATAAATCTTATCCCATTCAGCCTCGAAATAGAGAGTGTTGATAAGCGTCATCATTGGCTTTACATCATTCTTTTCGTCAAGGTCGCCGTGGTTCAGGAGCTTGGGTATCATGCTTCTGGTGTTTTGGTTTACCCAGCTGTTTATATCGTCAACAGTGGTATCATCAAAGGGAGTCTTGTATATCTCGGAGTCGTAGAACTTCTTGTTTGTCTCAAGGAAGCTGTCATGTACCTTGAGTGTGGGATCGTCTCTGAACCAGATGGAGTTGGCAAGATAGAGCTTCTCCTTCTTCTCGTCGGGGAGGTTGTTCTTATAGTAAGCCATGTACTCGTTGAGCTGGTCAAGAGTGAGACCGCTTCCCAGAAGCTGCTCCATCTGATCGCGGGTATTGCCGTCAGCACCGTTTGCAGTCATAGCAAGGGCAGTAGAGATGGAAACAGGTGAGATAAGGAAGTTCTCGTCGGGCTTTTTTGTGGGATCAAATGACTTCTTGAGGATATTCACGCCGAGATTCATTTCAGCCTTTGCGAAAGCCTCATCCGAAGCCTGTCCCTCGGAAGCCAGAACATCTACGGTATTGTCAAGGCGGATACTTCCGATGGCAGAAGCACTGTTGAATTCCTTTGTCTTGCCGAGAGTGAAGTCGATGACCTCCTGGAGGTCATCCTCATCGATCTCGAGGTCCTTGTTGATATCTGCATTGTCGAACTGACTATCGGTAAGCGGCTCAGCCAGCTTGTCTGTGAGAGCCTTTCTGTACATGATAACATCGAAGCTGTCGATGACACCGTCGTCGTTGATATCGCCGTAGTAGTGGATATTTGCGGGTTTAAGACCTGTTATCTCGTAGATGGAATAGTCCCTTGTGTTTTGCGATCTGTTGTTTGAGTTCTCTTCCATTAACTCGGGGTAATAATCAAACGAGGTGAACTTCAGAGTTACTACCGAGTTTTCATCCACCTGATCCATGAGATCGATATTTCTTTGACGGATCTCTTCCGGATCTCCCCAACGGCCATCGCCGATGCTGAAGGATTCATATTGAAAATCCCTGATATAAGCATGATCGTATACATACCATGGCGATTGAGGCTCCTTCACAAGACCTTCGATCCCGTAATCGTCGGCATGGCTGATCAGCAGGTCCTTTATCTCATATTCAAACACATGAAAGTCAGATGCGGCTGATGCGCTGTCTTTCGGGCTGCTGAAGGGTACGGTACCGACTGCGCTGAGAGCCAGTGCAAAACTCATCACGCCTGCGGTGACCTTGGTCAGTTTCTTCATGTTTTCCATAGTGATTACTCCTTTCGCTGAAAAGTATAATGATTGACAGTTATCCATAGTAACAGTATAATGCTTTCTTATTACATTGTCAACAAAAACTGCGGATAATGGCTGCAAAATGAGTGAAAAGTGCCGATAATACCGCGCTTTTGGTGAAAATGACGAAAGCCGTTATCTCAGAAAAGCTCGTCAAGAAGACGAAAATACTCCATTTTCTTCCTGTCGGGAGCAAAGCCGAGGCGCTCAAAGAGCATATCCTCGCTGTACCCGTTGTAGACTTTTCCGCCGTATTCTCCGCGGAAATTGCTTCCGAGACTGCGGCAGAGAATGGCGATGTCGTTCCACTTATCGCCGACGCCGCAGCGTCCTAAGTCAATGAAGCAGCTCAGTTTGCCGTCCTTCACAAACACATTTGGCAGACACAGGTCTCCGTGCGACAGTACGCTCTCCTCCTCGGGAATATTCTCCTTCAGCCACTCAAGAAGCTGACGGGGGTCCCTGAAACCGTTTTTTCCGAAGGTATCGGGATCGCACTCCTCAGTGTCAACAAGACCGTTCTCCACGCGGTACTCCGCAAGCTGAAGCCTGCGCTGAGCACTGTTTGAGCAGGGGCAGTCCGAGATATCGACGCTCCAGAGAAGCCTGAGAGCCTCCGCCATTATATCCGTCAGCAGTTGGGGGCGGAGCATATACTCCTCGGTGCAGGACATCTGTCCCTCAGCTTTTGACATGAGGAGATAGTCCGTGCCGTTTTCGCTTGCGGTGCCGAGTATCCTCGGTATGGGGAGCTTTCCCTGAAGCCATTTCATCATTTTATGCACTTGTTCTGATTCGGAACTGTGCTTTTCCACCTTCAGCACCATATCGGGGAAGGTGAACACCCTTGAGTCGGACATACCGACAGTATTTTCATCAAAGCTCAGTCCGCCGACCAGCTCTGCTATGTTATGCGGTAAATACATCTCATTCCTCCTTTTTGATTATTATAGCACAGATGGCGGACGTTTCCAAGCTTGTTATGCATAAAAATAAATACTTTATATAGAATTAGACGTAAAAAAATGAGAAAACTCTTACAAAAATGAAAAAATTTTTCAAAAAATAAAAAGAGCGCTCCCGCGGGAACGCCCTGACGTTTATGCTGCCGTAGAAACGGTCTTATCAATGATAGTATGAGTCGATGCCGAAGTACTCCTCAAGAGTGAGTCCGCTGTCGTGGATGGGATAGGACATATCCGTGCCGACATAGCGGATGTGCCATGACTCGTACTTATAGCCTGTGATGTCCTGCTTGCCCTGAGGATAGCGGAGGATAAATCCGTACTCATGGCAGTGGTTCTCCAGCCAGATAGCCTCGGGAGTACCGATGAATGAGTCATCTATCTGGTTTACGTCGATAGCAAGACCCGACTGGTGCTCTGAGTGACCCGGGCGTGCGGAGTATGTGTCTGCCGCAGCTTGTCCGTCGCGTGCAACGTAGTTGTTGTATATCTGGTTCTGGTAGTCATATGAGCGGAAGCCCGATGAGAGCCATATGTTCAGACCCTGTGCCGCTGCATCGCTCTGGAGCTTGTAGAACTGGTTCTGGCAGGTGGGGTCAAGTCCGGGATTGAAGTCAGCAGGGAGACTGTAGCTCTTGTTGGCGATGAGTACGCCCTGTATGTATGTGAGACCGTCGTTGCTGTACTGTGTGGGAGCAGGTCCGTAGTTGTAATCCTCGGGTGAAGGAGCGTTATCGCGGCTGGCAGGTGCGGACTGCTGTGTGCTGCCGCTTCCGCTGCTGCCTGAGTTGCTGCTTCCGGAGTTGCTGCTCTGGTCGCCGCCGCCTGCTGCAACGCTTTCGGCTGTTGTGGCTTCTGTATTTGCAGCATCGGGAGCTGCTGCGGTGGTTTCCTCAGAGCTTCCTTCAGCTGCCGAAGTTGTGGCAGTAACTGCCGAGGGAGCAGCTGTAGTTGTTGAAGCTGCCACAGAGGAAGCTGTGTTTGTGGTAACAACGGGGAGAGCAGAGAGCTCTTCATTGGTGCCTGTGACTCTGCCGCAGGCTGTGAACGATAATACAGCTGTCAGAGCAGCTGCTGCGATGCTGATATTCCTTTTCATATTCCTTCTCCTTTTTATATACGGGTTTGAGCTTTCAATATAGTAATCGGACGAAGATGTCATAGTGTCACACTATGAAAAATATTTTTTTATTTTAACGAAATTTGTTCCTTATGTTAGTATTATATCACTTTCCGTCGGATATTTCAACAGCTATATTGCCAAGAAAAAAAGCCGCTTTATGCGGCTTTTTCGGTGATATCAGTCAAAATAGTCTCCCACGGAAGCGGAATTGTTGTATTCCTTGCGGACACGGAGTATTACAGTTCCGTCGGACTGTTCCTCCTCGGAGTCTATCCTGTGTCGGGGGCGGGTCTTTTCCGCAGACCTTTTCAAAGCCATTTTTGCACAAAAACAGGGAGTGCGGTATTTGTACAAAAAGCTCATGTTATATTGAAAAAGCAGCGTTTATGTGGTATACTTTAGAAAAAGGAGATGGGTTATATGGGATACAGAATTATTCACGATAAACTCAGCGCAGATGCTTATATAAAGCTTTTCAGCTCCGCAGGCTGGGGAGAGCCCGACCGCGGACTGGTGGAGAAGTCACTGAAAAACAGCTACGTTACATTTTCCGTTACGGACGAGGACAAGGTCATAGCTATGGCAAGACTTATCGGTGACGGCGGCATGGCGTTCTTTCTCAAGGACCTCATAGTCGCTCCCGAATATCAGGGAAAGGGCGTGGGCAGGGAGCTCATGTGCCATATCGAGGACTATATCCGCGGAGAGCTGGAGGAGGGCTGGGAGTGCCGTTTCCAGCTTATCAGTGCAAAGGATAAGGAGGAGTTTTACCGCAAGTGCGGCTATATCGCCCATCCTCATGAGCACAGCGGTCCGGGATTTACCAAGATGATACGGAAGTGAGGCAATGTTATGACTAAGTTTATGAACGGAGATTCCTCAACACAGCAGGAGATAGAGAATGACCTCTTTAAAGCGTTTTGCGAAAAATACCATTATGATACTCTTGAGCAAAATCCGACAATTTATTTGAATGAAGAAAAGACGGTTTACATAAAGCCCGATTTCTACTCCGAAGAGAAAAGAATTGTCGGCGAGATACACACCCACAAGGGCAGGCTGAAGCCTGCACAGCGGCACAAGGTAGCAGGGGACGTACTGAAAATGCTGCTCCTTGACAAGGTTCATGACACGACATACACGAAATACATAGTTGTTTGCAGCGATGAGGAGGAAAAACAGCTGAAAGGAGACTCTCATCTTGCCTTTACGCTCAAAACTTTCAAAATTGAGGTCAAAAAGATAACGCTTTCCGAGGAGCTTGATAAAAAGCTTGAGGAGACTATGAAAAATCAGGATATGTACGGAAAGGGAGCGGAAAATGGCTAAAGTCATAATGACCTGCGGCAGGATATGCTCGGGAAAGAGCACCTATGCGCAGAAACTGAAAGACCAACTGGGAGCGGTCATTCTCTCCATAGACGAGCTCATGCTGGACATTCTCGGCAGCGACACGGGAGACCGCCACGATGAATACGTCCGCCGCACCGAGCAGTATCTGTATAAAAAGTCGGCGGAGATATTATCCGCAGGCACCGACGTTATCCTTGACTGGGGCTTCTGGACCCGTAAGGGCAGGGACTTCGCAAGGGAGTTCTATCGCTCACGAGGTATTGCAAACGAGATACACTTCATCTCCGTTGATGATGAGGAGTGGCAGCGCCGTGTGGACAGGCGCAATGCTGAGGTAGCCGCAGGCAGGAGCGACGCCTACTTCATCGACGAGGGACTGGCGCGTAAGTTTGCCGGTATATTTGAAGTCCCCGATAGCAGCGAGGTAGACCTTTATGTATAAAGATACGCCCCTGAGCGTTTTCGTCTGACACTCAGGGGCGCTTTGTTTACATATCAGTCTACAAATTCCATGGTGAAAAGCTTTGACAGGATACTGCCTGCATAGCCGTTCATCAGTGCCTTGTACTCGGAAGCCTTTACGTCGCCGCCTACGCCAAGGATATCGTATATGACATTGCCCTCGCGGAGCTTGCGGTGAAGCTCCTCAAAGCCGCTGCGGATATAGAAGTTCCTGCGGCTGACGCGCTGGCTGTAGTTCCCGGCGTTCTCGTCAAGCTCCTCTATGGCGAGGAACAGCCTGCGGCCCTTGTATATCTTCTGTGCGGACCGGAGTATGGCGCTGCCGATACCTCTGCCTCTCAGCTCCTCCGAGACCGCAAGACAGAAAACATAGGAAAGGTCGCGGTGGTTGACGATATAGAGCATACCTGCCCACTGTCCGTCGCAGCTTATGCTCCAGAAATCCACGCCCTTTTTCTTGGCTTTGAGCACCAGCATGAGGAAAGGTGCTCTCTCGTCATCGGGGAATGCTCTCATGTAGAGCTGCTTTACTTTGCGGAAATCGGGGGAATTTGGCTTCAGCTTGGTGAAATTCAGTTTCATGGCGTTCCTCCTTTCAGCCTCTCTCTATGCAGTAGCACACCTCTCCCTCGGGAGTAATGCCCTGCTGTCGGAAGCGTTCAACATTATCTGTAATATGCATTGCGGACTTTTCAAGCACCCGTCCCGACTTGGTATTCTCGGCACGGTGATAGGCTTCAAGCCGCTGAAAATCAGTGTTTGCGAAGATGTGACCGATGACTGCGGAGAGAGCCTCTCCCGCATAGCCTCTGCCCTGAAAGGCTGTGCCGATACAGTACTCTATCTCGGCGGTGCGGAGCTCCTCGTAAACGCGGCAGAAGGCTATCTGACCGATATTGCGTCCGCTGTCCTTTTCGATGACTGCCCAGCGGTAGAAGCTGTCGGAGCTGTAACCCACGATATACCTGTTGAGAAGCCCCTCCGCCTCCTGTGCGGTGGAGTACACAGGCTCGCCGTATTCGGTCTGTACAGCAGGATCGGAAGCCCAGTTTTCCAGCATATCAATGAGGTCGCCTGCTTCAAATCGGCGAAGCAGAAGTCTTGGCGTATCAATGGTCAGAGTGCCGCAGTGGTGCATGGTCATCTCTCCTTTGGTTATGTTGTTTATATTATAGCATATAAGCGTAGCGTTATGCTATAATTTCCCGATTGCAGGGAGCAGATCTCTGATCTGTGCATATGCAAGGGCTTTCAGATAATTTATAATGAATGTTCTACATTCATTATAGCATAAAAGCGTTTTAATAGCAAGATGCGCGGAGAGAAAGTTCTGTTTTCGAGACTGTATCGCGAAAAGGTGGCGGCGTTCCCTGCAATGGTCTCGGACATTTGTGACATGAGACACAGGCGGTTAATACCTGCCGCTGCTAAGCCCTGAGTACTGACCACTAAAAACTTTTTTTCTAAGACATTTTCAGAAAGCTTACGTCTAATATACTGAAAGGCAAAAATTTCCGGAAAGGAGCCTTGTCTATGGATAATGGTTCAGGTAGCTACGACCGTTATCTTGCCGGCGATGATTCGGCTATGGGTGATCTCGTCCGAGAATACAAGGACGGTCTTACCTTTTTTCTCAACAGTTTTACCAACGATATTTTTGATGCGGAAGAGCTCATGGAAGAGACCTTCTTCAGACTGGCGTACAAAAAACCTAAATATTCAGGCAAAAGCTCCTTCAGGACATGGCTCTATGCCATTGCAAGAAATCTTGCTATCGACTACCTGAGAAAGCGAAAACGTACTGCGACAGTTTCTGTGGATAAGTGCTATGATCTGAGATCGGATCAGGATATCGAAAAGGACTATCTGCTCGAGGAGCGTAAGGCGATCATTCACAGGCTGATGCAGAAACTGAAATATGAATACCGTCAGGTCATATGCCTGATCTATATCGAGGGATTTTCAAATTCGGAAACTGCGGTCATCATGCATAAGAGCAGCCGACAGATAACAAATATGCTGTATCAGGCAAAAAAAGCTCTCAGAGCAGAGCTGGAAAAGGAGGGGATAACGTATGCGGGATTATGATGAAGTTACTCAGACCGTACTGAGGCGTCGGGATGAAGCGATAGCTAAGGACAGGCGCAGAGCTGTTATTATGAGGCGGAGCGCTGCTGCTGCACTGTCTGTATGCGCGGCTGCATTTGTCGGCTTCGGTGTTTTCAGGATGAACAGCAAGGATATCGAGCTTCCCGATGACGGCGGTATCATCACTGCGGAAACCACTGTTCCGCCCGCAAGTCACAGCGTTTCAACCTCCGCAGTTACCACCGACGGGACTGCTTCGGCCATAACTACGTTTACATCGGTGAAGGATACGGCTGTGACGACAGCTGTATCGGCAGCAGTAATTACAACTGCGCCGAAAACCGCTTATACAGCAGCACAGACCTCCGGATTATCCACAGCACCTGCGGCAGCTGCGGCAACGTCATTCATCCCTCGGACGACAGCCGCTGTGCCTGCTGCGGCAACAACAGTTACTACTACAAGATCCAAGGATGATTACCTTGAAAGGAGCGTTGAAATGAAAAAGTTTACACCATTTGCGGCTTCACTCATCATGATGGCAAACGCTGCTGCCCCTCTCAATACAGCAGCTTCTCCCGGGACTGCGGCTGCTTCAAGCTATGACGAATTCAGCATTCTTGCGGGAATGGATAACGGGGATACGGATATTGATATAAATATGGACGGACAGTTTGATGTAAAGGACTGCTTCTATCTCATGGCATATGACTACAGAAAGGAACTGGAGCCTGCCATCGAGAACAATATACTCTCCATCGCGGACTTTGACATGAGCGGTTCTGTTGATCATGCCGACTCTGATATTCTGCTGAAGTACCTTGTTACAAGGAAAAAGGCGAAGGGCGAATATCTCTCAAAGGATTACTATGCTGACTTCGATATCGTTACTTATACACAGGGCGAGCCCATATATGGTCCTGCTTACCCCGAGATCGTGGAGATATGTAATTCTCCCGACTTTGACAAGGAGGCATATACTCAGGAAGAGCTTGATGATATGTTCGAGAAGGAACTCGCGCAGACAATAGTGGGCTATGAACAGATTCCCCACGGCTTTGCCGATACATTCATCGACTATCTGAGGTCATTTGTCAAGGACACTCTCGGCGGCGGCGTATTCAGCAACAGCCTTGAGATGGAAGATATAGTCCTCGATATCGACGGCGACGGACAGGAGACATTCGATGATGTCTGCATTTATATGCTGTTTAATGAACAGCGCGGACAGATGAACAGAGTAAAAAGAAATCATGAATGGATAGAATCACTCCTCCCGATCGATCAGGACCCCGAGGGACTTCTTGCATGGAAGCTGCCCGATCTCGAAACATCTGTAACAGATGAGCAGTGGGCGATCTGCGAGGCAGACTACCGTTTCTTTGCCAATGAGCTGAAGCTGTATGATTTTGAGGAATATGCAACGGAATATCTTCTCGAAAAGAACGGCAGACCTGATGACATATATTTTGACAACGATCACTACACAGCGATCCACCCCGACGCTCAGTCCATTTATTTCGGAGATTATGTAAGGAGAAATTATGACAGGATGTATCCTGTTGACGAAAAGATGGTCTACGATGAGCAATATATGCGCGTGCACTCCAATGACTATTATGAAAGCGTTGCGTCAGGAGAGGTAACTCCTATGGACGCAACAGGCGACGGCGTCCTCGATTACAAGGATATCCTCATCGCTGATATGTACCTCTATGACTATAAAAACAGCGTCCCCAGAGAGCAGTCCATCATTCCCGATGATGTATGGAGCTTCTTCACAGACAGCCTCGACATCAACGGAAACGGCTTATACGGAGACCTTACCGATGTTTCTATCTATCAGTTCTCGATATATGTTTACAGATGCACGAAACTGGGTGAACAGGAGCTGCCCTATGACAATCGCGGGGAATATCTCTCTTATATGGCAGATTACCGTGCTGAGCTCACAGCAGCTAAGTTCGGCGAAAGAGCAGGGGTACAGCCTGCGCCCGTTATGATCGAGAGCAGACTTGAAAAGACGTTACAGGACCCTTCAATAGTACGAAACGGTGACGCAAACTGCGATGGTGATACCGACCTTGCCGATGCTATCTTCATCATGCAGTCCATGGCTAACCCCCGACAAGTATAACCTCTCAAATATGGGAAGATTCAACGGCGATGTCTGCGAGACAGGCGGCGGCATCACTGCAAACGACGCTCTTTCCATACAGAGCGGTCTGCTCAATGGTGCATATTGATATGCACCGCCCCTCCCTATGCTGTAATATGAGTTGTTGAGTAGCAGAGCTCCCTTCGGGGAGCTCATTTTTTTGTAAATTCTATTTGTTTTGTAATAAACTTATTCAAATTATTGACAAAAGTCGTGAAAAGTGCTATAATATCAATGTGTGTATTTTTTGACATCCGCATTTGTAAAAATATAGAGAGATCATTTTTTTCAAAGCCTGCCGATGCACGGTGTTACGGCGTTTTTCGGCAGGGCATTAAGGGGTGAATTTATGGCAGGCAGCGTCACTACCAAGCTTCTTTATCAGAACTGCGATACCTTTATGCAGGCAGGGCTGAAAAAGAAGGACAGGATAGACGAGGATCAGCTTCAGCTGATAAACAGTAAAAGGGATATTGGCTTTCTCGGCATAAGGTGGGAAAAAACCGCAACGAGAAACGTCTTTAAATACAATGTCAGCAATATGACGGCACTTTCCGAGTATATCAAGCAGACCATGCCTCAGGAAAAGTATTTCAGCATTATAAACCAGTTCCAGAAGATATATGAGTTCTGTGCAAGGACGGAGGGGCTCTCCGCAGACAATCTCCTGCTCAGTGATCTGAAGAATGTGTACTACGACGTGGAAAGACAGAAGGTCTTTGTGGCTTATCTCCCTCTCTCGGAGAATATCTACAAGTGCTCCAACGTGGTCAAGTTCCTCAGCAAGCTCAACAAGAATGCCAGCATAACCATTACCAATGGCACTGTAATGCAGAAGTACAGCTTTTCCCTTGAGGACCTTATGGGCAAGCAGAACAGCAAGACTCCCAAGAACGGCGGTATGTCCTATGCTCAGCTCTATACTCTGCTCCATGATGTGCTGTCCATCCCCGTGGAGGACCCCGTTCCTGCGGCTGATACCGCTGCGGACTCTCCTTCACCTGCGGCAGCAGCAGGCGCTGATGTGCAGGCAGACGATGACGGCGACCACACTATCCTCGTAAACAGAAGGAGCTCGGACTGCCTTGCATACCTCAAGGACGAGAACAACAGGGAGTTCCCCATAGATCATGTGCCTTTCACCATCGGCAGACGTCCCGACAATGACCTGTCACTGACTGATAAGGGCACTGTCTCAAAGGTCCATGCGGCTATCGGCTTCGAGGACGGACAGTGGTTCGTGGAGGACAGAGGCTCGGCAAACGGCACCTTCCTCAATGACTTTGCGGAGAATGCCCGCAGGATATCAAAGGAGACCATCACCAGCGGCGATGTGATCTACATCTATGACGCCCCATTTGTGTTCACTGTGAACTCGGGGGACGCGGCTACGGTCATAGTCGGCGCCGCAGGCAAGAAGCAGGAGCCTCCAAAGAACAAGGTCAAGAAGATTGCCTACTTCATAAACGGCTCAAGCAATGAGAGGATACCCGTTTTCGTGTATCCCTTTACCTGTGCGGAGCTTTCGGGTATCGTAATAGACCGCGAGAGCAACGGCAGCAGGCATAATATCTGCATAGAGAACATCTCGTGCAACTCCCTCAGCGTTGAGGGAAGCGATGTGCCCGCAGGAGAGAAGACTGTCATCTTCTCGGGCTGTAATTTCCTGTATCACGGCATATCCTATACATTCTACGAAGAGAACTGACGGTGAACGTGAATGAAATATATGTTTTCATATGTGACTACCGAGGGCGCGGTGAGAAAGGTCAATCAGGACTCTCTCTTTGCCGCTGAGGCAGAGTTCGGCGGCGAGAATATCTTCTTTGCCGCAGTCTGCGACGGCGTGGGCGGACTTTCCTCGGGCGAGAAGGCAAGCGGCTATGTCTGCAAGCGCATGAACGAGTGGTTCGCGGAGGACTTTGCCGACCTTATGAGAAGGGGAGCCTCCATACTGAAGATAAGGGAGTCCGTCGATGACAGGCTCCACGAGCTCAACGACAGTATAAACGCCTATGCGGAAAAGCATTCCGCGGATATGGCGACTACATTTACGGGGATACTGATCATCCCTCAGCTGAAGCGTATGCTCATCGCTCACGTCGGCGACTCACGGCTGTATAAGATAACCGACGAGGAGATAAAGATACTGACCTCAGACCACTCAGTAGTGGCACAGGACGTCAGAAACGGCGTAATAACTGCCGAAATGGCTGAAACAGACCCAAGACAGAACCAGCTCACCAACTGTATCGGAGCAGGACTTGACGATACCTCCTACGATTACAGCATAGGAGAGTACAGTGAGAATGAGTGCTATATGCTCTGCACCGACGGCTTCAGAAAGAAGATAACAGCGGACGAGATGCAGTTCCTGCTGAAGCCCTCAATCAACGAGGACGAAAAGATAATGTCGGGACATCTGGAAAAGCTGAAAAACAAGGTCATCAAGGGCGGCGAAAAGGATAACATAACCGCTCTTATGGTAAAGCTCTGCTGAAAGCGAGGAGATCTATTTGCTCAATAAAGGATTCGTCCTTGAAAACAGATACAAAATCGTCAATATTGCGGGTAAGGGCGGTACCTCCGTTGTATACAGAGCCGTTGACCTGAAAGCCAACAACGCTCAGCGCGCGGTAAAGGAGGTCATGAAGACCAACGGTGCCGACGCTTATAATGCAAGACAGGAGTCACTGCTCATCAAGGAATTCTGCGAAAAGGACGTAAAGAACTCCTACTTCCCCAATATTATCGAGATAATCGACAACAAGCCCGAGGCTCTGTATATAGTTCAGGACTATATCGACGGCGTATCCATGGAAAAGCTCCTTGCATACGACCCATTCCGCCACAAGACCGTTCTCAGGTATGCCAAGGATATCTGCTCGGTAATGTCGTTCATACACAAGTGCGGAATGATACACAGCGATATGAAGCCCGACAATATCATGGTAGTAAGGAATTACGATGATTTTGAGAATATGAAGCGCTCCGACAAGTACGGAAAGCTCAAATTCATCGACTTCGGTTCCGTTATCGAAAGAAGACAGGGTACCTTTGCCTATACCCCTGCCTATGCCGCCCCCGAGCAGTTCAACAAGGAGGAACTGGACGAGAGGACGGATATTTTCAATATCGGCGCTACCCTGTATCATATGCTCACGGGCAAAAAGCCCCTGAACGTCTCTGCCAACGGAAAGCTGGTAAGCTCCGCCGAGAGGTTCACATTCGGAAAGGGCATGAACTCCGCTCTCGTCAGGATAATCAAGAAGTGCGTCAATGAGGACAGGAGCAAGAGATATCCCAGCTGTGACGAGCTCTATGATGCTCTATACAAGGCTGAGAACCACACCTACGCAAGAGCTGCGGGCATATTCGCAGGCATTGCGGCAGTATTTCTCGGCTTCTCATTCTTTGCAGGGACTATGGCAAACAAGAGCAGGAGCGAGGACTTCAACAAGCTGGTGGAAAGAGCCGAAAACTCCAACGAATACACCGAGAGGGCTGCTGCCTTTGAGGATGTCATAAATGCCGACGGCTCCTATGCCGACGCCTATCTGAAGCTCATAGAGCTGTACAAGACGGATATGGTATTCGACGAGAAGGAGACAGGTCAGATACTTACTCTCATAAACGAGAATATAAACGAGCTGAAAAAGGACCCGCAGTATGAGGAGGTAGCCTACGAGTTGGGCATACTCTACTGGTATTACTATTTCTACGGAAGCGAGGGCGACAGCACCAAGCAGAACGGAAGCACCACCGGCAGGATCGCCGCAGTAAAGTGGTTCAAAGAGGCTCAGACCGACAACTTCAAAAAGTACGACTCGGATAAATACGATATAGCAAGAGTTTACTGCGCTATCGGCGACTTCTACTCTCAGACCCAGAAAAAGGAGAACGAGCTGCTCAAGAAGAACTTCTCCGCTGATCTCTGGGCAAGCATGAACGAGCTGGATTCGCTTATAGAGGAGGCTAATGCAGGCTCGGAGATAATAATCCTCGAGACCTACAAGACCCTCATAAACTTAGAAAACACCAACATGAACGATTTCGCAAAGTCGGGTATCTCCTATGACGAGCAGAGGAGCTTCCTTGACAACATCAAAGCAAAGACCGAGAAGATAAATGCCGTCGATGACCGTGCTGCGGAGGCTAAGGAGTACATCCTCAGCTTCTATGACAGGATCATCGAGAGCATCAACGGCTCGGAATAAGGAGGGACGGCATGAATTCTTTTTACTGGCAGCTGATATCACAGATATCTCTCGGTATCGGACTTGCGCTGCTCCTTATCGCAGTCATAATCACAATAAGATTCAGAGTCATATCAAATCTGGTCTCGGAGTTCACCTCAAAGGGCGTTACTGCCGAGAAAGGCTTGCAGACGCAATCTGTCAGCAGGTCAATGAGGGTCTCGGACGAGATATTTGCCGATGAGAACATCGACGATAACAAGGACGGGGATATTATCACCGTCGTTGTGGGACATAAACCCAAGGACAATATAAGTGACACCGTAGTAGTAGGAACGACTACGGGCGGTCAGAACGACTTCAGGATAGTCAGGAATATACTGCTCATAAATGCAGATGTGGACGTTATCGACAACGGCGGCAGAAAAAGATGAGATATGGAAGATCAGCTGCTGTCTGCACAGGACTTATAATATGTCAGGCTGCGGTATGCACCATGCAGTCGCAGGCTTATGACGCTCCCTCGGGGATCGGGCTTTCACTTGGCAGCGCCGAGGTGGACCGGGCTTCTCTGGCTGAGAATGACCTTGTGGAGATACCCATATACATCAGCAACAATCCGGGGTTTACCTCGCTGAATATGATAATCGTTCTGGACGAGGGACTGAGGTTCGACGATGAAGTGGATGTATCTCTTACTGCCGACGGTTTTGCAGGCGTAAATATGTACCGCTGTGACGATTCGGGAAGAATGCTTTCAGCCTGCTTCGAGGTGCCAAAGAGACATAGGTTCACCGATGACGGCGAGATAGGAAGGCTCAGGATAAGAGTTGACGGAAACGTCCCTGACGGCTGGTACGGCGCTTCATTCGCTGAGAGCGGCGGAAACTTCAATATGAAGATATTCACATACAATGATATGGACGCGGAGTTCGGTGCCGAATGCTTTTCACTTCTGGAGGGCGGCGGCATCACAGTCGGAAATGCGGCTGCTCCCGTCAATGTGCAGGAGGAAAGACCAGCCGATAACGGCGATATACAGAGGTCTCAGCCCTCACAGGACACAGAAGCAGAGGAAAGCGGCTCTCCGCAGGAGAATACGGACAGTCCTGTCACTACGGCTGCTGCTGTGACTTCGGCTGTTACCACTTCTGCATCTGTGACCACGACCGTTTCTTCATCAGCAGCGACAACTACTGCTGAGTCGACCACAATAAAAACATCAGCTTCTGCGGAAGCTTCTTCGACCACAAACGCCATACCGGGCGAGACCGAAACAAGAAAAAGGGGCGGACTGCCCTTTCCCGTTATTGCTGCGGCTGTCATCGCGGCAGCGGCGGCTGTAGGTCTGGTCTCAAGAAAAAGGAGGTAGATCGGGATGAATAACGGCATCTTTGATTTCAGGAAAAAAATAGCTTTTGCGGCAGCTCTTTTGTTCGTGTCGCATACGCTTTACAGTCTGCCTGCCGCTGAGGCAGCTGCGGCAGTAATGCCCACTGCCGATATGCACCCCACAGCGGCTCAGGAGGAAAATGAGCCCGATATGCAGACGGAGGAGTATACCGTTACCTTCGTCAATCATACTGTCAGCAAAGCGGACTACGCTCAGCTTGTATACAAGCTGTTCGGACCTGATGTAAGACACAGCTATGAGGACTGGAACGCCACAGGTACAATAACGGCGGCATACGGCGCTGAGCCGAGCAACGATAAAATGGCTGTCGGCGAGTATATCTACAAGAGAAATACCGAAAAGGAAGCCGAGCTGGGCGATAATAACATAGTTCTGGAGACCTATGCTGTCATAAACGGCAAGGAAGCCTTTGAGAATGAGGTGGAGTTCTCGGGGCTTGTTGAGGGAAGCTACTGTCTCATCGGCGGCGAGTTTTATGTCGCCCCAAAGAACAACTATGTTATCAGCGGAGACACTGCGCCTCAGACCATAGCCGTAGACGGCAATATAAACCTTCAGAAGAAAAATGAGAATACCGAGGAGGAGACCTACACCATTGCTGTTTCCGACAGCCTTGGATTTGATGTGGCGCCCAGAAGATTTACCATAAATACCGGCGGAGAAGATATCTCTATCTTCATGAACGGAAAATATTATCATTCGGGTTCGTCCTTCAAGTGGAAGGAAGCCGGCTCTATCATGCTGGGTTCGCTCTCAGCTGTCAGAATGACGGTTTACTGCGGAGAAGACAGCTTCACCCGCAGCACTGCCAACGGCTGGTTCAGCTTCTCGAATGTGCTTGCCAATGAAGCTATGGGATACAGGAACAACGCTGATATAAGAGTCAGCATCGTTCCGAAACACGTTAATGTTGTTTTCAATTTTGAAGACGACGAGGAGCGCTCAGGCAAGAGCAGTACTTTTGATATAACAGGTACGGGATCAGATGTCTGCTTCCGGGTTCCCTATCTTGAGGACGGCAATTACTACCTTGCTGAGTACGAATACGGCGGGACCGAAACCGTAAACGAAAGCACTATGTACGATGATATTGTCGCAGGCAACAGGTTTTTCAGCATTCCCGCAAAGGACGGCAACAATACCATAACCCTCACATACAGGAAGTTCGACCGATACGGGGATTATGACTATGAGCCCGAGACGGATATCACCAAGAGAAGCGATCACTGCTATACCATTGACAGCTTCCCGAGCAGCACACTTATGTCATTCCCTCCCGAGTTCGGAGACAGTGTGATAGTATATGACTATTTCGGCGGCAGCAGCGCAGACGGTTCAAATTACGGAAAGTACCTGATCGACAGTACCAACAAGAAATTCATCGTAAACACCAATGTTATGAATGACCTGCATTTCTTCCTTGTAAAGGATATCCTCAGGAAGAATAACGGTGTCGTAAATGTGCTCGACGGAAGCATCTGCTTCTATATCGATAAGAGCGCTCCCTCCTCAGAGGCAAAGGACGCTGACACTGATCAGCCCATCGCCCGCGATAAGTGGACGGGAAAGGACGGCCTGAGAGTTTCACTTGATGTTACTGATACAGAGGAATGTCCTCTTGCAGACAATTCCGGCGACAAGAACAGGGCGGAGTCGGTGCGTGAGGTATACGACAAGTATATCAACGCTCCTACGGTAAATAAGCAGGAGATACGCTCTGTTATCGTTGGAGATCACAGATTTGACAGACCCGAGGGCGGCTGAGAGACTGCCGATGCTCTCAGCGGATATATCGAGAACAGTGAGATACTGACTGCTGAAAAGAAAGCAGTTGAACTCCTCAAAAATACCGATCTTGCGGAGCTTGGTGTGATAACAGGGGAGCAGGGCGACAGTTATTACTACTATAAGAAGCTTCTCAGGGAAGGCATCTGTGATGAGGTCGAAAAAAAGCTCAGCCCCGATCTTGCTGACCTTGATACCAAGCTGAAGGCTCTCAAAAAGGAAAAGAACGATCTTGAGACAGAACGCGAGCTGGAGCTGGCAAAGGAAGCTGAGGAGAGAGATGCTGTCCTTCTCGAAAAGCTTGAGACCACGGGCAGCTCAATAGACAAGAAGATCACAAATGCTCAGAAGGCTTATGACGCAGCGGCAAAGGAAATATCAGAGTTCAAGTCAGCTGCTGACAGCTACAGAAATGCTGTTGCAAGGGCTGAGAGCAGCTATAAGTCGGTGCCTGTGCTGTCATTTGACGAGGAAAACCAGAAGTTCATCATTACTCTGAATGCCTCCGAGGCGTATAAGAACAGCATTTTCTCTGAGGAGATGCCCGTTTTTGCTGTGGATAACAGCGGCAATGAGGGAAGTGCAGACGAAAGAGCCGACAGGATATATATAAACTACGACGGCGCAGCTCCCACTATCAGCGGCAGCAGCATAAACGTAAGCAATGCTGTTGAGAGACAGGGAACTGACGGAGTAAAGGAGTATATCCTCAGGGACGGAAGCGGTATCTCTGTCTCCGTCACTGACGACATCAGCGATGAAGGCGGCGACATAAGCGGTATCGGTGTTGATTCCGTAATGTGGAAGCTGGGTGAGGAGACTCACGGCATGATATTCGCTGACGGAGAGTACAGAGACATCGTCAGCGCAAACGATATAAACGGCAGGAATCTTGTGTCGGATATCAGCATATATGCAAAGGACAGACTCGGCAATGCCGGAGAGCTCAGCAGTATGGACGCGGGCGAGAAATTCCGCATTATCATCGACTCGGCTATTCCCGAGGCGAATATCAGCGATATCTCGGACGAGGATAAGCGCCGGAAAGGCGACGGAAACAAGGTCTGGTACGGAGCGTACAGCGATGTAAAGATACAGCTCAGAGCTCTCGATCCCAATCCTGAAGTGTGTTCGGGTCTGAACAAGCTCATTATAAGTATCAACGGCAGAACTACCGAGCTGAGGCTTTCTTCCTCGGATATAAGCGCAGAGGCGCTTGAAAGGGGAGAGTACTATATCTCCTTTGAGGAGGATACTGCGGAGGACAGCTTCAATGCATACCTCAGAAGCAGCACGGATGAGAGTTATATCATCCCTCTCGGAACAGGCTATTACAGACTTGGCAGGAGAGACGATGGAAGCTATGATACCGACTCTGCGGACAGCGGCGGTATCTCCGTAAAATTCAGAGCTGTGGATCTGGCAGGACTTGAAAGCTCCGAACACGAGCAGAAGGTATTCCTTGATCTGGAGGACCCCACCATCGAGGGCGTTTACTTCGGAGATGAAAATATCATAAATAATGACGGCGGCGTGAAGTTCTCTGTGTTCTCGGCAGACGAGACCCGTGTGCGTATCGCAGTGGGCGGCAGGGTACCGCTTTCGGGAATCAAGTCACTTACGGTGACTCTCAGGAATACAGATGGCTCGAAGTACGGTGAGGCAGCTGTTGAAAAAACAGGCACAAGAGAGTGGACAGCGGCTATCCCTGTGGATTTCCGTGGAACCGTCACAGTGTGTGCAGAGAGCAATGTACTGAGAAACTCCGATACTATCGAGACCTACGGCATCATTACAGAGAGCAGCGGTCAGCATGAAATGAATGCATCCGCTTCAGTGATACTGCCTCAGACCACTCACAGAGATAACAACAACAGACCGCTGTACAGCGAGGATATCGACATAAGGTTCGCAGTAACGGACGGATATTCCGGACTGAGCTCCATAACCGTAACTCCCTCTGTAGGCAGCGGCGATACAGTCACGATCAACAGAGACGGAAGCTTTGACAGCGGAAATGCAGGCTGGACTGCCGACAGCACATACTATAACCTTGTAAACGGCATGACAGGCTCAATGCGTTTCAGCGGAAACAGCAACGGCAGCAGCGTTGTTCTCGGATATTCGGACAATGCAGGTCACGGCAGCGATAATGCTGTTGAGGCAGAGTTCAGCATAGACAAGACCGATCCGAGAGTGGATGTGGTCTTTGCCGATCAGAATAATGGCGGAGATCAGGATCACAAGAATATCTACCGCTCATCAAGAAGGGCAGTCGTTACCGTTACCGAGCGCAACTTCAGCGAAAGTCTGGTAAATGTCACTGTGAACGGCGCCGAAAGGACTCTCAGATGGGAGCTCACAGGCGGTACCGCAGGCACAGATACAGCACAGTACAGCGCTCCCATCGACTTTGAAGACGACGGTGTATACAACCTTGTCGTAAAGTGTACAGACCTTGCGGGCAGAGCTTCAAACGAGTTCACCTCCGAGACCTTCACTATCGACAAGACAGCTCCCACACTCAATATCGGCATTGACAAGAGCATAGAGAATGACCACTACTACCATGACAATATGACCATGACCCTGAGAATTACCGATGATAACTTCGATCCTTCGAGGATAAATGTTTCGGGAACTCTCAACGGAAGCGCAGAGGGCTTCCCGAAAATGTCGGACTGGACCGCTGTGGGCAAGGACCATGTGGCTTCCATAAGGTTCGACAGGGACGGTGAATACTCGCTGAACGTTTCGGGCAGAGATATGGCAGGCAATACCCTCGATTCTTACAGCAGCCGATTCTGCATAGACACCACCGCTCCCAAGATCGCTATCGGAGAGGTGGAAAAGGCTAACGGCGGTGATGAGATCAGACCGCGTATCCGCTTCAACGACACCAACCTCGACAGAGACAGCATAAAGATCACCCTTGAGGGCGCAAAGCGCGGAAAGAACCTTCCCTATGACGGCGAGTTCGTTGAGACCTCTGAGGGACTGGATTACGTCTTTGACAATTTCCCGGCACGAAAGAACTACGATGACATCTACACCATAAAGGCGAGCGCCAAGGATAATGCGGAAAATCAGCTGGAAACACAGGTACGCTTCTCCGTAAACAGATTCGGCTCTACATTTGAGTTCGACGAAGATACACAGAAGCTGGCGAACAAGTATATCTCCAAGGAAAAGGACATTATCCTCACAGAGTACAACGTTGACAAGCACTCCGATAAGAGCACTGTATTCATCACCAAGGATTCTGAGATGATAGAGCTGACCGAAGGGGAGGATTACTCCGTTGAGCACGTCGGCGGCGGTAATGAGTGGTCTGAGTACAAGTATACTATCTACGCCAAGAACTTTGAGAGTGACGCAAGGTATACAGTATCAGTCCATTCTGTTGACGCGGCAGGAAATATCAATATCAGCGACTCTGACAAGAAACAGGCTGAGCTTACGTTCTGTGTTGACAAGACCAAGCCCCTGTGTATACCGATCAATATCAGCGATAACCGCGCATACAAGGGCGAGAACTACACAGCCCGTCTTTCTGTCACGGATAATATCGAGCTCAAGGGCGTTGAGGTGTTCATTGACGGAAACAGAACTGCCTCGCGTCTGGACAATGATGAATGCGTATTCGATATCCCAAATTCTTCCCGTGCTCAGGATATAAAGATCGTTCTGACGGATATGGCTGATAACGAGATAGAATACACATACAAGAACGTTCTTGTTACCACAAACGTAGCAAGGCTCCTTGTCCGCAAGACATGGGTCAAGGTAACAGGAGCTGCGGCAGTTCTCCTTGCAGGAGCAGGTGCATTCCTTATCAGAAGAAGGAAGAAGAGACTGCTGTGATTTAGCCTTTAGCCCTTAGCCATCAGGAAGCGGCTTTGCCGCTTAGTTATCGGGTGGATGATATCCGCCCCTAATAACGGCTGAAGATGTGAATGAAGAATTAATGTGTTTGCTTCGCTCATAATGCTAAATATTGTCGCCGAAGGCGACACCACAACTCTAAACCCAGATCATTATAAGACACAATGCCCCTGAGCGTTTTTATAGCGCTCGGGGGTCTTTTTGTTGCAGTATAGCAACATCGCTGCTCCTCACTTGCTTTATTATCCGTTTTATGCTATAAGCGGCGAGCCGCCGCCCCCCTGTTTCGCGGCAGCGCTTTGCTGCTGGGAACTTTTATGCCGCGTCCCTTGCTTTATTATCCATTTTATGCTATACTAATGTTTAGTGCGCCTTGCACCGAAATATCTTCACATTAGAAAAGGTGACCCGTTTGCAGAAAATAAAGTCGGCTCTGCCCTCACTCATATCCCTTGCTCTTGCAGCAGGAATGGTTGCGGCAGCGGAGCTTTTACATGAAAAGGAGATAATTTTCCCGGAGATAACCGCCATTGCCATAGGAGCTCTTGCGGCTCCGCGGCAGGTATGGAACACCTCACGGCTGAGGCTGCTGCTGACCATAACCGCCTGCGCTGCGGCAGGTGTGGGAGTAGTATGGCTGGTGCCCCTGCCCCTTGCGGCACAGATACCAATAGGACTTATCCTCGCATTTGCGCTGATAACCGCATCGGGAACCGAGTTCCTGCCTGCGGTGTCAGCCTGCGTGCTGCCCGTTCTTCTCGGTACAAGGAGTCCTGTCTATATTCTTTCCGTTATAGTCATGACATCGCTGATACTGGGAGTGCAGCTGCTCCTTGAAAAGGCAGGCATGAGGGAGAAATATGATTTCCGTCCCGTTGTACCCGACAGAGAGCTGCTGATACTCCGCGGAAAACAGATAGTATGCGCTTCACTGATATGCCTTATCCCTGCGCTGTTCCACGAGATATTCTTCATAGCTCCGCCTCTTATCGTAGGATTTGCGGAGATGAGCAAGCCTGCATCAAAGCTGAGGGAAAAGGCACCCGTCACTGTGGGACTTATCGCCCTTGCTGCGGCAGTGGGCTGCGCTTCACGCTATGTTATATGCGTAACACTGGGACTTCCCCTGACACTTGCTGCTGCACTGTCCTGCGGAGCCATACTCATTGCGGTAAATGCCGCAAAGCTCTATTTTCCGCCATGTGGGGCGGCTGCAACACTGCCATTCATAATTCCCGAGGCAGCACTGCTGAATTTCCCCTTCGAGCTGACCGCAGGCTATGTGATACTTACCGCGGCAGTGTTCCTGTTCTTCGGCGAGAGACCGCTTGCTTCCGTAAGGAAAATAGCTGCGATAATACGCAGATAAGACTTGACACAGGGGAGAAATAATGGTATAATATCTCTTGGAGTCCGCTCCCGACAGTTCGTTTGCGCCATCCTGTCGTTAAACAAAACCAGGGCATCTGTGAGTGCAGGGATACTGCGCTCTTAATGTGATACAGATGCGTCTGCCCATGGCAGGCGCTTTTTTGTTGATATTATCATGAGGTGAAGAAATGTATTATCTGAAAACTTCCGCTGAGTTCGACAGCGCACACTTCCTTGCAGGCTATAAGGGCAAGTGCGCCAATATCCACGGCCATCGCTGGAAAATCGAGGTGACAGTGGCTGCGGACGCTCTTATTGAAAGCGGCGAAAAAAGAGGTATGGTCATCGACTTCGGTGACCTAAAGCACGAGGTAAGGGCTCTTGCAGACAGCTTTGACCACGCGCTTATATACGAGACGGGTTCGCTGAAGGAGACCACTCTTGCGGCTCTCCGCGATGAGGATTTCCGCCTTATAGAGGTGGCTTACCGCCCCACAGCCGAGAACTTCGCAAAGGACTTCTTCGGCACTCTGAGAGAAAAGGGACTTCCCGTAAAGACCGTCACGGTCTATGAGACTCCCGAAAACTGCGCTGTATATGAGGAGGGGATATAATGCTGCCCGTAGTTGAAAAATTCGTCAGCATAAACGGTGAGGGCGCTCATGCAGGCGAGCTTGCGGTGTTTGTGCGCTTCCGCGGCTGTAATCTTAACTGCTCATACTGTGACACAAGCTGGGCTAACAGCGGCAATGCTCCTGCGGAGTTTGAGACTCCCGTGGAGATAGCCGACTGGGTAAGCGAAACAGGAGTCCATAATGTGACCCTGACAGGCGGCGAGCCCCTGCTGCACAAGGAGTGCGCCGAGGTCATCAGCCTTCTCATGGAGAGAGGCTGCCGCGTGGAGATAGAGACCAACGGAAGCATTGCCCTTGACAGGCTGGCTGAGGCAGAACACAGACCCGTTTTCACCATGGACTATAAGCTGCCCTCAAGCGGCATGGAGGAGTTCATGTGCAGGAACAATTTTCGCCTGCTGAACTGCCACGATACGGTGAAGTTCGTTTCGGGCAGCATGGAGGACCTTGAAAGAGCTGCGGAGATAATTGAGCAGTACAGGCTCACGGAGCGCTGCCATGTGTACATCAGCCCAGTTTTTGGCGAGATAGAGCCTGCGGACATAGTTGAGTTCATGGAGGAGCGTAATATGAACGGAGTAAGGCTCCAGCTCCAGCTCCACAAGTTCATCTGGGAGCCTACAAGGAGGGGCGTTTAATGGACAGAGAAAAAATCGAATATCACGTTCTCGGACTTCTCGAAGCCATAGGCGAGGACCCGAACCGCGAGGGACTCAGGGAGACTCCTGCCCGTGTGGCGCGTATGCTTGAGGAGGTCCTTGAGGGAACTGCATATACAAACCATCAGATAGCTGAGATGTTCGGCAAGACCTTCGACGCGGAGGGCGATCCCGATATGGACAGCGCTGTGGTCATGAAGGATATTACCGTTTTCAGCTACTGCGAGCATCATCTGGCTCTTATGTACGATATGAGCGTGAATGTGGCGTATATCCCTCACGGCAAGGTGCTGGGACTGAGCAAGATAGCCCGTATCTGTGATATGGCGGCAAAGCGTTTGCAGCTTCAGGAGCGTCTCGGAAAGGACATCGCAGAGATAATCTCCGAGGCGGCAGGTACTCCCGACGTAGGTGTCATGATAAGAGGCAGCCACAGCTGCATGACCGCAAGAGGTATCCGCAATGCCGAGGCAAAAACGGTGACGGGTACGTTCATGGGCGCATTCAGAGACAGCTCTGAGCTGAAAGAGCTTGTGAAGTTTGACTGAGGAGGATACTATGAAAGCATTGGTACTTTTCAGCGGCGGCGTTGACAGTACGACCTGTCTTGCCATCGCTGTTGATAAATACGGAGCGGACGAGGTGCTCGCGCTGTCTCTTTATTACGGACAGAAGCACAGCCGCGAGCTGGAAGCCGCAAGAAAAATAGCTGCACATTACGGAGTAAAGCATAAGGAGCTTGATCTGGCGCTGATATTCGCTGACAGTGACTGCACTCTGCTGAAAGGCTCAGAGGGAGAGATACCCAAGGAGAGCTATGCGGAGCAGCTGGAAAAGACCGACGGCAAGCCTGTCTCCACCTATGTGCCTTTCAGAAACGGACTTTTTCTTGCTTCTGCGGCGAGCATCGCACTGTCAAACGGCTGCGAGGAGATATACTACGGCGCTCACAGCGATGACGCCGCAGGCAACGCCTATCCCGATTGCAGCAGCGATTTCAATGACGCCATCAACCGCGCTATATATCTCGGAAGCGGCGGAGAACTGAGGGTAACGGCTCCCTTTATAGGCATGAACAAGGCTCAGGTCATCGCAAAGGGACTTGCTCTGGGAGTCCCCTATGAGCTTACATGGAGCTGCTATGAGGGCGGCGACAAGCCCTGCGGAGTGTGCGGTACCTGCCGCGACAGGATAGCTGCATTCAGAGCAAACGGTATCGACGACCCTGCCATGAAAGGAGAATAATATGAGCGGAAGAAACGAAAACGAAAAGGGGAGCATAACTCTCCTCGGCAATAACAATACAAAGTATTCCTCGGACTACGACCCGTCGGTGCTGGAGACATTCCCCAACAAGCATCCCGACAACGACTATTTCGTAAAGTTCAACTGTCCCGAGTTCACAAGTCTGTGTCCTATCACAGGTCAGCCCGACTTTGCTTCCATTTACATATCCTATATCCCGGGCGAGAGAATGGTGGAGAGCAAGTCTCTGAAGCTGTATCTGTTCAGCTTCCGAAATCACGGCGACTTCCATGAGGACTGCGTGAACATCATCATGAAGGACCTTATAAAGCTTATGGAGCCCAAGTACATTGAGGTATGGGGAAAGTTCCTGCCCAGAGGCGGCATTTCCATTGACCCCTACTGCAACTACGGCATGGCAGGTACAAAGTGGGAGCAGCTGGCGTGGGACAGACTGGCTCATCATGATATGTATCCCGAAAGTATAAACAACAGGTGAAAAAAGCCCCTGAGTGAATGACCCGCCCCCTGTCAAGTAGACAGCGCAAAAAAACAAAAATAATCTATGTAGTAACCAAAAGCAGTCTGTGCAATTTGTGCAGGCTGCTTTGTCGTTGGCAGCAATTGGCAAGCACCTTTTGG
>Ga0255342_1000183_pt1 | contig 116227 bp, 86 predicted proteins | sample wastewater_treat_3_FD_192416 | JGI IMG/M metagenome (GOLD analysis project Ga0255342, IMG submission 192416) | Wastewater microbial communities from Lulu Island WWTP, Vancouver, Canada - plant14 | ecosystem: Engineered > WWTP > Wastewater > Unclassified | place: Canada: Vancouver, British...
GTCGTCAATGTCAGCCTGCACATCCTCGGGGGCGGGGGTCCAGTCGGTGGGCTTGTTGCCGAGTTCGATCTTTATCCGGCAATCCGCAGCAACGCTTGCCGGGGTTACAACCCCTCCATCCGATCGTTTTACTGTTATTTTAATAAACTTTGTGCGTTCAGGAATAATCCACGTTAGAGGGAAAGTGCTTTGGTAAGCACCCCCATTAAGCAGATAAACGCTTGTAATGAATATTTGACTTTCGTCGAAGAAGCATACGTGAACGTGATAGCTGCTGTTAGGCGCACCTATTGTTAAACTGGCCCCGATGCATTGTATGTAATTAGCTGAGGTGATATAGGTTGTCCCACTAACAAATAGCCCACTAATCCCAGATGTCGCCCCTTGAATCATGTCAGCGAATGCCAGCAAGTTCCGCCCTCCGATCTCAATGCCATCCACCGCCTCCTGTATCCCCGCCTCCACAGTCTGCCCGGATTGGAAGCGTATGTTGCCCTGTATAGTCCCGCTGTCCAGGTCGAAGAAGGTATTCCCGTCGGCACTCTGCACCCTGCCCGTCTTGATGAAACGGCCGTTGATGGTGGTCTGGCCATAGGTTAGCGATATGCCACGCACCCCGTCAACAGGCGAGTGCAGCACTCCCACCAGGAAGTACCAGTAATCCGGGTCGGCATCGAACTTGCGCTGTGCGGCATCAAGGAATAGGGTACCCGATGATGCAGTGCGTGAGCACTTGGCGTATATGTACAGCCCGATGGTCTGGTTGCTCCCGGTGATGGTAATGCTTCCGGCGGGAAGAGCCCACTCCATGACCGATTCATCGTCCATGGTGAAATGCGCCAATAGCCCGGCACTCCACTGCAGCACCTGTGCATTACCGGCGTAATTGGGTTGCAGCAGGATGGATAGCTGAAAAGCCTGCGCTCTTGCACCCACGCTCAGCATGGAGGTCTCAATGCTGAGCGGCTTGATATTCTCGGGGTCAAAATAGCCATCCGTGTCGAATACCATCTCACGCAGCTCCTTATTGTTCAAATAGCTTCGGCGGGCATTCTCGTTGATCATCTGGTTGGACACCACCACATCGTTCTGCACCGTGGCTATATCGCCGATGATATGCTGGAGCGTTGTTTTGGTAACCGTGTCCGACAGGTCGAACTGCACTGTCCAGTAGTCCGCTATGCCTTTTGTGAGCTTGACAATACGAATATCCTCGGCTATGCCCATGTCGGCATCCTCAATGCGAACCGTGTCGCCACACTCAACGTTCTGCAGGTTTTGCCGTGCGTAAATCGCGCTGAATGTAGCCCTGTACGACACCTTCGGCGTGTCGTTCTGCTCCAGCCATTCGCTTGCCTTGTCTGCCAGCTCCTGCTCGGCATTCAGCCGGTAGCTATCCGGCATGACGATATCGAGCAGCACGTACTTATCGCCCACGGCAGGGCGGATATCCCCGGTGGGCAGGGTGAAGTCGTTCTCCTGTTGATTGGGTATCAGGGTGAAAGTCTTTGTGGCATGGTTGTACCGCTGAATTTCAAAGTCATACCCCGCACATTGGCCCGTGATGAAATGCACCTTTGCCTCCGTGCCGTCCATCAGGCAGTCGTTCACATCGAAGTCGAGGGCCGAATCCTTGAAGGTGAGCGCATCGCCCACATCCGTAACCACACCGGCACCCCCGGATGAGAGACGCGGGTAAATCTCGTCGAACGATTTCGACCGCTCCACGATACCGAAATTCGATGCATTCAAACTTTCGAGGTACTGTCCCATATCATCGGGTAGGCACAGCGGCATGGAGCCGCCACGATAGTTGCCCGGAAGGTTGCGGGTAGAGCCGTATGGATACAGGCGTGTAACCAGTCCCGAGCTGTCCACCGATACGCGTTCGATATCGTAGAGCGAAGAGCCGTACTTCAGGGTTATCTTCCGGTCTGTGCTGAACCTCTTCAGGTGGATGATGCGGTTGGTCACGTGGTACTCCGTATTGAACTCGTCGGCCAGGCGCCCGAGCACCGAAAGGCAATCCTCGTTGGAGAAGGTTAGCGTAATGTACTCCGTACCCTCCACCACCTGCCCAAGGCTCCACAGGGATGTACCCGACAGACGGTTCAGGTTGGCCACCAGCAGCTCCATGAACATGGTGGCGTTGCCCGTCATGCTGAACTCACCCTTGGGAGGGGTGGGCGTATTATCGAACAGCATATACACCGCTTTGGCCACGTCGTACTTGGTCGATTGGAATACGGCATCGTATCGGAAGGAGTGGGTTCCGGTCTTCTTCACCGTGGGGAGGGTATTCATCGTCCAGCGCGACCCCTCGTGCTCTATGTAGTCGCCGATGAGCAGCTCCGTGAAACTCGCCTGTTCCCAGGCTAATGTTATCTGCTCTTCGCCCATCACCTCCTTCACCAGGGTGGAGGAGGTGAGCGGATTCAGCTCCGCCACAACGGTGCTCACAGCTCGTTTAATCGTCATCGTCATCGCCTTAGTCATTATCTATGTCATAAATACGCAAGCTCGGATCGTACTCCTTCACGGTTATCTCGTATGATACGGCCACGCGACCGCTTTGAAGCGACCGCGGCTTTTTCAAACACTTGGCACCCTCATAGAGCAGGCTCACCGTTACCCCCAGATCGGCAATGTAGAGGGCGAAGGCGCCGGGAGTGGCAATCTCTTCAAAAAAAGCCAAGTACTTGGTCCAAAAGTCGTCCGCATCCGTTCCAACCAGCAGCACGTTCATCTTGAAGGTTCTTGCCTCGTAGCTCAGTGGACTGACCATATCAACGGCCAGCCCAGTCTGATCGGGGAAGTCGTACTCCAACCGCGGACGCGGCTTGGGCGGCGACATGATATCGTTGTAGCTGTCCTTCAGTATCCGCACCCCAAATGTTGAGTACAAATCCTTTTTGTTTATGGTCCACATATTAGTCATAACCCTATCGCATTGTTATCCCGTTATTTTTCATGTAAATCAGCGTTTCGTCAACACTAACCAGACGGCGGCAGAAGAAGGTGTTGTCGCGGATTTGCTGAAGTACCCCCAGCGATGCCGATATGGTATCCAGCGACGACTTGCTGTTGGCCAGCAGTGCCGATACGTTCAGCCGCATGGCAACGATCTGCCCCACCAGAGCCTGACCGGTATCCTCCGTCATTTTGGCCACATCGCCCTTGATGCCGGTCGGCCCCTCTCCACCGCCATACATTGATATGCCGAACATCTCGCCCAGCGTGTCGTACATGGTTTTGATGAAATTCTGGGCTTCCGGGGTGATCCCCTCAATGGATTGCAGCAGCCTCTCCATCTCCATCGCAGCCAGCGCGGCCTTATCCGTGTCGCTGAGCTCGGTATCTTCGTATATCTTCTTAATCTTCTCGGAAAATTCCTCGATAATCGAGGCGAAGAACATGGAGTAGGCCAAATCGCTGATCAGCTTCTTCATGGCCTCGCCAACGTAGTCCTTGAACTCGTCAATGGCATCCTTGGCGCTGTCCAGATTTTGTGTGATGGCATTCATCAGGTCGCCACCCAGAGAGCCAAATACTGAGGTCAGGTAGTCGTGAAGGCCCTTCAGGGCATCCTCGTACTCGTCGGCATATTGAAGTGCTGTTTCCAGGGCCTTACGGCTTGCCTCGTCCAGGTTCTCGTTATCCAAAATCGACTGAGCCAACTCCCTATTCAACCTGCCCTGCCCGTCAATCAACCCCGGGTAAGCTTTCAGCATATCGGAATAGACCGCCTTTTCACCTCCCCAGCCGAACAGCCCGGTTTTCTTTGTGCCGGTTTGCACCGTAGCACCCCGCAGCGCATCGAGCGCCTTATTCTCGGCATTCCTAAACTTTGCCGCTTGCTGGGCGTAAGCGTTGGCCTGTGCTAGGGCATCGGTACCGGCAATGGTCTGCGCCCGTTCCAGCAGCTCATTCTGCTTCATTAGTGCCAGGTTGTAGGCTTCCTGCTGTGCCAGCTTGGCATCCGCCAACCTTTTAAGCGCCTCCTGATGCTCCTTTTCGGCCTGAAATATCTTGGTAGCCGTTGACAGCACCAGAGCCACGGCCGCACCTGCAATGCCGCCCTGCTGGAATCCCTGCATGGTCGCATTGGCAATATCCATCACCGCACCAATGCTGTTGGCCGCCGAGCTGGCCGCATCGCCCTCCTCCTTTGATAGGGCCTGCAGCAGCCCAATGGCCTGATCGGCAAAAAAGTTTGCGGTACCCAGGTAGCCCATTAGCGCATCCGTATTGGCAGCTACCGATTGCTCGGCAGCCTGAAACGCCTCCGTGGCATCCTTAGCCTGCTGGGCATCCTTGGCTTTGGCCAGGTCGTCCTTCGCCTTTTTCAGGTCTTTTAGGGAGGCTATAAAAGATTTTAGCCCAATTTGCACCCCGGCAACGGGTGATGAGCTTACGGCATCCATGATCTTCTTTGCCTCCTCTGTGGAGAGCTTCCCCGCAGCCACCTCGGCATCCACCCGCTTTTGTATTTCTGCAATGATGTCCTCCGTTAGCTGGCGGTTGAGCCAAATCTTTTCGTCGGTGGCCGTTTTGTAGGCTTCCGTTTCCATGATCAGCGATGCCGTGGTTTCGCTCACCCGCTGGTCTCGCTCGGTGGCGGCTACAGTGGCTGCATCCCGGGCAGCCTGCGCCTGTTCCTCCAGCTGTGCTTTTAGCTCGGGGGAAGAGGTTCTGGCAGCCTGCGCCTCCAGCTCAGCAGCCTGTTTGTTCAGCGCGTCTATCCGCTGTTGGAAATCGGTTTCAATCTTTATCCGTTTATCTGCAAATTCACCCGCCAGCCGAAGGGTTTCCTCGCCATACTGTTTGACGGTATTCGTTCGTTTGGCCTCATACGCTTCGGTGAGCCTTGTTTTCTCGTCCTCAAATTTTTCTAAATCTGCGGTGCTGATACCAGTTTGTGCAAGGGTAGTGGCTGCCGTGAATCCCTCATCGTCCTTATGCGCCTTATTGTACGCTTCGATGATTGCCTGCTCATTTTCGGCAATCTTCTGCACCTCTGCCTGCTCCTCCGCATCAATTTGCGCAAGACGTTTCTGCAGGCTCTCCTGCATCTGTTCCAGTTGTAGATTGGCGGTTTGTGCCTGCAGGGCAAGAATTTGCTTCTGCAATGCGTTGGCGGCATTATACTGCTCTTTGGCGGCTTTGGATGCCTCTTCCTTAATTATGGTTGATAGTCCATTAGACGATATGTAGTCTTTTATCGTTTCTGCGCGTTTTTTTATATCGTCCAATTCAGGGGTAGTATGTTCCCAAAATACTGGCTCAAGACCTTCCGCTTGGCGAATGATGTTGGCTACTTCATTGGCGTTTTTTTCACTCTGTTTTTTCTTTTGAAACTCAGGGTCACTTTCTATTGCATAGGCTTTTGAATATAATTCTTCCAATTCCTTTTCTGCGGCACGAAGTTTCAGCGATTTTTCAAGCGACGCCATATAATCATCAATCGCTTTTTTGTTTTCTCGTATTACATTTCCCTCCTTGTTGAGTTCTGCAGTGTAACCGGGTATCTGATCTCTTAATCGTTTCACGATATCCAATTTCTTGGAACGCGAGATATTCTCAGAATTCAACGCAGCCCGCATGGCTTCAATCTTAGCCATTTCCTTGCCAAAAGAATCGCTAATTTGTTTGCTTAATTCCGCTTGTATTCTCTTCTCCTCCTCAAGGGCTTTGTTCTTTTCGTCCTGTTTCGTTTTCCACTTGCTATATACAGAAATTAGTGCTGCTACTCCTGCAATTACCACCCCTATTCCGGTAAACATTAGCGCCTTGCTGGCCGCCGTGGTAATACCCAGCGTGGTGGCCACCTTTAGGTTCGCGGCTGCCCAAGCATTCTTTACCTTGGTAAGCGCTACCACGGTGAAGTAGCTGTCCTTATTGAGCTGCTCCGCCACCTGCTGCACACCGATGGTAATGGCCATAACCGACTGCAGGCGCGTTTGGATCTTGGCCAGCTTCTCCTGTTCGGCACCAAACAGGGAGGCAACACCCACGCCCGCTGCCATGGTCCCGGAGAGAACAGATGCTGCTCCTGCAGCAGCTTTGAATCCTTTGTTAGGATCAGCCAGGATGGCGGTTCTTCGCTGTACGATGTCCAGCCGGGCTTCCAGCTGGGCTATCTCTTGGGCTTTCTTTGCGTAATCGGTATCGGTGAGGCTTCCGCTCATGCGGGCCAGCTCATCCTTGGCCTCCCTCACTCGTGTTGTGAGGCGCACATGTGCCTGTGCAGTGCTCTCCACCTGATTTTCTAATTCTATGAGCGAGTTTTTTTCTTCCTCAAGTGCTTTTTTAGCCGCGTGCAAATCCCCCGTAACCGCCATCTTCGCATGTCCGGGAGCAGTTTTATTGAGCAGCTTTTCAAGTTCTTTTATATCCCTTTCAATCTGCTTTACAACGGCTTTTTGTTCGGCAATGGCAGCCTTTACCTCGGCCTTTGCCTTACGGGCTGCACCCCCAATGCCCTCGAACGACTGCTCCACCTTTTTCCCCTCGCTGTCAACGTTACCGCCGATGACGAAGTCTATGTTTACCGGGCCTAAATCTGACATGGATCTAGTGTTATCATGTAGTTAAAAATTCCATCAATTCCTTATCGTCCTCAATTTCCTTCACGTTGTTTTTTCCCGATACCGTTCTGGGCAGGTCGGAGAGCTTTAGCTGCAACGTGATCCACGGCTCGCCCCACAGAATGTAGCTGTGCGACCACCCCGTTTCCTTCTGAATGGAGAATATCACCCCGAAAAGGCTATGGGAGGGCTCGGTTCTGTGCCCCCTTAACTCCTTTCCCCCCGCTGCCCCAAATTCCTCGTCGGCGTTGTCATACTCATCGCCAGTAGCAATTTGGTAGTATTCGTAAAAGACTCCGCCCTCCCGTAGGCAAACAGCCACATTACCAGCTCCTGTAGCTGATCCGCTGTACAACGCCTTCGGAGTACGCGAGCCAACCACCATCGGAACAGCCTTATTCTCCATTTACCATTCAAAAGCAAGGCAGCAACAGCGCGTGTTACCCTAAGGATGTTCTCGGAGATAACGGGAATAGGCAAGCTCTTTGCCTGACTCCCCAGCTCTTCAATCGTTCTTTGCCGTACAACACCCACATCCAACGAAACCCACTCTGATAAATCAGCTAGTTCTGAGAGGTAGAGCAGAGAGCCCAGGTAGAGCCTTTTCACGTTCAGCGTCATCACCTTCCGCCCAAACAGGCGGTACAAAAAAGGCGCAGGGATTTTAAACCCAACGCCCCTTTCAAGCAGCGCATCGGCCGCCAGCTTCTGCATATGCGCGCCCATGTTAACCCACGATGATGGATGCAGTTCCCGCTTTAGTCGGTGTTAGCACCTTCCCCGTAATCAGCACCTGTGCGATACCCGCCTTGCCGATCGTGTACTGAATCCGCGCTTTGATCGACACCCGTGGTAGGGTGATAGGGGTTCCCTTTTTCGGGGTAATCTTCACGGACTTTTCTATGATGCTTGCGGATGCGGGAGCCTCCCATTTAAAATTAGGGCTTACGCCTGTTTTTGTACCACCCAGCACCTTTACCAGGGTGTCGGGGTCGAAATCCACAATCCCCCAGCTGATCGTTGATTTTTTTGAGCCGGCAAGAACCTCGATGGGATCATCGTTCTCCTCACATTCGTGCTCAATATCCTCTGCCTCTTCCTGCTCAAAGGTGGCCGTATCCTTATACGTTAGCCCAAGCGCAGCGAAGGTGGTTGCTACACCTCCATCCGCGGCGAGCTCGCCGACCTCAATCTTCTCTACGCCTAAAATTCTTTTTTCTGCCATAGCTTAAAAGTTTTAAAATTTGGTTTTTAGTTTGTTTTTAAGTGTGATACCCAACAGCCAAATGGCTATGGTAAGTAGGGCCAGTCGCCCTATCCATAGCTGAAAACCCTGCCATTGGGTAAGCCTGTTCACCTCAATGGGTACCTCCACGGGGTATGGCACTTCAATACGCTCGAATATCACCGAGTCTCTCATGTTGCTCTCCATTTCCTTCACGGCGGTATCGGATGCCCTAACCATGAGGAGGCCACCGGAGTAGCTCACATGCTGCTTCACCCGTTCACCCTGCAGGGTTTCTACCGTTTGAAGCAGCGCACGGTTATTGCTGTCGCACTCAAAGTAGGCTTTCAGCCAGGCGCTGTCGGGGGGTAGCTGCACGGTGTTAACCTCCCGCACCACCCTTACCTTCGCATCGGTACTATCCTTCACGGGTACGTGCCGTACCGTCTTGCAACCGGCCAGCAGCGCAAGGCTAAAAATCAATGCCGTTATCGGCAAGCAGCTTCTCATAGCGTGCAATTTTTCTCTCCAACAATTCGATCTTCTTTCGGTTTCGGTGCGACTCCTGAATCTCTGCCCGAAGTTGGATCACCTCCTCCCTCAGCGCAGCGTTCTCATCCTCCAGGGCCTTCACCTTGTTCAGAAGCACATCCACACGCGCCTCCAGCTGGTCAATGACCTTTTGCCAGGTGTTGAGCGCCATATCAATGGTGGCTATGTTCTGCTTCTTGCGGCCGAAGAACCAGCCAGAGAAAGCACCCGAAAAACCAGTGCCAAGCGCAATCAATACGGTTGTCAACACCTCGCCCATGACCTACTCCTCCTTGGGTGTTTGCTCCTGCCCCATGCTACTGATGGCGCTGTACTCCTTGGTGGCGTCGAAGCATGGGCACAGTTTTATCCATTCGTTGGGCTCTATGATCCCGTTGTTATTCAGGTCGGGCGACAGGTCGCGGTGCCCCACAATGGTGGCCTCGGGGTATATCGCCTTCAGCTCCTTGAGCAGCGATAGCAGCGCCTCCTTCTGCTGGGCGTTGCGCGTATCGGCGGGTTTGCCCTGCGCATCCAGCCCCCCCTCGTAGCACACGCCCACGCTCATTGCGTTGAAGCCCGACACGTGTGCGCCAACCATCTCGAGGGGTCGGAGCGCCACACGGTTGCCCGACTTGGGGATGTAGAAGTGGTACCCGTGCGCGTTGAAACCACGCTCCCTGTGGTCGATCAGCATCTGGTCGGCGGTGTAGTTGCTCGTTACCCTGGTGGCCGAGCAGTGCACTACTATCAGTGATGTTTCCTTTCTCTTTGCCATATTGTTTTTCATTGGCCCCCTACGGCCACTATGGACTTTCGGGGGCATTCTGCTTGGGTCTATTCAGCGGCCTGTACTATCGCCACAATACCTTTGTTGTCGTTCCTGCGGATACGGCCACCCAGACGTACCAGCGAGCTGTATATGTCGCCGTAGTAGGTGGGGTTGCCCAAATCCTCGTAGAAGTTCACCGTGCCCAGCGCACGCTCAACGGAGTTCTTGTGCCATGCCAGAGCGGCAGCGTTGTCGGTGGCTGCCCCGGCAGTATCCCAGCTCTTTGGGACTGGAGTACCGGCATTGGTGTAGCGCATCACCTGTGCGCGCATCAGCACCTTGAAGCCGTAGAGCATACCGAAAACACCCGTTTTCTCGTCATAGACGCGCAGGAAGTCGCGTTGAGCATTGGCGTCCATCTCGTTGGTCAGCTGCTCGTACATATCAGCATCCAGCATGAGGTACCGTTCGCCTGAAGGAATACTCTGCTTGTCAAATAGTTTCTTGACCCCTTTCACATCAGCCAACGTAATAGCTTTCCGGTTGCCGGCAGCACCCTCTGTGTGGGAAAGAACAGCATTGCCCGTAGTGCGGACGATTGCCGCAGCAGCAGATGGCGCCCATCGGTAGAGCATATTCAGAGCAACTGCCTCGTTGATGGCGCTGACGGTTTCAGAGAGCACGGAGCGACGCTTGTCGTAGCTCAGCTCTATCGTTTCGGCGTTGGATATGTGCACCGGGTCGGTGGTGATCTCGTCAATGGCGTAGGTGATATCCACGTCGGTGCGCTTGGTAACTGTCGCCGGTAACGACGACCTGTTGACCTTGGTACCGGGTGCAGCACCGGCCTGTGGTATGTGAACCACCTTGCCCGCCAGCACGAACTGGTCTGCATTGTAGGCGTAGTTCAGAAAAGCATTGTCGGCCCACAGCGACTCTATAATGTCATTCTCCCATATCTCCTTCTGGATGGCCATGGGCAGAACACCCGCCACGCTCTTGGGTATGAGCGATACCAGGGTGAGGGCGCCAAATATTGCCCCCGGCTCAAAGGGGAGCACGGGCGACAGCATGATTGCCATAGCGGCGTTGAACAGCAACGCCAACAAAATGTTAAAGGTTCTTGTCTTCATCGTTTACTATTGATTAATGGTTAGTAACTAGGTTAATGGCACGAATGCAGTGCCGTCGTACACGAAGCTCTTGAACGACGTTGTTGACTTGGTCACGGTGATGGCTGCTGCGGCAGCATCGAACCCCACGCCCAGGGTTACCGTCCTGTTGGCTCCGGAGTCGGCTGTGAGCTTAATGTGAAGCTTAGAGCCGGGGGCAAGCCCCACGTCAATGGTCAAATTCAACGTTACCTCACCCGTGAGCTCCTTGGGTTGCAGGAATGTCTCCCTCTTGGCTACGCTCACGGCCAGCGTGGCGGCATAATCGGGGTCGAGCACCTCGGTATCCTTCAGCACTTCAAGTTCGGAGGTTAGCTCTGCGAGCTCCACGCTGTTGATGGCCACCGGCATGAATGCGGTGCCATCGTAGGTGAACTCCAGGAATACCACCGAGCTGATGGGCACTACCACCTGATCGGCGTCGGCGTCGAAACCGGTACCCAGGGTTACCGTGCGCTGTGTGCTGTCGGCCTCGAGCCTGAGCAGCAGCTTGGCGCCTGGGGTAACCTGTGAGTTCACAGACAGGTTGATGGTGGCATTGCCGGTGAGCTTACCGGGTGCCAGCACGGTGTTGTACTGCTTCACGGCCACAGCAAGAGTGGCGGCATATGCGGGTGTCTGCTTCTCGTGGAACGGGAATAGCACCTCGTTGGTGGCGTTGGTAGCCCCTTCGGGGGCCACAAAGTTGAACGAGCGAGAGCCGTTCGCACTTTCTTTAATCCATGTCATTGTTTCGTCTCCTGTATTTTAGGTTTATACTACTTTTCGGCCGGCTTCCTGCCAAACTTCTCCTCAAACTTCTGGGAGTATAGAGCAAAATCGTTTGCCCTCAGCTCCTCAAGTTTGTGGGCGCGGTCGAGCTCATCCCAGGTTTTGTCGGCAAGGTCAAGCCCTTTGGCTTTACTCCCGATCACCTCTTTCACCGAAACGGGCTTGGCAATGCTCTCTAGCATCAGCCTGGTTCCGTCGTGGTCGTTGTCGAATGCTTTCAAAATAGCGTCCTTGGCCTTGGCGTCAAGTCGCCCGTCCTTAATGGCGGCGTCGGTCAGCTGCAGGGCCTCTGCCTGCCTCTGCCTCTTCTTCTCGGCATCAATGGCGTCGAGCCTACCCTGGAGTTCGGCCACCTTGTCGGTTTGGGCCTTGCGGTCGGACAGCAGCTGCTCCACCGCCTCGTCAATCTGCGCCTGCGTTGCCGTGTCGGCAAGGTTCAGCGCGGTTAGAATCTCTTTTTTCATTGTTCCTGTTTTGGGTTGGTTAGTAAAGTATTCTGATAGGTTCAGCGTTTTGTCGGCCAGGTTCATCTCCTTGCCATTCTTGTCGTACAGCCGGAGCGCATTGTGGTTTTTGCCAATGGGCACAATGGATATCTCCCTGAGCCTGCACTCAATCACAACGGCCTCGTTCTTTTCGTCGAGCAGGTACTCGGGCGCATCGGTGAACGAAAGGTCGGCTAGCCCTACGGAAGCCATCCTGATTACCCCCCTCTCCACCTTACCGAGCAACCTTTTCACCCCCGGGTCGGGGTCGTCGTAGTCGGGTACGAAGTCGGCCAGCAGCCTGCCATTCTCCTTCCGCACGTTCTCCCACATCCCTATTGGCATGCTCCAGTCGTTGTGCAGGTACAGCGCCACGGGGTTCCTCTCGAAGTGGTCGGTTTTCACCCCGCCCACCAGTACGCGCACCCCGTTGGTCAGCGTGGTCTCGTCGAGCACGACGAATGGGAATGATTTCTTTTGTGTCATGTCATTAAAATCGCATTAGTTTTCGTTCGATGAGCAAAATTCATTTTTATCATCTTCCCATACAAAAATCACTGCCATCATGGCAGTACTTTTTTTTAAATCGCCACGAACGTTTGATTTTTGCTTAAAATTCAAAGCGAAAAAATGGCGAAAAAAAGGGCAACAAAGCAGGAGCTTGAGCAAAAAAGGGAGCTGGCTCGCATGTACTATATGAATGGCGAAACGCAAAAGGTAATCGCCGGGAAAGTGAATGTTTCTGAGCAAACCATATCGGCATGGGTGGAGCGCGAGGGCTGGGCCGTTCGGCGTGCCGGGGTGAATGTCACACGCCCGGAGTTGATAAACAAGTCGCTGGCAGCCCTGAACAGGATACTCGACCAGGTGTATGAGAGCGACGACGTGGAGCTGCTCAGCACGCTGCCCGATAAGCTGGCCAAATTCGCATCGGCCATTGAGAGGCTGGACAAGAAGGCGAATATAGTGAGCACCATCGATGTGTTCATGGCCTTCAGCAAGTGGATACAGCACCGTGCCGGCTTTGACCCCGAGGTAACCCCCGAGCTCATCAGCGCAATCAACAAGTATCAGGATATCTACATCAACGAGCATATCACTAAATAGAATAAGGTTATGGCTGCAACGACACTACAGCTTGAACACTGCACGCGGGATATACGGAAACTTGGCGATGTGCGGCTCAACATTAGTTTAAGACTTTGGAAAAAGCATCACGATGGCATTGAAAGAAATTACAGACGCACTTCGTACATGGCAGCTCCACAACGAGGAGGTACGGCAACAGACCTCCGTTGACCAGAGTGAAAGCAGGGCGGACCAGCTGGCGCGGATTGCCCGGGCACGGAAGGACTACGCCTATTTCGTGGAGTACTACTTCCCCCACTTCGCCAAGGTGCGCTGTGGAAGGTTTCAGGTGCAGGCCGCCAACCGAATATTGAAGAGCCGCAACCTGAAAGCCGTTTTCAAATGGGCCCGCGCCCATGCCAAATCCACCCACATGGACGTGTTCATCCCCCTTTGGCTCAAATGCCAGGAGAAGCGGGAGTTGAACGTTATGGTCATAATCGGCAAGTCGCAGGACAACGCCAACACCCTGCTCTCCGACATCCAGTCGGAGCTGCAGTACAACCAGCGCTATGCGCACGACTTCGGCAAGCAGTACAACGCAGGGCACTGGTCGGAAGGACAGTTTGTAACACGCGACGGGTGCGCATTCTTTGCGCTTGGCCGTGGTCAGTCGCCCCGTGGGCTCCGCTACCGCGACCAGCGTCCGGACTACATCGTAATAGACGACCTGGACGATGATGAGCTGGTGCAGAACGAGAGCAGGGTATCCAGGCTCACCGACTGGGTGAAAGAGGCACTATTCGGAACGCTCGATGGTGGGCGTGGCCGCTTTATCATGGTGGGCAACCTGATAGGCAAGGATAGCGTGCTGGCAAGAATATCCGAGACGGCAGGGGTTCACGTATCACAGGTCAACATCTACGACAAGCGAGGGAATGTTACCTGGGCGGAGAAGTGGACCAAGGAGGAGGTGAAGGAGATGGAGACGTTCATGGGCTACCGCTCGTTCCAGAAGGAGTACATGAACAACCCCATCACCGAGGGGGCCGTATTCAAGGAGCTGACCCTCGGAGAGGTTCCTCCGCTCAACAGGTTCCGTTTCCTGGTGGCCTACGCCGACCCCTCGCCCAGCAACAACGTGAACGACCGCAAGAACTCCACCAAGGCGCTGTGGCTGGTGGGCTACTTGGACAACCGCTTCTACGTGATTACTGGCTACTTAGATCGGGTAACCAACGACGAGTTTGTGGACTGGTTCTACGCCATTGAGGGCTACGTGAACGGCAAGACGCAGGTGTACTGCTACATCGAGAATAACTCGCTGCAATCGCCATTCTTCGACCAGGTATTCATGCCGCTGTTCCATAAGAAGGGCGAGGAGCGTGGACACCACATCGGCGTGGTACCAGATACCCGCAAGAAGCCTGACAAGTTCAGCCGCATAGAGGGAAATCTCGATCCACTGGTGCGTACACAGCGATTGGTATTCAACATCAGGGAGAAGGACAACCCCCACATGCAGCGGCTCATCGAGCAGTTCAAGCTGTTTGGCCCGGCCATGAAGGCCCCCGCCGATGGCCCCGACGCCGTGGAGGGAGGGGTATTCATTGTGAACAACAAGGTTCTAACCATAGCCGGCGACACCATTGTTACCGGCATCAAACCACGAAACAGTAAACGTTACTAGCATGAAGAGACTACTCATCAAAATCATTGCAAAGTGTGTCGAGCTCCGCACCAAGTGGCGTGGCAACCAGTTCCACTTCATATCCGCCATTAAAAGGGCAGAGCGCAATGGCAGGCGCAGCTACGTGTACTTCCTAGGCGGACGGTACCATGTACTCACCCGCAAGGACATCCAGCGGTTGAAGGTGGCTGGTGTATTCCGCCACCACATGAGCGTTGACACCATGAGATGTGTGCAGCTGTACGACACGCAGGGGCATATCAACTCGCATCCGCTCTATACCAACATCACCCTTAAGGGGGTTCCCATTGTTTATAAACCACAAAAAGAGTTAAGCCATGTACGTAACACCACAGGAGATTAATACACACCTGTATGGCGAGCAGCTAACCGCCATATCGGGCAGCAGCACGGAAGACCTTACCAGGGCCATCCATGCCGCCATTGCCGAAGCCAGGGGCTACCTCACCGCATGGAATGTGGATGAGGAGCTGTCCAAATCGCCCGGGGCCAACCCCGACACCCGCAACCCGCTGCTGGTAATCTATATCAAGGATATTGCCGTGTGGCACTATATCAACAAGTGCAACGTGGACACCTCGCTGGAGCTGCGGAGAGACCGCTACGGCAGGGCCGTTGACTGGCTGAAGGAGGTGCAGCGGGGAGCAGTGAACCCCGGGCTGCCCGCAATGCCCGAAGCGGAGAGAACGGGGGTGGTAATATTCAGCTCGAATCCCAAACGCAATAATCATTTTTAGCCATGGCGAAGAAGAAAGAACAACAGCTGGTGGTGAACCAGGTTATAGTTCACCCGGTACACAGGCAAAGGGTGGACGTGGGCAAGTGGCGCACGGCCATACTGGCCGCCGACCGTGGCCGAATGGGGCAGCTGTACGATCTGTACGAAGACCTACTACTGGACGGTGTGCTGGCCGATGCCATTGACAAGCGCATACGGGCCGTAACGGGGGCCGACCTCACGTTCCAGAATGCCGAGGGTGAGGAGAACGACGAGGTCATATCGCTCATAGATACCGACGAGTTTGAGTTCCTTCTGCAGGAGATCATGCAGGGCCTGTTCTGGGGCGTGTCGCTGCTGGAGCTCACCTTCGACCCTGAGAATGGCATGGCGGTTTACTCGGTACCCCGCAAACACATACGCCCCGACACCAAGCGCATTGCCATACAGCAGAACGACCCCGAGGGGGCTATTGACTACGAGGGGATGCCCAACATGATTGAGGTGGTGAACCGCAAGGATAAGCTGGGGGTAATCATCAGGGCTTGCCCCTACGCCATATTTAAAAGGGGTGGCTTCTCCGATTGGGCGCAAATGGTAGAAATATTCGGCATGCCCAAACGGGTGGGCAAGTACAGCATCTACGACGTGGAGGCACGCAAGCAGCTGGAGGAGGCGTTCAACAGCCAAGGGGCAGCCGCCACCCTCATAGTACCAAAGGAGACGGAGGTGAGCACCGAGTCGGGTGGGGGCAGCACCAACTCGTCGCTGTACCTCGACTTCGTGGAGGCGTGCGATAGGCAGATACTCATATCCATACTATCGCAGACCATGACCACCATGGACGGCAGCAGCCGCTCGCAGTCCGAAACGCACAAGGAGGTGGAGGAGGAGCTCAACAAGCAGGACCTGCGAATGGTTCAACGCGTACTCAACAAGAAGCTGATGCCCATACTAGAAGCACGGGGGTACCCCGTGAGTGGGGGCAGCTTCGTATTCCCGAAGGTGCTGGAGAACCTAAGCATTGATAAGCTTATTTCCCTGTCGGAGGTGCTGGAGATACCGGCATACTACTTCCAGGATCGGTACGGAATACCCCAGGCCGAGGAGGGCGATAAGTTGGCCCGTAGAGAAGAGAAACCCACCCTGCCCGTGGGTAGTGGAAACAGGAAGGGTGAGGAGCTGATGGAGAGCCACCGTTTTTTTTCCGTCGCCCCGACGGAAGGGAGCGGGGCGAAATCAGGGAGGAGCTGGATAGGCTATATGGCCGACACGGCCATTAACCTTGCCGACAGGATTAACTTCGGGGTGAACATCAACAGGCTGTTCGCCCGGGCATTGGAGGAGATATACCGTGAGCAGGGCGCGGAGCTGGTGGATAGATCCCTATTCGAGATTACCAACACGGCCCTGCAAAAGGGAGTGGATAAATCGTTCAAAAAGGCGGGGGTGGAGTTCGGCAAGCGCAACGAGGCGTTTATTGAGGAGTTTAAGAAGAATACTGCCGTATTCTCGGCGTTCAAAGCGCACCAAGAGGGTAAGGATATAGCCGCCATGCTGCTGGACGAGAACGGCGATTTACGCTCATTCCACGAGTTTAAGAAAGCGGTGCTGGGCTCGTCCATCGACCGCGACTACAACCGCAACTGGTTACGTACGGAGTACAATATGGCGGTGCGTGCCGCACGTTCGGCGGCCTACTACAGGGAGTGCCTCGAAACGGCGCACCTCTATCCAAATTTAGAGTACCTGGAGAGCTCCGCAGCCAATAAGCGGGGCGACCACCTGGAGTACGTGGGCACGGTGCTGCCCATTGAGCACCCGTGGTGGGATACGCACATGCCACCCTCTGCATGGGGGTGCGAGTGCGGGGTACGCAAAACCGATAAGCCCGTTACCCCAGTGCCACAGGGCGGGCAACCCGTTAACCCGGTATTTGATAACAACCCGGGCAAAACCGCCGAGTTTATCAATATGGCGGAGCATCCGTATGTGAAGAGTGTGGAACAGTTACACGAGGATATCTATAATATTACATCGGTAATTCTTACAGAAGCGGAAAAGGCTGCGAAAGAATTTCAGAGGGTAATAGCATCCAGAGAACGAGCAAAAAAATGGATGGAAAAAAATATTCCTGCAGGAAAACATGTTAAGGTACAGGTTGACGTTAAGCACCTAAAGGAGATTACCCTTACCCGCTCAGTGGTAAAAACAATGGTGGCAAAGGGCCACGACAATGCTGTTGAGCGCAACAAGGCTGTAACCAACCTGAAAAAACTATTAAAGGAGGGCGAGTATTACGGATGGGCGGAAGACGAAATGATTGGCAATTTTCAGAAACATCCAGAGGTTGACTACTGGCTTTACTATCGAACGAGGGTTGGAATGGCCTGCATAAAAAGGACGAAATCGGGCGAGGACAAGCCTTATGCCATATTGGACGATAGTAATCTGAAGAGAATAGACCCTATCATAAAAAAAGAAGATCCGATAAGGTAAGCTGGCAGGTACAACCTGGGCATCTCCTATCGAATCTCCTTGTTAGACTACAAATATACAACCCTTTTATTTAAAAATCAATTAAACGACAATAAAATTCCATTTCACCATGAATACCGATGAGCTGAATGCCCGCATACGTGAGAAACTGGACGAGATACGCCGATACCGGGAGCAGGATTTGCCCGAAATCATCGGTAAGGAAGCGGTGAACCACTTCAAGGAGTCGTTTGCCAACGAGGGCTTCACCGATGAGACCACCACTAAGTGGGATGATGTGAAGCGGCGCGACCCGGCGAGCAGTTGGTACGGTTTTGCACCGGATAACAAGGGTCGCTTCTCAACCACCCGAGCGGTTGACAAGATACTTACGGGCGACAGCAAGGAGCTGCAGAACTCCATTACCTACACCAAGAAAACCGCTCGGGTGTCGGTCTATACCGATAAGGTGTACGCAGCGGTGCACCAGTTTGGGCTGGGGGCTAAGGTTTTTGGTAAGAAGGCGTTCACCATGACGGCACGCCCGTTTATGGGCAAATCCAAACAGCTGGAGGAGAAGATCTATGCTGAGATTAATCGGGATTTGGATAGAATATTGTTTAACCGATAAAACAGGAAGCCATGAAAGAGCTATTTAAGGCCGTTACGGCGCAGGTTGCCACCATTGAGGGCATTAGGTGGGTAGATATGGATAAAGGACAGTTAAGGGCAAAGGAACGCCCCGCACTGGCCTATCCGGCGGCGTTGGTGTCCGTGAGCATCCCCACTATGGAGGAGTACGGTGGAGGGGTGAAGAACCAGAACGCCACCATTACCATCCGCCTGGTGTTTGATACCGCCGCCAAGCGCACCGCCGAAACCACTCCGGAGGAGGAGCGAGAGAAGTCTTTGGCCTATATTGATAAGGCCACCGAGGCGTACGAGGCGTTTAAGGAGTACGAGCCGGACGACTGGGCCGCATTCGCGTGCCGAGAGTTTGTGCAGGAGGATGCCCGTACCGACGGGCTGATGGTGATCCGGCTGCGGTGGGAGAGCAACCGCATAGAATAGAAAAACGCCCCCGAAAGCTCGGGGGCGTTGTTTTATATTGAGTTTAATAACTGTTCTATATCCTTTTCATTAATTCCGTTCTCTTTACCTATTTCTTTTATGGCCCTCTCTATCATTCCCCGTGTGTCAATTTTCAAACTCCCCACGGATATACCCCCATCAAAAGGTTTGGGTTCATAAGTCTGTGCTTGTCCGAAAAATATTTTTTTAAAATTAATGTTAAATCTGTTGTCTATTTCGGGTAAATGTCGTCGGTCTACATCAGTTATATTATCATCAACCCTACGATAGTAGCAACGGTCATGGATATGATTTGGTGGCAAATATTTTTCCCAAAAAACGTCATCCGCTGATAAAATTAGCCCATCTAAGATTTCAAATTCTTCGCCGAACAACACTCCATTATCATCATAAGACGGTTCATAATGAAATTTAAAATTAGGGTAAAGGTGTTTAGTATTTAAGTGTTATGCTTCAGGCTGAAAAAAGACAAACGAACAATTGACGATTTTAAACAGAAAGAAAACCGAACCAAAAAATTTTGTAAATTTGTATTTTAAAGGAATTTGAATGGAATTATTGACAGACATATATTTAGGTGACAGTAAGGAGAAATTAAAACTACTCTCTGACAATTCAGTTGACTTAATTGTAACATCTCCTCCTTATGCTGACCAAAGAAAAAGTACATATGGTGGAATTCATCCCGATAAATACGTTGAGTGGTTTTTGCCAATTTCTGAGCAGTTGCTACGAGTTTTGAAGCCAACAGGGACTTTTATATTGAATATAAAGGAAAAAGTTGTAGAAGGAGAACGTAGTACTTATGTGATGGAATTAATTTTAGCGATGCGAAAACAAGGTTGGTATTGGACAGAAGAGTTTATTTGGCACAAAAAAAATTCGTATCCTGGCAAATGGCCAAATCGATTTCGTGATTCTTGGGAAAGACTTCTTCAATTCAACAAGGACAAAAAATTCAATATGTACCAAGAAGAAGTAATGGTTCCAATGGGTGATTGGGCAAAGAATAGACTAAAAAATCTTTCAGACACAGACAAAATAAGAGATAACTCCAAAGTTGGTAGTGGATTTGGGAAAAATATTTCAAACTGGTTGGGCAGAGATAAAGCATATCCAACCAATGTTTTGCATCTTGCCACTGAATGTAATAACAAAAATCATAGTGCAGCCTTTCCCGAAGAACTTCCGGAATGGTTTATAAAACTCTTCACAAAACAAAATGACACTGTACTTGACCCGTTTATGGGTTCAGGCACAACTTTAGTTGTTGCAAACCGATTGAGACGCAATTCTATCGGAATAGACATTGTTCCAGAATATTATGAAATGGTTAGGAAGCGACTTCAACCAGTCGAACTTTATTTATTAGAACCAAAGGCAAAATATGAAAAAACTAAACCTGAAAGAGGTATCGCAGTACGTTGAGAAAAATATTGGTACTTTCCACGCAAAACGAATACAGAGTCTTGACAGTCTCAAACTTTCGCAAGTTCTTAAAAGGAAAAATCCGTATTTATTCAAAGCAAAGTATGTCCTGACAGCAGAGAAAATTATTCGTGGAATTGTTGATGCACATATTTCATCAAGCGAAGAAGGAATATTTGGAGACTGGCTTGAAGGACTTGCTATTTATATCAATGAGAAAGTATATGGCGGGAAAAAATCGGGAATATTAGGAACTGACCTTGAGTTTGACAAGGACGGAGTTCGCTACATTGTGAATATAAAATCTGGACCAAACTGGGGAAATAGTTCTCAAATTGCAAAAATGGTTTCAGATTTCAAGACAGCAAAAAAGACATTAAGAACAAGTAATTCAAAACTTAATATTGTCGCAGTAAATGGTTGCTGTTATGGACGAGACAACCAACCAGACAAAGGAGATTATTTTAAGTATTGTGGTCAAAGTTTTTGGGAGTTCATTTCAGGGAATAAGAATCTTTATACTGAAATCATTGAGCCATTGGGTCATAAAGCAAAAGAAAAAAATGACAACTTCGTAAAATCATATTCTCAAATGATTAACAAATTTACTAAAGAATTTTCAAATGAGTTTTGTAAAGATAACGGAGAAATTGACTGGGAAAAATTGGTTCGGTTTAACTCATCGACAATTGAAGAAAAAAAGAAAAAACAAAGCCCGAAAGCATAACAAAGGCTAAATGCAAGCAGGCAGGAAGTGCTAAATTCAAGCGAGTTGCATCTAATTAACAATATTCAAAATGACAGATTTGTGCTTTAAATTGCCTGCCAGCATTTAGCCTCAGCCGTTCCATAGGTGGCAAATGTAGAATATTCTTTTGGTAATTTCAAAATAATTTCAGCTGCCGCTGATCCTCTGGCCTCTTTTCCGCCTCGGGCCTTACCTTTAGGTACCTGAAAAAAGTGCGCTCGGAGATGCCGTATTTAGGCTTTACAATGTGCCGGTACACGTGCAGCTTGCATCGGTTCTGCCTGCCCTCCTCAAAGTGGGCGGCCACCAGCTCCTGTATTTCCATGGCCTTTCTTCGTGTACTTTTGTGCATCATCCGAATAAACTTTTTATCTTTGTGTTGCCAAGCACAAAGCCCAAGCGTTTTCGGACGTGCGGGTTTTTTTGTTTTATACCAGTTTTCCTATCCTACCATTGCTCACCATATATATGCTATACTCCACACCATGCTCTTTGGCTCGTTCCTGGTAGCTTCTTGCCTCCATATAGTTTTCAAAACATATGGTCTTACGGTTTTCGCTGGTTAGAATGTACCCCTGCTCAAAGAGCCTGTGGAATGCAAAGTACTTGCTGCGAATCGCCAACCTTGCCAGCACCAGCACAATGATCAGTATGGTGGCGATGGCTATCACTATTTGCAATATTCCCATCATATTGTACGGTTTAATGTTTTACCATCTTCTTCAGTTTGGCCATCAGCCCCAGCAGCTCGGCGGAATCGTTAAACACCAGCTCCACGCTGCTATCGCCCACAACCAGCTCGGCTGTTCGTTCTTTCAACTCGAATTTGCACGTTTCTTCATTTTTTTGTATATTTAGAAGAAAAAAACCATGGAAAATCTCTTTCTACGATACATGCACGAAAGGGTTCGTCGGAAGGAGGAACAAATAGTCCACGAACTTGGCCCCGTGATTACCATATCGAGGCAATATGGATGCTATGGCAGCGAGGTTGCCGAAAAGCTTGCCAAAAAGATTAACGAGTGTAAAAAGTTGACCGGTGAAAGGGAGGAATGGATGTTCATCAGCCATCAGGTCTTTTATGAGGCGGCAAGGGCCCTTGAAGTCAAGCCTGAGGAAATATCGCATATTTTTGGTGCTGAGCAAAAATCGATGTTTGGCGATTTAGTATCCATCTTCTCAAAGGACAAGTACCTGAGTGACATTCAGATAAAAAGGATGATTGCCCAAATAGTACGTTCTTACTCCGAGCAGGGCAATGCCATTATCGTTGGGCGGGCAGGATGTGTGATTGCCAGGCATATCAAGCGCTCCATCCATATCAAGCTGATTGCACCGTTCAACTGGAGGGTCAATGCAATAAAAAAACGTTACTCCATATCCCTCGCCGAAGCGTCTAGCAACGTTAAAGAGACCGACAAGCGGAGAGAAACGTTTTTGGAATTTTTCCGAGGGAACATGCCCGACTCACACCTTTTCGATGTCATACTGAATCGCTCAACCCTCAGCACAGATGAAATTGTCAACCAGATTTACCACCTTGCGCAGCAACGCAATCTAATCTAAACTTATCCATTTGAATCCTTTTGATCAATATTCACCTGAGTTCCACAAATCACTTAATAGCATACATAGACTATGAAGCATGCAGAAATTCACACCCCAAAGGGTGTTATGAAGATTGAATTTTACTTTGATGATGCCCCCAATACGGTGGCCAACTTTATTAAGCTTGCCGAGGCAGGGTTCTACAACGGACTTGCGTTCCACAGGGTCATTCCCAACTTTGTGATACAAGGTGGATGTCCCTTTTCAAGGGATATGACCGACAGGCGCGTAGGAACAGGCGGTCCCGGGTATAGCATCGACTGCGAACTGGATGGCAACAGGCAGTACCACGACCGTGGTGTACTCTCCATGGCCCACGCGGGGCGTAATACCGGAGGATCACAATTCTTTATATGCCACAGCCGCAACAACACCAGCCATCTCGATCGCAATCATACCTGTTTTGGTAAAGTGTACGAGGGGCTCGAAGTGATTGACCAAATCAGGCAAGGCGATGCCATTGACAAAATCGTGATAGTTGAAGGGCAATAGCAGTACGGCTACCGCAACAAGAAATAAGCGATATAACCTTGGGTTATATCGCTTTAGTGTGACTATTTTTGCCGAATACGTTTAGGCAAAAGATAATATCTTACTTATACAAGAATCTCTTGATACTTCTCTTGGGCGTTTTGGCAAACTCCTCCTGATGGATTTCCACCTGCGAAACGTTCATGTAGGCCGGAATCTGCTCGTTAATCTCCTTCTTGTACTCATCGAACAACTTCTTCAAATCGTCGTTAGACAGATTTTCGTTCTTCACAAAATCCATATCGGGGTAGATAAGGGCAACCAGTTTCTCGTTGCGTTGTACCACCACGGTTTCGGCAACGCCAAACTTATTATTGTAAATGGATTCTATCTCCTCGGGGTAGATATTCTTTCCGCTGGCACCCAGCAGCAGGCTCTTAATACGCCCTTTGAGGTAAATATTTCCCAGTTTATCCATTAATCCCAGATCGCCGGTGTGTAGCCAGCCATCGGAATCGAGAACCTCGTCGGTGGCTTCTTTGTTTTTGTAGTAGCCATACATCACGTTTTCCCCCCGCACTATTATCTCGCCTGCCACTTTGGCCGGATCGGGCGAATCGACCTTAATCTCCAGAGTATCTACTATCCTACCCGATGAGCCAATGGGATTCTCACGCCAGTTGTGGTAGCTGATAAGGGGTCCGCACTCGGTCATACCATAACCCACGGTGAAGGGGAACTTAATCTTTTTGAAAAAATGCTCAGCCTCAGGGTTAAAGGCAGCACCGCCCAGCACCAGCTCCTTGAAATTACCGCCAAAGGCATTGAATAGCTTTGTATGAATCTTATTAAGGATAATCCGGTTAATCCCCGGAATATTGAGAATCACTTTCATTATCGGTTTGCTGATAATGGGGAGCACCTGCTTCTTGAATATCTTCTCAACAACCAGTGGTACGGACAGGATCAGCGCAGGCTTCACGTCGTGAAATGCCTGTAGAATCACCTGTGGCGAAGGGGTTTTGGTAAGTATGGTTATATGGCACCCAAGGGTGAAAGGGAATAAAAATTCGAAAGCGCAGCCAAAGGTGTGGGCTAAAGGCAGAAAAGAAACGATGGGATCACCGGGATTGAGAGGCATATTCCTTTGGGCGTACCGAATATTGGCAGCCAAGCTGTTGTGCGGAATCATCACACCCTTTGCAAAGCCAGTAGTGCCCGACGTATAGCTGATAACAGCCAGTTTATCGTTTTCAATCTGGGGTAATCTAAACTCGTCAGCCTTAAGGGGATTGACGTCGAAGGGTTTGTCCAGTTTGGACTCGTTAACCGCCCCCACGAACTGGTCGGAACGCTGAGCCAATATGGAAAATCCGTTTATCCTGAGTGCACCCATCAGAATGGGCATCTGCTCAAAATCCAGTGCATCGAACAACGACTGCTCGGCAAAGAGCAGGATGGAATCGGAGTGGGTAACAATTCCCTGCACATCGGCGGGTTTAAAATCGGGCAGGATAGGAACAATCACTGCTCCATAGGAAACCGTTGCCAGATAAACCGTACACCAACGGGCCGAATTTTTGCCCAGCAGGGCAACCTTGTCGCCGGGCTTAATGCCTGCAGCCTGAAAAAAGCTATGCACGCGATGGATTATGTGGGCCACATCGCTGTATGCCAATGTTTCACCTTTGTAATCGGATAGCGCTTTAAAATCCCAATTATTACGGATACTTCCCTCAAAGTATTGAGAAACTGTTTCTGTCAGCATAGTTGTATTATTTTAGTCCCATTCAAAAATAGCAAATCATTTTTGAATTAAGGACAAATTGAGATACAATTTACCAAACAGGCTGAAATTTCGATGATTATATTGAGAGGTAAAGTACCGTATGCATTACAACGGTAAGAATAAGAAGGAATAGGTAGAAACGGCTACCTGAAGAGGTGTAGAAAACCCTTGTACTGCCCTTTCCTATATCTCTTGCCATCCCATCCAACGGCCTCAATAACAAAATAGTACACACCAGCAGCAGCATCGCCTTTGGTACCATCTATCTTTCCGTCCCATCCCTCCCAGGTTTTGGGGTCGCCCGTGTATGCGTAAACCCGATTACCCCAACGGCTGAATATGGTTATTTTGAAATCTTTGATGGACATGATATTATCCTCGGGAAGCACGAACTTAAAGGTTGGATTGGCTCCGCTGGGAGTAAACACGTTGGGGATAGCAGCACCTTTAAAAAATGATGAGTCCACCTCTAAAAATTTGTTTTCGTCGAATGGCAGTAACAACTTATCAATACAGCCCGAGCTCAACTTCTTTGACGAATGTTCTACCTTGTAGAAGCCGGGAACCATCAACTCTTTAGGGGGAAATACTTCCCTACCGCTTTCCATGTACGAGCTGTCGCTCCAGATAACCTTGCTGGTATTGGAATACAACTCTGTAATCTTGTGCAGCTTCCAGTATATGGAATCGGCATTCTCCGATGAACTTTCCAATTTAATTTCCAACAGGGCTTCTCCCGAGGGGCTATCACCACCGGGTACCCAATCAGGAATCCCATCAACTGGCTGATTAATAAAAAGTTCAAAATCAGCCCTTGTTGCAATGGCCGGAATTTCTTCGGTTTCTACCTGTAAATCGCCCTTGCCAAAGGGGGTGTGGATTACCAATTCATACTTTGCATCGTGAAGCGGGCCATGAAGCGATTGATTTGCCGGGCTTTCGAATTCAATATCAATTAAATGTGAGTTTTGCAGAAAGGGTAAAAGTTCATCCACCGGCACTTCATCGGGATTGGAGGTGAACGTGTAATCGCCAAAGTATCCACGAGGCCCCAGTACGGTAAGCGGAGCATGTATGGGCGTATAGTAATTGTAGTATGTAAAGTAATTTGAATTAACCTCGTAGAAATTATTTGGCTTTGAAAACAGGGCCAGTGTCAGCCTTTCGCAGTTATTGTTCCACACGGCCAACCGGTCAATCTCCACATCGTCAATCATAACCCATGCTGTGTATATCTCTGTGCTATCGCCAACGGTAACCTCAACCCTATACCCTCCCCTTTCTAAATTGATGAGTAGCGAATCGGTTTGCCCCTGAATAATATTAAACTGCCGTTGTGCAGGGTCGTACTTTCTCCACAGGTATGTTGCATGCGTCGAATCGGAAAATTGTGCCCTGAGATTACCGAGCCCCGGATTGTCCAACCACGAAAAGAAGATAAAAATGGGGTCTTGCAACTCAGGTGCAACGTACTGATATTGGGTTGTGCCTACCCAATCGCAGCCGGGAGAAAAAAGTTGCGCCTGCGCCTCCTTTCCCGACACCAAAGCCCCAAGAACAGTGATTAATAGGAATAGTTTCCTTACAACCCTCATCGGATAATCTTTTTAAAAAATAGAACTACAATGATAGTAATTTTTTACGCAATCAGCCAGCTGAATAGCGATGGAACAAAAGAATAAACGGATTTTTTGGGTATGGATTATATTTTCAACATTTTTTTATTCAAGCCCAACCATGGGTCAATTTGTGTTAATAACATTGCCCCATTTATTTTGGATTAGAGGTAACCCCTGGGTAATTTTGCGAAGGCAACTATTTTAAAGAATTTATGGAGTATTTGGAAGGTCTGAATCCGGCACAACGCGAAGCAGTGATGGCTACCGAAGGCCCCGCACTGATTATTGCAGCGGCCGGGTCGGGTAAAACCAGGGTATTAACCATGCGGATTGTCCATTTGCTTAAGCAGGGCGTGCCGCCATGGAATATTCTGGCCCTGACCTTTACCAATAAAGCCGCCCGTGAAATGCAGGCCCGCATTGCCGGCTTGGTCGATGAGATAACGGCACGACAGCTTTGGATGGGTACATTTCACTCCAAATTCATGCGGATACTCAGCATGGAAAGCGATAAGCTGGGTTACCCCAAAACGTTTACCGTGTACGATACTTCCGATACGAAAAACCTGCTGGCAACCATTATCAAAGAGCAAAACCTCGATAAAAACACCTACAAGGTGAGCGAGGTAATGGGGCGCATTTCGTGGGCCAAGAACAACCTGATTACCCCGCAGGGGTATGCTGCCAACGCACAACTTGTTGGCTACGACAGGCAAGCCCGTAAACCCGAAATGGCCCATATTTACGCTCTATATGCACAACGTTGCTTCAGGGCCTCGGCAATGGATTTTGATGATTTACTGGTTAATACCAATATTCTGTTCCGCGACTATCCCGAGGTATTGGCCAAGTATCAGGAAAAGTTTCACTACATACTGGTTGACGAGTATCAGGACACAAACTATAGCCAATACCTGATTGTCAAAAAGTTGGCCGCAACGCGGCAGAATGTATGCGTGGTTGGCGACGACGCTCAAAGCATCTACTCGTTCAGGGGCGCCAAGATTGAGAATATCCTGAATTTCAGAAACGACTATCCGAACTATAGGCTATTCAAACTGGAACAGAACTACCGCTCAACCAAGACCATAGTGAATGCTGCCAACAGCGTGATTGCCAAGAATCAGAGGCAAATACAGAAAGTAGCCTTTTCGGCCAACGACGAAGGCGAAAAGGTTAAGATTATTGAGGCATACAACGATCATGAAGAGGGACTGATGGTGGCCAATACCATTAGCGAAATTTGCCACCGCGATCACGTAGCATACAATAGGTTTGCCGTGCTTTACCGTATTAATGCACAATCGCGAATTTTTGAGGAGGCTCTCAGAAAGCGCAATATCCCATACAAGGTTTACGGAAGCCTTTCGTTTTACCAGCGCAAGGAGATTAAAAACATTCTGGCATACTTCAGGTTGGCCGTAAATCCCCACGATGACGAATCGTTAAAACGGATTGTCAACTTCCCACCGCGTGGAATAGGCGAAACCACGGTAGAACGTCTGGAATGGGAATCGAATAGCAAGAATCATAGCATTTGGTCCACCATTGAGAATTTACACCGGGTGAACCCCGGGGTAAAGCCTGCCGCCCTGAAAAAGCTGGTTGAATTTCACGGTTTAATATCCCGTTTCAGGTCCATCATTTTCACCGACGATGCATATGAGACGGCACGAACCATCGTGGTTGAATCGGGGATGCTGTACGATTTTAAATCGGATAGCTCCATTGAAGGGATATCGAGGTTGCAGAACCTTGAGGAACTACTGAATGGCATTAAAGAGTATGTCGATTCGCAAAGGAGGGAAGGGATAACCGAAGCCCTTTCGCTGGCCGATTACCTGGCCAACGTATCGCTGCTGACCGATGCTGATACCGATAAGCCCGAGGATAAGGATAAGGTTTCGGTTATGACCATCCACTCGGCCAAAGGTTTGGAATTCGACTACGTGTTCATTGCCGGGGTCGAGGAGGACCTTTTCCCCTCCAGATTATCGGTTGGCATTCCCGATGAGATTGAGGAGGAACGAAGGCTGTTTTATGTTGCCCTAACCAGAGCTGCTAAACTTGCAACCATATCGCATGCACAGATCCGTTACAAATGGGGCAATCTGACCCATTGCGCACCCAGCAGATTCATTAAGGAGATTGACCAGCGCTGGGTAGAAAGCGCAAGGCTTGAAAGGGAAACGGACAATTTTTCATTGGATTTTAGCGACTACTCCACGACACCGACAGCCAAACGACCACCTTACGGGGCTTATCAGGGAAGTAATAAGGGGAGTTTTTCACCAAAGGGCGAGTACAAGAAACTGGTTCGCCTTCAACAACCGCAATACAACGAACCGGGGTCAGTTCCGCCTGATCCTGAAATCGACTCCCTTGCAGTTGGCGCCAAGGTTCTCCACGGAAGGTTCGGAGCAGGAGTAGTTCTCGAAGTGGAGGGGGAGGGTCAGAACAGGAAGGCCACCATAGAATTCCAATCGGCAGGGAAAAAGACCCTACTGCTTAAATTTGCCAAGCTGAAAGTGGTTGGTTAAGTATCGTGAGTCAGCCAAAACATTTTAAATCTCGATACCCATTAGGGTAATATCATCTATCTGCTCTGCCCTATCGCCTGCCGAAGCAATCCATTCATTTAAAACTTGTTCCATTTGGCTTCCCTGCTGCGCAATAGGCGCATTAAAAGTATCGGCAATCAATGCCCTCAACGATTTGGCCATGAATTTTCTGTAATCGGGGCCTCCAAACTGGTCGGCAAACCCATCAGTGAACAGGTAAATCCTGTCGCCTTCATGCAATTCGATTTCATGGTTTGTGTAGTCGTCCATAAAGGTATGGATGGCCACTGGCATCTTATCGGCTTTAATTTCCTGCATGTAGCAATTCTCAAAAAAGAAGAATTTGTTCCTGCCTTCATCCTCCAACTGCTCTTTATCCATTCCATTGCCGTTGCTGCGGACAATGTAAAGAGGGTTATTGGCCCCGGCCCAGCAACACCTTTTGCTATTCAGATTGATCACAGCAAGGCTCATATCCATCCCATCCTTCTGCTCATTCTGCTTGCCTGTTTGCTTCAACGCCTCGATTACGGCTTTACGAAGTTCAATAAGAACATGGGCAGCATTAACTACCTCTTCCTTCCTCACAATCTCGTGCAAGAACGACATCCCCAGCATACTCATAAACGCACCGGGGACACCATGTCCGGTGCAATCCACAACAGTTACAACAATCCAATGCTTTATCCTTGCAGCCCAGTAGAAATCGCCGCTGACCACATCACGCGGTTTGAAGATTATAAAATGCTTTGGCAGGTACTCCTTGATCAGCTCACGACTGGGAAGAAGTGCCTGCTGGATACGCTGGGCATAGTTAATACTTGAGCGAATATCCTCCAGGATGTTTTCTATCCGCTCCTTCTGTTCCACCACCTCTTTTGTGCGCTGCCTGACTATCTCTTCCAATCGGCGGTTTTGTGCCTTCAGCCTTCTGATGTTAATTTGAATTATCAGTATTATCAAAGCTATGGAAATGATGGTGTATAGAATGTAGGCCCATACACTGCGATACCAGGGTGGCAATATCCTGAAGTTGAATTTAATCTCATTTCCCTGCTCATCGTGAATATTCTTAGCCACCATTAACAACTCATATTCCCCTTCCCGAAGGTTGGAAAGGGCAATATTTCCCAGTGGAGTCCAACGGGTATAGCCCTTATCAACATCCTTGATCATCCACGAATACTGTGCACCAATGCCATTATCATGGTAAGTTGAGGCAACATCGAGACTTAAAGTATTCAGTGAAAAGGGAATAACAAATTGCTTTCCGCCAATTTGTACATCACCATGCCAAATGATAGAGTCCTGTCCAATGATTACTTTGCGTAAAAGGATATGGGGTTTGGCATAGTAGGTTTTAATCAGCTTGTTCTGATTCACAATGCATAAGCCCAGGTCGCCACCCACGTAGAGTTCATTGTCCTGTTTGGCTATTGTATTTATTCGCCCCATTTGCAGCGTAACATAATCGTAACTGTTGGGTATGCTATCGGACATGGAAATAGAATGCACATGATAATCCAGCGCTGCATATGAATCTTCGTTGCCAAAAAGAAAGGCAGTTATGGATTTATCGTGCGAGTATTTGGGTAAATCCACAATGTCAAAGTAGCCCCTAATGTCCTCGATGCTCATGGAATTGTCACCCATTAAGCTATATATTTCCTCGGGGTAAACAAACCTAAGCATCCCTTCGGAGGTGGCAAACACCGCATCATTCCCTGCCTGATAGGCACAAACCCAATCGGATGGCAGGCCATCTTCGGGGCCAAAGAAATCAAGGTTGTATTTTAAGGAAGGGGAAATGATAAGTTGAAAAATGCCGCTGGTTTTTGAGCCTAACCATATTTCGACCGAACGGGTTTTCTTATCAAATTTGTAGGCTATCCCGTAAATATCTCCCCCCACCTCTTCAATGCTCTTAAGTTGCCGTAGGGTTTTGGCATCAATAATTTGCAAACCTCCATAGCCCGCCGAAATTATCCAATTGAGCTCACGGATATACCTGATGCTACTCGAATTTTGGTGATTAATACCTGTAAACCTCTTGCCATCATACAGCCAAAGCCCTTTATCGGTGGCTATCCATAGACCTTGGGGGGATTTCTCCATGGCCCAAATACTGCCACTTCCTTTGGTTATTTCTACCTCTTCAAAAACTTTCATACCCAAGGGCCGATCGATGAAAAGTCCTACCGAAGTGCCCACAAGCAGGTGGTTTCCCATTCTACCGACGGCCAGCACCGTTCCGTACAGCCCTGAAGACTGATTATAATAAGAGAAGGGCGAGGTGTAGAGTATTCTACTGGCGCCCATCTGGGTAGCTGCCCATAGGTTGCCATATTCATCTTCTATAATATCCTTAATATCAGACGAGAGCATGCCCGTGTTCTCGTTGTACTCCGTGATAATGCCAAACGATTTGTCTAATATAAGTACCCCTCCTTTCATGGAGTAAAGGGCATAATTGCCATCGGAAAGCATCTTTCCGCCGATAATTTCGGAATTGTCAAGTTTGCTGTCAACTGCCTTTTCGGTGTTAATTTTATAAATATGGTTGCTCTCCCACGCCCAAATTCCTCCTTCCTCAGTAACAATTACTTTGGAATCCTCCTTGTAAGGGAGTATGGCAAATACCCTGAGATCGGCAAAGATTTGCCCGTTGGGAACCAATGAGAATCCGCTTTCGCCATATGCCATTAAACCGACATTCTTGCTCCTCACAAAGAGTTGATCATCTACCACATACGCAAGGAAGAATGAGGTTTCAGGATTAATAACGGAAATAGAATCGTTGGCGTAAACAAAAATCTTCTCTTCGGCCTGAAATACAATACGTTTATTCCAAATCAGTACCTTCCATATCTCTGTGAACCTTTTATCTTCCTCCGATAGATTATCGGATAGGGAGTGGTATTCCAACCTGCCGTTTTCGTTAGCTTTTAGAAATCCAAACTCACCCTGCGACCCTACGTAAACCGTATTATTGAAAAAGGCCAAAGAGGTAACGTGGACGCCCGATTTAACAGGAATAAATCTCCACGAAGTACCATCGAATTGCAAAATACCAAAAGCTGTGCCTACGTATATTAGCCCATTTTCATCCTCGGTTACGGCATGCGTATACGATGAGTACCCCTGTCCGTATTCGGCTGGTGTAAAATTTGAGATGGGTTGCCGTGTATGCTGGGCAAATGCGGAAATGAAAAACAGGGCAAGGCCGAAAAACAGAGCGAGTTTTTTCACGTTTTGAAAGGTTTCAGTGTTCAAAAATAAAGGGGTGTTGCACAAAACCTCACACCCCTTTGCTTTCCAATGTTGCAATATTAAAAGTCGGATTTATACTCCTTCTTAAGCCACACTTTTAAATCTTCCTTGTCAATCTTTCCATAAAACATATTGAGATAATCGTAGATCTCAGACAGTAACATTTCAGACGACTTGCCTTTCAACTCTTTGTAAATGATATCTATTTCGGGCTTAAGCTGCTGACTATTAACAAAAACAGGCTCAAAAGTGTTAATCAGAATGGATTCGGGCTTCTGCTCCCCCTTACGGTAGTAATATAAACTCACCTGACTGACACCGGAATTATCAATAGCCTTCCCGTCAACCGAAAAAAGTTCGTCTTTATCGATGATAAGCGTATCGTTGACAAATGTCAATTTCTTATTTACCGTTTCATCGTTGTATGTGTACCTAATGTAGAAGAATTTATTGTCCTCCATGGGGAATTCATCCGCTCCAACCTTCAACTTCATACTCTCGATAATAAGCACCTTGTCGTCGAAAGTATTTTTTAGGTCAGCAATGTTTGACAAGGTTGCACTACGCGAGCTGATGGAACTGATGGGAGGAGCAAATGCCGCTTTCGAAAAAGCATCGGAGGCGTTCTGCTCGGTAAGTACAATCCTTCCCCGCTCCGAGTTGATCATGGCAGCCCTTGAGTTGGGTTTACGAAAATCGAAGTTGTCGTCGCTCGACACTTCAATCCCATTCTGTAAGGTCACATTTGCTTTGGTAGCAATAATTTCACCGTTAACGGTGATTACCTTGAAGGGAACCTGAGCCGATACTACGAAAACGTAGAGCGGCATAGTGAGTAGTAAAACTAATCTTTTCATGGCATATGGATTTTATTGTGTGATTTTATTGGCTATCAATTAGAACTAAAAACAAATTTAGTGCCTTTTTAATAAAAAATCAATACTTACTTCAAATAAAAATCTCCTTCACATAAAGAAAATCTGAAAAACAATTTGTTCTCTCATTATATCCAATTACTCAACCAGAACGAAGGCAGCCCAAAAGTAGGGATCGTATTTTTGGCGCATTTCCTTTTGTGTTTCTGTAAAAGATTTGCGAATATCATTCTGTTTCAACAGTTTGGCGTAAAAAGTTTCCATGAACTCCACGGTTTCACGGTCGGGCACCTGCCACAAACTCATAACGATAAATTTGGCTCCAGCCATTTTGAATGCACGCTGCAGGCCGTAAACACCCTCGCTACCCTTTATATCGCCCAGTCCGGTTTCGCAAGCGGAGAGCACAACAAGATCGGTTTTCCGCATATTTAAGTTGATCACCTCCTCGGCAGTGAGCACACCATCATGATCGCTGCTTACATATTTGTCGGTCCAAATCTGGTTGGCTCCGGCAAAGGTTAAGCCCGACCGCATCAGCGGATTGGGATTACGCACGAATCCCCAAACACCAAAGCCTCGCGTCCTGCGTCCCCCACGAAATGAAACCTCACCGACTTCCATCCCTTTGGCCAGAGCCAGAAGCTCCTCCTGCGGATCGGGGAAGAAAAAACCGTGCGTGGCGATGTGCAAAATATTGCTTTTGCCAGAACTATTCTTTAGCTTCTCCTCGGTCGATTCATTTCCAACGAAAATTGTGGTATTGATTTTTTTCTTTGACAACAAGGTCTTAATCTTTTCGGCTTCGTACTTGGTTCCTTCTAAGTAGCTCCAAACCTCCTCATCGATTTGATCTGTGTTGTAGTTAATGCCGCCAAATACGGTTGCGCTACAATCCTTTCCAATGGCAAAATGCTCAGTAAGAGCAACCTTGGCTGTGCTCGACTGGATGTTCAGCCTGTACTCATCGCACAGGTAAACGTTTTCGCTCTTAGCAATGGCGGCAAAGGATACCTTGTGGAGTAATCCGCTGGGTGAAAGGTATATAGTTTTGGCCTGGCCAAGATATTCCTCCATCGGTTGCCATATCAAATGGTATAGCTGTGTGTTGACCTCGCTGTTCGTTCCGTAAATGGAGTTCACGTAGCCCAGGTTATTTGTGGTAAACTTTCCCAAAATATTTTCCAAATCTTTTTCTACGAATAGGGAAACCATTTCAGGGTACTGCGAATCGGGTTTTACTATCAGCGCCGCATAGAGCACAGTATCCTTTTTGCCCGTTTGGGCAAAGTGGATGAACTCAAAGGCAACTTCGTCTGGTTTAAGGTTTTTCTTTACGCTTTCCCACGTTATGCTCTGCATTTTTTCAAAGTCGCTGAATAGTTGCGATTGGCGAACCAGATCCTTTTCAAGCGTATTGGCCTGATTCTCCAACTCCTCGGGATTCTTTTTACGTTTTGATATTTCTATAGAATATTGTGTTGAGATTTCCTTTTTCAGCGAAATCCATTTTTTATACATGGCTATTAGCGATGAGTCTTTACTCGACAATATGGCTGACCGCAGAGCAGTTGACGATTTTAAAAGCAATCCCTTTAGCTGAATAGCATGGTTGTAAGTATCAGAAATAATTTCAGGATTTTCCATTTTTCTATCCATACAAAACGAATAGAAATTATGAAAAAACTTTGACTCTGTTTGTATGTATAACTCCTTTTCGCGCTCAGACATAAAAGAAAAATTTCTTAACATAGTCTTAGTGGCCAACGACATGGCCTCAGTAAAATATTTTTCGGCTAATAGGTTATTTTTGCTTAAATGGTTAACGTAAGCCAGGCTAAAACAATTTCCTATGTAAGAGGGGTGTAATTTCCCCAGCTGCTTTTCCCTTATTTGAAGTGCTTGAGTATATAGTGAATCCGATGCTGCATAATTACCCATAGCTCCATACATGTAACCAAGATTAGAATAGTTGGTGGCTAAGTGTGGATTCTGGTTTCCCAGTTTTATCTTATAAATATTTTGAGCCTCAAGGTAAAATGCTTCAGAAGTTTTATAATCTCCTTTATCGCGGTAGAAAGATGCCAGGTTTCCTATTGCCACTGCATAGGAAACATTATTTTTACCAAGCATTTTTTCAATAATTTTTGCTGCTTCAAGGCAAAGTGATTCCGAAATATCGAATTTTCCGATATCGTGGTAATGGGAAGCCAGTCCCATTGTAATTGTTGCATACTTAAAGTTTTCTTTTCCAACTGATTGCTCAGCAATATCCTTTGCCTTAATATAATATGATTCAGCAGCGGGATAATTGTGCATTGCCCGATAAAAAGATGCTAAATTTTGACATCCAGCCGCGTAATCCATATTCTTTTCACCCGAAGTACTCTTTAGTATTTCTAGAGTCTCAATTAAAAGTGGTTCGCCCGATGCAAAATTTCCAATTTCTTTATATAGTTGACCCAGGTTGTTGCAAGATTCAGCATAGTCTCGATGTTTCGTACCCAGTACCTTTGCCCTGATAGCTTTTCCCTCAAGGTGCAATTCCTCGGCTGCCTTATAATCTCCTACAGTTTGATATAACGCTGCTAAATTGGAGCAGCTATTAGCGTAATCCTCGTTATCTTTGCCTAACAATTTTTCACGAATATTCTTGGCCTCTATTAAAAGGGATTCAGCCAAATCATAATTTTCCGCCTCCAAGTAAAATACTCCAAGACCATTACAACTCCGTGCATAAAGGAGGTGTTCTTTACCACATTTTTCTTCATATATGGTTTTAACCTTGACATATAGTGGCTCGGCTGCATTGAGATTTCCCATTGTTCGGTAAAGCGTAGCAAGATTTGATAAGGAGGTAACATAATCAGGGCTTACATCATCCTCTAACTTTTCATAAATGTCAATGGCCTCTTTATTTAAAGATTCTGCCGCAGAATACTCCCCCAGCAACCTAATTTAACAACGCTAAACCATTGCATATTTCAGCATAGCTATGGTTCTCTTTTCCCAAAAGATTTTCTCTAATAACCTTTGTTTTGGAGTAGTATTCTTTGGCCAACTTGTAATCTCCTATTTTTCTATAGATTAACCCTAAAACGTAACAGGCATTGGCATAGGTTGTATCGTTTACTCCAAATTTTTCCTCTACTAATTGAAGTGCTTTTTCAGCATTCTCTATCGCTGCATCCCATTCATTATTAAGTTGATTCTGTACGCTTAAGGAATCATAGTATTGCCAGTCCTGCGCAAATGAATGGATGAACATCAACTGCAATGCAGTTAAAGCTAGAATTTGGATTGAACTTTTCATGTTTTTGGATGGGTTTAGGGTTGACAATTTATCGTTGAATGTTATTACCTCAAGCTTTGCAAGTAAGATAACTTGCTAATAGACAAAAACACAATATAACCCTTGGCGTAGTCGGTGAATATCAACAACCTTGCCCTAAAAATTCAAAACAAGTAACACGCTTTACCAAAGGTATAAAAATTTATTTAAAAAAACTTTTTCTCTTCCTGAGAAAAGGCTATGGAGACCATTTTTAACCTCGCTTAGGTTCTTTGGCTTTTTACATCTGGCGAATTGGCTTTTTACAGGCCGTAAATGCTCAGTACAATCCTCACAGCAAGCTGGTTCGATGCATCGATTCACGCCGCTGGCAGTGCCACAAGGCAATATATGTAGCAGGACAACCGGCTATCGGTGACGAGGCGTTTCAGCGATTTCAAAACGGGAGACAAGCCGTTTGGTACAACGCAAGGGATAGCCTGAAGCTGATCATAGCAGTGCTAATATGACTGACATTCACAGAGATTATAGCCGTACCATCCAACTTGCTGAACGTGGATATGGAATGCCTGGAAAAACATACTCTATGAAAATGAAAGCGGTCTGTAGGAAGCTTGCGAAACTTAAGCACTTAACAAAACACCAATCATCCAATTTACTCCAGTAGCACAAACGCTGCCCAGAAATATGGATCGTACTGTTGCCGCATTATATTCTGCGTTTGAGTAAATGCTTTCTGCAGATCCTTGTCCTGAGTTAAAAGTGAATAAAAAGTCTGCATAAACTCTGATGTTTCCTTATCGGGAACCTGCCATAGGCTCATGATCAGGAAATTGGTACCAGCCATTTTGAAAGCTCGCTGTAAACCGTAAACCCCCTCGCTTCCTGCAATATCGCCAAGCCCGGTTTCGCAAGCCGAAAGAACAACAAGCTTATTCTTGCGCAGGTCGATGTTGATAACCTCCAATGCCGTGAGCACACCATCATCGCCTGTCACCGCTTTGGCCCCGCCCCAGTAATCGTTTACCCCTGCAAACACAAGTCCCGAGCGCATAAGGGGGTTTTGATTCTGCACAAAGTTGTTATACCCAAAGTTGGGAGTTCCTCCTCGGAATTCCACTTCTCCCTCCTCTGTCACCGATTCAACAGCCATCTTAATCTCTTCCGGGTCGGGGAAAAAGAAGCCATGCGTGGCCAAGTGCAAAGCCTGACATTGTGGTGCCAACGATTTAAACCTCTCCTCAGTGGCCAAAGTATCGGTAATCAGTTCAACGTGCGAAAACAGTTCCTTGAGCAACCCGTCAATCATCAGAGTTTCGTCTAACGTTCCCTTAAGGTAATTCCATGTTTCTCCGGAAGCAGGTATGGTTGAATAGGTTATGCCGCCAAAAAGGCCAAAAGTCGTCTCCCCATCAACCAAAAACTTTTCCATACTTGTAACTTTAGCTGTCGTGCTCAGGAGGAAAAGATTACAATGGTCAATGATGTAACTATTTTCACCCGTGCAGAGAGCTGAGAATGAAACCTTGTGCAACAGACCACCCGGCGAAATGTAGATATTGTCGATGTCTTTCAAATACTGCTCCATGGGACGCCAGATGATATCGTAAAGAGCGGTATTGGGTTGGTTATTCTTTCCATAAACGCTATTGATATACTGATAGTTGTTCCCTGCATAGCTGCCGAGAATATTCACCAGCTGACGCTCCTCAAAAAGTGGAACCATCCATGGGTTCTCACAATCAGTAGTGATAATCAAGGCGCAGTACAATACGCTGTCGCGTCCATGTGTAAAGTTTGTAAATTCAATGGCCGCCTCCCCTTGCTTAAGCCCATGCTTTACATCGGTCCATTCAATACGCAACGATTTTTCAAAATCGCTAAATTCCGATGAGCTTTTTACCAGCGATATTTCTAACTCATTGGCTTTTTTCTCCAGTTCCACCGGGTCGGCTGTTCTCTCCTGAATAGGCAGGGCATAGAGTTTAGCCACCTCTTGCTTCACCTGTATCCAATTTTCAAAGAGCTGGATGAGCTTTTCATCACCACTTCCCAAAATGGCATTCCTCATGGCCGTCCCCGATTTGAGAAGAAGGCCCTTGTTCCGTAGGAGATTGTTATAAACCTCTCCGGTAATTGTGGGGTTTGTAGCCATCCTTTGCAAAGCGAATGAGTGAAATCTCTCGAAGTCCTCAGCAATGGTTTTGAAAAACAACTCCTTTTCACTTTCGGAGAGTATGGAAAAATTCCGGTTTATATCCTTGTAGTTCATGCTGATTACGTTGAGATAGGCCTCTTCGGCCCATTCGGGAACAAAGGTTGCATTGTGAGCCCATGCCAGCTGCCTGTACGCCTCCTTAATCACGCTTTGCATATCTATCTCCTGCGCAACTGCCAGGCTCTGGTTGGCATAATCAACGGCAGTATTGTAATCATACATTTCAAGCTTAAGAGCTGCCAAACTTCCCAGAGTCAGGGCAATGCCCTGCTTATCATTCAGCTCTTTGCACATTGCCAACGATTGGTTGTAAAACTCTTCGGCCTTGTCGTACTTTTTCAAGTGCTTGTAAACGTTACCCATATTCATCAAGCTGGACGAAAGCCCACCTTTGTCATCAGAGCTCTGTTTAATGGCTAAAGATTTTTCATAATATTCGTTAGCCTTGTCATAATCGCCTGATTGTTCGAAAATTACTCCCAAGTTATTATAACCATACGATGCTCCTTCCTGGTTATTCAACTCTAAGTATATAGCAAGTGCTTTTTGGTACGAGTCGTGCGCCTTGGGCAAGTCACCCAGCTGCCGATACACCACCCCCAAGTTGTTGTAGATTGCTGCCATACCCTCCCTGTTGCCCATTTCCTTAACAATGCCAAGGGCTGTTTCGTAGTGTGCTATAGATTTTGGGAAATCTCCCGCAATCTGCTGGATTAAACCCATGGTATTAAGGCACACCGATGCCTGATTAAGATTGCCAGCCTCCATATACAAATCTTTGGCCTTCTGATAATTCTCGAGAGCAATGGTATATTGCATCTGCAGTCGGAAAAGATCGGCCATGCCATGGTACGATTCGCCCAGCACCAAAGAGGGGAGCGAGCCATCGCCATCGATATTAACCTTGAAAAAATCCATGGCAGCATAGTAGCGCTGCTCCTTAAGAAAACTTCTGCCAATTAGGACATTAACATTGGCAGCCCCTGCCTTATCCCCAATATCATTATAAATTTTCGATGCCTCCTGATAGAATCCGCGGGCACGAGTATAATCCTTTATTTTTTCCTGTATTTCGGCTATTCCAATATACGATTGCGCAAGGGATTGGGGAGTCCCAACCTGCTTGCCGATGCTTACGTACTGTTCAAGGTATTGCGATGATTTCTCGAAATTTTCCAATTGGAAGTTAATGTTGCTCAAGTTAATCAGGGCATCGAGCACAACCTGCACCCTGCCTATTTTCGACGCAAGGGCTAAGGCTTCTTCCCAGTACTGTACCGATTTGTTTAAATCCCCAAGATTATAGCTAATGGTGGCCAGATTGTTCAAAGCCAACACCTCATCGCTTTGGTTTTGAATATTTTGAGCGACGCTCAGCAGCTGAGAATAGTACGTCTGAGCGCTAACCATATCGCCATTTTTATATCCAATGGCCCCCAGATTGGTTAAACAGAGGGCTGTTTTTTCATCATTTTTTAGCTGCATTGCCACATCAAGGGCTCTCTCCCAGAAAGGCTTTGACTTATCCAATTCTTCCAACTGGGTGTATAAAGCCGCAATGTTGATAAGATCATCAAGCGTTTCGAGCGGAGCAAGGGTTTGCTCCTGAATTTTCAGCAACTGCTCATAATACTCAGCCGCCTGATAGTATTTTTTTTCATTGGCATTAATTGCGCCCAGGTTGCCCAAACAGTAAACTATTCCCTTTTCGTCATTCAGCTCTTTATATATGGACAGCGACTGCTCAAAACTTTGTATGGCCATAAGCGGATTTTTACTTTTGGCATACACTACAGCCAGATTGTCGGAAGCATAAAGCGCCAACTGCTGCTGACCAATGCCAATGGCAAGGCTAACTGCCAGCGACAGGTTCTGCGCACCCTCATCTATCATCCTTTTTTGTGCCATGATTAACCCCGAACGGGCCAAGGCCACGGCCAAATAGTAATTCTCGGCGTCGCCTGAGCTCTCCAGCCAGGTAGCAAAAAAAGTTGAATCGTGGATATTGGACGGGATGGCCAACCTGTACCAATACAATGCACTATCGGGATTGGTATTCTGGAAAAGATCGCCAATCTCCAGCTGAATGTGCATACGGGCAGCTGCATTGGTCTGCTGCTTAAGGGATGCCTTCAACTCTTCAACGCTTTGCTGGCCAAAACCGGAGAATGCCAGCAAGGCAAATACAAGGGAAACAGTTAGTTGCTTTTTCATCTTAAAGGATTTATAACGTTTCGAAAATGGGGCTAATTAAGCGTGGCAATTTTAGCTAAATTAAAAAAATGCCACGAATACTATATCATAGTGCCACTTTTAATAACACAAAATCAAATTTATGTCAATAATAGCGCTTGAAACGGCATTTTTTTTAACCAACCTGTCTCTTAGCTGAGATTTTAAAATAGTTTTACATAATTTAGCAGTAAATTTGAATGATAAGACAATTACTTTATTAATTTCTTAACAACATGGCACATAAGGGCAGGGCTAAATACTTGTTCATTTTTCACAACGCATTATTAATGTTACTTTCAACATTTTCAATCCATCTTTTTGCACAGGTTGAAGTACCTCAAAAAGTTGGTACCTGGGAGAGTGTTCAGGGCTTTACCATCAATCAAGACGAAGATTACATGGTTATATCCTTTACCATTATTGGCAAAAACCAACTTTACGAAACACGTCTCGAAAACGGTGTTTGGAGTGAGGTGCAACCCATAGACATCATTAACAAACATCATGGTGATGGGTACAATATTGAAGGGCCATCGCTTAATTACAACGGTAAACTTTTATTTTTCCATGCCAATTTCCCCGACTCTAAAGGCGGTTTCGATATTTACTACTCCAAACGTGGGCCCAATGGGTGGAGTGAGCCGATAAACATTGGCAGCCCCATCAATACGGAGGAAGACGAATTGTATCCCTCCATAACCCCCGGGGAGGATAGACTATTCTTCTCCCGTAGGATTAGCGATGAAAATATAAAAAAACCGAAGGATTCACCTCAGTGCCAAAGGATTTTCTCCTCGATAAAAAATACTGACAATAGTTGGAATGTGCCTCAACCCCTACATGATGGGATTAACAGGGGGTGCGAGTATGGCCCCAATGTGTGCATCGACGGGAAAACGGTTTTTTTCTCTTCGATTCTCCCCGATCAATATCGCGAAGGGTACAACATATTCTTCACAAGTGAAATACTACAGGACAATTGGCTTGTCCCGCTAAAAGTGGCTGAAATAGCGTCCGAAGCCACAAACATTAACCCGACATTTGTTAACGGGAAAATTTACTTCCTGCGGAAATGGCAGGCACGCAAGCAGGAGTTTGGGAGTATTTTCAGCATGACTTTACCCGAAAATTATCATCCAAATAAAACCCTACCCTCAAAAGGTAAAGTGCTTTCTCAGGCCACCGGGAACCCCATCGACGCAACTCTAACCGTTTTTGAACCCACAACCCTGCAAGTGCTGGGAACATTCTACAGCGATGCACAGACCGGCGAATTCGAACTCCCTCTGCTCGACGGGTCAAACTATATTGTAGACGTCCGAAGGCGCGGATTTTCATTTGCAAGTTTTATGGTCGATTATCGGGAAGATGATAAGAAATATGCTCCCGAAAAGATTGAGCTTTTTGAGAGAATTGAACTGGTGGTTTCGGTGTACGATAGCGAAATATTCAAACCGATAGATGCCATCATAACCGTTGAAAACGCAGAAAACAAAGAGCAAAAATTCTCGGGAACAGCCATTGAACCCGGTGTTTACTCCTTCTCCCTGCCTTTGGGGAATGAGTATTCCGTTAACGCTTCGGCCGATTGGTTTGGCGAAAACTCTTTTAATCTGAATGTTTCGGGGGATGTTATTTTCCGAAGATTTGAAAGATCGCTTCCCCTTGAGGCTAAAAAACGTGCCTTCGAAATTGTCATTGCCGACTCCGAAACAGAAGAAGGGGTAGCAGCAGAGGTGTTAATCCGAAACCTTAACCGTGACGAAACCATTGTTTTTTCCATTGAAGATGTTAAAAATGGAAAGGTAACCGCCATGCTTCGTGAGGGTGATGAATATGAATTTACAATTCGCGGAGCACAGGGATACTCATTCCACAACCAGGTGGTTGACCTGGGAAAACAGGAAAGTTCAACCCTTACCGCCGAACTGGTCCCGCTCAAAGAGCAAACATCAATACGGTTGAACAACATCAACTTTGGGACAAACTCGGCTGAACTGTCGTCAGAATCGTTTCCCGAACTCGACAGGGTTATCACCCTGCTAAAGGACAATCCGAATATTGTGATTGAAATTGCAGCACATACCGACAACGTGGGCAATGCAGGATACAACCTTTTGCTATCCGAAAAGAGGGCTCAAGCCGTTGTAAGGTACTTGCTGGATTTTGAGGTACCCAGCGAGAGAATTGTGGCAAAAGGGTATGGGCTTACTAAGCCAATGGTACCAAACACCTCTGACGAGAATCGTGCCCTTAACCGAAGGGTGGAATTTAAAATAATCGATATCCTCGAAGAAGGAACAACCGAAGGAGTCTAAGAGCAGCATTACAATGAATTTTAATGAGTTAACAAACATGATACCCTTAAAAAAATTTCTAATAAAAATAACCGCCTTCCTGTGGTTTGGTGGTCTAATTTGTTCGGTTTCCCATGCCCAGGAGGTCAACTACAAAGATCTTTACAACCAAATTGGCACCCTTGAGCCACAACAGCTTTACTACAGGCTTTTCCTATACCAAAATCAGAACCCCCACTTTGCCAACACGTATATCCAGCTTGGTTATACCGCCGAAATGATTCTTCAAAACCTTGACCCCCTTCGGGAGTTTGAACTGGCAAACTACTGGGTGGGCAATGTTGTACTCTACTACTCATTGTTCCCGCGCTTCGTTGAAGAAGACAAGGTGCGAAAGAATCGGGAATTTTATGCCAACATACCCATAGAAACAGCAGGCAAAAGGGTTGAAGATCAGGATGTGCTAAACTATGTTAACCAAAAAAACATCTTTTACAGCCACTATAAGGACTCCGTCAACTTAATCTACAAGTCGCTTGAGCAATCCAAAGATCACTACAACAACTGTATCCGACTATTCAACCAGATAAATGAAAAGTACGAGAACTATAACGAAGCTCTGCTTCGTACCGATAATACTCTACTATCATCCTTAGAATCACTTAAAAATGAATTTAACCGTAGTATCGAATCCTTTAACAATTACAAGTCCCTTATCAATGCATATCCCATAGCAGGGCATAATCAGGCTTACCGCCTGAAAAATATTGAAACCTACCGTCTCGACGGAATCATCAATAGCGATTTTTTAAAGGATACGTTTGATCTTTGGGATTATGGTAAATGGATTAACGATTTTATGCATACATACAACAACGATATAGTATCTCTACGCCACGAAATATCATCCATTCAAAAAATGTTTGTGGATAATAAAAGGAAAATTTCATTGGCACAAACCATTTTACAGGATGAAAAATACCCCTCGTTCGACGATTTATTCCTGTTCAGACTGGGCAAATATGATAATAACTCGTTAGTAAGAGAGCTGTTTAAATACCTTGAAGGGCGACAAAGTTTTCTTATCCTTGAAAAATCGCCACTAAACAATCCTGACGATAGCACTTCCGATTTGATGAACAGAAAACTGAGGTTCTACCATCGTCTTGCGCAGGAGCTGACCACTACCGAGAGAATGCTCAATACGTTGAAAGGTGCCATTGACAATGATAAGGTGGCCCGGTTCAAGGAGTTTTTCGAACAGCAGTACGGAGGCGAAACAGGATTGAAGAATTTTACCAATCAGGAAATGCAATTTCTTATACAATCCATGGATAGCGATCTGGAAAACTTAAGGGTTTACCTCACCAGAGAGAGCCTCACGAAAAGCATGCTGGGCAATGCTGCCGGTGCCCGTGGAGTTTCTATACCGCTAAATCCCATTCCTCAGAGTAGTCAGGATAGTAAAACTCAACCCTATTTAACCCGAAGTGTTTTCGACATTCTGGGCGAGCCCAAATATACTTCGGGTGCAATTCGGCGGGCAAATATGCCACCCATGGCTTTTGCGGCAAAAATTGGCACCGATAAAAAGGTTGAGTGGGTACGCGAAATAGGTGCTAAGGGGAAAAATGCCATCCCCGATGGCGATTGCGCATCCCATATTGTTGGCTTTGAACAGGGGTGCATGGTGGTGGTTAGCGGCACCAAAGCCGAGAACGAATACGTGAATACCCTTATTAGACTCGACGACAAAGGAAGGGATGTTTTCAGCAGTAATATCAACATCGACGCATTACCTGTGTACTACAATTTCGACGACATTAACCAAATCAGCATATTTGGCTTTGCCACCAAAGTTCCCGATAGCAACGACCTCTATCACTCATTCACCATTGCCATGGCCGACTCATTGGGTAGTATTCAATGGCAAACTGATATCGATATTCAGGGGCAACTGGTGGATATTGTCAAGGCCGAGGGCAAATATCTGGCATTTTTCAATTTCACATCGCTTGATTTAAATGGAAAAAAGCTGAATGCAGGAAAAAGCGAACACCATATGGCTCACGTTATCGTTGAACTATCTGATAATGGCAGGCTTTTGGGGAACACCCCTATACTTTCCGATGAAAGTTTTTGCATTAACCGGATTTTCAGCATTTCAAGCAACGAGATAAATCTGCTGGGCTACTGCAACAATTCCGACCAAAGCGATGCGAAGTTGAAATACCTCATTGTTACCGACAAATGCGATATTCTTTACAAGAATTTTTAGAACTAAATCCGGTCTGTACGATAAAAGTATTTTTCAGGAATTATTTATTAGATTTGTTAGTCATAATAACTATCAACGTCCTGATACTATTGGGTTAACTTTAACTTAATATAAACAATCATGAAACTCCGATTAGCCACCCTGCTCATTGTCCTGCTACACTCTATATCAATATTTTCTCAGGATAATAAAACTGTAAGCATCGAAAAAAACCGTTTTAACCTGGTTGAAGAAATGACCCTGAAGGATCAAATGCTTGATCCCGTTTTTTATATGGGAAAGGTGTTCTTTAAGGACGGTACACATACTGAGACTTATCTCAATTACAACTTACTCACAAATGGAATTTATTTCCTTGATAACGATAACAACGCCTACCAACTGGCCGGGTTACCTGAGATTGCAGCTATCTCATACGGGAAAAGGACCTTCATTCCCATTAATTCCAAAGAAATAGCTGAAGTTATACAATCGTTGACAGGCGGGGATGAACTTTTACTGAACCGTAAGACTGAGATAAAAAGTTCGGCCGATAACAGGGGAGCATACGGGGCTTCAACCATCACCTCGTCGGTGGCTAGGATCAACACTTGGGATGATGCCGGGGCATACAAGCAAATCGACAGGTCCATTAATGTTGACATCACCCTGAAAAAAATGTATCTGATAAAAAAAGGGAATAAAATAATCAACATCAACAGGATGCGAGATTTACGGAAATTATATCCGGATAAATGGGAATCCTTAAAAGATTTCGTGCAAACTAATAACCTTAAGTTCAATCGCCAAGACGATGTGATAAAAATAATCTCGTTCTGCTACGAGTAGTGGAAAATTTTTTCTCATTATTAACTTTACTCCTTCCTTCCACAATAAGGTTCCACCTGTTACAAGCCCGTTTAAACGGACGGATTTACAACATCCAATTTGTTTTCGTCAAGCCGGGGTTATTGCTTCTTCCATACTAAACCCTGGTGTCCAACCAATGATTATCTTATTTTTTCTATATTTGCATTGGGTTAACAGCTCTGAATAAGATTTTTTGCAACTTAAAATTAAGGGATTCCATGTCGAAAATATTGGTTATAGACGATGAACGGGCAATACGTAATTCTCTCAAAGAAATTCTGGAATATGAGAAGCATGTTGTTGATCTGGCGGAAGATGGCATAATTGGAATTGAAATGTTTCAAAATAACAGCTATGATGTTGTGCTTTGCGATATTAAAATGCCACAAATGGATGGCATAGAGGTTCTTGACCAGCTGCTTAGCCGTTCGGCCGAAGTGCCCGTCATCATGATTTCGGGGCATGGCAATATCGATACAGCTGTTGAAGCCATTAAAAAGGGGGCATTCGATTTCATTGAAAAACCCCTTGACCTGAATCGCATTCTCATCACCATACGCAACGCAACCGATAAAACCACGCTGATAAAGGAGACAAAAATTTTAAAGAGGCAGGTAAGTAAAACCTTCGATATTGTCGGGGAATCTCCGGCGATTAGGAAGGTGAAAGACGTGATAGAAAAAGTGGCTCCAACTGACGCCAGAGTGCTGATCACGGGAGCCAACGGAACCGGCAAGGAATTGGTTGCCCGATGGCTGCACGAGAAAAGCAACCGTGCCGATATGCCCTTTGTGGAAGTAAATTGCGCCGCAATCCCCTCTGAACTCATCGAGAGTGAGTTATTTGGGCACGAAAAAGGGGCATTCACCTCTGCCATAAAACAGCGAAAAGGTAAATTTGAACAGGCCGATGGTGGAACACTATTCATGGACGAAATAGGCGATATGAGCTTAAGCGCACAGGCAAAGGTGCTACGAGCGCTTCAAGAAAATAAGATAACACGGGTTGGCAGTGACAAGGATATAAACGTACATGTTAGGATAATCGCAGCAACCAATAAAAACCTCCATGAGGAAATCGAGGCAGGCAGGTTCCGCGAAGACCTTTACCACCGCTTAAGCGTAATCATCATTCACGTTCCGTCGCTCAATGAGAGGATTGAAGACATTCCCGTATTGGCCCGGCATTTCATCAGCCTTATCTGTGAAGAGTATGGTATCCCGCCGAAAACAATTACCAACGAGGCTTTAGCAGCTCTTCAGAAAAACTCGTGGACCGGGAACATCAGAGAATTTAGAAATGTGATTGAAAGGTTAATTATCCTGTGCGAAAAGGAGATTACCGAAAAAGATGTTCAGCTGTTCTCACAGCCCATTTTCAAATAAGCCCTGAAGAATTTAATTCTTGAAAAAGAAGCATGCTGCCGAATTAATACTCTTGTTTTCCGACTGTTCTTCTACCAGTTTAATATCAACCTGGTCAATGAAAATATCGGAAAGGCATAAGTACGGAGGGTTGCTCCTCATACCCTTATAAAATGGGAAATAAATCACCTGTTGATAAAAGTAATTAGGATTCGCTGCAATAAACATATCGCACACCAAACCAAGCATCATCTTCGAATCTCTCATTATTGGGTCAGATTACTAGTTATCAAATTGAATACAATATAGGGCTTATTTTTCATTATGCAATACAGAATCAACTTATTTTAAGATGATTTGGATCACTTTTAGCACTTTTTAAGAATTGGCGTAAAAAAAGAATGTCTTGGGGCTAAAATGTGATGGAGTAACGGAACAGCATCAGGGAATGTCAAATACTTTTTGGGCGTATCATAAAAAAAGTGCTTCAGCAAAACCTGAAGCACTGCTGGGGTGGAAGATGGGACTCGAACCCACGACTTTCGGAACCACAATCCGACGCTCTAACCAGCTGAGCTACATCCACCATTTTGAGGAGGCAAATATAGAGTTTTTTTCTCAAAAAAAACCAAAAAACTTATTTTCACGTTATGATGAGCATTAACATCAATTGCTGCAACCGTTAATGATGCATAAATTATGCTGATCCCGTTTTTATTCATAAATTGCACCACCTTCTCGACATGATCAGGGCAGCCAAAATATCGATAAACAATACCACAAGCCTGCAGGCTTTTCAGCTGATTCGCTACGTTGCCCTCATGGGGATTAGCATTTTTTTCACCAAATGGGGGCTAAGCCGCGAGGAGATTGGGATATTCGAAACCGTCCTGTTCATCTCAGGGCTTCTCTCCACATTCTGGATTTCGGGCTTAATCCAGGCCATGTTACCCTTGGTAAAATCTAACCAACACGACAAAGAGGCCGACTTATTCAATGCCTTTGTTGTCATTGTCATCTTCGCACTGATTACACTTGCTATTGGGCTGATCTTTGAGCCAATTTTCCGACAATTAGACAGCATAAGCCATTTCGAGCATTACCGGCTTGCCATCCTATACACTGCAATCAGTGCGCCCGGGTATATCATTGAGTATATATACCTATTAAAGAATCAGTTTAAAAACATTATACGCTATGGGCTAATCATATTTTCCATTCAAATCATTGCTGTATGTCTTGCCGTGGTGTTGAGATTAGGTATGATTGGTGCCGTTTACGCCCTATTGCTGGTATCGGTTTTAAAGCTAATCTGGGCATTAGTGCTGGTACTTAACCACTCACAATTGTCCTTTTCCAGGCCCTTCATCCAACGGTTTTTAGCTTTAGGTTTCCCCCTTATAGGGAAAATATTCCTAAGCGGGTCTGCTTCATACATCGATGGGTTAATTATCGCCTCCCGATTCAATCTGGCTTCTTTTGCCATTTATCGGTATGGAGCCCGCGATTTGCCTCTGGTTACGTTAATGGCCAACGGTTTGAGCAACTCCATGCTCCCCGAGTTTTCCATCAAGGAAAAACTTTATGAAACAATGAGGCGACTTAAGGAACGAACCCTGTGGCATATGCACATACTTTTCCCCATTACCATAGTAACAATACTTCTCAGCAAACCGCTGTTTCCCATTGTTTTCAATCCGGATTTTAGCGCCAGTGCCGAAATTTTCATGATTTACCTTCTCACCATTAACAGCAAAATGTTGTTCCCTCAAACCGTGGCCATCGGATTGGGTAAAACCAAAGCGCTGCTGTCCATTTCTCTGCTGGAATTGGTTGTCCATATCGCATTAAGTCTTCTCTTTGTCCAATTTTGGGGCATTGCCGGGGTGGCTTGGGCAGCATTAGTAGCATTCTGGATTGAAAAATTTGCGATTTGCCTATACCTCTATTTCCGACTGGGAATTAAGCCTTCGGCCTATACTCCACTGAAAGCCTATGCTCTATATAATGCCTTTACTGTCATAGTTTTTACAGCAGCATACTTTTGGCTATAACAGTTATTTAATAAAATACATCAAGCAAATAGTCAATTGCGCAATGCCTTAATGCGCTTTTATGATTGTTTGGAACTATAATATAGGGTTTATAACAGCGCCCTGGAATATAACGATGTGATCTTTTTGGCCACTACTTCCGAGTTGTAATCACGATGAATAACGTTACACAGTTCAAGGCTTTTATTCCTATTCTCCACTCGATTCTCATAGAAACTGACAATCCTGTTATAAAGAGTTTGTGCGGTTGGAGGAGAACCATTCACGTTTACGAAATTATTATCGCTGTAAAACTGATAATTCTCAGGAGTAATCAGATCCCCCAGCCTGTTTGCATTGGCCGATATCACCGAACAGCCTCGGGCAGCAGCCTCAATGGCTACCCTTCCTACTCCCAAAATTAGCTCAGGGAATAACTCCATAGAGCCCAAATTTTCTACAAAGCCGTGTATTATTACAACTTCCCGCCCCATTTTTCGGTTAACGGCAATTGCCTTTTCCCTTATATGGTTCAACTCTTTCCCTCCGCCAAAAATGGACAGGGTTACTGTATTGTTGACCTCCGCAATGGATGGCATTAAATCAATGAGATGGCCAATTACACATGCGTGTTTGGAATCGATTCTGCTTACATATCCAATCCCATAGGGGATAAAGACGGTATTATCGTTCACATCAGAAATCCCATTATTAACAAGCACCGATTTGGCTTTAATTTGATTGTAGTAATCAGATTTCTCAAGTGTTGTTCGGCTAACGAAAATAATAGATCTGGGAATTACCCTCGATACCCTGGAACGAATGTCGTAACCGGTGCGTCCATGCACCGTGGCAACTACCGGGACTCCCATAATGTATCCTGCTATTGATGCCGACAGAATTGGTAAACGCTGGTGGGCATGCACCAGCTGAATTTTGTGCTTGCGAATGATACGGATTAACTTAAGGACACTGAAAAAAAGTGTTCCACAAAATGCACAAAACCCTAAGAAGGTAACTTTGGGATTGAGCATATTCGTTTGACGTCCACTTTCAAAGCTGAAAATATAAACATCGTGATTAAGATTAGCAAGTGCATTGGAAAGGACTCTTACATGGTTCTCTGCACCGCCAAAATCGAAACGCTTAATGGTTTGTAAAATTCTCAATTGAAGAGGGATTAAAACTGTGCAAAGGTAATCATTGTTCCATATAACTTTTTCTTTTTGCCATCATTCCTTAACTAATTCGATTAATAAATCTCAAGAAATGATGCTTAATTTAATACTCGATTAATCAAACTGAGATACAACAACGAATGGCAACTAAAGAAAAAATGAAGAAAAAAAACATTCTAAAAAAAATAGTTCTTTGTTATTTAGTTTAATATTAATAATTTTGCAACCCATATTTCGGTAAAAGATTAAGATAAATATTTGTAAAATGAAAAAGGAAATACATCCCAAGAATTATCGACTGGTGGCGTTCAAGGACATGTCCAATGAGCATGTTTTCATCACCAAATCGACAGTGAATACTAAGGAAACTTTAACAATTGACGGTGTTGAGTATCCGCTGTTTAAGGTTGAAATTTCCAACACATCGCATCCATTCTATACCGGTAAGATGAAGTTGGTTGACACTGCCGGCCGTGTTGACAAGTTCATGTCGAAGTACAAAAAGCACCTTGATAAAAAGAGCAATTAATCGGGTAAATGCGGAAGCAAATTTGCCTCCGGTACTTGTCGAAACGCATAAAAAGCTCCATCGTGAGCTTTTTTTTATTGGCATTTTCTCCTATATGCCGACAAAGCAGTAACTTTGTTATACAAAAGAAAGCATTAAGCAATGGCAAAGCACGTAATCCTTTTCGATGACAGCAGGTGGGATCATCTCCTCCCGCTCACTTTCACCCGTCCGGTCTCTGAACTTCGCATTGGAATACTCACAATCAAAGAAAAATGGGAGTATCTGCTCAATACCCAATGCTATTACCACACAAAGGATTACCTCTCGGCAAAGTACCCTTTGCCACAAACCAACGCCCCTTGCCTGTTGATAAACAGCGGCATAATCCCCGACGAACCGATTTTGAACTATATTCAGACCATGGATATTGGCGACTCGCTGGTGCATGGCACAACCTTGGTCGCCGCATTTCTTCCCTCACTCCCCGACGTAAATTTTTCGCCATCCGCACAGGCTTTTCCAAATGCAAAGCAGTTGCCTGTTGAGCCATTTGCCATATACCATGCATGGGATCTCTTTACACAAAATGGCAGGGCTTTGGAACAGGATTTTGAATTGCTCACCCGCAACAGGCAATCGTGCAACCTTTCGCCCACTAACAATGTGCTTAATCCCAACAACATTTTTGTAGAAGAGGGTGCCAAGGTGGAGTGTGCCACGCTAAATGCGCAAACCGGCCCAATATACATCGGGGCGAATGCCGAAGTTATGGAAGGCGCTCTTATCCGGGGGCCATTTGCACTTTGCCAAAACTCAACCCTTAAGCTGGGAGCCAAAATCTATGGCCCCACAACCATAGGCCCCGGGTGCAAAGTAGGAGGTGAGGTAAATAACAGCATTATTCTGGCCAATAGCAATAAGGCCCATGATGGTTTTTTAGGCAACTCGGTAGTGGGTGAGTGGTGCAACATTGGAGCCGACTCCAACAACTCAAACCTTAAGAATAACTACGCCGAAGTGAAACTATGGTGCTATGCCAGGCAAAGTTTTGTAAAGACGGGGTTACAGTTCTGCGGATTGATCATGGGCGACCATTCAAAATGCGGCATTAACACCATGTTCAACACCGGAACGGTGGTGGGGGTAAGTGCCAATATTTTTGGCGATGGATTCCCCCGCAATTTCATCCCTTGCTTTTCGTGGGGCGGAGCACAGGGATATACTACCTATCAGCTGGAAAAGGCGTTGGAAACTGCCAAAAAGGTCATGGAGCGTAGGAACGTGGAGTTGGATGAAAAAGAGATTGCCATTCTTGCCAAAGTTTTCGACCTTTCCCTAATTTACAGGCGTTTTTAATTTTGGCATGAGCATTGCCCAGTAGGAATATCGCAGTGCAAAAAGCATTGCCCGTGACATATTGTCACCTTTTTTATATTTTTACAACGAAATATGAGCGACAAAAGCAATAAGGCCATCATCACTCCTTTCCTTTTCGATTCGGATGAACGAGAGGTTGAGGTTGTAACGCTTTTCACCGAGGATGAGGGGGATTTTCCGGCCAAACAAGTTCCAAGCACTTTACCCATTTTGGCACTACGCAATACCGTATTGTTCCCCGGAGTTGTGCTACCCATCACTGTGGGAAGGGAAAAATCGACCCGATTAATAAAAAGTTTGGCAAAGAATAAGCGTATTCTGGGTGCTGTCTCTCAGGTTAATGCCAAAATTGAAGAGCCTGAAATTAAAGACCTTTTCACTCTTGGTACCGTTGCCAGGGTACTGAAAGTACTCGAAATGCCCGATGGAAGCACCTCTGTAATCCTTCAAGGATTACACCGTTTTCAGGTAAATGAATTCCTGACCAGCGAACCATTCTTCACTGCATCCGTAACGGTACTAAGCGACGACCCAACCAATCAAAAGGATAGGGAGTTTAAAGCACTGATTGGCTCCATTAAGGATTTTGCACTTAAGGTTATCAGCCTGTCACCCAATATGCCACAGGAGGCAGGCTTTGCCATTAAAAATATCGACAACAACTACTTCCTCATTAACTTTATCTGTTCCAATATCGAACTGCCAGCTACAGACAAGCAACAATTGCTGGAAAAGAATGATTTGAAAAGCCGTAGCGTTCTGCTGCTTGAGTTTCTCGCAAGAGAAATTCAACTCCTTGAAATCAAGAACGATATCCAGAACAAGGTAAGGAGCGATATGTCGCAGCAGCAAAGGGAATACTTTCTGCATCAGCAGATGAAAACCATACAGGATGAGCTGGGTGGAAACCCTGTGGAGCAGGGTATTGAGGAGTTTAAGGAGCAGGCCTCGAAGAAGAAGTGGAGCAAGGAGGTGGCAGCCATTTTTGACAGGGAGTTGACCAAGCTTAGCCGAATGAATCCCATGGCTGCCGATTTCTCTGTTCAGCATAACTATGTCCAGTTTATCGTAGATTTACCGTGGAATGAATACACCAAGGATTCATTCAACCTAAAAAAGGCTGAAAAAATTCTGGACGAGGATCATTTCGGGCTGGAGCAGGTGAAAGAGCGAATACTTGAGCATTTGGCAGTACTCAAACTAAAGGGCGATATGAAAGCCCCCATACTCTGCCTGCATGGGCCTCCGGGGGTAGGTAAAACATCGCTTGGAAAATCGGTGGCGAGAGCGCTCAACCGTAAATATGCCCGTATCTCCTTGGGAGGATTGCACGACGAGGCCGAAATACGTGGACATAGGAGAACGTACATAGGGGCCATGCCCGGAAGAATAATCCAAAACATTAAAAAGGTAAAGGCCTCCAACCCTGTATTCATCTTGGATGAAATTGATAAAGTGGGTAAAGATTTCCATGGCGATCCTGCCTCGGCGCTTCTCGAAGTGCTTGATCCGGAGCAAAACAGCACTTTTCACGACAACTACCTGGATATTGAATTCGACCTCTCCAGGGTTCTGTTCATCACCACCGCCAACAACATTTCGTCCATTAACCCTGCGCTGCGCGACCGTATGGAGATGATTGAAGTTAGCGGGTACATCATGGAAGAGAAGGTAGAGATTGCCAAGCGGCACCTCATTCCACAGCAAATAGCCAATCATGGGCTTAAAAAGAATCAGCTTACCATTCCCGCCGAGGTTTTGGAGGAGATTATCAGAGGCTATACCCGCGAAAGCGGTGTGAGAACCCTGAACCAACGAATTGCCAAAGTGGTAAGGAATGTGGCTAAAAAAATCGCCTTTGGCGAGGAGCATCCCGCCGTTGTGAGCATTGACGATATCAGAAAGGTGCTGGGCGTGCCAAAATATCTGAAAGATACCTACCTTGACAATGAGTTGGCAGGAGTTGCTACGGGTTTGGCCTGGACCGAAACAGGAGGCGAAATCCTATTCATTGAAACAAGCCTGAGCAAGGGCAAGGGAACGCTGACCATCACCGGGAATCTGGGCGAAGTGATGAAGGAATCGGCGATCATTGCCCAACAGTATATCAAAGCGAATTGCGATACCCTTAAACTTAACCCCGATCTATTTGGGCAATGGGATGTTCATCTCCACGTGCCCGAAGGGGCAATCCCCAAGGATGGACCATCGGCGGGCATAACCATGGTTACCTCTCTGGCCTCGGCATACACTCAGCGAAAGGTGAGAAAAGGGATTGCCATGACCGGAGAGATTACCCTTAGGGGTAAGGTACTGCCTGTGGGGGGGATTAAGGAAAAAATATTGGCCGCCAAAAGGGCGGGCGTTAGCGAAATCATCCTTTCGAAGGACAACGAGAAGGATGTATCGGAAATCAGGGAGGTGTACATTAAGGGCGTTAAGTTCAAGTATGTGGAGTATATTGGCGAAGTGTTGGATTACGCCCTATTGAATACCAAGGTAAAATCGGCAAAGGTAATTGCATAGTTTAAAGTTCCATTTTTCAAATCCAATGCAATATTCAATGTAAAAGGTATTACCTTTGTATATATACCCATTACAAAACCAAAGTATGGAAAGAGTTGCAGTATTCCCGGGTACCTTCGACCCATTCACCGTTGGGCACGAAGCGGTTGTTAGGCGAGCATTAAATATTTTTGATAAGATAGTGATTGCCGTAGGCAAAAACGTGGCAAAAAAAACGCTTTTTACCATCGAGCAGAGGATGAACATGATTGGCGATGTGTTCGCCAACGAACCCAGGATTGAAGTGAGGAGCTACGAAGGGCTCACCGTTGAGTTCTGCAACAGCATCGGAGTACGTTTTTTAATTCGTGGGCTCCGCACCTCGGCCGATTTTGAATACGAAAGAGCTGTAGGGCAAGTGAATAGAATTATGAAACCCGATTTGGAATCGGTATTTCTACTCACTGCGCCCGAGCACACACCCATAAACTCGACCATTGTCAGGGACATTCTGGTAAACAAAGGTGATGTATCGAAATTTTTACCCACAGGACTCGACATAAATAAATACATTGATCGTTAAGGGTTATAGACAATCGGTTTTGAAACTAAACCACACATTGATGACCCGTTCTAAAGCACTCCTGGTCTGCATCCTTTCGCTTGTCCTGTTCCACTTTATGGCAACCGGACAGGTAACCCTGTATGGCAATGCCCCTTCGTATAATGGCGAAGAGCTGGTGTTTTACCAGTATTCCGATTTCATATCACGTACCGAGATCCCGGTGGGAAGAGGTATGGTAAATCAAAACGGTGATTTCTCAATCGAACTTAGAGTTAATGATATTGAGTACATTTTCAGCCACATAGGGATTTATCAGATTTACCTGTTTGTAGAGCCGGGGAGAAAATATCAGCTTGTACTTCCTAAAAATGAGCCCAAAACCGAAATCCAAAGGCTTAACCCCTATTTCAGGGAGGTAGAAATGCATGTGGGCATTGCCAATATTGGCAAGGATGATGTAAACGTGCTAATCAGCTCATTCGATACGGCGTTCAATGAACATTTCGATCAAATAGTTCAAGATGCATATGCGGGATCGCAGAACATAGCCATCGATTCGCTAATCAACACCATTGAAACGAGGTATAAAAAATTTAGCCATCCGTTTTTTGCCGCATACCGACTTTACCGATATGGGCTGCTCAGCCAGCTTTCGCTCATGCAAAAGGCACGAAGCATATCGGATTCCTATTTTTTAAACAAGCCCATTCTGTATAACAATCCATCCTACATGGAACTATTCAACCTACTATACGACAAATACTTCTTGTTCTTCGCACGGACCGATTCGGGTCAGGCGGTATTCAACAATATATCCGATGAAAAAAGTTATACAAGGCTCAAGGCAACCCTGGCCAAAGATGAGGTTATAGGCAAGGATTCGCTGCTCGAACTGGTTATTTTAAAAGGCTTGCACGACGGATTTTTCGACGATAAATTTTCACGTTCAGCCCTGCTTTCAATATTGGACTCCCTATACAGGCAGACTCAAATTGCTGAGCATTTAATTATTGCTGAGAATATCCGTTCAAAGGTTACCCGCCTGCTACCGGGGTTTGTCCCTGCTCCTTTCGAGCTATATTCAACAAGCGGTAAATTAACCTCACTCAAAGACTTTGAAGGGAAATACGTTTACCTGAATTTCTGCAGCATATCCAGCTACACCTGCCTTCAGGAGTTTTCCCTGCTGAAAAGGCTATACGACAAGCATAGCAAGTATCTTGAGATTGTAACCATTTCCATTGATAACGATGAGAATGAGTTGAAGAGATTTGTTGAACAGAGTGGATATCCATGGACCTTTTTATACTATGGCAATAAACCTGATGTAATCAAAGATTTTGATGTGAGGGTCTTTCCAACCTACTTTCTAATTGGCCCCGATAGGAAATTGCTGATGTCGCCAGCCGCTTCACCCAAGGAAAATTTTGAAATCCTGCTATTCAACCTACTAAGATCGAGGGGAGAAATCTGATGGTTATGCTGATTCCACTCCGGCAGCTTTAAACACGTCTTTAACAGAACTGTAGGTGCCGTTTAAGTACTTGTTAATGTTGTCTCGCTCAACCCAAATGGCTTCCGTAATGTTTTCATTTACCTGAGGAACAAGGGTTTCGTTACCCAAATAGGACATTGCAAACCAATCGGTTACCTTAAGAATCCTCTTTTCTCCCTCGAAATATATGTGAAAGGTAGTGGTTAAAGGCTTTTCGATACGTAATTGTGATATGCCACACTCCTCCTCTACCTCGCGCAGGGCTGTCTCCTCGCTCGTTTCGTCCTTATCGCCTTTGCCCTTAGGCAAATCCCAAAAATCGTTCCGCCTGATTAGCAAAAAATCGCCCTTACTATTCCTCACCAGCCCGCCGGCTGCCTCAACCACTTTGTAATGCTTGCGCAAAACGTTGAATATGGAATCGGTATCATCACCGTAAATAAATAGATTCCTGAGGAAGTCGGAAGAATGAAAAAAATCGAGTAACTTTACCAACTCAACAGGTTCGTCATACTTAATTATCAACCCATTACCATAAAAACGGATATCAACCTGATTGGCAATGACAATCTTTCTCGAGTCGAAATAAATAGAATACCTCTTCCCCATGAAAAACAATATTTTCGTTGCAAAATTAATAGAAATTAATGCAATACGGCTAAATCCTGACAATCCTTTTACTTGGGCTTCGGGCTGGCTGTCGCCAATTTACTGCGACAATCGCATAACCCTTTCGTTTCCCGAAATTCGCGCCGAGATCTGCCGCCATTTTTCAGATTTAATTTCAACGCATTTCCCCAGCGTTAACTCCATTGCAGGGGTTGCTACGGGAGCCATTGCACATGGTGCGCTGGTGGCGCACGAAATGGGGCTTCCATTCGCCTACGTACGTTCATCACCCAAGAATCATGGGTTGGAAAACCTGATTGAAGGGAAGTTGCACAGCCACTCAAAGGTTGTGGTAGTTGAGGATTTAATATCTACAGGGAAAAGCAGTCTGCAAGCAGTGGAAGCCTTGCGCAATGCAGGTTGCGAAGTGCTTGGTATGGTGGCAATATTCACATACGGTTTCGATGTTGCTAAGCAAAACTTTGCCAAACAAAACGTACCTCTCTACACATTGGCATCGTACGACGACCTAATTACTCAGGCCACCGAGCAAAACCTTATCTCCCCTCATCAGCACAGAACACTGCTTGAGTGGAGAAAGGATCCGGGCAATTGGAAAAAATAACCAAACTAATTGTTAAAATTACGAACCATGGTAAGTGTTGAAAGCAAAGTTGTAAGCATAAGGCGTTTGGATGAGGATATTTATAAAGTTCTTTCGAACTTTCAGAATTTCACTCCCTTTGCCCAGGCAGCCAAGCTGGAGAATTGGCAGGCAGGTGAAGATTGGTGCCGATTCGATGCCCAGGGAGTGAAGGAAGCAGGCTTGCGGATTGTGGACAGAGAGCCCCATAAAACCATAAAAATAACGGGTGACGGACAGATTCCCTTTGAATTCTTCCTTTGGATACAGCTAAAACAGGTGGCGCCGTACGACACCCGAATGAAGATTACCCTAAAGGCCAATCTCAATTTTATGATGAAAATGATGCTGGGGTCAAAACTTAAGCAGGGTATCGATGCCATTGCAGACCAGATTGCCACGGCATTCAACGGATAGATTGTGTCGATAAAGCCAACATAAAGCTAATGCCCATTGTGGACAAACGATATCTCCTTAAAGAAGAATGATTTGATATCACCCGACTCCGTTTTCAGCAGCAGCTCTCCCGAATCCCTTACCCCAAAAATAATGGCCCTAAAAGTTATGCCGTTGGCCATATAGGTGTAATATTTATCCTTCCGGTAGAGTTTTCCAAAGTAATCTTTGGAAATGGTATCGAAATTCTCAGAAATCAATTGTGAATACCGATTGGATAATGTATGGCAAAGCTTCTCAAGAAGGGCATTGAGGTCATACTCCTTGCCGGTTAGCAGGCAAAGCGAAGTGGGATTGGGAATGTCATCGGCAAAGTCTGTCTGATTAACATTGAGGCCAATGCCAACAATGGAAGTGTCCATAATGTGCGAGCTGAAGCTATTCTCGATGAGAATGCCGGCAATTTTAGCATTACCAACATATATGTCGTTTGGCCACTTAATGGAAATGCCGCTTACAAAGCAATCGAGAGTATCGCAAATGGCCAGTGCAACGACTTTTGAAACCAAGAATTGTTTTTTTACAGGCAAAAAGGTTGGTCGAAGCAATATGCTAAACGTGAGGTTTTTGGCAACCTCGCTGTCCCACGTATTTCCACGCTGCCCTCTCCCTTCTGTTTGAAACTTGGCAACCACCACGGTTCCCTCTTCAACCTTTTGCATTGCAAGGGCAGCCAGATGGACATTGGTAGAATCAACCTCATCAAGCCAAATGATATCTTTTCCCAATACAACCCTTTGCATCGATTAACTTGTTTTTCCTTGCCCTGCAAAGATAACAATAACAGCCATTGGATTATGTTCGGGGTTGAAGCAGATAAATTAATGGCGTTGAAAATGTGGAAGGTCTAAATTCAGCAGCGTTATTTAGTTGTTTTGGTTTTATTGCAAAACATTATTAATCCATCCCTATCACTAATCATATTAACCTTATTAAAGACATCGTAAGAGATATCTGAAGAGCCAATCCTGTTAACTTTATTATGGATGTTATAGGAAAAATTTATGCAACCTACTTTTTCTATATTGCCATTTATATTGTATGATATATTTAAGGTATCAATGCGATCAACTGCATGGTTAATATTATATGAAATACTCGTTTCTCCCACCCTGCTTACTTTATCATAAATATTATATGAAATCTTAGCTGAACCGATTCTATCAACCTGTCCGTTGAGGTTATAAGATATTTTTCCACTTGTTAGGCTGCCGAATTCTTCTACTTCCCCCGATTGAGAAATATGGAAATAAGCATTTTCAAGTGTGATACGAATTGCAACATCGCCATCCTGTGTTACGAATATCAGAAAGTTGTTTTGAGCTGTTACCCAATGCGCTGCGACAACGAACAGGCATAAAAAAGATAGTTTAAGTCCAATTCTCATTTGCAAATTTTTAAGCAATGAAATTTACCTACTTGTAGTACTGTATAGTAAACTAAAAAGCTACTTCAAGATAAGATCCGAATATGCCCAAGCCCCCTTCAATATTAGAATAAACGGGTGTTGGCTCAACGAATGGATTTCCTTCCGACCAGTTCTCGAGCGTTCGATGGAAATGGTAGTAGTTGATATCAGTAGAAAGTATTTTAACCTTATAGTACTGCCACGAATAGCCATAAATATAAAGGGTAAATGGCAACTCCTGGCCATCGCTACCCGTATCCGAAATTAATTTTTCGACCATATCGGTGTAACAGTAAACATAATCATATTCATAGCAATAGTAAAAGGTGAAGATTATCCTGTAAAAATTTTTTTCACCTCCTGTGTCTTTAATTATTCCCGATATCACTAAGTCGTAATCTGTTTCAACACCTTCATAGGTATGCACCTCTGCGGTATCGATTTTAACCGATAAAAGATCAGGCGTACTACTGGGAACTCTTGTTCTGGCTAAGGCTTCGCCCAGTTCAGTGTGATTAACCTTAAGTTCATACTCCTGACCCTTCTCAACGCTAAACTGGGATGGGTAAAGTACGTAAAAACCGGATAGAGAATCGTAAGGAATGGAAATCGGGTTACCGGTATGGGTGTTTCTAATGCTGACTGAAGCATCCCTTAAAGGGGGAAATTCATTGTAATGATCATCAGATGTGAGGTAATAGTTATAGTTTATGGGAAGCGATTGGCATACCCTGACCCTAATGGTATCGTTGGGAGAAATAAACGATTCGACAACCAGTTTAGGTTCTGCCTTTGGAAGAATATCATCGGGAACATCCTCTATGCAGCTGTATGTATAAAATATTGTAGTAAAGCCTGCAAACATTACAGCCAATGATTTTATCCTTTTAATTTCAAACTTTTTCATAACATTCTCATTAAGACGTTTAGAATTTAATTGACCACGAAGCTGAAGGGATAAATGGGAAAAGGCTCACCTGTTTCAACTTGTTCTTGGATATAACCTCCCCTTCTGTCGTCCACTCCTCGTAATATTCTGGGAAATAGAAAAAGGGATTGTGCCTGTTATAAACATTATAGGCACTGAACTCCCATATTCTTTCATACTTATCAGCCTTTTTATGGAACTGAATACCAAAGTCGAGGCGGTGATACGGTGCCATTCTGAATGAGTTTTTTTCTCCATATTCCCCAACTGTTCTGTACCAGCTGTTAAACAACGATTCTCCGGGAACATGTTGCCATGCGGGGTAAGTTGCAATGGGAATGCTAAGGGCATTACCGGTTCCATAAACCCACGTAGCAGAAAGGGTAATCCCCTTGTTCAGTTCATAAATACCCACTACCGACACATCGTGCCTTCTGTCGTACCTTGCATAAAACTTTCTACCCTGATTCAACTCGTCAAATTGTAGCTGTGTCCACGAAAGGGTATAGCCAATCCATCCGGACAACTTTCCCGACTTCCGATGTATCAACAATTCTACTCCATAGGACCACCCCAGGCCGCTGGTAACATTATCCTCCCAATTTATCTCATTGGCCCCTTCGGGGTCATCAATCATGAGAAAACTAGCCCCTTCACGGTACGAAAGCACATTTTTGGATTCTTTGTAGTAGCCCTCAAGAGAAACAGTAGTTGAATATTTTGGAACATCTTTAGCCAGACCAATGGCCCCTTGCCAACTGCTCTGCGAAGGAGCCAGATCGGATGCCGGAACCCACAAGTCGGTGGGGAGCCCGATACCGGTGTTTGTCAGCAGGTGTATGTGCTGATTCATTTGAACATACGAAGCCTTGGCCGACATATCTTTAGTAATAAAGTAACTTCCCGATATGCGGGGTTCGACATTTAACTGCTGGTTCTTTTTATGGTAATGATGGCTCAACCTGCTGCCAATATTGACTATCCCCCTATCAAAGATTTTGATCTCATCCTCAACATACAAACCCGACTCTACCGTATTAATCGTATTTATTTCGCTTTTAAACTCGTTCATGTAGTTATTCTTGAGCACCACCGCGCTGGGGGTGAACCCATGCCAAACAGAACTTAATCCATATCTTACAGTATGCGAAGGCAACGGCATCCACGAGAAATCGTACTTTAAACCGTAGTCGCGAATACCCGAACTATAGCTAAGCTCATAGTTGGAATCCTGATACCGCTCCATTGCATAGATCTTTAACCGGTAGTTGCTAAAAATCAACGACAGGTTCGAAAACAACTTAGCGCTTATCACGCTGTTCCAGCGTATTGTTGACGTGGCATTATCCCAAAACAGACCTGCTTCCGTTGAATGCCTGTAGTATTCCTCACCTCCATAAAACTTATCCATGCCAAAGTACCCGCTTAGGTATATCCTGTTTTTCGAATTTATCTCCCAGTTCATTTTAGCATTAAGGTCGTAAAAAAAGTAGCCGCCCTTTACATCCTTAGGCATAAATGGCCTCATCAATACGTCCACATAAGTTCTTCGGGCTGATATCAAAAATGATGATTTTTCCTTCTGTATAGGTCCTTCCAATACCAACCGCGAGGAAATAATTCCTATTCCGGCCTCACCGCTAAACTGCTCCTTATTCCCATCCTTCATCGTGATATCGAGTACCGAAGATAACCTGCCACCATATCTGGCGGGGAAGCCTCCCTTGGTTAGCTCCATGCTCTTAATGGCATCGCCATTGAATAGAGAGAAGAAGCCAAATAGGTGAAAGGCATTGTAAACGGGAGCATCATCGAGAATAATCAGGTTCTGATCCGGGCCTCCTCCCCTAACATAAAATCCACTGGTACCTTCGCTCCCTTTCTGCACCCCGGGCATAAGCTGTATCACCTTAAGAGCATCCTTTTCGCCCAGAAGGGCAGGAATGGTTTTTATCTGTTGTACCGGAATTTCCACCACGCTCATGTGTGCACTCCGACTTGACGATTTTGATAGTTCGCCATAAACTTCAACTCCCTCCAACTCAATGGTAGGGTCAAGTTCAACATTCAACCCAATGCTCTTTTCCAGGTTAATATTAAAACTTCGGGGCTGGTATCCAACGAACGAGAAAACAATCTCCCACTCGCCTTTGGGCAGGGTAAGGGAATAGAATCCATAGCTGTTGGTTACAGTCCCTATGGTTGTCCCGGCCGCATATACATTCACTGCGAGCATGGTTTCGCGACTTCCCTTTTCGTAAACAAATCCGCTTATGGTATATTTTTGCGCCAGGGTGCCAAAAGAAGCACCCAAAAAAAGAATAAACAGGAAGAGGGTCAGTTTGAAATAATTTCTAAGCATAGTGTTTTGGATTAAGCGGTTAGGGTTTACCGATTTCTAAGAAATAGTCGTTTAGTATGAGTTTTAGTTTAAAAACGGCATCTGTTTGGCAACAAATTGTGTGCAAAATTTCACAAATAACGGCAATGACCTCTAAAATATTTCAACCTGAAATAGCTTAGGCCAATTTTTACCCGTAACAAAGAGCCGTTGGTTCTCCTCATCCCATGCAATGCCATTGAAAACATCAATATTCCGATGCCTGTCCGAAAGTTTTAAAAGGTTGCTGAAATCAACCTGAGCCTCAACCATACCCGATGCTGGGTTGATAATAACAATCCTATCGGTTTGGTATATATTAGCATACACCTTGCCTTGGATGTATTCAAGCTCATTAAGCTGCGACACAGGGCCATTGTTATCGCAAACCTCTACCCTTCTCAACTCAGTAAACGACTTGGGTTCAAGAAAATAAAGCACATTGGAGCCATCGCTCATAATCAGCGTATCTTGCATTGTGGTTATACCCCATCCCTGTGTCAGATATTCGAAAGTTCTGATGAGACTAAACGTCTGTGGATTGTACACAAAGCCTTTCCGCGACGTCCATGTAAGCTGGTATATCTCATCTTTGTACAGGGTTGCCCCCTCGCCAAAATAATTTTGATCGAGGTTTACGCTTTGTACCACCTTGCCTGTTTTTATCTCAACCCGCCTGAGGGTTGACATCCCCTTCTGCCCCGTACTCTCAATAAGATACCCGTTGTAGTAGAACAAACCCTGGGTATATGCCTCTTTATCGTGGGGGAAAGTATTCACAACCCGATAGCTCATCGTACGGGGCGATTTACCGGCCTTAATCCTAATGCCAACCGAAACGGTTTGTCTTTCTCCCTTATACCATGCAGTCGCCCTGATCTGTCTCGAGCCTAAGGGTAGTGCTTGAGTTTCCATATTATACGTCAATTCGTCCAATTTGGCCAGAAATCTGCTATCGGCGTAGAGCAGAATCGAATCGGGTTTTACGGTATCGGCAACTACCCTGAGGGATAGCATCACCGCTTCGCCCTGGGCGAACATACTGCCATTAACAGGCTGATCAAATCGGACTAACTGAAGGTCGGAGCGTTTTTTCACCTCAGGGGAATGTTCATGTTTTTTGGGGCCGTTGCATGCTGCCAAATGGAATATGGCCATAGACCAAAGCAGAAAAGGCCAAATAATAGAAAACCTCATAATCAGATTATTAATCTTTGTGTAACGATAACCTATCCGGTGCTATTTGCCCTTTGAAAACCATCTTTTCCAAAACGGTGGTCTGCGCAGGCGCTTTACTATTTGTTTTTCCACTTCAAGATCACTCTCCCCGGGAAACAACAATTGCCATACCCTTCCCCATTCAACAAACCCTCCCAAATTCCTGTCGTCAATAAATATATCGGCTTCAATCTTCCGCGTTATGCTTCCGTCCCACTCCTCCTCGGGGTAGTTGCGATTCACGGCATAGAACTCAATACCGTTGCTGCGGCAGAACGCTACCGCATCATCGAGCTCTTTTCCGCTTCTCACCGTCCAGAGGATTAATCTGAACCCTTTCTCCTGAAGGGCTTTTAACGTTTCAAAGGCAAAAAGTTTAGGTTTCCCTATGTCCGGGTACTCGTTTTCTACCAAAGTTCCGTCAAAGTCAACTGCGATTCTTAGCATCGGGTAAAACTATTAGTACTGCAAATATATACAATTTTATAGGGCAGGAAAGGTAACCCATTCAATTGAATGAGCAATACCGAATAACGTTTACAATGAAAGCCCCAATCCTGTTTTAAATCTTAATACAACTTTTTAAATGTAATTTTTAGTATATCTTTAAAACATTTAATCCATGTATCACCCCTAAAAGTTTAAAACATGAAGAAGAGACTGTTAATCATCGCATTGGCCATTATCGTTTTGGCATTAATAGGATTTTTATCGCACTTTTATGTTGCCGTGCCAAAGGCTGCTCCGACACAGCAAGAGATCAACATTTACATTTCGGCCCACACTACTGGAGTAATATCCACCCGTAGCTCCATCAGGGTTGTTTTCGCCTCCAACATGGTAGGCCCCGAAAAGGTTGGACAGGAAGCCGACCCAAAACTGCTACGTATAAAACCTGCAGTGAGCGGTGTAGCTACCTGGCTCAATGAAAAGACTTTAGAATTTAAGCCCAATGAACCCCTTCCCGGGGATAAAGTCTTCCAGGTTAATGTATTCCTCAGCCGACTGGTAAAAGACATTTCTAAACAGCATGAAAAGTTTACGTTCTCCTTTCAAACGGCGAGACAGGCCATGGAGGTTAAAATCAGCGGGATTGAGTTTTACGATGATATATCCATACAGGAAAGACGATTGGCAGGGAAAGTGATCACTGCTGATTTTGCCGATGGCGATAAAATAAAAAAGACGCTCAAGGCATCGCAGAACGGAAAAAAGCTTGATGTTACATGGGAAGGCAGTTACGATGGGTTAACCCACTTTTTTTGGGTTGAAAAGGTTATCCAAACAGACGATACCGGGGTGGTGAAGTTGACTTGGAGCGGAAAGCATATCGATGCCGATTACGATGAAACCATAAACTTTGAGGTGCCGCCCAAGGGGGTGTTTAACATGGAATCATACGAAGTAATACACTCGCCTGAACAGTGTGTGGAGATTCGCTTTACCGAACCCCTTGACCCTTCACAAAGCCTGAACGGCCTTATATGGACTGATAATGAAACAGCGCTCAACATTATAGTAGAAAAGAATATAGCCAAGGTGTTCCCCGCCACAAGGTTAACCGGGGAATACAACCTCTACCTTTCCGATGGAATAAGAAACATTAACAGGAAAAAGCTCGAAGCGAGTATAGTGCTAACAATAAACTTCACAGTGCAAAATCCTGAAGTTAAGCTCATCGGACAGGGGGTAATCATGCCAACTTCAGAGGGAATACTATTCCCATTTCAATCCGTAAGCCTGAGAGCGGTTGATGTTACAATAATCAGGATTTTTGAGCAAAACATCGCACAGTTTCTTCAAATGAATGCCCTCGATGGTCAACACGAGCTGGCGCGGGTTGGAAGGCAAATCGTTAAGAAAACCATCCTGCTCGACCAAAACGGTCGATTGGATTATAGCACATGGAATACCCACTATCTCGATCTTTCCGAGTTAATAAAAGCAGAACCCGGGGCAATATACCAGGTAATCATCGATTTCAAACGGGAGTATTCTGCCTACATATGCAATGGGCAAGCCAACAATGACCCCATTAATACTATCAATGAGACCTATAATCCGCAGGATGATACCCCTCGCAGTTACTATTACTACGACGATGATTACGACTATGACTACGATTATGATTACGGATATTACGATTGGTACGAACGTGATAACCCTTGCCATAATTCATACTATTATAACAGGAGCGTTCGTCGTAATGTAATCGCATCCGATCTGGGGATCATTGCCAAATGGGGAACCGATGGTTCGATGCTTGTGGCAGTTACCAATTTAAGCACTGCACGGCCGGCAAGCGGTGTTACCATAGATCTGCTTAACTACCAGCAGCAGGTAATTAGAACGCTTACTACCGATAATGACGGGTTGGCCACCACTAATCTGTCTGAACACGAAAAGCCCTTTTTGGCAATTGCAAAATCGGGGAAACAGCGTGGATACCTTAAACTTGGAACCGGATCCTCGCTCCCCCTTAGCGCATTCGATGTGTCGGGTGTTGCCGTAAGGGAAGGGCTCAAAGGCTTTATTTATGGCGATAGAGGGGTTTGGCGACCGGGCGATACGCTTTTTGTTTCTTTCATACTTGAGGACAAAGGGAAAACGTTGCCTGCCAACCATCCCATCACTTTCGAACTTACCAATCCCAACGGCCAGCTGGTTTACCGAAAAGTAACAACAAATCCATCCGGCGGGATATCCGCATTCCCCATCGCTACCGATAGTGAAGATATAACAGGAACATACACAGCACGGGTAAAAGTGGGAGGAACCACATTCTCCAAGCCGTTGCGGGTGGAGGCTATCATGCCCAACAGGTTAAAAATCAATATAAATTTCGATAGCCAGGTTTTACGCTATGGGAAAACCAACCGTGCAACCGTAACATCGGCCTGGCTGCACGGTGCACCTGCCCGCGACCTGAGGGTCAATATGAGCGCCATCCTTTCGCAATCGACCACCGCTTTTAACAACTACCCCGGGTATGTGTTCGATGATCCCGCCCGGTCATTCTACGCCGAAGAGCAGGAAGTTTTCGACGGGCGACTGAACGACAAGGGCGCAGTGACATTCAATCCCAACATTAGCGTCCGCACATCTGCCCCGGGAGTTTTAAAGGCCAGTTTCACGGTTAGGGTTTTCGAAGAAGGAGGGGCATTCAGCATCGATCGGTTCACACTGCCGTATCACCCCCACCAACACTACGTGGGTGTTCGATTACCCGAATCGGGGAACCGCGGCAATGTTTTTTATACCGATACCACCTATACGGTTGACTTCGTTACCGTTACTTCCGAAGGGATACCCGTGCCCAATAAATCGCTGGAAGTGGAAGTGTATAAAATAGACTGGCGTTGGTGGTGGGATCGAAGCGGAGAGGATCTTTCGAACTACATTACCAGTTCGTACCACAGGCCTATACAAAAAGCCTACATCACCACCAATTCCAAAGGCATTGGGCAATACAGCCTTCGAATCAATCACCCTGAGTGGGGCCGATTTTTAATCCGTGCTGTTGATTCCAATGGCACCCATGCAACCGGTACCATTGCCTATTTCGATTGGCCCGGTTGGGTGAAGCGCGACAAAAGCCTTACGCCCGAAGCGGAAAGTATGCTGGTTTTTGCCACAGATAAAGAGAAATACAACGTGGGTGAAACCGCCAACCTAACGATCCCCTCTCCCGAAGGCGGAAAAATATTCATCACCATCGAGAATGGAGTGAAGGTACTACAGGCACTGTGGGTTGATGCGAAAAACGGGGAAACCATTCACAAAATTCCCATTACATCGGAGATGGCACCCAATGTGTACATCAACGCCATGCTACTTCAGCCTCATGCTCAAACCGTTAACGACCTGCCAATGAGACTATACGGCATTGCCGGAATTACTGTGGAAGACCCGCAAACCCATCTTACACCCACAATCAGTCTGCCCAACGAGTTGGCTCCCGAAAAAACGGTAACCATAACTGTTGCCGAGAAGAACGGTAAGCCAATGGCATTTACCCTGGCTGTGGTGGATGAGGGTCTCCTCGATATAACCCGTTTTAAAACGCCCAACCCCTGGGCTGATTTTTACGCCCGTGAGGCGTTGGGGGTTAAGACATGGGATCTGTACGATTTGGTGATGGGCGCGCAGACCGGACAACTGCAACGGATTATTTCCATTGGCGGTGGTGACGAAAACGAGGAAGAGGAAAGCAGGACAGCCAATCGCTTCAAACCCGTGGTTCGCTATTTTGGGCCATTCGAACTGGGCAAGGGTAAAAAGCAAAAAATTTCATTCCAAATGCCCAACTATATCGGATCGGTAAGGGTTATGGCAGTCGCCGCCAAGGATGGCGCATACGGTTCGGCTGAAAAAACCGTTCCGGTTCGTAAACCTCTCATGGTGCTATCAACCCTGCCACGAGTTCTTGGGCCCGAGGAAGAGGTAGTGCTTCCGGTTACCGTTTTCGCCATGGACAAAAATGTTAAACATGTAAAAGTAAAAGTCGAAACCAACGACCTACTAACAATTAAAGGACAATCCACTCAGACCATTGATTTTAAAGATATTGGCGATCAGGTAGTCAGATTTAACCTCAGGGTAGCCTCGCGGCTTGGCGTTGGGAAGGTTAAGGTGATCGCTGAAAGCGGGAAAGAAAAGGCCACCCACGAAATTGAGCTGAATGTTCGCAACCCGAATCCTGCCATGACGTTGGTGCAGGACACCATTCTCAGGGCTGAATCTGCATGCGAATTAAGCTATAAAGCTTTCGGAATTTCAGGTACCAATACGGCAGTAGTTGAGTTAAGCTCATTGCCGCCGCTCAACCTGGGAAGCAGGTTGAAATACCTGCTGGACTATCCGCACGGCTGCCTCGAACAGACGATTTCAAAAGCCTTCCCTCAGCTGTTCATCAGTAAGCTATCCGATTTCGATGACGAGACAAGGAAAATCTCCGAGAGCAATGTTCGTCTGGCATTGGATAAGATCAAAACCTTCCGTACAACGGAAGGCGGGCTATCGCTATGGCCCGGATCGTACTATCCCGATGAGTGGGCTACCACCTACGCAGGACACTTCATGCTTGAGGCCGAGAAATTGGGATATTCACTACCCATAGGTGTGATGGATGGATGGAAAGAAGCTCAGCGAAAGTTGGCCCGAAGTTGGACTTCTAAGGGGCCAAGCGGTTACCGCACCAACGACCTGATGCAAGCATACCGTCTTTACACTCTAGCTCTGGCCAAATCGCCCGATATGGGCGCCATGAACCGACTGAGGGAAACGTCTAACCTGTCGATACAGGCAAAGTGGAGGCTTGCAGCAGCCTATGCCCTTGTGGGGAACCCGGAAGTTGCCAAAGACCTTATCAGGGGAGTGCCTACCGCCATTGACAACTATAGGGAGCAAGGGTTTACCTACGGTTCCGACATCCGCGACAGGGCCATGATTGTTGAAACCCTGATTCTGCTTGGCGATTTTTCAACGGCCATGCCCCTACTTCGGGAACTTTCTCAACGGCTCGGTTCCGATAGCTGGATGAGCACCCAGGAGATCTCGTACAGCCTACTGGCCTTTGCTAAATATGCCAGTAACAACCCCGCTTCCGAAGGGGTTGATGTAAACATTGGCATACATGGAAATCCTTCAAAACGTTATAGCACAAAGCTCTCTGTTATTCAGCATCGCTTTGACCCGGTTCAAGAGGGTTCCGAAAAAATTGTGGTTAAGAACAACGGCAAAGGGCTAATCTATATACGGTTGATCACTCAAGGAATACCCAGCGCAGGGCAAGAAGTTGAGCAGAACAACAACCTCAATTTAGAAGTTAGCTACTTCCTGATGGACGAAACGCCCATTTTGGCAAAATCCCTGATGCAGGGAACCGATTTTTATGCCAATGTGAGAGTTTATAACCCGGGCACTCGCGGGAATCTTGATCAGCTTATCCTATCGTTTATTGTCCCCTCGGGATGGGAAATACGCACAAGCAGGCTCGACGAGGGTGAAACTCCAATAAAATCATCCTCATACATATATCAGGATATCCGTGACGACAGGGTTTACACATATTTTTCGCTACAAACGGGAGAAGTGAAAAATTTCGTCATCCGCCTTAACGCTGCATACGAAGGGCAATTCTACATGCCGGGCGTTTCGTGCGAAGCCATGTACGACAACACTATCAGCGCGCGTAAACAGGGAAGTTTTATTGAGGTTGGACGAGATTAAACAGAACTTGTTTACAGCTTCTGGTGAATACAAACCTTCCCATTACGATATTTCTCAACCTGACAGAAAGGTCAGGTTGAGAAATATCATCAATAATTAGGAATGAATTGTATTGTACCAATATTATTAATCTATTATATTTGTGCTGACTACTACAGTATAAGGCCTTTGCCCACATTATCTTATCCCATTAATCCATGAAAAAATTTACCATAGCTATGACAGAAGAGACCCCGGAGGTTATTGTCGATTTTGACAAAGGTGTAATTGAAATATCGGGCTCCTCTTTACCGGAAGACTCTGTGGCCTTCTACCATCCAATTCTCGAGGTTGTTAAGGAATACATCGAGAACTCTAAGCCAAAAACCGTTGTTAACCTCAACATTAAATACCTAAACTCCTCTTCGCAAAAACGAATGATGGAGCTGGTTTCCCTGCTGCATGTTTACCATAAACAGGGTAACGAGATTGAGGTTAACTGGTACTATCCTGAGGATGATGAAGATATTCTTGATGAAGGTAAAGATTTTGCAAAGCTAATCGCATTACCGATGAATTTCATCCCCGTAACGAAAAACTTTTAATGCTACTTCTGCCTACACGACGATTGGGGAGAGCAAAAATGGTTGTCGCCATTGTTGCCATTTTTTTCTTTTCTAATATTGCTATAGTAGGGCAACAATTGCCTAAAAATCTATCTAAGGAGATTGACGACAATATCACACAGGCAAGGCACTATGAGGATGTTGCCGATTACAATCAGGCTTCTTTCCATTACAATAACGCAGCACGCATATACTGGCTAAACGGAGCTTCGACGCAGGCCATAGAGCTTTTCCTAAAAATTGTTGACCTCAACAAAAAGCTGGGAAATCTCAATGCCCAACGCGTTATCTATAACAATATCGGAATGATTTACAGCGACGAGGAGAATTATCCTAAGGCCATCGAGTTTTTTGGGGAAAGTCTTAACATATCCAGACAAATGAATCGACAGGCCGATATAGCCGCCTCATTGCTCAGTATTGCCCATGCACTATCCGAATCAGGCACTTTATCCCAAGCTGTCACCAATTTGGAAGAGGCCAAAGCCATTGCCCTGGAACTCAACGATGAGAAATTGCTCCGCAATACATACTCGCTGTTTGCCGATGTCTATGATAAAATGGGCGATGCCGAAAAGTCATCCGAATATTTCTCTCAATACACGGCCATTTCACGAAAGATACAGCGTGATGAGATCAGGCACCAGGAAAGAGAAGCCAAAAAGATCGTTGAACAGGCGAAAAATCAGATAAGTGAGATTGATAAAGCCCGTAAAGAAACCGAGCAGGCATTGCAGGATAAACAGAAAGCGCTGAAAGAAACCGAGGAAAGCCTCGAACACGTTCAACAGCTTACCCTGGAGCAACAGGTGCAAATTGACCTGCTGAATACTGAAAAGCAGCTACAGGAGGCCATCATCCGCAACCAGCAACTGATGAGAAATGTGTTTATCTTCATCATACTTGGTGTGCTTTTCCTTGCCGGAATGATATACTACAGCCTCAAGCAGAAAAAACAGGCCAATGCTCTACTTTCGAACCAGAACAAGGAGATCGCCCGAAAAAACGAAGTGATTGAGGAAAAGAACCGGGATCTGCAAGATGCGTTCGGCAAGATTGATAAGCAGAATCGCGATATTACCAGTAGTTTGAACTATGCGCAACGTATCCAGCAGGCCATGATGCCCACCGAGGAGAATCTGCGCAGGGTTTTCCCCGACTCATTCATCCTTCTTAGGCCACGTGATATTGTCAGCGGCGATTTTTACTGGTTCACAGGTTTTGCCTCGGCACGAATTCACAAAGAAAAAAATATCGAAAGCTTTCTCAAGCTTCACAATATTGCAGCCGATGAGATCGGGTTCCTGTTGACGGCTGTTGATTGCACCGGCCATGGGGTTCCCGGCGCATTCATGAGCATGATTGGGTTTAACCTTTTGGAAAATATAACCCGCAGCGGAAAAATACTACCCAACGAAATGCTCAACCATCTTCACCAATACATAAGATACCTGCTTAAACAGCAAAACAGCGATAATCAGGATGGCATGGACATGGCGCTTTGCAATATTAAAGACAATGGACGAAAAGTGCTCTTCTCGGGCGCCAAAAACCCCATGATATACATTGCCAACGGCAAGCTAACCCACCTCAAGGGTGATCCTGTGCCCATAGGAGGTATTCAGTTGGAAGAGAGACGAGAATTTACGCTACATACCATCGACATTGAGCAACCTACAGCCATTTACATTTATACCGATGGGTTTCCCGATCAATTCGGAGGTGCTGACGGCAAAAAATTTTCCACTCAACGGCTGAAAAACTTGCTTTTGGAAATACATGAAAAGCCCATGAATGAACAAAAAGCCATTCTCAATCGTACAATGGATGAGTGGATGGGCAACAGACGTCAGATTGACGATATGTTGATTATTGGTTTTAGAACAGGAATGGATGGCATTGAAATTTAATTTTTATATCGTAAGTTTGGATAGAATTCATATATGAAACGGATGAAATACGCTCTTCCACTACTCCTCTTACTTGTTCTATGCTTCAACTTATCGGGGCAAGAGCAGCTAAAGCACCATTCGGCGCTTTATGTGGATAGCAACGGACAGGTTTACACCCAATCGAATCAATCAGCCTACTTCTTCGTTTCGTCTCCCGACGACCCCAATACGTTAACGCCTGTTCCTACCCCAAGCAGGGATTCCATTTTGCAGTCGTTGAAAAAGGAAGGTGTACAATACATTTCACAGAAAGACTCCAAAACCGGCAAAACCATTCTTTACAAGGTTATCACCGATGATACACCGCCTGAAACTATGATCGATTTTACCGATGGGCTCATATTTGCCAAGCGTAACCATTATTACGTGGAGTTGGGTGCTCCTGTTAAGTTGTCGGCAACGGACAAAGCCACAGCCGTGAGAGAAACCCTATGCTCACTCAATGGCAGCCCATTCCATCAATTCGAGGATGGCCATTCATTCTCACAGGAAGGCGAGTTCCTGATCAAAATCTATTCCGTGGACATGGTTGGCAACGTAGAACAGCCCAAAACATTCTGGGTGACAACCTCAGCTGAAGCAGTGGTACCAATGGATAATATTTATTTTGATTACAACAGCGCCAACCTCCGTCCGGAATCGAAGGTGGAGATTGATACGCTGGTTTACCTAATGAATAAGTATCCCAATATTAGGATCGAACTTAGGGCACATACCGATTCGCGTGGCGAATCGCGATACAATATTGAACTGTCAAATTCACGTGCCAATGCCGTGGTTGCATACATGGTTAACAAGGGTATTGACAAGGCCCGATTGGGGGCAAAGGGATTTGGCGATAGCGTACCCATCAATGAATGCGTTAAAGGGGTAACCTGTTCGGAAGAGAAGCATAGGCAGAATCGCAGGGTTGAGTTTGTAATATTCAAGGTTAAGGATTAAAAAATAGGAGAGCGATATGCAACTTTTCACTAGGATAGTCCTTGTAATCGGCACTTTGGTTGTGACCTTCGGCAGTTTAACTGCTCAAGACTACCCTACTTTGCGTGCCGACACATCTGCCGTTGTAAAGCCCAACGACCCTGTTTTTCTATACATGTCCCTCTCCCCCGATGGCAGCAATGCCGTCAAGTTGCAGAGCATACAACCCGATGCAAGCCCAGTGCAATGGAACGGGCAAGGACCACAATACTTGACCAGCATTGACATTTTTACCGGCAACAGCATTCGATTCGAACTCTTTACATCCGGCAAACCACCAGCTACCCCCAGCAACTTCGATTCCAAAAAAGGCATTTTAAAGAATGGGGAGATCTACCTTTCGGGGACTAGCGTGCTTGAATTAAGTGCATACGAAAAACTCCGCAAAGAGGGAAAAATCTATTACTCTATCAACAGTTCCGAATATGGAGAGTATCACAATCCGGTAATTATTGACAAAGAGGGGATTCATACTGTTCAGTTCTACTATGTGGACAATGCGGGGAAAAAGTTCGATGCCGGCGAAAGGGTGCTAATTCTTGATACACAACCACCCGAAACAGTATTGGATGTTGAGGGTCCACAGCATAACGATGTTTTAGCGGCCACATCGAAGATTAAACTCACATCATCCGATATAGTTGCCGTACTCAGTACTTACTACTCCATTGATGATGGCAGCATCAGCCCCTATACTAAACCCATTTCGATATCACACCTCCCGCAGGGCGACCATACCATCAGGTGGTTTTCGGTGGATAAGGCAGGCAATAGGGAGAATGAGAAATCTTACGATTTCTATGTGGACAGAACACCGCCCATGGTGTTCGAAGAAATTGTAGGTAATACCTACATGGTTGCAGGGAAGGAGTTCTCATCAGGGCGAAGCCAACTGCGCATTGTTGCTGTGGATAATAAGGCGGGAATTAAAGAAATTCACTACTCCATCAACAACGAACCGTTTCGTCTTTATGAGAAGCCCATCTACCTTTCGGACATATCGGGGGCTATAACCATTCGGTCGTTTGCCATTGACAATGTGGGCAATAAAAGCGAAAGCAACGTGGAGGGACAACATTTCAGTATGCCCCTTGTGGATATTTCGGGCCCAACCATCAAACACTCCTATTCAGGAAGAAGGGTATTGCTTCGCGATACGGTTTGGATTAGACCTGAAACATCCGTTGTTATCACAGCAAAGGACGAAGTATCCGGATTACAACGGCTTGAATACAAGTTGGATGACAACCCTTCCGCTACATACACCGAGCCATTTACCAATGACCAGGATGGATATCATAGGATAAGTTGCAATGCATGGGACAATGTGGAAAACCTCAACATACTGAACTTTGGGTTTGGTGTGGATGGCAAAGCCCCCGAGATATACCACCATTTCTCGGTGAGTCCCTATCGTGTTGATGAGATTGATGGAGAATCGATATCCGTATTTCCTCCCGATGTGGTTCTATACATCGCCGCAACCGACAACCGGGTAGGGGTTGAAAGACTTGTGTTTTCGATTAATCAAGCCAGAGAATCGGTTTATACCCAACCGTTAACCGGATTCAAGCCGAAACAAATTGCCACAGTAACCATTAAGGCCATAGACAAACTGGGCAATACGGCCGAACAGACCATAAGGTTTTACGTTGAGTAAGAATCCTTTTCAGAATTTAACACCGACTTCCAATCAGATTTTGCGCCACAGAAAAGGTTCAACAGCCCTTTTAAAAATACCATTGGTATAGGCTATGGTCATTCCATAGTTGGTAACCGGAATTCCGGCGTCGATGGCGGGTTTCAGACGGTTGTGGAGTTGCTTACGGGTTACCACACATCCTCCGCATTGTACCACCAACGCATAGTCGGTAATGCTGCGCGGCAATTCATCGAGACCGGCTACCACTTCAAACTCCAACTTCTTACCCGTATACTTCGCAAGCCAAGCGGGTATCTTATGGCGGCCAATATCATCGCACGAAACATGATGGGTACAACTTTCGAGTATAAGCACCCTGTCGCCATCCTTAAGGGAGTCGATCATGGGCGTCCCCTTCAGGTAGTTCTCAAAATCGCCCTTAAGGCGAGCAAGGAGTATGCTGAAACTGGTAAGTGGCACTTCGGGTGGAATCAGTGCATTGGCCTTCCCAAATATCTGGCTGTCTGTGATAGCTAATGCGAGCTTTATGCCAGTTGACTCAAGAAACGATGCCACCTCCGTTTCCTTCAGCACTATGGATACCGCATTGTTATCCAGTATGTCCCTAATGGTTTGTACCTGAGGTAGTATTAATCGCCCTGCGGGAGCACCGCTATCTATGGGGGTGATAAGCAGCACCACGTCACCCGGCGAAACGATATCACCAAGAAGGGTTGGAATTCCCATGGACTGCTCGGGGATGGCCTCCTTAATGGCTTCCGCCAACCTTTCCAAACCCACTGACTTGGTGGCGCTCACCTCTACAATGGTTGGGCTGTCGAACGCTTTGCTCACTTCGGCTCTAAACGCAGAGGTCATGGGTTCAATATCCTGCTTATTGTGTACCACAATAAAGGGTACTGCATGTTTTCGAAAGCTCTCCACAAGCATTCTCTCGAACTCATCCATGTGGTTACGGCTCAGCACCACAATGCCCAGGTCAACCTGCTTGATTGTCTCCAATGTCTTGTCAACCCTGAGTTTGCCCAAATCTCCGGTGTCGTCCATTCCTGCCGTATCAATAAGCACTATGGGCCCAAAGCCGGTAAGTTCCAATGATTTCTTAACCGGGTCGGTAGTGGTTCCTGCCTGTTCCGATACGATGGCCACGCTTTGCCCTGCCAGCATGTTGATTATCGAACTCTTACCGCTGTTCCTTCGTCCGTAAATACCAACGTGTGGTTTACTCTCTTTACCCTTGGCCATGATAATTTATTTTTTGCAAATATAGCAAATGGAGAGGTTGTTCAGCCAGAGAATAAATATCCGAGGATGCTCTAATGAGAAAATTAAAAACTAAAGTTATCTATCTTCTATTTTTTGCATTAATTTTGTAGCGCGTTAAGCCTAACTACAAATCCGATAAATTCCGGTTAACTATGAAAAAGCCATTGTTTATTACCGTTACAATCCTGCTGTTACTATTTACTTACTCAGCAACAAACGCACAGATTAAGGGCCTGCTTCGCGATAAAGCCATCGAAAAGATTAAACAGGCACAGGGGCAAAAGAATGATGAGCCAAGCCAACCCGAGCAGCAGCAGGAAGAACAGCAGCAACCTGCACGCCAACAGAAAAAACCCGGTTCATCATTTATGGAAAGGAGAATGATGAGTGCCATGGGGTTGAACAACGTAGTATACGAAAAGCAATACAACTTCACATCGAGTATGAAGATGGAAATAGAAACCGTTGATTCGCTTAATAATAAGGACAACATAGATTATTCAACCTACTTCAGCCCCAACGACAGGAGCTTTGCTATTGTTTTCGATGGTGTGGATAAGGAAACCGGAAGCAAACAGAAAAGCACCATAATTTTAGATGCCAAGAATTGGGCCATGCTTATCCTTGGCGACACCGATGGCGAGAAAAGCGGAATGGCCTTGTATGTTGCCCCCGATTCTACCGCCCTGGGTGAACCAACCGAAATTGAGCAGCAACCCGAGGAGTTTGTCCACCCCTGGTACACACCCACAGGGCGAAGCAAATCCATTGCGGGGTATCACTGTAAGGAGTACACCTACAGCAATGAAGGGGGTAAGTTAGACCTTTGGGTAACCAACGACCAGAAGTTGAACCTCACCAATGCATATAACTACATGAATGGTCTTCAGGCCATTGCCTCTGGTGGTTTGGCGTATGGCATGGGCATGGTGATGGAAATGGTTTTCAGCGATGCCAATTCCAACGCCCGCACCCACATGCTGGTTAAGGAAATCCTCACAAACAAGTCAAAAACTTTGGATATCTCCGGCTACCAGATTATCGGAGTGGGGGGAGAGAAAAAATAGTTTGTGTATTTTGCTTGGGATTAGAAAAGGTATTTTTTAAGGATTGCTATTTTCTGAAAATCTCTTTATCACTTCATTCCCGCACTCTAGATTTCCTGTTTGTATAAAGTCAGGATTCCAAAGGAGCAGCGAGTCAATGGCTACACAATCATTGGCAGTCCATAGCATTACCTTGATTCCCTCTTTATGAGCCGCTACTATATCTTCCTTGCAAAAATCATTAGCCCTGAAGTTAAATGAAATCCCGTGGTATTTTTTATTCATAACCATTTCCATACAATGATTAAAATTATCATATCCTAGATAAAAACAATTAACCTTAGGGTAATTAGCAATCATCAAATCTAAAAAGTAATCGTAGTTGGTTTCCACCATGACATACCTGCGTAATCTATACTTTTTCAACAATTTAATTAGGCTGTTTGATAGCATATCAAAATAATCCCAGGGTGCATTTATATTTTCAAAACAGCCATTTGGAAAATGCCCCTTGACATCTAAGGACAGGTATGGTTTGTTTTTCATTTTTTTCATCAAAATGAAAACCTCTTCCAGCTTAGTCAGGGTGAAAGTAGTATCCAGAGTGGCCAAATTAACCAATTCCTCATCGGATGACATTGGCACGCACAAAATGTGCTTACTATTTTCGGGTAAATTGTCATCATGAAAAAGCCAAATGGTTCCATCCTTGCTGCACTGAATATCAACCTCGGCACCATCCACCATTTCGAATGCATTGCTTACTGAAGCCAAAGTATTCTCCTGAAAATTCGAAATGGCATTAGCGCCGCTCCCCCTATGACCAAGTATTTTATACAATCTTTGACTAGCCTCTTGGCTACCTGTATTACAGGAACTTACAATTAGCACAAGGGTCAAATAGAGTAAATATTTCATACATTTAATATTTCTACACATACAGTTCATGTCAATAATTTGGTACTTTTAATGCATTCTCGGAACAAACATAATTGTTTAAAGTAACAAAACTTTCCAGAAGTGCTTTTAATTCATTTAATACTTCTTCATCTGTAATCCGTTCAGTTTGCAAATTACTGGTCAATCTATATGCCCTATCCTCTGATAAGAAGTAATCGTTCCAAAGCATTTCGTCCACACTCCTGTTTACCCTCATAAAAGGCACAAACTTTTTGCTTTGAAAATGCGATGCGGTATCCAATGGTGTTCCCAACCAATGAACCCATTGCGGAGTTCTGACGTTGAATTGCGATTGCATCATTCCAAGCAGTGTGGGGGTAATATCGGCAGAAGCTGATACAGCAGGAAACAGCTTGGATTGCTTTAGCAATGGGGAGAAGATAATTAATGGAACATGGTACTTTTCGATGGGCATAACAGACCCAAGGGGCATGTAATGATCGCCAAGAATTATGAAAATAGTATTCTCGTAATCCGTCCTTTTTGCATATTCACGGAAAAACCACTTAATGGCATTGTCAGCGTATAGGATTGTGGCGAATCGATGCTTTCGTTGCAAATAAAAAGCCCTTTCCTGCGGCAAAGATTGAAAGCTATCCAATCGTTTGTAAAAAACAGATTCCCAGTAATCATATGAGGGTGCAAAAAAAGGATCGTGCATACTGAGAGTCAAATAAATATCTATACGAGGCTCATGTTCAACCGTCTCCAATAGCTGAAGTGCACGCCTAAAAACAGCATCATCGGGGTAGCCCCACGTAAAGCCTTGCTCGTTACTTTGAATTTTTTCGAAAGTTTCATTAAACCCATCTTCATTCAAAAAGATGTCTACTCCAATATTTTTTAAAAAGACACTCATAAAATCAAAGTAATCCCAACCACCATACAAAAAGTGGCCTTTATACCCATAATTGCTTAAAATCCCTGTAAGAGAATGAAAATCAGGATACGGACTATTATTCTCCACCAGCGCCATAAATCCTTTTTTCCCATAGGGCAGTGAGGCCAAAGTAGATGGCAATACATTAAAGGTTCTTTCGGAAGTAGTTAAAAAGTTACTCCAGTAAAGGCTTTGGGTTGCCAATGAGTCTAAAAAAGGTGTGAAACTCCCCATAGAAGCTTCGGGTCCCGAAAAACCCCGCGAAAGGCTCTCAACGATTATAAAAACAAAATTGGGCATGGCCCCCTTAAATTTGAAATAACTTCCAATAACGTCCTCCCCTGTATTTCTTTTAAGGAAAGGATAGTTGGGGTTTAAATACTCTTCGTCACCATTCATCCTTTGGTAATATTTCGCCACGGTTTTTATATCGTCATTGCCGGACAATCTCAACGCACTGTTCTTTATCAACCCCTTTCCAAGATATGAGGTTTTATTAATTTGTTGGTAAAAAGGTTGGTTTGTCTCAAATCTTTTTAAGTCGGGTGTAATGTTGTGGAAAAAAACTAGGACCGTTACCACCAAAAGGGATAAGGATAGACTTAAGTATTTTGGAAATTTCACTTTTGAAACCAACAAATAGGGTACAATAAAAGCACTGGTAACAATGATTATCAACTTAATGGCAAAATCAATACTAAAACTATAAGATGATTTTGTGATGTAGATTATTTCGGAAATCGGGTAGATTAGCAAAGCACGATCGAGTGGCATCTGCGTAACAGCATAGTATTCGGATAATGCCCACGCTATCAATGCAATAAAAAACAAATAAAGGTAAACAATCAACATTGCCCATCTTTTTGATCTCCTGTAGAACAAATAGTAGAATGGCGAAAAAATAAGCGTTAAAACAATGGCAAAGAGAAAATCATAGCGTATCCCAATAATATGGTTCAGCACAGAACCTGAAGGAAGTTGTGAAAATAGTGAAATAATTTCGAGAATACGGTTAATTACAAAAAGGGCAGTTATGGAAAGAGATATTTTTAAGGGGTATTCCAGAACTTGAAAAACGTTATTTAAGCGTTTATGGATATGTAGGTTAGGGCTCATAAAAAAGTTGGTTTCAGGGTAAAAACGAATGCAAATTTATCAATGAATGTGAAAATTGAAATATTGAAACTCCTTACAAAACCTCTATAAAATTAGATTTCAGCATGCTCGCTAACTGTTTAAAAAAACACCTATTGCTCAATTACACAATTACAAACATTATTACTTTTCGTCAAACATCCATCTAGCCTATCGGCTATTTAGTAGTATTGATTCACTTTTGACAAAATCACTCCTTAATCTCCTCATAAACAACCACATCATCTAACAACACCCTACTATTTGAATGGTTATAAACGAATAGTTCAAGGGTGTCGTTGGGCAATTCCTTAGGCGTTGTAAACGAAATGGCCATTTTTTTCCATCCCTTTGCCCCTCTTTCGGTAACATACCGGCTAGATTTGTAAAAAGTGTGTGGCTCCTTTGACTGCACCACAAGGAAAACATCCTTTGATCTACCCTTTTTCCAAACCTCAATCAGGTAGAAATGGTTGGGCTTGACAACGACAAAAGCGTTAAAACCCGTATTGTTCTCTTTTCCGGTATAAAAGGAATATTTCCCCGATTTGAAATCATCTTTATAGCGCCAATAAGGATTACCCCATTCAACGCCATCCAAACTAGTTTTATATGCAGTGCTATCGCTGTTCACCGTTTCCAAATCGCATTCAACCAAGACTTTCAGCCCTTTAACTTGCGGTACATCAACATATTCACCTTTTATTGCCCGGTCAGAATCAGTCTTTTTTAGAAATAGGGGCAATTCAGGGTGTTGCTTTATTCTCCCGAACGACAGGAAGTATGCCTCCTTCGTCATTGAATCCCAATGTATTGAGCCATAGTAGTATTGAAATGTTTGGAACACTCCGTGAAGAAATAAAACCAGCATTATGGATATTGCTGAAATTTTAATCCATTTCCTCATTCCAAGCATTTGCTCAATCATAGCTGCTAAAGGAATTGCTAAAATTCCATAGGAATCAATCATTGGGCGTGCTCCAAAACTACCGCCATACCACCATGACCACCACGAAAAAATAATGTAAACATTCAATACAAGAAAAACCGAAATTCCCAATGTAACCCCCTTAATATACCTTGGCAAATAGAAAATCCCTGCAACTGCAAATAGCATGCTTGGCGTGTAAATAAACCAACCTTTTCTAAAGCTAAATAACCCATCAATAATATGGGGGTTTGCAAAGAAAAATCCTTGTTCCTCGTATGTGTAGTAAAATAATTGTCCTGTTTGCACTTTCCAGTAGATAATTTGGGGCATCCAAACGGCTATGGCAAAAAGGGCTACAATAAGAAGCCTGTCCCATCTTCTTAGCAAAAGCCGGATCCGTTCTTTAAATCCATCCCATGATGAAATGCCCCACAATAAAAATAATAAGCCGATTAATGTATTCGATGGCCTAATAAGGGAAATAATACCACAAAGCAGCCCCAAGCCAATACTAAGCTTCACTTTTGGCGATTTTAACCAACTATCAAGCGTCAAAATGTATAGAATAAAAAATGTAAAGTTGTAAACATGGGTCATGCCGGGCTCTATGGCAGTATAGTACCAAAGATTGGTTCCTAGGGCCACCAGAAGCAATGTCACTGATACCGTTAAAGGTGAAAAATATTTTCTTAACAACTTAGCTAAAAGGAATAAACCTATTGCAAAATAGAGTATTGCCCCAAAAGCAATGGCCATTTGGTAAGGTACTGAATATCCATCGGCTTCATAATCTAGGGGTTGGGCAACAGAATGGGCGATGAAAAAAAATGGAGAGTATATAAAAGCCATGCCCATGCTCATCTTCACCACTAGCCCCCCACCCGGAGACCTAATAGCCCAAAACCTACGTGAATACTTTTCAATATCGGTTTTGGTAAATTCAAATGTAATATCGTTATGTATAAAAGTTGCAGGGAGGTAAGAATAGTATATCATTGTATCCCAATCTATTATCCTGTCTTGCTTCCATCCCTTTACAAAGAACTGCAACCATATAGTGGCCAGAAGGATAAAAATAATGGTTATTAAATGAAGTTTTCTCATATGGTATTCTATTATTTTCTAAACAGAACTTTTAAGCATGCACATAAAATGTTTTGAAGTTGAATGGATAAATAAGAGTTAAATATTTGTCTAATTATTTGATAATGTATCTATCCTATTTGAAAAAATAAGGACTTCATAATTGTAACCTCCAAAAGTAATAAATGGAAAAGTGGGTTCACAAGATTTTACAAGTTTTAAATATGGGGATTCCATGAGTATATGCTTTGGCATTCGATGTTCATTGGGAGCAAATTGTGCATCCCAAATGATCACTTCATTCTCCGTTTTTTGAGGATAATCCCTCTTGTTGTCCCACCAAAGATACGATGCGCTAGCACCATCATAGGGATCAATTCCCGCATAGAAAACAAACAGGGGATCGCAAAATAAAACCTTGTCATCTTTGTACTCTGAATTTTTGAACCAAATCACTGCTTCTTGCATTAACTTTTCCCTGCCGTCGTATCCTAATGGAATATTAAAGGCGTGGAATGGTGACAATAATGCTAAAATTGTAATCCCCAATACGATAGCATGCTGAATTTTATTGCTCTTAACCATGGAAAGCAATATGCTAATACCATTTAGGCTAACTATAACCATAAGTGGAGTTATTCCGGCCATAACACGCACTAATCCAAATGATCCTCCTCCCCCAATCCACCACATAAAAGAATGTGCTGAATAGTATGCCATAGCCGGGAGCAGAATGATTGTTATTTGAAAAAATGCGTTTGATCTAACGCAAAATCTTTCTTTCCCCCATTGAATTAATAACCCAATAGCCCCCATTAGGAATAGTATCCCAAGGGGATAGCCATTTATTTTATCGGTGTTAATTATAAAATGCATTAAACTACCACTACCATATACACTGGATCCGCCGTATGGTAACTGGTTTATCACCCAAAAAAAGTCATCGAAAGCAAAATACCCAATTATACTATAAGCCAAAAATCCCAAAAAAAGGAAAGGAATAGCCCTATACTGCTGTTGAAGTATATACAAAAAAATAAAAATGGGAAATACTACAACTCCTTCATTTCGAACAAATGGTAGAAAGGATAGAACTATTGCTGCTAAAATATACGACTTTCGGAGAAACAAAAACACTGAAAGAACTAGGATAAAACTGAACAGCACCTCTGTCATGCCGGAAAGAACCATGATGGAATAAACAGGGGTAAAAAGTACGAATATGGGGATAAGATAAGGTTTCGGATAATGAAAGTGCTTCGCAATTCTATAGCATAAATATGAAGTGGCTATCCCAACAATAAGATTGAATATCTTTGAACCTAAGAAGCCAAATTGAGCAAATGGCGAAATAAGAAGAGTATAAAAAGGCTTTCCCCAGTGACTTAACAAATTAATTGGGTGCTTATAGGCATACCGAGCGATCAGGTAGTGCGTAATATCATCTCCCCCCCCATAAGCTCCTTTGGACAGAATAGTCAGGATTAAAAAAAAGATGAATAACGATGAAAGAACTAAAACTAGTAAAAACCTATCGCTTTGTGATCTTATTGTTTTCATCGTTCAATGGATAGTTTATCGCCATTATTTTTTTCTATTTATCATTTTTCAGATAGCTTGTAGAAAAGATATTATACTTAATAATACACCATATGGCTTTAAACCCGTCCTTCCAGCCAATCTTCTTTCCCTCTTTATATGTACGGCCGTAATAGGATATACCCACTTCATAAATTCTAACATTGGGATATCGCGAAACTTTTGCAATCACCTCGGGTTCAAACCCAAACCGATTTTCTTTCAACCTTAACTGCTTTAGTATATCGGCCCTGAATAGTTTATAGCATGTTTCCATATCCGTAAGATTCAGATTGGTAAACATATTCGATAGGAATGTCAGCAGCTTATTGCCAATGCTGTGCCAAAAGAACAGAATGCGATGAGGGTTACCCCCCATGAATCGTGATCCGCAAACAACATCGGCAAACCCATTGAGCATAGGTGCAAGGAGTAGATTATACTCGTGGGGGTCGTATTCTAAGTCCGCATCCTGGATAATGATAAAATCACCGGTGGCCAACTCAATGCCCTTGTGTATGGCTGCACCTTTCCCCATGTTCTTACTTTGTGAGAAAAAAATGAAACTTTCATCCGGATGGCTTGCGATATATCGCTTCACTTCATCCACTGTTCCATCGGTAGAACAATCATTAACTATGACCATCTCTTTCGCAAGACCATTTATTAACTTTACTTGTAAAATCTTATCCAGTATCAAGTGGATGGTCTTCTCCTCATTGAAAACCGGGATGATAATACTTAACTTCAATGGCATCTCAAAGCAATTTTGGGGCATTAATTAGTTATAACCTGAGCATTTTGTCACTTCTCTTATAAAGCCAACAATTTGAATAAGATGACAAAAGTAAGAAAATGAAATCTTGTTAACAAAAAATCTAATGGCAAGGGGTAACCGACAAGCGCAAGAATTAAATTGCAGATTTAGGATAAATACAAGAATAAAAACAAACTATTAACCTGCTACAAACCAAGGTTTTGCTTCAGCAGAGATGGCCGCAGAAAGTTTTTTCGGTATTCCGCAACTAATCAATCTCTTTAAGCTTAAAATGCTTTTCCAAAATAAAGTATCGTATTCTTCCTGCTAATTAGTGTCAATATTCGATTTATCAACAATGTACAACGGCCTTTTGCGAACATCGGTATTGATGCGACTAATATACTCACCAATAATTCCTATGGAAAGCAATTGAACCCCGCCGATAAACATAGAACTGATAATGAGCGAAGTCCATCCTGTTATGGTTTGCTGTAAAACAAAGTGTGAATATAGGGCGTAAAGAATGATTAAAAACGATAATAGTGAAATGAAAATGCCCAAGTTTGTAACCAACCTTAATGGAGAATTGGAGAAGGCGGTTATGCCATCCAGGGCGAAACGAACCATTTTCTTAAGAGGGTAGCCGGTTTTTCCGGCTTTACGGCTATCGCGCTCATATTCAACAAATGCCTGCCTAAAACCCAGCCACGCTATTTGTCCCCGCAAGAACTTGTGCTGCTCGGGCATTTGCCTTAGGCACTCCACGATTTTTTGGTCAATTATTCTAAAATCGCCAACATCCAAAGGCAAGTCAATTGAGGTAATTCGCTTCATCAATCTGTAAAATAATTTTGCTGTAAGCAGTTTGAACCAAGTTTCACCCTTCCTTTTCAATCTTCGTGCATAAACCACCTCAAAACCCTCCTGATACTTGGCATACAATGAAGGGATAAGCTCCGGGGGATCTTGCAAATCACCATCAATGATAACCACCGCCTTGCTTTGACAATGGTCCAAACCTGCCGATACCGCAACCTGATGCCCAAAATTTCTGCTGAAGGAGATGTATTTCACCCGCTTATCCTTTGTTGCAATTTGCATTACCTTTTCCAAAGTATGGTCTTTGCTCCCATCATCAACAAACAGCAGTATAAAATCGGGAGAAATGCTTGCCACAGAGGCACTAAGCCGGTCGTAAAGCTCGTTGATAATCTCCTGTTCGTTATACAGAGGGATAATCACTGTGAGTTCATTCATGGTCTAATGGATTAATGATTTGGTAAAAGACGACATCTTCTTCCTTTTTCAGAACTTTGTAAGCATAGTTCCTGACAATGTAATCCTTCATTTCTTCTTGCTGGGCAAAAACCTTATCATTGGGTTGCAGATTATTGGCTTCCTTCTTTAGTGCAATATCAATCCCTTTATGGCTCATTACAGTGACATAAAAATAAAAATGTGCTGCATAACCCTTGTGCAACAGGGTATATCCGTTTAGATCCGACTTTCCCTTCAAGGCATCCTTCAGTATATAACCTATTCGGTACCTCTCCACTTCCCATAGAAATTCCTTGGGAGAAATTGTAGTGTTAATCATGCGGCTAACCGGGTTTACGCAAACCATAAAAAGGAAGATGTATGGGAGAACATTTACCCTCAATGTTTTTTTTAGCCAGGATGATTGCTCCAAGCAATGAAAAATGTAGTTTATGAATATGGCAACTAACATGGCCAGAAAAGGGTACATGGGAACAGCATACCATTGAAGTTTTGTTTTGCCAAAGGATACAACCAGAAAATAAAAAACAATCAAAACAGATAAATAAGCAGTGAGATTGCGATACAACGGGTTCTTGTGAAACAACCCTATAAGGACACCGCAGGGAACCAACAGGTACCAGTAGGTAAACAGGTGATCCACAATCAACCTATAGTAGTACCAAAACCCGCCATGGTGCCCTTCAACAACCTCTGCATACCTGCCTCCAATCTCATTGTGCCAAACCGCCTAAATAAATCCGGGGTTTAATGATTCGCGAAGTAAATAGTATCCGCATGAAACGAAAAGAAACACACCCAATCCCACATAAAAATGTTTATCCTTTATAATGGCCACCACCCTGCGTTTATACAGTGTATATAGAGGTAAAATAGGGACGAATAGCAATCCGGCAATACCTTTAGTCAGCACGCTTAGGGTCAGACAAATAAACGTGTAGTACAAATACTTCGTTTCCCTCGTTTCTATGAACGAGAAGAAGAGTAACGGATACAGTGTTGTAAACAGGGTGAGCAACGAATCGTAATCGCCTGTCCTGGTTGCATGGACGTGAATATACCCTACGGTTGATGTTAACACAATACATGAAATGATGCCAAGCCAAGGGTCTTTAAACCTCCTCGCCGTGAAGGATAGGAAAAAAATGCAAATCAGAAATGCTGCCAAGGCTGCCGGTAAGCGAATGGCCAACTCATTAACACCTATAAATTTCATGAACAATACTTGTAGCCAGATCATCAGGGGAGGCTTTGTATTCCACATATCAGGTTCTCCTTCAAAACTGGTAACAATCCAACTCCCTCCCCTGTGCATTTCATACGCATTGACAGCCAGTCGGGATTCATCAAAAAGTCGAATAGGAAGGGTATCGAGATGCCCAAATAATGGGAAATATAGTACTAATAATAGCAAGATGAATTTCGCGCTATGCATTAATTTAATTCTCATGGGGCGGATTACATTTTGGTTTAATTAGACAGTAAGGCCTATCGCTATCATAAGGTTTCTTTTCTGTCTCAAAAGTAGCCATTTTTAGAGAAATCGCAAGTGCGATTTTAAAAACCAAACAATGAACATAATCATCAATTCTTTTCATAAAATCGATAGTACAATACCAAAAAATTATATGATTTTTAATTATTAATTTTAAATTTGTAGATTGTATTCTACTTATTTCTTCGTATGCGGTTTTCTGCCTCCATAAAAACCTTTTTTATATCACTTGGCTTACTTAGCATTACCTATTACGCATTGGCACAGGTAAATGTCGATGGCATCCCGTTTATCACCAACTACTCTCCGCGTACTTATGCAGCCTCAGAATCGAACTGGTCCATTGCACAGGATAACAGAGGAGTTATGTACTTTGGCAATTCCAATAGCATTTTGGAGTACGATGGCCAGTCCTGGAGAAAGATTGATGTTCCCGGCCAAACCTACATCCTGTCACTCGCCTGCGGTCCCAATGGGACTATCTATGCCGGTGGTGTAGATGATTTCGGCCATTTGATTGCCAACCAACAAGGAGAGTTGATATATGAATCTTTAGCCTACCTTCTCAGCGATAGCACTGGCATATCCCGTGTATGGAAAACCCATTCCGATGGTCAGTATGTTTATTTCTGTACCCTACAACACTTATTCATATACGAACCCAATAGTTACACTCTCGAAACCATTGAATTACCAAAGGATAGTTTTTGGAGTTTTATGGTTAACAATCGCCTTTACACCAGTAATCCAGATTCCGGATTAATGCTCCTCGAAAAAGGCAAACTATCTCAGATAAAGGGAAGCGAGAATTTTATCAACAAGGATATTTTTACCATGCTCCCTTGGGGGGGTGATACGCTGCTCATTTCCACAAGTCAGGATGGGTTGTGTTTGTTCAATACCAAAACCGGTAAGGTAACAGGTTTTAACTTCAACAACACAGCAGCAACCACAAATAGGATTCTCCACGAGAACATACTCTATTCCGGTGTACAAATCAACGACGCCCTCTTTGCCTTTGGCACTCATGCAGATGGCGTATTTGTTATAAACAAACAGGGTCAAATTGTTACCCATCTCAATGAATCGCTTGGTATGCAAAGCGAAACAGTGTCAAACCTCTTTTTCGATACCGCTAAATCGGACGTGCTGTGGATTACCCTTACCAAGGGAATTACCTCGGTGAATATCACTTCGCCGGTTAGAATGTTTGCCGGCGAATCGGGGCTGAACGGTGCTGTACATAATATTGTGAAGCACAATAACAACTATTACGCAGCTACCATGCTTGGCGTATTCAAGTTAATAAAAAAACCGGGCGAAAACACTTCGTTTAAGGCCATCTCTGGGATGCCAGCCGAAGCAGTATATTCCCTTCTTACTGTTCCCACAACCGAAAACAATGAAATACTGATTGCAGCCAGCGTCAGGGATATTTACGAAGTGAGGGGCGACAGAGCTTTTCCTCTCAACACAAATCTGGAAACATACAAGTTGATTAAGTCAGAAAAATTCCCTAACAGGGTATACGTTGCCACCTCGCGGGGAATAAGAATTCTTCAGATTAAAAATAATCGTCTATCCCTGGACGACAAGGTATTTGCCCTTCAGAACGAGGCCATCACCCGCATATGCGAAGATAAAATGGGTAACCTCTGGTGTAAATCGTTCTCCGGATTACACCTCATTGACTCCGAAGGTTCGACACTGCCACTGCCAAAGTCAATTGACGGGAAAATAGGCGATTTCCTCAGCTTCGACAACGATATATATTTCAATTCTAACGGATTTATATATAAGTACTTGATTGGCAATCGCGACTTTGTACCATGCGTTCCGCTCAATACCCTTTACGTTAATCATAAGGAAACACTCAGAGAGATATTCCCCATCAACGAATCACGGGCCCTGGCCTTTTTCAGCAGTGGCAATGTGACTCGTGCTGACCTTCTGATTAAAATCGACAACTCGTGGCACAGGGATACTCTTTCGTTGCGCATTGTTCCCTCCATGACCATCTACACGGCCATGGAGGATTACCCCTACACAATGGTAGGCGGTCAGGACGGTCTGTTTATTCACAATATCAAGAGAGCGAAAGAGTATCATCAACCATACGAATCCCTGATACGGTCTATCACCATTGGCTCCGATTCGGTCATTTACAATGGTTCTGAAGGGTTTCTCAGTAAAAGTACGGACGAGTCATTATCAATACAAACCTTTACTTCGCCCATTTCTTTTAGTCACAACAATATTGCCTTTGTTTTTTCGGCCAGTTTCTTCGAAAACGAGGATGAATTACTATTCCAGTCATACTTAGAGGGTAACGACCGCAACTGGTCAACGTGGCAAAACGACAATTATAGGAACTACACTAACCTTAGTCATGGGACCTACCGTTTCCATGTTAGGGCAAAAAACCTATATGGTGTTGTGAGCCATCAGGCTGTTGTTGAATTTAGGATACTGCCCCCTTGGTACCTCACATGGTGGGCTTACATTCTCTACTTTTTGCTGGCTTTCGTATTTATTCGTATCACTGTAGCCCTATACACCAGGAAACTTCAGGAAGACAAAAAGCGCCTCGAAGCTATTGTGAAAGAACGAACTGCTGAAATTGTGGAAAAGAACAAGAGGATTGAACACCAAAACATTGCCATCACCGACTCCATAAGGTATGCCAAAAGGATACAAACCGCTATTCTGCCCGATAAACAAACCTCAAACAAATTTGAGTATTTCATTTATTTTGCCCCAAAGGATATCGTTAGCGGTGATTTCTACTGGATTCACCATTTCGAAAAGAAAAACAGGCTTATTGTTATTGCGGCTGACTGTACCGGTCATGGCGTCCCGGGGGCATTCATGAGCATGCTGGGGACTTCATTCCTCAACGAAATCGTCGGGAAACTCGATATTATCCACTCTGATATGATCCTCAATCGTCTCAGGGAGTATGTAATCAATACTCTGAGTCAGGGTATCAGGGAGGGAAAAGACGACGAGCGGAAGGATGGTATGGATATGGCCCTGGCATCCATTGATCTCGCTACCATGAAACTCGAATTCTCAGGGGCAAACAACCCGCTGGTACTTATCAGCGACAACCAACTGGTAGAGTATAAGCCCGATAAAATGCCCATTGGGGCATACGTAAAACAGGACGAGCCCTTTAGAAGAGAAGAGATTAACTTAAAAACAGGGGATACTTTTTACCTGTTCTCCGATGGATTTGTCGATCAGTTTGGCGGGAATGATGGACGGAAGTATATGAAAAAGCAGTTCAAAGAATTCCTGTTGTCAATCCATCACGAGGCCATTGAAATCCAAAAAGAATTAATCAAATCTGAAATGGAAAGATGGATGGATGGATATGAGCAAATAGACGATCAACTTGTGATTGGGATGAAGGTCGTTTAAAAAAATCCCTTTAATCCGTTGACTTATCGATATCCCTTTCAATATTTTTTAACTATTATCCGAAAACAAGTCTGTTAAGATATAGTGCATATTGGAATTATGTATGTAAAATATTTAGTTGATTTTGTTTCCCAATGGCTGTTGTATGTAATATTTTTCATTATAGAGCTAATCTTTTCCTATTCAACAGATCTTTAAATAACAAGTTGTGATGTAGGTTTCTAATTCGATATGCTGTTTTTATTTTTTTTTCTTTTAAATATTCAGTGAAAGACAGTAATAAAATTAAAGAATACCATATCTTAGCAAGTAATTAATAATTTAAATCATAATCTATGAAAAGAGTTCTTTTACCGTTTTTTTTCCTCGGGCTTTCTGTCCTACAAGTAATGGGGCAAAATCCTGCGGGTTTTAACTATCAGGCTGTTATACGCAGTTCCAATGGTGAAATAATCCAAAACCAATCCGTAGGCATCAGGATTAGCATCCTTAAAGGTGGAGTTACCGGGGATGCTGTATACGTAGAAACCTTTTCCACCGCAACCAATAACTTAGGAATAGTCAACCTGGTAATTGGTACAGGCAACCCCAAAGAGGGGGTGTTAAGCGATGTGGAATGGTCGTCTGACAGCCATTTCATCAAGGTGGAGATTGATATCCAGGGGGGTAGCAACTACACCGAGATGGGTACTTCTCAGCTGCTTTCCGTGCCATACGCCATGCACGCCAAGAGCGCAAGCCAGTTTAAGGGGGAGGCAAACAGTGATCCCAACGCTCCCCTTTTCGAAATTAAAAACTCAAAGGGTGAAATTGTTTTCGCAGTTTACGAAAACGGCGTAAAGATTTTCATCGACGAGGACGAGGACGGAAAAACCGTGGGCGGATTTGCCGTATCGGGGCGTACAACAACCAAGGAAGTTCAGGATTTACTAACGGTTGCTCCCGGCGAAACCCGCTTGTATGTTGATGAATCCTCCGGTAAAACCGTGGGAGGATTCGCCGTGTCGGGGCGCACCACCACCAAGGAGGTGGAGGATATCCTGCACATTACCACCGACAACACGCAGATCTACGTGGGCGAAGGCAACGGCAAAACCGTGGGCGGTTTCGCCGTGTCGGGGCGCACCACTACCAAGGAGGTGGAGGACATTCTCCACATTACCCCAGAAAATACCCAGATATACGTGGGTGAGGGCAACGGCAAAACCGTGGGCGGATTCGCCGTGTCGGGGCGCACCACCACCAAGGAGGTGGAGGACATTCTCCACATTACTCCCGAAAACACCCAGATATACGTGGGTGAAGGCAATGGCAAAACCGTGGGCGGTTTCGCCGTATCGGGGCGCACCACCACCAAGGAGGTGGAGAACATACTGCAAATTACCCCAGAGAATACCCAGATTTATGTAGGTGAGGGCAATGGCAAAACCGTGGGCGGTTTCGCCGTTTCGGGGCGTACCACCACCAAGGGGGTAGAGGACATACTGCAAATAACCCCCGACAATACCAGGATCTATGTGAGCGAAAGCGATGGCAAAACCGTGGGCGGCTTTGCCGTATCGGGCCGCACCACCACCAAGGAGAAAGGGTTCTACGATGTGCTGAAGGTTGTTCCCGAGCGCACCGATGTATTCATTAAACCTCCCGACAATAAGCTATTCCCCGATGGGTTTAGCGTTTCCGTTTACAACGAACAGCTGGTACCCACCGAGCTGTTCAACGTGTCGGAGGAGGGAATCTTCATGAATAACGAAGTGGTTATGGTTCCCAATGTGGTTACCGGAGACACCACTAATCAAACCCAAATATCGATTTACGCTGAAGGAACAGTATTACCCTACAACGGCTCTCCAATATCTTACCGCGGGATTACGTATAGCACCGCGCCCAATCCTGTTGCAAATCTTCAAAGCGAGCCTTCAGAGGAATTGGGTACCGTAATAGATGAAAATATGATGGGTGATGGCTTCGGAGAGTTTTATATCTATTTGGACGGATTGAATCCCGGAACACTATACTACTATAAGGCTTTTGCCATCAACGAGGATGGGCTGATTGGCTACGGAGCCCAGAAAACATTTGAAACAGCCAATCCCTATTTGCTAACCTTCAATGTATTGGAAACGGGAACAGGCACGCCAATAGCCAACGCAATGATTACCATTGAATTGGGTGATAAAAGGAAGACAAATCCTGTCGGAGAGTATGAGTTTCAAGTTGAAGAAGGCTATTGGATGTACTCTGTGATGGCGGAGGGATATTACTTAATCGAAGAAGAAGAGGCATACGTTTTCAGCGACGAAACAGTAACCGTTGAACTTGATCCTGCCGACTATTCAGCGGTATTTACTGTTACTAACGCAAGTGGCGACCCATTGGCAGATATCACTATTTACATAGAAGGGGCCAATTTTTACCAATGCACTACAAATGGTTATGGGATAGCATTATTTAATCCACCCGGAACGGGAGAGTATACTTTTAACATATACTCAGATAATCACTTACCATATTCAGGCAGTTTTGAAGTAACAGGTAACACTACAGTTAATGTACCCATAACACTCCAGGAGATAGTCACATATAAGGTCACTTTCTACGTGCAAACTCCCGAAGGAAACCCCTGCGAAGGAGCTACTATTGAACTTTTACAGGCCAAAAATAATGATGGAAAAGCGTATGATCCTTATCGAATTACCGATGAAAATGGTTATGCCATCTATGAAGATTTGCTTCCACATCCTACATACAACTACACTGTTAATTATCTTAGCTATCCTGTGGTTATCGGTTCAATATCAATAACCGACCACGATGTGGAAGAAACTGTTCAATTATTAGACGGTAAATAACACTTACTTGAGCAAAAGCAATTATTTGGAATGAATATGTTTAAACAAATAGCATTTGCATTACTACTGTGCATCAGCACACTAAGCTGGGCACAGGAAGCCGTGGTTTCCGGTGGCAATTATCATAGCAACGCCAACGGATCGGTCAGCTGGGGACTGGGTGAGGCTGTTATTCAAACCTTTGCCACCGATGATAACATCGTTACACAAGGGTTTCAGCAGACAAGGTTAACCATCACTTCAGTGGAAGAGATACCGGGTTTGGATTTTGCCATCTCTGCATATCCGAATCCCGCACACGACATTGTCAACCTTAAGGTTGATACTGATGACCTAAAGGGTTTACTATATGAGGTGTTCGACCAGAATGGTCGCATGCTCAAACGGGGCGTTATTGATAACAATCCAATGTCGATTCAGGTCAGTAGTATGCCCATCGGAGTGTGCTTCATTAGGGTTATTCATAACAGCAAAATGCTGAATACTTTTAAGATAGTAAAGCAGTAACCATTGATAGAACAGCGTAAAAGACCCGTTAGTAACCCTAACGGGTTTTTTATTCAACTTTGTACTCCGACTTTTTGAATGAAAAACCATCAACATCCTGAAATTTAGATATCAAAAAGGGTAAATAAGGCGAGCAAAAAAATTGATTGGGATGATAACGATTTAAATCTTTTTCACTCCCACATTCCAGAAACCTCACGGAAGAAATGACCAAATAATCGAATGCAAGCCAAGCAAAATACCGCTAATACTTAATATAAAACAGAAAACGATTACTTTTGGAATTCCAAGTGAATTACAGTCAATTGAGTGTGAATGATGGACAAGGGCAGGTGAACCAGCAGAAATTCTTTTCATCAACCCGTCAAAAACCATTGGCTCACAATTAGAACAACTAACAATTAAAATAAATAGTGGATGAAGTAGAACAAATTAATGATCAGTTTGTTGTTTGTTGTCGGAGTAATGTCTATTCCTTATTCTTTTTAACCTTAAACTAATTTCAAGTTCTTTTTTCTTGTACCTTCAAATCGTTTTTTGTAAAAAATTCAACTTCCAACGGTGAAATTTGGTTCAATTTTTGCAATCTATTTAGATTGTTAAATTTATATATGCAACCTTGATTAATCAAACGCTCAACAAAATATGTGGTTTTTTTCATTTATTTTTGAGGGAGCATTGAATAATTGGTTTACATGTTTTTTCTAATCAATGGATTTAAACCTTCGTGTTTATTAAACAGTATTTTGATTTACCAAAATAAGAATTGCTGAGAACCATGCTTTAGTAATTAACAACTTAAAATTAATGCTTATGAAGAGAGTATTGTTACCATTAATCATCCTCGGCTTGTGCTTCTTGCAAGCGCTGGGGCAAAATCCTGGGGGTTTTAACTATCAAGCCGTAATTCGTAACTCCGCTGGAGAAATAATCCAAAATCACCCTGTAGGCATCAGGATTAGCATCCTGAAGGGTGGAGTTACAGGAGATGCCGTATACGTAGAAACCTTTTCCACCGTGACCAACAGCTTTGGATTGGTCAACCTGATAGTAGGATCAGGCAATCCTAAAGAGGGTACATTTAGCGATGTGGAATGGTCATCTGACAGCCATTTCATCAAGGTGGAGATTGATATCCAGGGGGGTAGCAGCTATACCGAAATGGGCACTACGCAGCTGCTTTCCGTGCCATACGCCATGCATGCCAAGAGCGCAAGCCAGTTTAAGGGGGAGGCAAACAGTGACCCCAACGCTCCCCTTTTCGAGATTAAAAATTCAAAAGGTGAAATCGTATTCGCCGTTTACGAGAACGGCGTAAAGATTTTCATCGACGAGGACGAAGACGGTAAAACCGTGGGCGGATTTGCCGTGTCGGGGCGTACAACCACCAAGGAAGTTCAGGATTTACTAACGGTTGCACCCGGCGAGACCCGTGTGTATGTTGATGAATCCTCCGGTAAAACCGTGGGCGGATTCGCCGTTTCGGGGCGCACCACCACCAAGGAGGTGGAGGATATCCTGCACATTACCACCGACAACACGCAGATATACGTGGGTGAAGGCAACGGAAAAACCGTGGGCGGTTTCGCCGTGTCGGGGCGCACCACTACCAAGGAGGTGGAGGACATTCTCCACATTACCCCCGAGAATACCCAGATATACGTGAGTGAGGGCAATGGCAAAACCGTGGGCGGATTTGCCGTATCTGGCCGCACTACCACCAAGGAGGTGGAGGACATTCTCCACATTACCCCCGAGAACACCCAGATATACGTGGGTGAGGGCAACGGCAAAACCGTGGGCGGATTTGCCGTGTCGGGACGCACCACCACCAAGGAAGTGGAGGACATACTGCAAATTACCCCCGAGAATACCCAGATATACGTGGGTGAGGGCAATGGCAAAACCGTGGGCGGTTTCGCCGTTTCGGGGCGCACCACCACCAAGGGGGTAGAGGACATACTGCAAATCACCCCCGACAACACCAGGATCTATGTGAGCGAAAGCGATGGCAAAACCGTGGGCGGCTTTGCCGTATCGGGCCGCACCACCACCAAGGAGGAAGGGTTCTACGATGTGCTGAAGGTAGTTCCCGAGCGCACCGACGTCTTTATTAAGCCTCCCGTCGGCAAACTTTTCCCCGATGGGTTTAGCGTCTCCGTTTACAACGAACAGCTGGTACCCACCGAGCTGTTCAACGTGTCGGAGGAGGGAATTTTCATGAATAACGAAGTAATTGTTGCTCCCGTCGTTGAGACAGATACTGTATTTAATGTTACTCAAACGTCAGCAACCGTTAATGGGCGAGTGGTAGATTACCCGGGTTCACAAATAATTTACAGTGGGATAACCTATAGCACTTCACCCAACCCTGTTGCAAACATTGAAGTTGATCCAACACCTGAAATGGGAACAATTTTTGAAAGCGAATCGGGTTTTGGTGTTTTTTATACTACTCTATATGGCTTAAATCCGGGAACGCAGTATTACTGCAGAGCGTTTGCCATCAATCAGGATGGGCTCACCGGATATGGTGCACAGAAAACTTTTACAACACTTGACCCATATATAGTAAACTTCAACGTTCTAGATGAGGATATTTATGACCCCATCAACAACGCAATGATAACCTTAAATGGTATAACTAACCCCATCGGTCAATACCAGTTTAGCGTAAGCGTAGATGAATCAGATTATTTCTTATACTCTGTGATTGCAGAGGGATATGAAGAGGCCATTGGTGAGGTATTCATTTATTCCGATACAACATTTAATATTTATCTCACACCTGCTGTTTATTCGGTGGTCTTTACCGTAAAGGATCAATTTGACAACCCGATACGCAATGTGCAAATATGGATGACTAACGGAAGTGCCAATGCTTCCGGTACGACCAACGAATTTGGAATAGCAATATGCACTCCGCCCGAACCGGGAGCATACAGCTACTATGTTGACATATATGAGCCCGGTTATGAGGATCATCCCGGAGGAACTATTACCATTAGCGATCCCGGAATTATCTACGAGTCCATTATGCTTAACAAACTTCCCATGTTTACGGTTACCTTCCACGTACTGACTCCACAAGGAGACCCCTGTGTAAATGCTGAGATTACTCTTATGGAAGGGGTAAAGGGTAACGGAGAAAAATGGTATTACCAGACTTTTTACACCGATGCAAGTGGCTATGCCACCTTCGAAGAGGTTTATCAAAGTGCAGAGTACTCTTACTCTGTATATCATCCAAATTATGAGTTTTATAGCGGTACCTTGGACGTAAATGAAGATATGCTGGTAGAAGTTCAACTAGAGATCGTAACACCATAATAAGAAATAGGTATGTATAAGCCAATTATATTTTTAGTACTTCTGTGTATCAGCACACTCACCCGGGGACAGGAAGCTGTTGTCTCCGGAGGTAATTACCACAGCAACGACAGTGGTTCGGTCAGCTGGGGACTGGGAGAGACTGTGATTCAAACCTTTGCAACCATGGATAATATCATCACACAAGGGTTTCAGCAGACTAAGCTAACCATCACTTCTGTGGAAGAGATACCGGGTTTGGATTTTGCCATCACTGCATACCCAAATCCCGCACACGATTTTGTCAACCTTAAGGTTGATACTGATGATCTAAAGGATTTTCTATATGAGATGTTCGACCAGAATGGCCGCATACTCAAATGGGGCGTTATTGATAACAACCCAGTGTCGGTTCAGGTCAGTAGTATGCCCATCGGAGTGTACTTCCTTAGGGTTATCTATAACGGCAAAATGCTGAAAACTTTTAAGATAGTAAAGCAATAGCCATATATAGAACAGCGTAAAAAGACCCGTTAGTAACCCTAACGGGTTTTTTTATTCAATCCTTAAAGTTACCTCCAGCATATTCCCCTCCCCATCAACCAGCGTAAGCCTGTGCAGTCCAGCACCGGGATTAAAGGCCATACGATGGAACGATTTCGTAGCCCCCATATATTCCCCGTCTAAATGCCAATAGATTGTTGTCCCATCAATCCTATGAGCCGCTTCGAATACAGCCTCTCCGGGTTTCCCGTCCAAATCTCTGGGGATGGTGATAGTAACCCCGCTAACCCTTGGGTACAGCAATGCCATGGGAGCAGATTCCTGCTCTGGCTCACAACCCTTTTCGTATGGAGGTAAAACCCTGTAGTGCGGATTTTTGCTCTTGTAAAACCACTCCATGGCCGGAGGAAGAATGAACCATGACTCTAGAACCATCTCACTGACACTCATGCACCTATCGGTTACCCTAAATGTTTTCTCTGGATTTAGATGAACAATCCTGTGGTAAGGACAGGCCGTTGTTTCCAAACCTTTCATAGGAATCCACACGGTATCCACGGGTTCGCAAATGGGTGAAGCCCTATGCCCGCTGTAGCGGCAAATGACCACCCGCGCCATATCGTCAACCGGCATTTCAAACCATGGCGAAGGTGGTAGCATTTCGAAAACATCGAACAGGATAGGCGCCGCTGCACTGATTCCTGTAAGGTTTGGACGCCCCTCGCCACTGGCATTGCCAACCCAAACGGCAACCACATATCGGGGGTTCAACCCTATGGCCCAGGCATCGCGATGCCCAAAACTTGTTCCCGTTTTCCATGCCACCGAGCGCGAGGAGGCAAAGTAACGCCATCCGGCCAACTCATCGGGGCGTGCGACATTACGCATGGCATCAAAGGTAAAATATATGGCCGAAGCATCTAAAATGGAATGAAACTGTAAAAGCTGACGGGGGCTCTCCCTTGTACTTTTAACATAGGTAGGGGCCCTGTAATCGGATTTGTCGTACCGGCTTTCCAGCTTGCGAAAGTGGTTCAGCGTTCGTGCCATACCGGCATACACCCCGGCCAAATCCCAAAGGGTGGCCTCGGCACCGCCAAGGATCAGCGACAGACCATAATTATCCGCAGAGCGGGTTATGGTGGTAAGGCCCAAGCCTTTGAGTAAATGGTGGAATGGAGCAACGCCATACTGATACAACATCCTAACGGCAGGAACATTGAGGGATCGGGAAAGGGCTCTCGAAGCAGGAACGGCCCCATCGTAAACTGGATAAAAATTCTTAGGAGTAAAATTGCCGATTTGTGTAGGAATATCAGGAACAAGGCTGTTGGGTAAAATTTTCCCCTGATGCAGCATGGCAGCGTAGAGGAAAGGCTTCAGGATACTCCCGGTACTGCGAGGTGAAGTGATAATATCCACATCGCCACCAAATTCACTTCCGGGCATGTTGCCAACATATGCCAAGGCATTACCCGTTTCCACTTCAACAATCAGCAAGGCCGCATTGTGAATCTGATTACCCGATAATCGCAACCTGTGTCTCTCCAAGATTTCCATCGAACGGACCTGTAAGAAACGGTTAATGGTTGTTCTGACATCTTCTCCTTTCTTGCCATCGGCAATAGAGCGGGTTAACAAGTGCGGTGCCAGCAACGGCAAAGGGTTTGGCTTTTGGGGTAAAGGCTCGAGGAGCGAGAGTACGTATGTAATGCTATCGATATCGCCCTGCTGGTAGAGTTTTGTTAACAGATTGTTGCGTTTATTCTCCAACGCAAATGGATTTCTACCGGGGAAAACCAGCGCAGGGGAATTGGGAAGCACGGCCAGGGCAGCCGATTCTGCCCAGCTTAACTCGTGTGCAGTTCGTCCGTAGTATCGCCAGGCAGCAGCCTCGATACCCACCACATTCCCTCCGTAGGGGGCATTGGAGGCATAAAGCGACAGGATATGTTTTTTACTGAAATTTAACTCTAACTTTATGGCCATCAGCATCTCCATGGCCTTCTCATAGAATGTGCGACTTTTGCCCTTACGCTTCAGGCGGGCTACCTGCATTGTGATGGTACTTCCACCGCTCACTATTCTCCTCTCCCTCAGATTCTGCCACGCCGCCCTTGCCAATGAGAAAGGATTAATACCGGGATGCATGTAGAAGTACCTATCCTCGAAAGTGAGGATACATCGGGTAAATTTCCACGGAATAGAATCGGCCATTGGAAAGCGGTACTGACCATCGGCAGCCACGGTGGCAGCAAGCAGATCTCCATTTGAAGCATAGAGAACCGTTGAGGTTGGATCGTTAAAATAGTTTTTGGGCTGATATAGTGCAATAAATAAAAATCCTGTAAATACTGCTACCCACAGAAAAAGCGGTACCCTAAGGATGGTTTTTTTAGAATTATCTACTTTCAAACCTGCTGCGCTATTGTGTGTAATGGAAATGATAATGATAAAAGGCGCAAGCTAAGATAAGCCTACACCTGAGAATTTCAATCTAAAACCTTTACCTTTGTCAAAAAAAAGGATGACCTTCCCCCCCATTTCCAACTGGTTCGAGAAGAGCTTTGACACTCCTCTGATCATAGCAGGGCCTTGCAGTGCCGAGAACCGGCAGCAGGTTATCGATACCGCTTTGGAGTTGGCAAAACTCAATCGGGTACATGTTTTCAGAGCAGGTATTTGGAAACCGCGTTCGCGACCCGGAAGTTTCCAGGGTGCCGGAAATGTAGCCCTTGAATGGCTAATGGAAGCAAAACAACTGACCGGCTTGAAAATGGCAATAGAGGTTGCCACTCCCCAACATGTGGATTTTGCCCTCAAACATGGCATAGATATACTCTGGGTAGGTGCCCGAACCTCGTCAAATCCCTTTTCTGTTGACGAGCTGGCACACTCACTTGCAGGTGTTGACGTCCCCATTTTGGTTAAAAATCCGGTGAATCCCGATATTGAGCTATGGTTGGGCATCATTGAGAGGTTTCACCATGTGGGAATCACCAAACTGGGTGCAATTCACAGGGGTTTTTCGCCTTTCCGGCGATCGTCATACCGCAACATCCCCAAGTGGGAAGTACCCATCGATCTGAAAAGCTATTTGCCTACCCTGCCTGTGATTTGCGACCCAAGCCACATTGCAGGCCGGGCAAACCTCATACAGGGCATTGCTCAGAAAGCGTTGGATTTAGCCATGGATGGGCTAATGATTGAGTCGCACATCAATCCCGGCGTAGCCCTTAGCGATGCCAAGCAACAGATTACCCCGGGAGAGCTATCCACCCTGCTGGACTCATTAACTTTCCGCAAACAGTCATCGGCCAATGCAGAATTTATGGATACCCTTGAAACTCTCAGGGAGGAGATTGACTCCATTGATCATCAGCTTTTGGAACTTCTATGGCAGAGAATGGAACTCGTTGAGCGCATTGGCAGGCATAAAAAGGAGAATAACGTGGCCATCATGCAACTGAGGAGATGGGAGGAGATGATCAGATTGCGTGTAGAACTGGGAGAATCATTGGGACTTGACAAAGAGTATGTAAAAAACCTGCTTCGTCTGGTTCACAAAGAATCCATACGGAAGCAGGCTGAAATTCTATCGCAAGGCGGAGAGCTAAGCCCCGAATAGCCTAATCCTTCACCTCCTTAACGCTATAGCCGTATCCCTCCATAACCGGATTGGACAACACCTTTGAACAAATATCGTTAACCCGTTCCAATGCAACCTCCATACTTGGTGCCTCCAGCTCAAGGGTAATGTGTTTACCAATTCTTACGTTCGATACCTCAGGGAAGCCTATGGTTTGCATTGTAGCCATAGCTGCCTTCCCCTGGGGATCCAACAGGGCTTTTAAGGGCATCACGTTTATCTCGGCTCTAAATTTCATACTATTGTCTTTTTACGTTTTGCTGCAAAGTTAAAAAAAAGCCATTGCCAAAAATTGATAAGGTGAATTAGCAATCAATATTTTGCCGGAATTATTATCAATTTTTATACTTAATCCATTTCCACATCTCCTTCCACGTGTGCTTTTTCCCGTAAAGCAGTATCCCCACACGGTAGATCTTTGCCGCCAGCCAGGTTATGGCAACAAACGAAATGACCAGCAATGCCGCCGAGAGAGCCAGTTCCCATGTGGGAACACCGTATGGCAAGCGGGTAATCATAATGATGGGTGAAGTAAAGGGTATTATGGAGAACCAGAAAGTGAGCGATCCATCGAGCGATTTTAGCCCGCTGACCATAACCACAATGGCCAGAATGAGAGGTATGGTAACCGGAAGGATCAGCTGCTGGGTGTCGGCTTCGCTATCCACCGCCGAGCCTACTGCAGCGAACATGGCTGCATAGAGCAGATAGCCCCCGATGAAGAAAAAGATAAAACCGCCAATAATCAGCACAAAGTTGATATTGGATAAGGCCGTCATCATCTCGTTGGCGAAACTTGGCTGATCAGCCGCTTCCGTTACCGTTTGTGCTACTCCCGCCTGTTCCATGAGATTGGTTACAGTTTCCTTTTGAGCAACAACCTTCTTGGAAGAATCTAAGAAAATTGAACCGGCTGCAGAAACAAGTCCAAAGGTAAGAATGAGCCATATAACTATTTGCAGCAGGCTCACGGCAGCAATCCCTAAAATTTTGCCCATCATCAGCTGAAATGGCTTGACAGAGGAAACGATTACCTCAACCACCCTGCTGGTTTTCTCCTCAATCACTCCCCGCATAACCTGGCTCCCAAACATAAAGATAAGCATATAAACCAAAAAACTGAGAATATAAGCCAAACCGAAGACCAACTCCGAAGAGCTCTCTTTCGCTTCGCCATCCTTTGACCACTTAATGGTTCTCACCCTGACGTTTGTTTTAATTGACTTAAGGATATCATCCAGATTCTCAATGTCGTAAGTTTTCAACTTCTGAGTTTCAATCTCGTTTTTAATGGCCGACGAGATATGGGACGTGATGTCCATGGAGGGTTGTTTATCGGAATAGAGGATCACCGCATCGGGTGTATTGGCCACCATGCTTCCAATGTAAAGCACAGCGTAATAGCCCGATTCGCTGAAAGTTGATTGGATGTCGGAAACAGTAACCCCATCGAGATAAACAAATTTTAGGTATTCTGTTTCGGTTATCTTATTCTTGAACAGCCCCGAGTCATCGATTACGGCAATGCTTCGCTCCTTTGTATCGTCCATGGTGGCAATGATCATGGGAACTACCATCAAACCCGCAAAGAGCAGTGGGGCAAGAATGGTCATGATAATGAAAGATTTTTTTCTAACCCTGGTTAGAAATTCCCTCTCGAGAACAAGGAATATTTTACTCATAGTATTAATATTGAATCGATTATTAACTCTGTCTGTGTGTTTTGTTGTACTCCTGCACAACCTGAATGAAAATGTCGTTCATGCTGGGTATCACCTGCCTGAACCCAATAATTTCGGCAACAGGAATTACAAGATTCAGCAACCTGTTGTCGGTTGAGTACTCATTAACCTTTATGTTTGCCTTTACCTGTCCCATTTCCTCGGTGTGGCTCACCAATTCGTAATTGGCGGTTAGGCTTTCACTCACTTTTCGCAGGTCGCCTTTGAATGTAAGTTCAAATACGTTGCTGCCGTACTGCTGCCGTACCTGATCGATATGCCCGCTGAGAATATTCTTCGATTTGTTAATCAAGGTAATATAATCGCACATCTCCTCTACACTTCCCATATTGTGGGTTGAAAAGAGGATGGTAGCACCCTTCTTTTTTAGTTCGATGATCTCGTTTTTAATGATATTGGCATTGATGGGATCGAATCCGCTGAATGGTTCATCGAAAATCAGCAGCTTGGGCTCGTGAATGACGGTTACAACAAACTGAATTTTCTGTGCCATCCCCTTGGATAGCTCCTCAATCTTCTTATTCCACCAACCTTGTATTTCCAACTTCTCAAACCAGAACTTCAGCCTTTTCAACGCTTCGGGCCTGCTCAATCCTTTAAGGCGGGCCAGATAAATGGCATGCTCGCCAACTTTCATCTTCTTGTATAGCCCCCTCTCCTCCGGCAGGTATCCAATGCTATAAATGTCGTTCGCCTGCATCGGACGGCCAAAACAATGTACCTCACCCCGGTCGGGACCGGTGATCTGATTGATAATCCGCAACAGGGTAGTTTTCCCCGCGCCGTTTGGCCCCAGTAGGCCATAGATCGTGCCCTGGGGCACGGCAATACTCACATCGTCCAGCGCCAAATGGTTTGAGAAACGCTTTTCGATGTTCCTTGTTATTAGTATGTCCATGTGTGTTCCTTTAAAAAAGGTTATTAGCTTGACAAATGTATGTTTTTTATTCGTTGTTTTCAGATTCCATTAAGCTAAAGATGGTCATCCAACGCTTTTTTAATATCGCGAATTATTACATCGGCATTAAAACTATCATATTCCCTTTGGAAAACTACCTGGGCGGCCCTCTCTTCAATACTCCTGTTGTAGGTTCTATCGTAGTATGCCAAAAGTATTTCGGCCACTTCCTTAAAATGCCCCTTCTCCAACTCTTCCAAAGCAAGTTTCACGTTCTGCCCACCCAATCGTTTCGAAATTCTACCGATGGCCGAAGCAAGGTCGGCAGGGTTGAAACAGGCATACTCTTCCACCAGTCGATTCAACCTTGCCTCAGGGCAAAGGTCAATCCTGTACAACGGGCTTTTGCGCATCTGCTTCCAAAGGGGTTCGGGGATAAATACCTTCCCAATCCTCATGGATTCATCCTCCATCCACACAGGCCGCGAAACGTCGAAATCCTTCATGGCCCAGTAAAGGTCGTTATGAAATTGCTCCGATGTGGGCTGAGGGTTTTGCCCCAGTGCGCCAAACGAAGAGCCTTTGTGGTTCGCCAATCGCTCTAGGTCAACAACCTGTTCACCCATTTGCTTCATATGCCTCAGCAAATCGGACTTGCCACTTCCGGTGCATCCCGTGATGATTTTGATGTTTATGTTTTGTTCGAAAAAAACGAGAATGTGGTTACGGAAGCCTTTGTACCCGCGCTTTAGGGTGACTGCAGGGATACCAACCGTATTCATCAGCCAGGCAAAGGTTGACGAACGCATCCCGCCACGCCAGCAGTGTATGATAAGGTGTTCGCTGTAGGGATACTTCTTTGCCGTTCGGACAAAATCGGCCATCTTGGGCCCTACCAGTTCAAGTGCTCTTAACATGGCTGCCATCCGACTTTCCCGTTTGTACAAAGTGCCCACTTCAGCCCTCTCCTCGTTGGAAAAGAGAGGGATATTTACAGCACCGGGAATATGCCCCGATGTGTACTCGTCAGGAGTACGAACATCAATAAGGGTATTCCTCTCGAGATAAACAGCTAAATCCTTGGAATCGATTGAGTTCAAGGCTTAAATATTGAACAAAATGGTTGATAAACAGCACAACAAGAAGTATTGCAAATTTAATGCTTTCCTGCTTTCCTAATCCGGGGAAAGGCTTTTTTTATAGGCAAAAATGTAAAACCATCAACGGGGGCCATCCGCTATTCTCACCAATTATCTGCAATTACAACAGCACCCGTCGGGGAGTAAAGGTTACCCTTTAGGCTTAAGCTTCAGCATTTGGCCGGGCATCAGCTTATCATCGGTCAGATTATTGAGGTTTTTTATGTCGGTGTAGGAGACTCCGGGATATTGACGGGCAATATCCCATAGGGTATCCCCCCGCTTCACCCGATGGTAAACAAATGCGGCATCATCTCCCTCCACAGCACTTTCCTGGGCATACCCAAGCCTTTGGGCAGTTCGCTCGGGCACGTAGATAATCAATTTTTGCCCAATGCGGATCAGGTTGCCCCTGATATTATTCCAACTCCTCAGCTGGCCTACGGAAACGCCATGCCTTTCGGCTATGGTCCCCAGCACATCGCCATCCTTAACCTTATATACTATTTTTTTACTCCCCGATGGGACATCGTGCTGGTACGATGAGGTGTATCGTGAGGGATTGGCCAACAGGTTTTTATTGAAGAATACGCTGTCCTTATAGGCAAATATCTCCTTCTCCTTATCGATAAAGGGGCCTACATAATCCAAAGGCAATTTCAGCGAATACTGTTTTTCAGTAGCCGGAATGATATCGAGTTTATACTGGGGATTTAGATCGCGCAGGGTCTTCATGGGAATATCCAGCACTTCCGAAACCTGTTGCAGGTGCAGCATCCCCGAAACCATCAGGGTATCGACCGTGAGGGGAAACGACATGGCCGTCGGTTTTAGGTTATGCTCCTTGTAGTATGCCATGGTATATGTGGCTGCAATGAATGCCGGGACATAGCCGCGGGTTTCGCGCGGGAGGTAGTAGTATATATCCCAATAATTCCTCTTCCCTCCGGCACGGCGAATGGCCTTATTCACATTGCCCGGTCCGCAGTTGTATGCAGCGATAACCAGTGTCCAGTCGTTGAAAATAGAGTATAAATCGCGTAGGTATCGTGCTGCAGCATGGCTCGACACCAAAGGGTCGCGCCGCTCATCGACAAATGAATTGATGGTGAGCTTATACATTCGACCCGTTCCGTACATAAACTGCCAAATACCCGTTGCCCCAGCCCTCGAAACGGCACGCGGATTCAAGGCCGATTCTATAACAGGCATAAAGCGCAACTCCTGGGGCAACTGGTACAAATCAAGCACCTCCTCAAAAATTGGGAAATAGCAATCCATCAATCCAATCATCACCTCCACCCTGTCGCGTTGTTTTTGAGTGTAAACATTGATGAAGTTGCGAACTATCTTATTGAATGGTAATTCGATGGCAGAATTCAGGGCAGCCAATCGCTGGATGTAAACCGAGTCGGGGAAGTCGGGGATAATACCCACACTATCGTGTTCAGCAATCAACACCAGGTTGTTGCTATCGGCTGCCTGTTGAATATACCATAGATTTAGAAGGCTGTCCAAATTGCTTTCAAAGCGGGCCATCATCTCGATCTCATTGAAAGTGGTATCAAAACGTACGGGTATGGTATCGCGATTGATGCTTCCTATGGCCGAAGAAACAGCGGTGAGTATAATCAAAGTAAAGTTTAAAAGATGTTTCATATGCAATGCTAATTCTAAAAATCAAATTTAATACTTAAACCCAAAGAGGGAGCCGAACCGAATACTTGCGACGATAAACCGCCCTGAATTAAAGGCTCTATTCCCATGGCCAGGTTATCGCTAATATCCCAATCGAAAAAATGTGCATCCACGTTGGCATCGATAATATTGAGAATGTACAAACCCGCCAGCCCAATGAGGGCCAAATCGCGATTGCGACGATACAAATCCCTACGGAACAGCAACTCCTCCTTCGACACTCTTCCTTCAAACACGTCCACCTGATTGGGATCGACCAGCTGCTGATAGGCTGTTTTAAAGAAATCGTACCCTCTCTGGTTAAAATCAACAATATAGTACAGTGAGGCTATGCCTCCGTAAATTACCGGAACTTTCCATATCTTTTTGTTGTAAACCTGTCCTGTTCCCGGGAGCAGGGCTGACAGGATTGTGGCCGTAGCGGGCGAATGCCTGTCCTTGGCATTGACAGCAATGGCATCGGCTACGCTGGCTATGTAAAATGCGGCAGCTCCCACAAAAAATGCATCCCTTTTCATTCTCAGCTCCACCAGTTCCATTCTCATCGCCTCGTCAACCGAAGGGGTAAAAAGCGATGCATGGTACAGGTTTAATCGGCTTCTGTACTCATTCCGTGCATTGAGTCCCATGTAGAGCATCGAACCCATACCCGAGTAGAAAACAGGTATTTTCCAGTACTGTTTATTTATCACCTGCCCGGAGCCGGGCAGCACTTGTGAAGCAATCCAAACCTGCTGACAGCTAAGCGAATCGAGGCGGAAAGGCTTTGATGCTTGCGTATCGAAACAGGAAAACACCAGCAGAAAGGGGATTAGCCAATGCCTCCCCTTTTGGTAAAATAATAGTATCGGTTGAAATGTCTCCCTCAAAGCGAAATACCCTTTTAGGGTATAAAAACGTGTTAACGGCTAAAATGTTACCCGTTGAAGTTGTTAAATCTGCCCATCAACTCCTCCAGTTCACCCTGAGACCGGTATGAAATGACAATCTTCCCATCCCCTTTTTTACCGGGTTTGATATCGGCACCCCATCCAAAGAGCTCGTTCAGCTTTTTCTTGTATTCTACAAGGCCATCGCCCTGAGTGTTAATAGAAGGGCTTTCCGGGTTATCAATATCGGGTTCCGGTTGCTGAACATATTTCCTGACCATTGCTTCGGTTTGCCTCACCGAAAGGTCGCCTTTGATGATCCGCCTATAGATTTTCAGCTGTTCCTCGGGGTTTTCCACGCTCACAATGGCTCTGGCATGCCCCATGCTCAACTTGCGCTCTTTCAATCCCATCTGTATTTCAGCGGGTAGTTTAAGCAAACGCAAATAGTTAGTAATGGTAGAACGTTTCTTCCCAACCCTTTCCGAGAGATTGTCGTGGGTTAAAAAACATTCATCAATCAGCCTTTGGTAGCTAATGGCCACCTCAATGGCATCCAGATCCTCGCGTTGTATATTCTCCACCAGCGCCATTTCGAGCATTCCCTGATCGTTGGCCGTGCGGATATAGGCCGGCACTGTGGTCAATCCCACCTGCTTAGCTGCCCTTAGCCTTCGCTCGCCCGATATCAGCTGATACTCACCGTCCACAAGGCGCAGGGTGAGAGGTTGAATTATTCCCAACTGCTTAATGGAAGCAGCCAGCTCGGCAAGAGCCTCCTCGTCGAATGACGATCGTGGCTGGAAAGGGTTGGCTTTTATCCTCTCAATATCCACTTCCCTTACCAACTCAAGGGCTTGTCCATCGGCCCTTCTTTCCTCCCTGGGCAAAGGGGTCTCGGCATCCTCAATGAGCGCTCCAAGTCCTCTACCCAATGCCATTTTTTTTGCCATAACCAGTTAAAATAGTTTTTGTAAAATTATTCAACCCTCTGCTTAGCACCGGCCATGTCCATTTTTCCGTTTTTCTGCAGGAGTTCTCTGGCCAGGTTCAGGTGATTGGCCGAACCGCTGGACGCAGCATCATACAGGATAACAGGCTTGCCATAGCTGGGTGCTTCGCTTAGTTTAATATTCCTTTGTATAATGGTATTAAACACCATCTGCTGAAAATGCTTTTTAACCTCGTCAACCACCTGATTGGAAAGTCTTAGGCGTGAATCGTACATGGTTAAAAGGAAGCCTTCAATTTGCAAATCGGGGTTCAAACGGGTTTGAATTATCTTAATGGTATTTAAAAGCTTTCCAAGCCCTTCCAGGGCAAAGTATTCGCACTGAACGGGGATAATTACCGAATCGGCTGCCGTTAGGGCATTGACGGTGATAAGTCCAAGTGATGGCGAACAGTCGATTAGCAAAAAATCGTAGTCATCTTTAACTTTCTCTATCACTGATTTCATCACCTTTTCCCGATTGGGTATATTGAGCATTTCTATTTCAGCCCCAACCAGGTCGATGTGCGATGGGATCAGGTCGAGCCCGTCAATCTCGCTTTTTAAAATGATTTCGCGGGGGTTAACCTGATCAATCAAACACTCATAGATACTGGATTTCACGTTCCGCAAATCGAATCCGGTGCCCGAAGTGGCGTTGGCCTGTGGGTCGGCATCAATCAGAAGAACCTTTTGTTCAAGCACAGCCAAACTGGCTGCCAAGTTAATCGCTGTTGTGGTTTTACCTACTCCGCCCTTCTGGTTTGCAAGTGCAATAACTTTTCCCATGCTTATTCTGTTTAAACCTTTATATTCTACTCAAAAGTTACAAAGATATCCCGAATGGTTCTTACGAATGATTGTTCATGGTTATGAATATAAACAATCGGGCGTAAATTACCAACAAGTTATTAACAATAACGTCGGGTTTTTCGCCGCAAAAGTACGAATTCTTTTGCAAAAGGACATTTGCATTATAACTTTGTGAGGGGATGAAGAGGGGGTGAACTGAAAAAGTTCATCGCTGTTTAATTGGGTTATTATAGAAAACCGCTTTAACCTTTACCTTACTAATTTACTAAGTAGGTGGCCGAAAACAATAAATGGTTTGTTATTGTCAACCCAAAGTCGGGGAATGGTACCGGAACGAGGGATTGGCCGGTAATCAAAGCCCTTCTCCAAAGGGAAGGAGTTGTTTTCGATTATGCAATAACCCAAAGAAAATACCATGCGGTGGAGCTCACCGTATCAGCCATTAATCAGGGATATACAAAGATTCTATCCGTTGGCGGCAATGGGACCCTGAATGAGATTGTCAACGGAATATTCATTCAAACCAAGGTCCCCTCAACGGAAATACTCATTGGCATCATTCATGTGGGCATGGGCAAAGGTTTAAAACCCATAAAAAACAAGCCCGATTTCTATCTTAATAAGGTGCTTGCCCTTAAAGAGGAGAAACATTTCATGCATGATATCGGGATGGTACAGCTATTTGAATCGAGAATTCACCATACCCGCTATTTTTTCAATAGCGCAGGTGTGGGTTTCACCGCTGAGTTAGCTCACAAGCTGAACATGCTTCAGGAATATGGTCGCAATGGCATTGCGCATTACCGATTCAGCATGATAAAAGCCCTCTCGCAATACAGGGCAAGCATGATAAAACTGCGAATTGACGACATAGAGCTGAATGGCACATTTTTCAACATTTCGTTGAATGTTGGCATATGCTACATTCGGAGACAACCGGCCATAGACGACCCCAACCGAAACGACGGGCTTCTCAACGTTAGCATCACTAAAAGGGTAAGGCGTTGGAAAGCTGCCTGGAATTTAAATAAGCTTTTGAATGAACAAACCTATGACTGTCGCTGCTCTACAGATTACAAGGGGAAGCGAATTACCATATCGGGAAAACCACATGTTAACCTCGAAATCGATGGAGAAGCTGTGGGAAGCTCTCCTTTCGCATTCACCGTCCTGCCCAAAAGCGTTAAAATCCTGATTGGCTGACAATAATCCTATAATAATTCGTGATTACATGGGGTCCACATCGGGCGATATCACCAGCCCGCCATAGGGTTTATACTCCAACAACCTGTCCATTTCCTGTCGGATGACAACCTTGGCCTTAGGCAAAGCAACGCCTCTGTCGAGCTTGAGCAGGATTTCCTCGATGTAGTAATTTTGTATTCTGTTTATCAATGGTGCCTCGGGGCCCAAAACCATATCGCCTATCCGTTTCCTTAAATTGTCAGCCAGCTGTCTTGCCGCAACGGCAAGCGTTCTGCTGTTTCGATGTTTAAGGGTTATGCGCAAAAGCCTGCTGTAAGGGGGGTAATGAAATGTTTTTCTTTGGATAAGCTGGCTTTTAAAGAGCTGTTCAAAGTTGTTGGCAACCACCTGCTTAATCACCTGATGTTCAGGTTTGGTGGTTTGGATAATTACTTTTCCTCTTTTGTGCTTTCGGCCTGCCCTTCCGGCAACCTGCGACATGAGCTGAAAACTGCGCTCGTGCGCCCTGAAATCGGGGAAATTCAACAGATTGTCGGCATTGAGTATGCCAACCAGGCTAACCCTGTCAAAATCCAACCCTTTGGTTACCATTTGGGTCCCCACAAGGATATCTATCCGCCCATGTTCAAAATCGGATATAATTCTCTCGTATGCGTTCCTGGAACGCGTTGTATCGAGGTCCATACGGCCAATCCTGGCCGAAGGGAAGAAAAGGGCCAGCTCATCCTCAACCCTTTCGGTGCCAAAACCCCTAACGGTCATCTTAGTACTTCCGCAGGCCAAGCACGAGCTGAGATTAGGGATCGAGTAACCGCAGTAGTGGCATACCAGCTGATTGCTCTTTTTGTGATAGGTAAGGCTAACCGCGCAGTGCTTACACTGCGGGACCCAGGCACACTCCTCGCACTCGACGTATGGCGAAAAACCCCTTCGATTTTGAAAAAGGATTACCTGTTCGTTCAGATTAAGAGCCTGTTCGATGGCATCAACAAGCTGGGGGGAGAAGAACGATTTCATCAATTTCTTCTTGCGTGCCATCAATGTGTCAACAATATGGATCTCGGGCAATTCAATCTCCTTGTATCTTTTCGAAATAGTGGCAATGCCATACTTGCCCACCTGGGCATTGTAGTACGATTCCAATGACGGTGTGGCAGATCCCAGCAACACTTTAGCCCCATGTCCGGCAGCCAAAATTACTGCTGCATCGCGTGCGTGGTAGCGAGGAGCAGGGTTGAATTGCTTAAAGGTATTCTCGTGCTCTTCATCTACAATTACCAGCCCCAGCCTTTTGAATGGCAGAAACACTGAGGAACGAACCCCAAGGATGATGTCGAAAGCCGGTTTGGCGGGGTCGTCGCCATCGTGAAGCAGGCTCATGTAAACCTCAACCCGCTGATTATCGTTGAACTTGCTGTGATACACACCCACACGGTTTCCGAAGAAGCGCTTTAGCCTATTGATAATTTGCACAGTAAGGGCAATCTCGGGGAGCAGGTACAATACCTGCTTGCCATGGCTAAGCTGTTCGGCTATCAGATTGATATACATCTCGGTTTTCCCGCTCGATGTCACTCCATGCAACAGTACAACCTGCTTCTCGTTGAACTCACCCCTGATTTTTTCCAGCGCCTTTGCCTGCTCTTCAGTAAGAACCAATTCCTCGGAATCTTCATCATCGCCGGGAAGCAACCTGGACACCTCTCTCCTTTCAGCCTCAAAAACATTCTTTTCTACCAGGGCCGAAAAAATGGAGGCAGAGGCATTGGCTTTGATCATCAGCTCACTTTTGGGAACCCAACCAGTAAAGGTTGACCCGTCCTCAACGGTTAAGGATAAAAAAGTCATCAGTACTCTCTGCTGTACCCACGAGCGCTTCAACTCACCGAAAACCCTGTTAACATCCTCATCGTTTTTAATCCGCGAATGGAGCCTGACAAATACCTCATATTTTGGCGTAAATGGCGAATCGATGGACTCATATACCGACAACATTCCTTTGTCTAACAACGCCTTCACGACGCCCAGAGGATTTTTAACCTTAGCTTTAGCCGTTAGCTGCTGTATGGAAATGCTTTTGCCATCCCCCATCATTCCCACAATCTGCTCTTCCGAATCGGAGAGGGCAATAGCCGGATGCGGGATGCCTGATAGCTGTACCAGCGTTTCGCTCTCCATTTTTAGCCCTGACGGCAGGGCTGCTTTCATCACTTCGCCTAATGAGCACATGTAGTAATCGGCTATCCACTCCCAAAACCTCAGCTGTGCCTCCGACAACAAAGGCTCATCGTCGATAATCTGAAGGATATCCTTGGTTTGATAAACGGTAGGCGAGGTACCGTGCACCCTGTAAATAATGGACGAGTACATCCTTTTTGCGCCAAACTGCACAATCACCCTCTTGCCAACGGAAACATTTCCGGAGAATGCTGCAGGCACCGAATAGGTGTACTGCTTTGGCAATGCCAGTGGCAGGATTACATCGACAAACAGAGGGTTTTGCATGGGAACGACATCTGCGTTATGGGAACGCAAGGTATGAAAGAATCGTCAAGGAATGAAACATGTCAGATTAAAATGCCAAATCAATTTTTCACCCATCACGTCATAAAGGGTGATGTTAGATTAGCCTAATCTATTTGGGGAGATAAATATCTTTACAGATACTTCGTCTCTTTGGAAAATCAAAAGTGTTTAATAGATTGATATCCTGAAAGTGGTTTGCAAAAAAAATTTGCTCTAAAATAAAAAAGGTGTATTTTTGCAATGTTATTGCATTTTTACACCAATAAAATTTAGAGCCATGATAACCAGAGAGATAAAAGATGTATTCCTAACGCTATTGCAAAAATATCCGGCCATAAACCTTACGGGTCCACGGCAATCCGGGAAAACAACCCTTGTAAAAATGTTAATGGGTGATTACAACTACTTCTCCCTCGAAAATCCTGATACGCGGTTATTTGCAGAAACCGATCCAAGGGGATTTTTACAATCGGCAGGGGAAAGGTTCATTTTGGATGAGGTGCAGAATACCCCTTCGCTATTTTCGTATTTGCAAGAAATTTTAGATAACAGCAGTATCAGCGGTAAAGTAATTCTGTTGGGTTCGCAAAGTTTTCTTTTAAACCAACATATCTCTCAAAGTTTGGCGGGTAGAATAGCATCGTTAAAACTCCTTCCATTATCCTATACTGAACTGGAAAACGAAGGCAGGATTGAAGAAAATATTGAAGAGATTATGTTTAAGGGCGGCTATCCTCGGCTTTTCAATGATGATATTGAACCGATACATTTTTTCCCACATTACATTGAAACCTACCTTCAACGGGATGTTAGGTTGCTGAAAAACATTGAAAATCAAATCTCCTTTGTTCGGTTTATAAAACTTTGCGCCGGAAGAATTGCCAGCATACTCGATTTATCTTCGTTGGCAAGGGATGCAAACATTGCTGTCAATACTGCTAAATCATGGCTTTCGATATTAGAGGCAAGTTATATAGTTTATTTTGTCCAACCCTACTCGGGCAATGTAAACCGAAGAATGATCAAGTCTCCAAAACTCTATTTCTACGATACGGGGCTCGCATGCTCATTGCTGAATATTGAATATGCAAAGCAGTTAAACACTTTTTACCTTCGGGGTAATTTGTTTGAAAACTTCGTGCTTTCAGAACTGCTTAAATCGCGATATAATAGGGGATTGCCACCAAATTTTTACTTCCTCAGAGACTCAAAAGGAATGGAAATAGATTGCATAACCGAAAAACCCGAAGGCATGCAGCTCGTTGAGATAAAACTATCTGAAACTTTAACCCGAGAGCATATTAAGAATATTATTGGCGGATTCAAGTCACAAATGCAACTTTTGGTTAAACAATAATCTATTCATTACAAATATAGGGTTTTCGTAATCAAATCTCTTTCTGGGTCTCTTGTTTAGTTTAGTCTCCACCTGTTTTACCA
>Ga0255342_1000193_pt1 | contig 113504 bp, 94 predicted proteins | sample wastewater_treat_3_FD_192416 | JGI IMG/M metagenome (GOLD analysis project Ga0255342, IMG submission 192416) | Wastewater microbial communities from Lulu Island WWTP, Vancouver, Canada - plant14 | ecosystem: Engineered > WWTP > Wastewater > Unclassified | place: Canada: Vancouver, British...
TTTTCCATGGATGGTCAGGTCCGGGGGTCCAGGGTTTTCTCATTCCTTCTTCCGTGGATAATGCTGTCGTTTTCTCTTTCGCCAGGGTCTTCTTCGTCTCCTCTTCCTCGACCCTCACCAGCTCGTGGAAGGCCCCCTGGTGGTGCAAAACCGTCCTCCCGTCCAGGAGGTTCAGGACCTCCACCTCAACCCCTTTGCGGAATAGGACCTTTCTGTCCTGGGAGTCCAGGGCGGACCACTTCCGGCCCTTCCACGAGACCGTGGAGTCGCCGGTCATCTTCCGGAAGACCCTGCGGCACAGTATGAGGGCGAGGTCCTCCTTTGAAGGCGCCGGCATGAAGGCCGTCGCTTCATCCTTAGGCAGGACGGCAAAGAGATCGTTATGCCTGGTCCTGTAGGAAGCGAGGAAGGCATTGGCCTCCTCCAGGGTAGATACCCCCGCCACCCTCAGGTCGACCACCAGGCGGTGCTGCAAGGTCCCCCAGAGCCTTTCTATACGCCCCTTCGCCTGGGGGGAGAGGGCCTTGATGGCCTTGATGCCCAGGATCTCCAGGGCCTTGCCGAACTGGGTCCTCCCTTCCCCGGCTCCCCGCAGCTCCTCTGTGAGGGAGAGCTTTGAAGGGTTGGAGGAAAAGAAGATGGAGTGGGCGTCGGAATACAGGGACTCGGGGATCCCGTAACTGAGGATGGTCTCTTCCAGGACGTGGAAGTAGCCGTCAAGGCACTCCGTGCGCTCGAACCTCAGGGCCGTGACGCTGCCCGTGGCGTCATCGATGGCGCCGTGAAGGGTGATCATTGAGCCGTTGGAGAGCCAGTCGAAGGGGGAGGCGTCTATTTGGAGCATCTGGCCGAAGCGCTCCATCCGGGCCCTCCTCCTTCGCTTCCTGGGTCCCTTATGGGAGAAGGGATTCTTCAAGCCCTCCTTCTTCAGGATCCTGGTGATGGTCTTGGGAGAGACGGACCGCCCCGCTTCGGCAAAGAGCAGTTCCGACATGTGGCTGGCGCTGGCCCCCTTCCACAGGCCAACGGCACGCTCTGCCACCAAGGCCCTTATGTCGGTGGGGATGAAGTTTGAAGGCTTGCGGCCGGTGTTGCCGTGGACCAGCGATGACGCTCCCGCCTCCTCGTAGCCGGTCTTTATCCTCTGGACCTGCCGCACCGACAGCCCCAAAGCGGCTGAAGCCTCCCTGTTGGTTATCACCCCGCCCGTCACCTCTTCAAGAACATGAAGTCTCCGTGCCTGCTTGATGGACAACCTGATGTCACCCTCGTTCTTCATGGGATACATTCTCTATCAAAATCTAGGGGGGGGGGATGACATTTTGCCTGTCCCCTTAAGGGGTGACATTATCGCTGTCCGGCCACAGACCGGGACCACTCCGCTTGACAAATCCAGCCCGGGGTCCTATAAAGAAGGACATCCGTGGAAGTATCGCGGTCATTGGATAAGGTAAAGGCGATGAAGGGGAGAGTAGGCGTTTTTAGCGCGCCAGAGAGAGGGGCCCAAAGGCTGGGAGGCCCCTTCGCGAGGAAAACGTTGAAGACCACCCCGGAGCTGGATCCGAAGCCCTGGCGAAGGGATAAGGTGACGGGGACCCGCCCCTGACAGCGGGGACAAGGGCCGGCGCCAACTTGCCGGAACCGGAGTGGAACCGCGGAAAGAGCCCCTTTCCGTCTCACGGGTAGAGACGGGAAGGGGCCTTGTTTTTTCAAGATATGGAGGGAGAGCTTGAGGATGAAGGGTATTTTAAGTCGTTACAAGACCTTGCTGCCGATCAACCCGGGGACGCCCCTCGTCTCCCTGGGGGAGGGAGAGACCCCTCTCATACCCCTCAAGACGCTGGGAGAGGAGCTCGGCCTGCGCCTTTTCGCCAAGTACGAAGGGACCAACCCCACGGGGTCCTTCAAGGACAGGGGGATGGTGCTGGCCGTCGCCAAAGCGCTGGAGGCGGGGGCGAAGGGGCTGGTCTGCGCGTCGACGGGCAACACCTCCGCTTCGGCCGCCGCCTATGCTGCAAGGTCCGGTCTCCCGTGCACGGTTCTCCTGCCCAAGGGGAAGGTCGCCTCAGGGAAACTTGCCCAGGCCCTCATCCACGGCGCGAGGGTCGTATCCATCAGGGGTAATTTCGACGAGGCCCTGGAACTGGCCCTCGCTCTCTCGAGGGAGATGGGCCTGGCGGTGGTCAACTCGGTTAACCGCTACCGGCTCTGGGGGCAGAGGAGCGTGGCCTGGGAGATGGTCGATGAACTCGGCCGCTCACCCGACGCGGTGGTGCTCCCCGTGGGCAACGCCGGCAACATCACCGCCGGCTGGGCCGGTTTTGTCCAATACCGCCGCGCCGGGAAGGCCGACTCCGTCCCGGCCATGATCGGAGTGCAGGCCGAGGGCGCTGCGCCGCTCGCCCTTGGGAAACCCTGCCCCGCCCCTGAAACGGTGGCGACGGCCATCAGGATAGGGAGGCCGGTGAACGGGAAGAAGGCGTCCTGGGCCGTCCGTATGAGCGGCGGGAAGTTCCTGGCCGTGAGCGACGAGGAGATCCTGGGAGCCCAGAGAAGGCTGGCGGCCGATGAAGGGGTCTTCGCCGAGCCGGCATCCTGTGCCGGGATAGCAGGCCTTTTACGGTACGCCGGGCAAGGGCTCATCCCCCGCGGCTCCACGGTGGTGGCCATCCTCACCGGTAACGGGCTGAAGGACCCCGATACGGCCGCCGCGGGGGCGGGAGCGCCCCTTGAGATCGATGCCGAGGTGGGGGTCCTCAGGGAGGCCCTGTCATGAACGGACCCTCGATCCGCATCCGGGTCCCGGCGACCACGGCCAACCTGGGATCGGGCTTCGACACCATCGGCCTCGCCCTCTCCCTTTACAACCTTTACGACGTCTTCGATATAGACGAGCCTGGGGCGTACCGGATGGAGGTCATCGGCGAGGGGAGCGCCGAGCTTTCCGACCCTGAATCAAACCTGATAATAAAGAGCTATGAGAGGGCCTGCGAGGAGTGGGGCCTCCAGTGCCCCGGTTTTTCCCTGCGCTGCCTCAACGCCATCCCCCTCTGCCGGGGGCTGGGAAGTTCCTCCACCGCCGTCGCGGGGGGCGTGATGATCGCCAACGCTTTCCGGAAGGAGCCCCTCCCCGTCGAGGAGCTGATCCCCTTGATGGTGGAGATCGAGGGTCACCCCGATAATATCGTCCCAGCCTGCCTCGGCGGCCTCGTCGTCAGCGGCGCCGGCGAAGGGAGGCTTCGGTACGTGAAGCTTCCGCCGCCCCCCGGTGATATTTTTGCCGTCGTGGCCGTCCCGGAAGTGAGGGTCAGGACCGAGGACGCCCGCAACGCGCTCCCCAGGGAAGTGAGCCTGGGCGATGCCGTATTCACACTGAACAGGGCCGCGATCCTGGCCGCGTCCTGGGCCGCGGGGAAGTGGGAGAACCTCGCCTGGGCAATGGACGACAGGCTGCACCAGCGATTCCGGGCGAAGCTGTTCCCCGGGGGAGAGGTGATCCTGGAGAAGGTCAAAGGCGTTCCGGGATGCCTCGGCGCCGCCATAAGTGGTTCCGGCCCGAGCGTGCTCGCCTTCGCGAAGGGAGCCCCCCGGGGTGTTGCCGAGGCCATGTGCCGGGTATTCAGGGAGCACGGTGTGAGGTCCCGTTTCTTCGTCCTCGATGTGGATGAGGCGGGGGCCGTGGTTGAGCGCCTTTCAACGGGGGTTGCCGGGTCATGAAGATCGAGGTCCTGAAGTACGGAGGGTCATCCCTGACGGGGGAGGGGAGGATCGAGGCCGTGGCGCACCAGGTGGCCGGCCTTCACCGGGAGGGCCTTTCCCTGGTCGTAGTGGTATCGGCGGTGGGCCGCACCACGAAGGAACTCATCGAGACTGCCAACGGTTTCGCCGGCCGGTTGAACCGCCGGGAGGTGGACCAGCTCATTTCCACCGGTGAGCAGCAGAGTATGGCCCTTCTTACCATGGCCTTTGGCGAGATGGATATCCCCGCCCGCTCCTTCGCCGGTTGGCAGGCAGGGATAAGGGCCGGCGGAATATTCACCGACGGGCGGGTCCTTTCCGTGGACCCCCGGATGGTGGCGGGGTCCGTCGAAAAGGGTGAAGTGGCCGTCGTCGCCGGTTTCCAGGGTGTCACCGACGAGGGGGATGTCATAACCCTGGGCAGGGGAGGGTCGGACCTTACCGCCGTGGCCCTAGCCGCGGCCCTGGAGGCCGAATGCTGCCGGGTCTTCACCGATGTGGAAGGAATATTTTCCGCCGACCCCAGGGTTGTCCCGGGGGCTTTCCGCCTCGAGAGGGTCAGTTACGGGGAGTGCATGGAGATGGCGGCCGCAGGAGCCAGGATCCTCCAGGCGAGGAGCGTGGAGCTCGCCTGGAGATACGGGGTGCCGCTTTTCGTCGGTTCCAGTTTCGGGAAAGGGAGGGGGACCTGGATAATGAGGGATGATGTTTCCGAGGGGTTCGTGGTGCGATCGATAACCCACGATACGGAGGTTGCCAAGGTGGCCGTGCTGGGGGTTCCCGACAAGCCCGGGATAGCGGCCAGGGTTTTCTCCTCCCTGGCCGGGGCCGGTGTAGGCGTTGAGATGATAATCCAGAGCATCATGAGGGGTCAGGTCAACGACATAGCGTTTCTCGTCAGGAAGGAATTCCTGGGCGAAGCCATTGATGTATGCCGTCGGACGGCCAGGGATATCGAGGCCCAGGGCGTGGCTTTTGATACGGAGGTGGGCAAGATCTCCCTCGTGGGAGCGGGACTGTCAAATCATCCCGACGCGCCGGCGCGAATGTTCTCCATACTGGCAGGCGAATCCGTCAATATCGACATGATATCCTCCACCTCGATGTCCATCACCTGCGTGGTCTCCTCGGCCGACGTGGAAAAGGCTGTCGCCGCCCTGCATAGAGCTTTCATTGAAGAGGCTGCGGGATGAGGGTCGCCCTGCTCGGCGCGACGGGCCTCGTGGGCCGGGAAATACTGCGCACCCTGGAAACAAGGAAGTTCCCCGTCACGGAGGTCCTGCCCCTTGCCTCTTCCCGCTCCCGGGGTTCCAGGGTCCCCTTCAGGGGTGTCGAGCTGGAGGTCCTGGAGGTGAACGCCGACTCCTTCGAGGGGGTGGATATCGCCTTCTTCTCCGCCGGCGCCGACGCGTCGAGGAAATGGGCCTCCGAGGCGAAGAAGAAGGGCGCTGTCGTTATCGACAACAGTTCGGCCTGGAGGATGGACCCCGACGTGCCCCTGGTGGTACCCGAGGTCAACCCCGGGGTGATGGCGGGGCATAAGGGGCTGATCGCCAACCCCAACTGCGCCACCATCCAGGTGGTCACGGCCCTGAAACCTCTCCACGACGCGGCCGGCCTCGTGCGGTTTTCGGTCGTCACCTTCCAGTCCGTGTCGGGCACTGGCAAGGAGGCCATCGAGGAACTGGCGGGGAATTCAGGGGCTTTCCTGTCCGGTTCGGAGGGTGCCGCCTCGGTGTATCCCCACGACATCGCCTTCAACGTCTTGCCCCATATCGGCGGTTTCGATGAGGACGGCGTCAGCGAGGAAGAGTGGAAGATGATCAGGGAGTCCAGGAAGATCCTGGGGATCCCGGGCCTCGAGGTGAGGTGCACCGCTGTCAGGGTCCCGGTTTTCAGGGGCCATTCCGAGGCCGTCACCGCGATCTTCGAGAGGGTCCTGACCCCGGGGGAAGCGAGGGAACTGCTTTCCTCAGCGCCGGGCGTACGCCTGATCGACGAACCCTCGAAGGGTCTTTACCCCACGGCAAGGGGCTCCCAGGGACGGGAACCGGTCTTCGTCGGCAGGGTCAGGAGGGATACCATAAGCGAAAAGGGACTCATGATGTGGGTCGTCTCCGACAACCTCCTGAAGGGGGCCGCCCTTAACGCCGTCCAGATAGCCGAGGCCCTCGCCTTCCGGTGATATTCGGCCCATTCGACGCCCCATCGCCCGGGGGGGCGGGGAATAAGGTAAAATAGCGGCGGCGCCCGGCGGGCGCCGCCATCTTCCTTTTTAAGGACGGTGCCTGTGACCATGGATAAAAAGGCCGCCTTAACGATCCTGACGGTTCTTATGCTCCTCGTTGCCGCCGCGGCGACCGGGGCCGACCAGATGCAGCTCACCTCCGACACCCTTCAGTACGACCCCTCGGGTGGGACCGTTTTCGCCTCGGGACACGTCAAGGTCGTCGGGAGGGGCGCCGAGATAACCTCCGAAGAGGGCGAATTTGACCCGACGGGGACGCGCTCCCTGTTCAGGAAGAACGTCCTGGCCCGGTGGCCCGAGGGGCGGCTTACCATGGACTGCTATGAGATGATCGTGGAGGAAACCCCCAGGGGCCAGAAGATCACCGCCCGTAAGGTGACCCGGTTCCACGATCCGGCCAGGAAAGTGACCGTGCGCGCCGAGACGGTGGAAGGGTTCGTGGTCGGCGGTGCGTTCACCGAGTTCGACGCCCGGGGCGGCGTCGTGGCCGATGCTGTTGCCCCCGACGGAGAACCCACCAGGGTTTCCGGCGGCAGGTCGCGATACTCCCGGGACCGACAGACGCTGGAATTTACCGGCGGGGCCGTGGGGGTACAGAAGAACCGCAGGATCACCGCCGATACCTTCATCGTTCACCTTGAAAGCGGAAAGATCGAAGCCGTGGGGAACCCCCGCATGGAGGTCGACCTTCCACCCCAGGAGGTCCAATGAGCAACCGCTTCCTCTGGGCTCGTTCGCTGAGCAAGAGCTACAAGGGGCGCACCGTCGTATCCTCGGTGGACCTGAAGGTCAGACAGGGGGAGATCGTGGGTCTTCTAGGGCCCAACGGGGCCGGGAAGACCACCACCTTCTACATGGTCCTGGGCATCGTGAAACCCGACTCCGGGAGGATAATGATCGACAACGACGACCTCACGGGGCTTCCCATGTACATAAGGACCAGGCGGGGGATAGGCTACCTCCCCCAGGAGGCTTCTGTCTTCAGGAGCCTTACCGCCCGGGAGAACATTGAACTGGTCCTTCAGGAAAAGGGTGAGTCCAGGAGGAACACCGTCCTCCTGGCATCTGACCTGATCGAGGAGTTCGGGCTGGGCGAGGTGGAGGACATTCCCGGCTACGCCCTGAGCGGCGGCGAACGGCGGAGGGTGGAGATCGCCCGCAGTCTCGCCATGAAGCCCTCCTTCATCCTGCTGGACGAGCCCTTCAGCGGTATCGACCCCATCGCCGTCTACGACATCCAGCAGATAATACTGAGGCTGAGGACCAAGGGGTACGGCATCCTGCTCACGGACCACAGCGTCAGGGAGACCCTGGCCATAACCGACAGGACCTACCTTATCCACCGGGGGCAGATCCTCGTCGAGGGCACCCCCTCGGAGGTCGCCGAAAGCGAAGCGGCGAGGAAATTCTACCTGGGAGAAAGGTTTTCGCTGTGAAGGGGTGGGATCTCGCCCCAGGTTCCGTCGCAGACGGCCTCGGCCACCCTGGCGGCGGCGGCCTCGACCGGCGGCGAAAGGCCTTCCCTGAGCCCCGTGAAGGCGGGTTGTATGGCTATGATCCTTATACGAGTCGCCCCTTCGAAGGGGACGAGGAGGACCGAAAGGGGGATGCCGTGGGAGGAGAGGGCCGAGCCTTCCACGTCCCGGAGCCCGAGGAGGCGCGCCTCCCCCGGTTCACCGCCGCAATCGGCCGCGTCGATGATGAGGAGGGTTTCCGGGGGGGTCTCCCTGAGAGGGGCCAGGTGGTTCTCGGGGAGGACGCCGCAGAGGAAGACGCGGACCCATGGCAGGGCCCGGGCCTCGACCATCTCGGCGGCACGGATGCCGACGGCGTCGTCTCCCATGAGTTCATTTCCCATGCCCCATACAAAGGTGGTCCCTTCCATGGCCCTTCACCCTTTCGTGCGTACCCCGCGCCGAAGGCTGGTGTCCTGATATGAGTTCCCCTGGTTCCAGGATGGTCCGTCACTCCCTCAGGATGATGGCCGGGACCTTCCTGAGCCGAGTCCTGGGCCTCGCCAGGGAGGTCCTGACGGCGGCCCTCTTCGGGGCGACACGTCAACTGGACGCCTTCCTCGTGGCCTACACGCTGGCGAACCTCTCCAGGAGGCTGCTGGCCGAAGGGGCCCTCTCGGCCGCCTTTGTGCCCGAGTTCTCCAGGACCCTAGCGAAGGACGGCCCTGCTTCCGCCCGTTCCCTGGCCAGGCAGATCTTCTCGGTGCTTCTCGCCGCCACCGTCATCGTGACCGCCGCGGGCATGATAGCGGCCCCCATCCTGGTGAGGGTCATGGCGCCTGGCTTTGACGCCGAGGGGACCCGGGCGGCCGTGTCGCTGACGCGCCTCATGTTCCCCTTCCTGGTCTTCATCTCCGTCGCGGCTCTCGCCATGGGGGTACTGAACAGCCTGGACTGCTTCTTCGTCCCGGCTATAGCCCCCGCCCTGAGCAACGGCGTCTTCATCGTTTTCCTGGCGATTGTAACACTCCGGTGGGGGGTCTGGGGCCTCGGCTACGCAGTACTGCTGGGCGGGGTGACCCAGATGGTCCTCCAGTGGGCCTGGTCGGCAAAAAAGGGGGTCCTCCTGGTACCGGCCATGCCGAGAAGGGACAACGAGGCCCTCTCAAGGGCGATGAGGCTCTTTCTCCCCTACGCCGCGGGGCTCTCCCTGAACCAGCTCATTCCCCTCATCAGCCGCATGCTGGGATCGTTCCTGGAGGAAGGGGCCATTTCGGTCCTGAACTATGCCGACAGGGTTCTCCAGCTGCCCCTGGGGCTCTTCGTCATAGCCATATCCCAGGCCATACTCCCCCAATTGTCCCGGCAACTCCTGGCGGGGGAGGAGGACTTCTTCCAGGGCGTGAGGGAGGCCCTGAGGTACGGCCTCTTCATCGTCCTTCCCGTGGCCCTGGGGATGGTCCTTTTCTCCGGGGAGATCATCCACCTGCTCTTCTTCCGGGCCGCCTTCGGCGAATGGGCGTGGAGGGGGACCGCCGGCGCCCTGGCAATGTACTCCCTCGGGCTTCCCGGGATGGCCTGCTCGACGATCCTCCTCAGGGCGCTCTACGCCCGGGGTCTGCCCAGGGAGGCCATGATCGTGACTGCCTTCAGCGTGGGTGCCAACGTGGTGTTCAGCCTCCTCCTGATCAGGCCCATGGGGATAAACGGCCTCGCCCTGGCTTCATCGCTGGCCTTTTCGGGGACGGCGCTGCTGACCTGGAGGCTGCTCCCGGGACAAAAAAGCGCGGAGAGCCTCTTCCGTCGGGACTGGGTCATCCCGCTGGCGTTGGGGTTGGGCCTGATGGGGCTGCTGCTGGTTTGCCTGAAAATACTGTTTCCTTATCCTCTTTACGGGAGTATCCTTTCAAAGAGCTCCTGGATGGCACTGCCGCTGCTGCTGGGCGCCGGGGCTTACGCCCTGGTCACATGGAAGGCCGGGAGCCCTGAGTGGGCCTGGATCGTGGAGGCTTTCAAGGGCCGGAAACCAAAAACCGTAAATCGTGAATCGGAAGGGCCGTGAATCGTGAATCGGAAACCAAAAGCCGTGAATCGTAAATCGGAAGGGCCGTAAATCGTGAATCGTGAATCGTGAATCGGATACAAAAACCGTAAATCGTAAATCGTAAATCGTGAATCGGAAGGGCCGTGAATCGTGAATCGTGAATCGAAAAAGCCGTGAATCGTGAATCGGAAACCAAAAGCCGTGAATCGTAAATCGTGAATCGGAAACCCAAGGCCAAGGCAAAAGGCGGAAACCAGAAACTGGAAACCGGAAACCAGAAACTGGAAACCGGAAACCGGAAACCGGAAACCGGAAACCGGAAACCGGAAACCGGGAAGCCAAGGCCAAGGCAAAAGACGTAAATCGGAAATCAAAATCCGTGAACCGGAAATTGTGAGTCGAGAATCGATGAATGATCAAGGGGGATTATTCCGATTTGTCCACAAGTATGAGACCTCATTGTAATCTTGATGTATGGAATCAAGCCATGGAACTGGCTAAGGATATTTACAAAGCCACAAAGGGTTTCCCCTCGGAGGAACGCTACGGGTTGACCGGGCAGTTGAGACGCTGCGCGGTATCAATTCCAAGCAACATAGCAGAAGGCGCATGCAGAGGTTCTAGGAAGGATTTTCTCCGGTTCCTGATGATAGCTAGGGGTTCGCTGGGAGAACTGGAGACCCAGTGCCGCCTGGCCGCTGATCTGGGATATCTGCAAGACGGGAGTCCCATTTATAAAAAAGCCGACAGGATTTTCCAAATGCTTTGTGGGTTGATTCGGTCACTTAGAGATTAAGGGGAACAGTATCGGGGATCACCCCGATAATCTCCTCGTTAACGGCGAGCTGATTCCCGACTTTTGCCTTTGCCTTGGGTTTCTGGTTTACGGTTCCCGATTTACGATTTACGGATTTTGTTTCCGATTCACGATTCATGGTTTTGATCCTCGTTTTCCGATTTTGGTTTTTCGATTAACGATTAACGGTTTACGATTCACGGATTTTCCGATTTACGGATTTTACTCCAAGGGAGGTTGTAACCTTTGAGGAAGCCTATATTGTTTTTAGCGGCGATGATCCTGCTGGTCTCCGCGGCGGCCGCCTTTTCCGCCGACCTGGAGACACTGGTGAAGGAACGGAGCGTCACGCTCTACCCGGAGGGTCAGCTCCTGGGCGACCTCGTGATCGGGGCGAGGGGTAAGATCCTCTTTGTTTACGTGGATAAAGCCCTGGCCCATGCCGTACGGGGCACCGAAATGCCTCCCGAGTGGCTTTCCTGGTATTCTCGTTACTGGGGAACCGACCAGGCCAAGGGGAAAGCCCTCTTCATCATCCGCTACGAGGCCAACAAGCTCTGGACCTTCGACCCGTGCGATATTTCAATCGGGGGAAGGCGCCTGGAACGTGGAGATATCCTGACGGACAAGGCTTTCATCGCTGAGGGTGACCTCCCCTCCGGTGCGGAGGGCATCCTTTCGATCGTCGTTCCCCTGGAGAGCGCGGCGCCCGGAAAGGCCACGACCATGGCTTACCTGGAGGATTCCGTCGAATGGACCGTGCCGGCGAAATGAGCGCCGAACACCTTTTCCGGTGCGCCTCCTGCGGAGAGCGGTTCACGAGCGGGTGCCGCCCCTCCCGCTGCCCGAGCTGCGGCGCCAGGGCCTTCATCCACGAAGCGGGGCCGCCCCTCGGCAAGGGGTCGAAGGGCTGTTCAGGTTCCTGCCAGGGGTGCCCCGGTTGTCGGCATTGAGCCCCCCGGGACACGGCCCGGTCGTGGTGGGCATCGAGACGAGCTGCGACGATACGGGGGTCGCGGTCCTGGGTTTTGACGGCCGGGTGAGGTCCTCCTTGCTCTCAAGCCAGGCGAAGGACCACGCTCTTTTCGGTGGTGTGGTGCCGGAACTCGCCTCGAGGAAGCACCAGGAGGCCATCATCCCCCTTTTGAGAGCTGCCCTCGCCGAAGCCGGGGTGGAGGCCCCATCGAGCCAGGTGGGGCTCGTGGCTGTCACCACGGGGCCGGGGCTCATGGGGTCGCTCATCGTGGGCTTCATGACGGCCAGGGGCCTTTCCCAGGCCTGGGGCTGCCCGCTGGTGGGGGTCAACCACCTGGAAGGCCACATATTCGCGAACCGCGTAGCCCATGAGGGGCTCGAAACGCCCTTCCTATGCCTGATCGTATCCGGCGGGCACACCGAGGTGATCCTGGTGGAAGGATGGGGCGATTACACCCTCCTGGGGAGGACCAGGGACGACGCCGCGGGGGAGTGCTACGACAAGGTGGCTAAGATGCTGGGGTTGCCTTACCCGGGTGGCCCCGAGGTGGACCGGCTCGCCGCCTCGGGCGACCCCGATTCCTTCGATCTCCCGGTGCCCCTGGGCACGACCGGTCGGGTGGAGTTCAGCTTCAGCGGCTTGAAGACCGCCGTGTTGTGGACCGTGAACAGGATAAAAAGCGAAAAGCGGAGCCTTCCCTTGGCCGATATCTGCGCTTCCTTCCAGAAGGCCGCCGTGGAGGCGCTGCTGGGAAAGATGGTCCTCGCGTCAAGGCTGACCGGCGTCGGGAGGGTCTGCCTTTCCGGAGGGGTTTCGGCCAACTCGGCGCTCAGGAAGGCCTTCAGAGACCGTTTCGGGGACAACGTTTTCATCCCGCCCCTTGAGCTTTGCACCGATAACGCCTCGATGATAGCCGCCGCCGGGCTTTTCAACTTTCTTCGGTCCGGCCCGTCGGGACCCGATCTCTCGCCGGATCCCTCGGCATCACTGACCGATAAGATCACGTAAAAGGAAGTAAACTAGGAAAATATAGAGAAATACCGTCCTTTTCAACGTTATTTACCCCGGAAGTATGGTCAAACCCCTTGAGATTGAAAGCCCAGCCTATTAATATCATTCGCGGTCATTTAGCACTCGATGCTATTGAGTGCTAACATTTTTTCAACCTATGTCCGCAGGGAGGGGTATGGAAATGAAGTTGAAGCCGCTCGGTGACAGGATAGTTGTGAAGGTCCTCACCCAGGAGGAGAAGACAAGGGGGGGCATCGTGATCCCCGACACCGCCAAGGAGAAACCCCAGGAGGGGGAAGTCCTGGCCATCGGCTCCGGAAGGGTCCTGGAGAACGGGCAGAAACTGCCGCTCGAGGTCAAAAAGGGCGATAAGGTCCTTTTCAGCAAGTACGGTGGCACCGAAGTCAAGATCGAAGGCGAGGAACTGCTCATCCTCAGCGAGCGCGACGTCCTTGCCGTCCTTGAGAAGTAGTCCGGACAAATAATTTTCCTGAAGAGCCAGGAAGGAGGAAGAACAGCAATGCCTAAGATCCTTTCTTTTGGTGAAGAAGCCCGCAGAGCCCTTGAGCGCGGGATCAACAAGGTTACCGATACCGTGGGGAGCACCCTGGGGCCCAAGGGCCGCAACGTGGTGCTCGAAAAGAAGTTCGGCTCGCCGACGATCACCAACGACGGCGTGACCATAGCGAAGGAGATCGAACTCGAGGACCCCTTCGAGAACATGGGAGCCCAGCTGCTGAAGGAAGTGGCCTCAAAGACGAACGACGTGGCCGGCGACGGCACCACGACCGCTACCGTCCTCGCCAGGGCCATCATTCTTGAGGGTATGAAGAACGTGGCCGCCGGCGCCAACGGCGCCCTCATGCGGCACGGCATAGAGAAGGCCGTCGACCTGGTGGTCGACGAACTCAAGGCGATGGCCCACAACGTAAAGGAGCGGGAGAAGATCGCCCAAGTGGCCGCCATCTCCGCCAATGACCGCGCCGTAGGCGAACTGATCGCCGAGGCCATGGAGAAGGTCGGGGAAGAGGGCGTCATCACCGTCGAGGACAGCCAGACCGTCGGCACCACCCTGGAGATGGTCGAGGGTCTCCAGTTCGACAAGGGCTATGTGAGCCCCTACATGATGACCGATCCCGAGCGCATGGAGGCCCACCTGGAGGACGTCTACATCCTCATCAACGACGGCAAGGTCAACAGCGTCAAGGACATGGTCCCCCTCCTCGAGAAAGTGGTCCAGACCGGCAAGCCCCTGCTGATCATCGCCGAGGACGTCGAGGGTGAAGCCCTCGCGACACTCGTGGTCAACAAGCTCCGCGGGACGATGCAGGTCGTCGCCGTCAAGGCCCCCGGCTTCGGCGACCGGCGCAAGGCAATGCTCCAGGATATCTCCATCGTGACCGGTGGACAGGTGATCTCCGAGGAGATCGGTCTCAAGCTCGAGAACGCCGATCTCTCCATGCTCGGCAAGGCCAAGAAGGTCAGAGTGACCAAGGAAGAGACCACGATCGTCGAAGGCGCCGGCGATCCCGACGCCATCAGGAAGCGCGCCGCCCAGATCAAGGCCGAACTGGAGGAATCCACCTCCGAGTACGATAAGGAGAAGCTCCAGGAGCGCCTCGCCAAGCTGGTGGGCGGAGTGGCCGTCGTCCAGGTCGGGGCCGCCACCGAGACGGAGCAGAAGGAACTGAAGCACCGGATCGAGGACGCCCTCAACGCCACCCGGGCCGCCGTGGAAGAAGGCATCGTGGCCGGGGGAGGAGTGGCCCTGATCAACGCCATCGAGCCCCTCGACAAGTTCATCGCCAAACTCGAAGGCGACGAGAAGACCGGCGCTACCATCGTCAAGAAGGCCCTCATCTCGCCGATCCACCTGATCGCCGCCAACGCCGGGTTCCAGGGCGACGTGGTGGTCGAAAAGGTCCATGGCCTCAAGAAGGGCTTCGGCTTCAACGCCATGACCGGCGAGTACGAGGATATGATCAAGTCCGGCATCATCGACCCGGTCAAGGTCACCAGGAGCGCCCTCCAGAACGCCGGCTCCATAGCCTCCATGGTCCTCACTACGGAGACCCTCATGGCCGAAAAGCCCAAGAAGGAGAGCGAGATGCCCGCGATGCCCGGCGGCATGGGCGGGATGGATTATTGATAGACCCTCTAGTACAGGAAGGGCCCCCGCGGGGGCCCTTTTTTCATTGTGAGAGCGCCGTCGCTGTTCTGATAAACTTGTGTCGTGAGAGGTGATCCTTTTGAGCCCAGGAACGAGAGAGACCATCGTCATCATCGATTGCGGTTTTCAGCAGACCCAGCTGATCGCCAGGAGGGTCCGGGAAAAGGGTGTCTTCAGCGAGGTAGTCCCCTGCGATGCCGGTTATGAAGCCATTATGGCCAGGGACCCAGCGGGGCTGATCATCATCGGGGGCCCGGGGACGGTCCTCGAAGAGGACTCGCTCAAGGTCCCCGTGGAATTGCTCGACGGGAAGGTCCCAGTCCTGGGCGTCTGCTACGGTATGCCGTTGATCGCCAGTCTCCTGGGCAGCGAGGTCGAAAGGGGTGAACCCGTCGGGTTCGGGAGGGCCAGGATCCTTTTGGAAGGCGCCGGAGGCACCCTCCTCGAAGGATTCCCCGCCGAAACGGAGGTCTGGGTGAGCCGCTGGGACCGCGTCCTGTCGCCGCCCCCAGGGTTCACGATCACCGCCAGGAGCGAGTCCGGCGCGATAGCGGCTTTTGAAGGCCCCGGCTCCAGGGTTTCGGCCGTGGCCTTCCTTCCGGAGGCGCCCCAGGACCCGGGCGGTGCCGACATCCTTTCCAGATTCCTTTTCAATGTCTGCCGGTGCCGGAAGGCCTGGGACCTCGGAGAGTGGGTCGAAACGACCGTGGGGGAGATGAAGAGCACTGTAGGCGGCGGCCGTGTCGTCTGCGGTCTCTCCGGCGGCGTAGACTCGACCGTGGCCGCCGTTCTCGCTTCGAAAGCCGTCGGCGATCGCCTGGAATGCATCTTCGTCAACAGCGGCCTCCTCCGGCTGAACGAGGCCGAGCAGGTCCTGGAGACCTACCGGGGATCCCTGGGGCTGAAGGTGCATTACGTGGATGCCTCCGATGATTTCCTCTCGGCCCTTAAAGGGGTGACTGACCCCGAGGTGAAGCGCAAGGCCATTGGCGAGACCTTTATCAGGGTCTTCGAGCGCAAGGCTCGGGAGATAGGGGGGGCTTCCTGGCTTCTGCAGGGCACGATCTACCCCGACGTGATCGAGAGCGGCCCCGGAGGTAAGGGAGCTGCGGCCGTCAAGAGCCACCACAACGTGGGCGGGCTCCCCAAGGAGATGGACTTTCATCTCCTCGAGCCCCTCCGGGACCTCTTCAAGGACGAGGTCCGCAGGATAGGCGCCCTTATCGGCGTCCCGGAGAAGATCCTGGGGAGGCACCCCTTCCCCGGGCCGGGCCTTGCCGTCCGCTGCCTCGGTGAAGTGACCCGCGAAAGGCTCGAAACCCTGAGGAAGGCCGACGCCCTTTTCATTGCCGAGATAAGGGCTGAGGGGCTTTATGATAAGATGTGGCAAGCCTTCTGCGTGCTCCTTCCTGTGAGGAGCGTCGGCGTCACGGACGACGCCAGGACCTACGCGGAGGTCGTGGTGCTGAGAGCCGTGGTATCATCCGACGGCATGACCGCCGACTGGGTCAGACTGCCCTCCGACCTCCTGGACAGGGTCTCCAGGAGGATCTGTAACGAAGTAGACGGCATCAACAGGGTTGTCTTCGACATAACCGGTAAACCCCCGGCGACGATAGAATGGGAATAACCCATCGCCATAGCCGGGCCCGGGGTGAAAAGGGGGGTGCCAAAGGGACTTGGGTGACGGGGTAAAGATGAAACCCCAGGGGCAGTGGGGGATCTACCTGCCCTTCATAGTGGTCTTCGCCATGCTCTCCGTCCTCTCCTATACGGTATCCGCACCTCTCTTGCGGCCCCTCGCCTGGTCGTCGCTACTCTCCTACTTCGCCTACCCCCTTTACCTGCTGATCTACAGGAGGGCTTTCTCAGGCCGGTGGTCGAACGTGGCGGCGGGGATAACCACGGCGGCCATCCTCATCGTGCTGGTGGTCCCCGCCGGCCTCATGGGCACGCTGATCGCCAGGGAAGGTGTCAGGCTTTACGGCAAGGTGGCCGACCTCATGCAGCAGTTCGAGGGGGTCGAGATGCCCACGCTGCTCGAACTCCTTCCCCATTGGCTCTCGTCGAGGCTCACCCCCTACGTGGAGCACTTCGAGTACCTTGGTGACACTTTCAGGCAGGCCGGTAGGTGGTTCGCTTCTTACATAGCCTCCGTCTCCCGGGGCTTCCTCAGCAACGCCTTCCGGACGTTCTACCAGTTGATCGTGATCGCCGTCGCGTCCTTCTTTATGCTCAGGGACGGTCACAAGATCCTCGACTATGTAAGGGAAATATTGCCCCTCTCACTGAACGAGCGGGATGAGATATTCGGCAAGGCAGAGCAGATCCTCCAGTCGGTGGTCTACGGGATCACCTTCACCGCGGGCATCCAGGCCTTCCTCGGGGGGTTCGGGTGGTGGTGGGTCGGGCTTCCGAGCCCCCTCCTTTTCGCGGGGGCCATGTTCATCCTGGCCATAATCCCCTTCGTGGGCACTCCCCTGGTGCTCCTCCCAGGGGCCGCCTATCTCTTCGCGGAGGGGAGGACGGGATCCGCCATTTTCCTGGCCGTTTGGGCTCTCCTCGTGGTGAGCGCCATTGACAACTTCATAAGGCCCATGTTCATCTCCGAGGGGAGCAAGGTCCACATCCTGATAATCTTCACCGGCGTCGTCGGCGGCCTGGCCACCTGGGGTTTCCTGGGGATCTTCATCGGGCCCCTGATCCTTTCGATGTTCTTTTTCTTCCTGGACAGCTACAGGAGGATCTGGCAGCGCATGCGGCATGAGAACTGAAACCGAGTGACGGGAGGTGACGCGTCATGCCCTTCATTTTGGCCGTGAGTGGTTTCAAGGACAGCGGGAAGACCACCCTCTGCAAAAAGCTCCTCCCCCTGCTCAAGGAGAGGGGGCTGGACGTGGCCTACGTGAAGCGGACCCACGAAGAGGTCCTCTCTCCGGCGGAGACCGATTCGGGTCTGCTCGCGCAAATTACGGGTCCCGTGGCGCTCTGGGGATCGGACGGCCTCCGGTTGGAGGACGGGAGACAGGACATGGACCCCGGCCGCCTGGCAGCCCTCTACTTCCCCGGCAGGCATCTTCTTCTCCTCGAGGGCGGGAAGGAACTGACCCTACCGAAGATATGGGTCGGGGACCCCGAGGGCATACCCGAAGGGGTCGTGGGCGTGGTGGCTTTTTACGACAGGGACAACCCCTGCGGGAAGGAAAGGCACTTCTGCGCCGGGCAGGAGGAGGAATTGGCCGACCTGGTGTCATCCATGGTCCGCAAGGCCGAGACCTCGCCGGCCGAGGTCTACAGCCACGGGAGGAGGATCCCTGTGAAGTCCTTCGTCGGGGAGTTCATCGCCGGCGGCGTCTCCGGGATGCTGGGCTCCCTCAAGGGGGACTTCGACCCCGAAGACGGAGTGAGCGTCCATATCAGGGCCCTACCCTGACGTTGCCCGGGAACGTCCTTGCGGTAAAGGGCTCGGCTGTCTATAATGATGGTCGCCCGCCACGAAAGGGTGGGCGATAGGATATACCTGACGCCCGCCCGGGAGGCGGGCCGTCTTTTGTCCTTCAAGACTTCATATTATGCAGGGAGGTTCCTTGAATGTTGGCACAGATCGTCTGGATATCCGGTGGGGCTGGGCTGCTCGCGCTGGCGTTCGCCCTGTTCTCGTCGGGGCGCATCAGGTCTTTCGAGGTCACCAATGAACGGGTGAACGAACTGTCCGGGATCATTCAGAGGGGTTCCATGGCTTTCCTCTCCAGGGAGTACAGGGCGCTGATCCCCTTCGTTGTGGTCGTCGGCGCTGTCCTCTGGCTCAAGATCGGTCACCCCATGGCCGTTTCCTTCCTTCTCGGGGCTTTCTGCAGCGGCCTCGCAGGGCTGGTGGGCATGAGGGTCGCCACCAGGGCCAACGGCAAGACGGCCTTCGCCGCCGGGCAGGGCATGAACCCGGCCCTCAGAATAGCCTTCACCGGCGGGACCGTCATGGGCATGTCCGTCGTCGGCATAGGGATAATCGGCATCATCATCTGCTACGCGTTCTTCAAGGACCCCAACATCATCACCGGTTTCGGCTTCGGGGCCAGCTCCATAGCCCTCTTCGCCAGGGTCGGCGGCGGGATATACACCAAGGCCGCCGACGTGGGGGCCGACCTGGTGGGCAAGGTGGAGGCGGGCATCCCCGAGGATGACCCGAGGAACCCGGCCGTTATCGCCGACAACGTGGGCGACAACGTGGGCGATATCGCCGGCATGGGGGCCGACCTTTTCGAGTCCTACGTGAACTCCATCATCGCGGCCATGGCCATAGGCCTGGTGGCTTTCGGCGACACGGGGGTCGTCTACCCTCTGCTCCTGGCCTCCCTCGGGATCGTCTCGGCGGTTCTGGGGACCTTTTTCGTGAGAGTCCGCGAGGAGGGGGACCCCCAACTGGCCCTCAGGATAGGGACCCTCGTCACAGGGGCCCTCATGATAGCCGGTTCCTACTTCATGACCAAAGCCGTTTTCGGTGACATAACCCTCTTTTGGGCCGTCCTCTCCGGGGTGGCCGTCGGCGTCCTCATAGGTCTCGTAACGGAGTACTACACCTCTTCGGCTTATCCCCCCGTCAAGGGGATAGCCCAGGCCTCCATCACGGGGACGGCGACAAACATCCTGGCCGGCCTCGGGGTCGGCATGAAGTCCACCGCCATCCCCGTCCTGATGCTCTGCGGTTCCATCCTAGTCGGCGTCAGGTTCGGCGGCCTCTACGGCATCGCCTGCGCGGCCGTCGGCATGCTCTCCATCACCGGGATGACCCTCAGCGTCGACGCTTACGGCCCCATCGCCGATAACGCCGGCGGCATAGCCGAGATGAGCCACATGCCACCCCAGGTCCGCAAGATAACGGACCGGCTCGACGCGGTGGGGAACACCACCGCGGCGATAGGGAAGGGGTTGGCCATCGGGTCGGCGGCCCTCACGGCCCTGGCCCTCTTCGCCGCCTATGCCACCGCGGTGGGCCTGGAGGTCATCGATATCAACAACCCCAGGGTCATGGTGGGCCTTTTCATCGGAGGTATGCTCCCCTTCGTCTTCAGCGCCCTGACGATCCAGGCCGTCGGCCGGGCCGCCTCCCAGATGATCGACGAGGTGCGCCGCCAGTTCCGCGAGATACCCGGCATAATGGAGGGTGAAGGCCAGCCCGAGTACGAGCGCTGCATAGAGATATCCACCGGGGCTTCCCTCAAGGAGATGATCATCCCCGGGTCCCTCGCCGTGGTCAGCCCTGTGGTCGTAGGCCTTGTGCTCGGGGCGGAGGCCCTCGGCGGACTGCTGGGTGGGGCCATCATCACGGGAGTCATGATGGCCATCTTCATGTCCAACGCCGGCGGCGCCTGGGACAACGCCAAGAAGTTCATCGAGGAGGGCAACCACGGGGGGAAGGGTTCGGAGCCCCACGAGGCGGCCGTCGTGGGTGATACCGTCGGGGACCCCTTCAAGGATACCGCCGGTCCCAGCCTCAACATCCTGATAAAACTGATGTCGGTGGTAGCCCTGGTCCTGGCGCCGTTGTTCGTCTAGGGGGGCCGCCCTTCGCATCGACGGGGCAGAAGAAGAGGACCAGGCTCGATAACGGCGGGGGAGGGCGACCGGTTGCCCTCCCCCGGCCTGTCTGCCGGGGTCGCCCGGGGAAGGTGGTGCAGTATTGGACCAGGACGCCGTAAGGACGATCAAGGACCGGATCGACATCGTGGAACTGATCGGTGAGTCGGTCCAGCTCAGGAGGGCCGGTAAGAGCTTTCGGGGGCTCTGCCCCTTTCACGCCGAGAAAACGCCCTCGTTCTTCGTCTCCTCGGAACGGCAGACCTACCACTGTTTCGGCTGCGGCCGGGGCGGCGACCTCTTTTCCTTCGTGATGGAAAAGGAGGGCATGACCTTTCCCGAGGCGCTGGCCCTGCTGGCCGACAGGGCGGGGGTGACCCTGGAACGCCCCGATGGTCGCCGGGGGCGATCGAAGGGGGCGGCGGGCGCCATGGAGAAGGCCCTCGCCTTTTTCCGGCGGTCCCTGGCGGGGCCGCAAGGGGAGAGCGCCAGGAGGTACCTCAAGAGGAGGGGCATCGGCGCTTCCGATGCAGCAACCTTCGAGCTGGGGTGGGCGCCCCCCTCCTGGGACTTGCTCAAGAGGGAACTCGACGCCTCCGGCATCCCGGCCGGGGACGCCATGGCTGCCGGGCTCCTGGCCGGCGAGGGGACGCGGGTTTATGACCGCTTCAGGGGCAGGGTCATTTTCCCCATCAGGGACCTCCAGGGGAGGCTCGTCGCCTTCGGGGGGCGCCTAGTGGACGGCGAGGGTGCCAAGTACATCAACAGTCCCGAGGGCGAACTCTACAGTAAAAGGAGGACTCTCTATCTTCTGAACGCGGCGAAGTCACCGATCCGCGAGAAGGGCCGCTCGATCCTCGTCGAAGGCTACATGGACGCCATAAAACTCCACATGGCGGGTTTCCCCGAGGCGGTCGCATCCCTGGGGACAGCCCTGGCAGGAGAGCAGGCGGACCTCCTCAAGAGGTTCGCCGACCAGTGCCTCATCTGTTACGACTCCGACGCGGCGGGGCAGGAGGCCACGATCAGGGGGATGTATGCCCTGCAAAAGAGCGGCCTGGACATCAGGGTAGTGGTTCTCCCCACGGGCAAGGACCCCGACGATGTCGTCAGCGCCCCCGGCGGACGGGAGCATTTCCTGGGGTTGATCAAGGGGTCCGAACCTCTCCCGCTTTTTCACATCAGGGTCAAGAGCGAGGAATTATCCGACGAGGGGCGGAAGACCGCCGCGAGGAGGGAGATCATCGAGAGCCTGGCGGAGCTGCCCCCACTGGAGGCCAACAGGCACATCACCCAGGTGGCCCAGGGCCTGGGCCTTCTGCTGCCGGAGATGGTCGACCTCCTGAGGGAAGCCCGAAGGTCCGTGGGCCGGGCCGGGAAAAAAGGCATTCCGGACCCCGGGAGCGTATATATATATGAGGACAGGGGCTCCCCCGGCGGCTGCAAACCCGTGGACCCGTGGGAAGCGGCCTTCTGTTACCTCCTTTGGACTGATGAAAGGAAAAGGGCCGAGGTGGAACCCGCCCGGGCGCTGGCGCTCCTCTCGGAAGAGGGTGCCAAGGCCGTGGCCCTGTCGATCCTCTCGGGTGACAGCACCGAGGAGTTGAGGTCGAGGTGGGCCGAAGCCGGTGACGACTACCCCATGAGGCTCATTTCGACGGGGTGGGGGCACTGCGCTAAAAACGGCGAGCGGGAAGACATGTGGGACATCGTCCTTTCAGCCCTCGGGACCATGAGATCAAAGGACAGGTTCGACGCCCTCAGGGAAAGGCACGCCAGGGGAGAAGCCTCCCCCGAAGAGATGAGGGAATACCTCGAACTCGCCAGAAAACTCAAAAGGAGGGACCGTTGAAGCCATGACCGACGTTGAGAAGACCCCGGAAGAGCTTGAAGTCCTCGATACGGCCGACGCGGAAGACGCCGTCGACCCGACCGGGGAGGCCGAGGTGGCCCCGAGAGAAGTGGCAAAGTACATAGAGAGTTTCAAGGAACTGCTCCACGTGGGACGGGAGAAAGGTTTCGTGACCTACGACGATATTGAGAAGCATCTGCCGGGGGAGATGATGAACGAGGAGACCCTGGACACCCTTTACTTCAACCTCAGTGAACTCGGTATAGACCTGGTGGAGGTCGAGAAGGCCAAGAGCGAGCCCCGCGACGACTCCCCATCCCCGCCGGCGACCGAGTACAGCGAGGAGATGGGTGTCCTGGAGGACCTGCCCTTGTCGGACCCCGTCAGGATGTACCTGAGGGAGATAGGTAAGATCTCCCTGCTCAAGCCTGAAGAGGAGGTGGAGCTGGCCAAGCTCGTCGAAGCCGGCGACCCCGCGGGAAAGAGTCACCTGGTGGAGGCCAACCTCAGGCTCGTGGTCAGCATAGCCAAGAAATACATCGGCCGGGGCATGCTGTTTTTGGACCTCATCCAGGAAGGCAACCTCGGCCTCATCCGTGCCGTGGAGAAGTTCGATTACCGCAAGGGTTTCAAGTTCAGCACCTACGCGACGTGGTGGATCCGCCAGGCCATCACCAGGGCCATCGCCGACCAGGCCAGGACGATCCGGATCCCCGTCCACATGGTGGAGACCATCAACAGGCTCATCAGGGTCTCGAGGCAACTGGTCCAGAGGCTCGGGAGGGAGCCCACCTCGGAGGAGATCGCCGCGGAGATGGCTATTGGCGCGGAAAGGGTAGAGGAGATCCAGAGGATAGCCCAGGAGCCGGTCTCGCTGGAGACCCCCATCGGCGAGGAGGAGGACAGCCAGCTGAGCGACTTCATCGAGGACAAGAACCTCCCCAGCCCCGAGGACGCCGCCGCGGTCCAGTTGCTGAGGGAGCAGCTGGAGGGGATGCTCGAGGAACTCACCGAGAGGGAAAAGGAGGTCCTGCGGCTGAGGTTCGGCCTCGAGGACGGCCACCCTTACACCCTTGAGGAAGTGGGGAAACGCTTCGGCGTTACCCGGGAGAGGATAAGGCAGATCGAGGCCAAGGCCCTGCGGAAGCTCAGGCACCCCAGCAGGAGCAAAAAGCTCAGGGACTTCCTCGATTGAAGACGGTATAGGCCCGCTCTCTCGAGGTTTGCCGTAATTTAAGCAATGATACAAATCATTTGTTATAATGTTCACGGATGAACTTCAGGGAGGCGCCTGTCTTGCGGGTTGACCGTTTTCTCAAGCTGTCCCGGGTTGTTAAAAGGAGGAGTTACGCCCAGGAGATGATCACCCACGGCGCGGTACGGGTTGGGGGCGTCCCGGTGCGCTCTTCCAGGGGGCTGAAACCGGGTGACATCATCGAGGTGGCCTTCCCGAGGAAGATCCTGACCATCAAGGTCACTTCCGTGGATGAATCCCTCCTGAAGCGGGGCGGGGAGGCCTTCGAACTGATAGGCCAGAAGCAGGTGAGTGACGATCAGAGACCCTGGTGAGAGGGTAGAGCAGCCATCCCGGCGAGCCATTCTTGAGGAGGCAGGAACGATGAGGGTAGCGGAACCGACCGTTGAACGCCTGGTGCTTTACTACAGGCTTCTCATGCAACTTCACAACGAGGAACGGAGGGTGGTCTCCTCCCAGGAAATAGGGGAAATGCTGGGTCTGAAGGCGAGCCAGGTGAGGAAGGACCTCTCCTACTTCGGCGAGATCGGCAAACGGGGTGTGGGTTACCACGTGGAACGCCTCTACAGGCATGTCAGCGACATCCTTTCCCCCGACAGGGTCTGGAAGATCGCCCTCGTGGGCGTGGGGAGGCTCGGCGAAGCTCTCCTGGGGCACAAGGCGTTGAGAAGCGAGAAGTTCAGGCTGGAGGCCCTTTTCGACAACGACCCCGCCAAGATAGGCCAGGTCATCTGCAGCGTTCCCTGCTATGATTCCGAGGAAATGACGGAGATAATCCGTGAGAAGGGGATCGAGGTCGTGATCCTGACAATTCCGGCCGCCGCGGCCCAGGTATCGGCTGACAGGGCGGTGGCCGCCGGCACCGTCAAGGGGATCCTCACCTTTGCTACCACGGCGATATCCGTCCCCGAGGAGGTCCTCGTCTACAGGGTGGATATCTCGGTCGAACTGGAGAAACTGCTCTTTTTCCTAAAAGGGCGCATGGCCTAAGTGCGCCCGGGCCCCGGTAGTGTTCCGATTGCTTTCATGTCATGATAGAATGTTCAGTGCGAAAATGATCCTCGAAGGGTGAGGATAAAGAGGGAGGCGTTGCTATTGCAGGGACAGAGTGGACTCTTGAGTATGCTCCTGCCGCTTGGAGTTTTTGTCGTCATCTTCTATTTTCTGATCATCAGGCCCCAGAAGAAGCGCCAGCGGAAGCACGATGAGATGCTGGCATCGATACGCAACGGGGACGTGGTCGTCACCGCCGGCGGCTTCTACGGCACCGTAAAGGATATCAAGGACGATAGCTACATTATCGAGATCGCCGACGGGGTCAAGGCGAGGATCCTCAAAGCTTCCATCCAGATGAAAAAGCAGGATGAACACCCGGCCGACTAGCCACCGTCCGGCCGGCGATGGTCTTCTTCGTCAATAGAGGGCCGGTCAGGGCTTCCTTCGGAGTGGATGCCGGGCGTCCGCTCCGTTTTTTATGAAAGGCTCGGCCGTCGGGGCGGTTTAAGGTCCGCCCCCGTGGAGAGTAAGGTTTTCAACAGGGGAGGAAGGCACATGCTCAAAAAGGATCGTTGGCGGCTTATTCTTGTCGTGGTAGTGGTAGTGGCCGCCCTGCTCTTCGTCTTCCCCATCAAGGGGAGGGTCCGTCTGGGGCTGGATCTCAAGGGAGGGGCCCATATCCTGCTCCAGGCCCAGGGCACCGCCGAGAACCCGCTGACCGATGACAGCGTCGAGCGTCTTCTCGCGGTACTGCGGAACAGGATAGACCAGTACGGAGTCACGGAGCCCGTCATCCAGAGGGAAGGGAAGGACAGGGTCATCGTCGACCTCCCCGGGGTGGCCGACCCCGAGGCGGCACTGGAACTCATAGGCAAGACGGCGCTGCTGGAGTTCAGGCACGTCTACGAATCGACGGGGACTGTCCCCCCCGGCCCGCAGCGGCCCAACTACGACACCGAGGACGAGTTCCTGGAGGCCCAGGCGAGGTGGGAAGCGGTCCGGGGACAGTTCGACAGGGCTGCCGACGAGATGCGCCTCAAGGCCGAAAAGGACCCGGACAAGGTTTTGGCCAGGAGCGAAGAGGGTGAAGCCTACCTCCTGGGTCGCGCCTATGTGGGGGGCAAGGACCTGGAGGACGCCAAGACGGGTTTTGACAACCTGGGGCGCCCCGTGGTCACGCTGAAGTTCAGCTCCCAGGGCGCGAAGCTTTTCGACGAGGCCACGGCTGCCAATGTAGGCCGCCAGATAGCCATCTGCCTCGACAACAAGGTCATCTCGGCACCGGTGGTCCAGGAGAGGATCAGCGGGGGCAATGCCCAGATCTCCGGTCGGTTCTCCACGGCCGAGGCGCAGCGCCTCGCCATAATGCTCAGGGCCGGCGCCCTCCCGGTCGCGGTGGAGATCCTTGAGAACCGGTCGGTGGGCCCGACCCTGGGTTCGGATTCCATTAATTCCGGTGTCAGGGCCGGCCTGGTAGGGGCCGTCCTCGTGCTGATCTTCATGCTGATCTACTACCGGACCCTGGGGCTGGCGGCCGACGCTGCCCTTGTGGCCTGCATGCTGCTGGTCTTCGCGGGTCTTATCGGCTTTCGGGCCACCCTCACCCTGCCCGGCATCGCGGGCATCATCCTGACCCTGGGGATGGCCGTGGACGGCAATATCCTGATCTACGAGAGAATGAAGGAGGAGATCGCCGGGGGCAAAACCCCCCAGGCCGCCGTGGACTCCGGGTTCCGAAAGGCCCTGACGACCATCCTCGACGCCAACATAACGACCCTCATAGCCGCGGCGGTCCTTTTTTACTTCGGCACCGGGCCGGTGAGGGGTTTCGCCGTCACCCTTTCCATAGGGATCGTCGCCGGAGTCTTCAGCGCCGTCGTCGTCACCAGGGCGCTCCTGCATATTTTCCAGTCCAGGGGGCGTGGCAGGGTTGAAGCGGCGCCGTCGGGAGCAAGGGGGAAAAGGCGATGATACTCAAGATCAGGAAGAACATCGATTTCATGGGCATGAGGAAGGTGACCCTCTCCCTAAGCCTTGTCCTGGTGGTCGTCAGCCTGGGGTTGCTCGGCTTCAAGGGCTTGAACCTGGGGATCGACTTCACCGGGGGCAACCTGGCCCAGGTGGAGTTCTCCCACCCCGTAGGGGTGGCCGAGGTCCGGGAGGTCCTCGCCGAGGCTGGTCAGGGCCAGGCCATTATCCAGGCTTACAGCGACAACGGGGTGCTCATCAGGATGAGTTCCTACGACGACAAGGCCGCCCAGGAGGTTCTCTCGGCGCTTCGCTCCAGGTTTGGGGAGGTCGAGGTGCTCCGCCTTGAAAAGGTAGGCCCCGTGGCGGGTGAGCAACTACGGCAGCAGGCCGCCGTAGCCCTGGTCATCGCCCTTGGAGGGATACTGGTCTATATCACGGTCAGGTTCCGGTTCCGTTTCGCCGTGGTGAGCGTCGCCGCACTGGTCCACGACACGGTAATAACCCTCGGGGCCTTCTCGCTGCTCGGGAGGGAAGTGTCCCTGCCGTTCATCGCCGCGGTCCTTACCATCGTGGGCTACTCCCTGAACGATACCATCGTCGTCTTCGACCGCGTCAGGGAGAACTGGAAGGGTCTTCGGCAACGGGGGATGATCACCCTCGTGAACGACTCGATAAACGAGACTCTCTCGAGGACCGTCAACACCTCCCTGACCACCCTTTTCCCCGTCGTGACCCTTTTCCTCTGGGGAGGGCCGGTCATCGCGAACTTCGCCCTGGCGCTGCTCATCGGGATCGTGGCCGGTACCTACAGTTCCGTCTGCATCGCGGGAGCCCTGCTGGGCGAGTGGTACCTGAGGTCCCCGGAGAAGGCGTGACCGAGGGGGCAGGGAAACGAGGCGTGGGGGGCCGGGGAACGGCCCCCCACGCTTTTTTGACGGATGCCGACGAAAGGTATAATATTTTCATAGCGATCTATATTACGGTGAAAGAGCGCACGAATGCAGATATTCGCAAGAGGGAGGGATTTTCATGTCTGCAGCCTCTTTTGACCGCCTGAAGGGTTTCGTATCCTCCAGGTTGCTTGAGAAGATCGTGGAAACTTCCACTTCCGACGACGAGGGCAAGCTCGCGGACCTCTTTGAACTCCTTTCGAAGCTGTCCCCGGCACGGTACTACAAGGAGAGTTTCCACGACCTCGCGAGGATGGCACGGGAAGACCACCCGGCGACCAGGGTCTTCAGGAGGATCTTCACCGACCTTCACCCCAACTGCCGACGCAAGGCCATCAGCAACTTCTTCGTCAACTTCCTCCTCGTGGGAAGGGACATAAGGGACAGGAAGGAGGCGGAACTGGGCGTCCATCTCCCCAATTTCATGGTAATAAGCCCCACCATGAGGTGCAACCTGAGATGCAAGGGGTGCTACGCCGGAGGGTACTCCAAGGAAGACGACCTGCCTCTCGAGAGGATCGACAGGCTGATCGATGAGGCCAAGGAACTGGGCATGTACTTCTTCACCTTCTCCGGCGGGGAGTGTTTCGTGAGGCCCGACCTGCTGGACCTTTGGAAAAAGCATCACGACTGTTTCTTCCAGGTCTACACGAACGGGACGCTCCTGGATGAAGTCACCGTGGGGCGGCTTGTGAAGCTGGGGAATGTAGCCCCCATGGTCTCCGTCGAGGGTTCCCGGGAGGAGACCGACATGAGGAGGGGCCGTGGGATGTATGACCGCGTGATGGAGACCTTCGGCAGGCTCTCCGAGGCGGGGTTGCTCTTCGGCTTCAGCGCCACCTGCACCAGGTCGAGCGCCGATTACATCGCCTCCGATGCCTTCCTGGAAGAGATGCTTGACCATGGCTGCAAGGTCGGATGGTTCTTCCAGTATATCCCCACCGGCGACGACCCCGACCTGGGTTACATGGCCACGCCCGCGCAGAGGGCGGCCCTCCATAGAAAGGTCACCGAATGGCGGCGGAAATACCCCATATTCCTCGGTGACTTCTGGAACGACGGCCCCTTCGTGGACGGGTGCATGGCCGGGGGCGAAAGATATCTCCATGTGATCTCCAGCGGGGATGTGGAACCCTGCGTCTTCGTCCATTTCGCCGTGGACAACATAATCGACAAGAGCCTCCTGGAGGTGATCCAGAGCCCCTTCTTCCGTGACATTAGGGACAGGCAACCCTACGATGACGACAACCTCCTCTGCCCCTGCATGATCATCGACCATCCCCAAGTGCTGAGGGAAGTGGTAAAGACCCATGGGGCGCGGGCGACCCACCCCGGTTCTGAGCGCATCCTCACGGAACTTTCCAGGGGGTTGGACGATTATTCGGGGAGCATCCATAAACTTTTCGACCCCCTCTGGGAGGGAGGGGAGAGAGAGCAGTACCTCAAGAGCCTGGAAAGGGAGGACAAGCAGCACCCCCAGGGACGTTTCAAGAAAAGATTGCCAACGGAGCAGAGAACAGGATAATCTATTCACGGCAGTGAAGACCCGATTCCCAAAAGGGGTGAGGAGATGAAAAGTTACGCCCTTGCCATCGCCATGGCAATGCTGGTGGCGGCGGTATACGCCTTCCAGAACACCGGGGAGGTCCTGGTCAGGTTCTTGATATGGGAGCTGTCTTTCCCCCAGGGCATCTGGGAAGTGATGCTCTTCGCCGCGGGGGGGGTCCTGATGTGGCTGGTATCCCTTTTCGCGTCGATGGAGAGCAGGTCGAAGTATGTACGGCAGGTAAAGGAAAAGGAAGCCAGGATCAAGGACTTGGAGGGCGAAAAGTCGACCCTGGTGGAAGCCTTGAGATTCAGCGGGGAACGGCACGAGGCCGAACTCAGGGTTCAGCGCTCCGAGGAAGGCGTGGAAGGACCGAAAGTGGAAGCCCTGGGGCACAGTGTTGAACGGCGCGAGGGCGAGCAAGAGGCCCGGCTCCCCGGGGTGACTTCCGAGGAAGGTGCGGCGGAACCGGAAGCGGAAAAGGAAGGGCAGTGATCGGGGAGATCCCCGTCTCCCGGCTGGAGCTCCGGGAGGTGGACGACGACGCCAGGATCCTCGCGGAGAGAGTGTCCTGCTCACCCCTGACCGCTCTCCTGCTGAGGATGAGAGGGTTCTCGGGGGATGACCCCCGCGAGGCCCGGGCGCAGCTGGACCCGGGCCTCGACGATTCGATGGCCGGCATCGACCTGGGGCCTTTCTCAGCCCCGGCCGCGGACCTCTGGAAGAGCCTCCGGGGGATCGAAAGGGTCGTCGTCTATGGTGATTACGACGCCGACGGGGCCTGCGCCACGGCCCTCGCCATGGAGCTGGCCCTTGCCTCGTTCCGCCAGGTCAGGTATTTTATCCCCCAAAGGCACCGCGAGGGTTACGGGGTCCATGAGAAGGTCGTCAGGACGATAGCACAGAACGGCTGCGACCTTCTGATCACCGTCGACTGCGGGACCAGGGATAACGACGCCCTCGGCGTCGCCCGGGAGGCGGGCATCCCCGTGATCGTCTTCGACCACCATCTTCCCGGAGAGACGCTGCCCGAGGGCGCCTTCGTGGTCAACCCTCACGCCGGAGGCTCCGGTGAGGCCCAGACCCTCTGCGCCACGGGGGTTCTTTGGGCCTGGGCGAGGCGCGAGGGGATCGCCCCCCCGGAGTGGGTCGACCCCAGGATGGAACTCGTCGCCATTGCCACCCTGGCGGACCACGTACCCCTGGGGATGTTGAACCGCGCGATCTACTCCAGGGGGATCGGGACTCTGCGGCGGTCCGAAAGGAGGGGCCTCCGCGCCCTCATAGCCGGGACGGGGCACCGCCTCGAAGAGGTCGATGAGGAACTCCTCACCATGAAAGTCATCCCCTGCCTGAACGCGGCGGGCAGGCTGGGGGTGGCCGATATCGCCGTCGAAACCCTGCTCGGTGGTCCCGACCTGGAGGGCAAGGCCAGGGAGCTGGTCGACCTCAACAGGAAGAGGCAGTCCCTGGCCGCAGAGATCCTGGAGGAGATCCACCCGAAGATGGAGGAAGGGGCCCCCGTCGTCATGGGGGACTACGCCTGGCCCGTGGGGGTCCTCAGCGGGGTGGCGAGCCGTATCTGCTCCGAGGCGGGCGTGTCGGTGGCCCTCGCTTCGCTTTCGGGTGATCATGTCAGGGGGACGCTCAGGGTTCCCCAGGGGGTGGACGCGCTGAAGGTCCTGGAGCCGCTGGCGCCCCGCCTTCTCTCCTGGGGGGGGCATCGTTCGGCGGCGGGGTTCTCCGTATCCCTGTCGGAGTGGTCCGGCGTGAGGGACCTGATCGAGGAGAACCTTCTTTCTTCTCCCCCATCGCCGGCGGCGGTTCAAGCCATTTTTTATCCCCCCGGGATGCTCACCCCTGACGAGGTGAGGTCCATGAATTCCCTGGGGCCCTTCGGCGCGGGGAACCCTCCCCCGCTTTTTTACGCCCCTTCCAGGGGGACCGTGGAGATCATGCCCCTCGGGAGGGACGGGAAGCACGTGAGAGTCCGAGCGGCGGGAGGGGAATTCCTCGCCTTCGGGGGTGCCGCCCGCTCCGACTTGATAAGGAGCTCCCTGGGCTGGACCTTCAGGCCCAGGATGAACAACTGGAAGGGTCAGGACAGGGTGGACTTCATCATGGACTCCATAACAGTATCCGATCGTTCAGGCCGGGAAGGGATCGATCCTTGAAGGACAAGAAGAAAGCGATAAGTGAAGCGGCCGGGCTGGAGAGGCCCTCGAAGCTCGACCCGGCCGAGACGAAGGCCCTCCGCCTCCTGAGGGACAGTTTCGTCGGCCGTTTCCCCGAAGTTTCGAGGGTGATGTCCGTCAAGATGGCCTGGCACGAGTTCTGGGGCAAGGCCTCGCGGTACCTGTCGAGGGAGGACCTGGTCCGCTGCGGGGAAGCGGTGGTCTTCGCTTCCGAGGCCCACGGGGGACAGACCAGGCTGACCGGTGACCCCTACATCATTCATTCCATAGGCGTCGCCTCCGTCCTGGCCGACATGGAACTGGACACGGACACCCTGGTGGCGGCCATGCTGCATGATGTGCTGGAGGATACCCAGGTTGAGTCCGACGCGATAAGGGAAAAGTTCGGCGAGCCCGTCCTGACCCTCGTCGACGGGGTGACCAAGCTGGGGAAACTCCCCTTCAAGACCTTCGAGGACTACCAGGCGGAGAACTTGAGGAAGATGTTCCTGGTCATGGCCAAGGACATAAGGGTGGTCCTGATCAAGCTGGCCGACAGGCTTCACAACCTGAGGACCATCCAGGTCCTCAGGAGGGACAAGCAGCTGAGGATCGCCAGGGAGACTCTGGAGATCTACGCTCCGCTGGCTCACCGGCTGGGGATCGACCAGATGAAAAGGGACCTGGAGGACCTATCCTTCAAGATCACCGACCCCGACGCCTTCTTCGATATCAAGGCGAGGGTCAGGAAAAAGCTCCCCGAGAGGGAGGAGATCATCAACCAGGCCATCGCCATCCTCCAGAAGCGCTTCGACGAAGAGGGGATCCCCACCCTGATCACCGGCAGGGCGAAGCACTTTTACAGCATCTACGAGAAGATGCGCAGGAAAAATATCTCCCTCGAGGAGCTCTTCGACCTTCTGGCCCTCAGGATCACCGTGAAGGACGTCGCCGAATGCTACACCGCCCTGGGCATCATCCATACCATCTGGAAGCCCCTGCCGGGCCAGTTCGACGACTATATAGCCAACCCCAAGAGCAACCTCTACCAGTCCCTCCACACGACGGTCCTCGGCCCCAGCGGGGAGCCCCTGGAGATCCAGATCCGGACCAGCGATATGCACTGGATAGCCGAGTACGGCGTCGCGGCCCACTGGAGGTACAAGGAGAAGAGGCACAAGATCGACAAGCTCGACGAAAGGCTCTCCTGGATAAGGCAGGCCCTCGAGTCCCAGGGCGAAGGGGGCGAAGCCTCCGAGTTCCTGGAGCACATCAGGGATGACGTCCTATCCACCGATGTCTTCGTCTTCACCCCCGACGGCGACGTGATATCCCTCCCCGGCGATTCCACACCCATCGATTTCGCCTACGCCATACACACCGAAATAGGCCACAAGTTCGTCGGGGCCATGGTGAACAACAGGATCGTCCCCATAGACTACCCGATCCAGAACGGCGACATCATAAAGATCCTGACCTCGCCCCAGGGCCGTCCTTCCCGGGACTGGATGAAGATTGCCCGGAGCGGAAAGGCACGGAGCAAGATAAGGTCCTGGTTCCGCCAGGTCGACAAGGTGGAGAAGCAGGAAAAACAGGATAAGGGAAGGGAACTTCTTCTCCGGGAGTTGAAGCGGCGGGAGGGCGAGAAGGAAGAGGTCACCCGCCTCTCGGGCCCCGCCCTCAGGAAGGTGGCCTCCGACCTGGGGTACGGCCACGGTGACGACCTTCTCGCGGCCATAGGCGGGGGAAGCCAGAACGCATCCTCGGTGGCCTCGAAGTACCTGGAGATCGAGGCCTCCCGGACGCAGGCCGGCCCTGAGATCGAGGAGGTCCAGGAGGAGGTCGCCCCGCCCAAACGTGAACTGGACACCGAGATCGTCGTGGAGGGGAGCCGCGGCGTCATGGTCTCCCTCGCAAGTTGCTGCAAGCCCATACCGGGAGACAGCATCGTCGGGTATGTCACGAAGAGCAGGGGGATAACGATCCACCGGAGTGACTGCCCCAACCTCGCCGATCATCGCGAGGACCGCAAAGTTGAAGTATACTGGGGCGAACTGCGTTCGGCCCGTTACCCGGCGAGGCTGAGGATCGAGGGCGCCGACCGGCCGGGTCTCTTCGCCGAGGTTGCCCAGGCCATCGCGGGACTGGACAGTTCCATCACCCAGGTCCGGGCCTTCGTCGCCGGGAGCGACAGAGGCAGGATGGTCATCGACCTCCAGGTCAAGGACCTGGAACACCTCTACAAGATCATAGCCAAGCTGAATTCCGTCAGGGGCGTCATGGAAGTGCTCAGGGGGTGAAGGGGCCGTGCGGGCTGTAGTGCAGAGGGTGACCGGCGCAAGGGTCCTCGTCGGCGGGGAAGTGGCCGGTTCCATAGGGAAGGGTCTTTGCGTCTTTCTCGGCGTGGCCCCCGAAGACGGGGCCGAGGAAGTGGAGTGGATGTCCGGCAAGATCACCAACCTGAGGGTATTCGAGGATTCCGACGGCAAGATGAACCTGTCCCTCCTCGAGGAAAAGGGGGCCATGCTGGTGGTCTCCCAGTTCACCCTTTACGGCGACTGCCGCAAGGGGAGGCGACCTTCCTTCGCTTCGGCCTGCGAGCCCGAAAAGGCCAAAAGGGTCTACGAGGATTTCATTAGGTCCGTCTCATCCAGGGGGATCAGCGTCGAAAGCGGGGTCTTCCAGGCTTACATGCAGGTTGAGATCTGCAACGACGGGCCGGTGACGCTGATCATCGATACCGTGGGGGGTTGATGATGTTCCTGGAGAGATTGCCCCTGGGGGCCCTATGGACCAACGGTTACCTTGTGTGGGATGATCAGGGGACGGGATTTTTCATTGACCCCGGCGGAGACCCGCAGGATATCCTTTCCCTGGTCGATAAAAGGGGTGTGGACCTGGAGTTCATCCTCCTGACCCATGGTCACGCCGACCATATCGGCGGTCTTGGGGCCATCAGGTCGAGGGCGAAGGGTGGGGTCCTGGTCCATGAGGACGATGCCTCCATGCTTTCCCGACCGGAGTCAAACCTTTCGGCCTTCGTGGGCGGCGCCATCGAACTGGCACCGGCCGACAGGCTCCTGAAGGATGGCGATGTGGTCAGCGCCGGTTGCCTCCAGGTGAGGGTCATCCACACCCCGGGGCATACCAGGGGCAGTGTCTGCTTCCTGGTGGGGGAAGAGGGGGAGGACCCCGTGCTGTTTTCCGGGGATACCCTCTTCGCCGGGAGCATCGGCAGGTCGGACCTCCCCGGCGGGGACGAGGGGACCCTTATGGCCTCCCTGGAAAAACTGGCCTGCCTGCCCGACACTACCAGGGTCCTCCCCGGCCATGGGCCGGAGACGACCATCGGGCAAGAGCGCAGGCACAACCCCTTCTGGCCGGGGGGCCGATGATGAAGACGGCCGCCTCAACCCGTGCCGAGTTGCCCAGAGAGAGGGTCGAGCGGCTGGGGCCGCAGGCGCTCTCGCTGGTGGAGATCATAGCCATCCTCCTCAGGACCGGCGCCAGGGGTAAGAACGTCCTGGAATTGGCCTCATCCCTGGTAAAGGAGTATGGCGACCTCCAGGGGCTCTCCAGGGCCTCCTTCAGGGAGTTCATGGAAATGGGAGGGCTCGGTAAGGCGAAATCCGCCACCCTGGTCGCCGCGCTGGAACTCGCCAGGAGGCTCTACGCCGAGGAGAAGGCCTCGGCCGAGGGCGAAGGGCGGGAACATTTTCGCTCCTGCCTGGCACGCTGGAGCGCCAGGTTCTCCGATGAACCGAGGGAGTTCATCGCCGCGGCCTTCGTCGACCGGGGAGGGAAGGTCATGGAGGAGGACATCATCTCCTGGGGAGGGCTGGAAGGGGCTGTCCTGGACCTGAAGTACCTCCTGAGGAGGGCTGTCCGCCTAGATGCGGCGGCGGTCCTTTTGCTTCATAATCATCCTGACAAGAGTCTTGACCCCAGCGTGGAAGACAGGTTGCTTACGGAACACGTACAAAGGAAACTGGAAGCCCTCGGGATGGACTTCCTGGGGCATTATGTCACTGCCGGGGGGCAGCTCTCCGAAGTTCAGCATCAGGGCCCCGGCTGCGGCCGATATTCTGAAAGTTGGTGAGGTAGTGGTGTTCGGTCCCTTCTCCGGCCTATTCGGCAAGGATATAGGCGTCGATCTTGGAACGACCAACATCGTGATCTGCGTCAAAGGCAAGGGTGTGACGATGAATGAGCCTTCGGTGATCGCCTTCCGCAAGGCCAGCAGGAGGAGCAACAAGGAGATCATCGCCTACGGCATCGAAGCCAAGGCCATGGCAGGAAAGACTCCCATAGGCGTAGAGACCGTACAGCCTGTCCAGAGCGGCGTTATCGGGGACTTCGAAATGACGGGCGCGCTGATCAGGCACTTTCTGTCGCTGGCAAACAACGGTATCCGCCCCATGGGGCACCCCAGGGTCATCATCAGCACCCCCGTCGATATCACCGAGGTGGAGCGCAAGGCCTTCATTGACGCCACCCTCGACGGGGGTGCCAGAGAAGTCTACGTGGTCGAAGAGCCCGTCGCCGCGGCCATCGGGGTGGGATTGCCCATCGACGAGCCCAGGGGGAACATGATCGTCGATGTCGGCGGCGGCACGAGCGAGGTGGCGGTCCTCTCCCTGAGCGGTGTGGTGGTGAGCAACTCCCTGAGGGTGGCCGGCGACGAGATGGATGCCGCCCTGATAAACATGATGAGGCAGAACTACACCCTATCCATTGGATCCGCCACCGCCGGAGAGCTGAAGAACGCCATAGGATCCGCCCTGCCCATGAACTCCGAGAAGGAGTTCGAGGTGAGGGGCAGGAATCTCAAGGACGGGCTCCCGAAGGGCATCAGGATCTCCAATACCGAAGTCAGAGAGGCGCTGAACCCCGTCCTGACCAGGATCATCGAGATGGTACGGGAGACACTGGAACGGACCCCCCCGGAACTGGCGAGGGATATTGCGGACCAGGGGCTTGTCCTTTCCGGCGGCGCAGCCCTCCTCGAAGGGTTGGGGAAGAGGATCTCCCAGGACCTGAAAGTGCCGGTCCTGACTGCCGAAAGGCCCCTCCTCGCCGTGGCCGACGGGATAGCGAAGTTGCTCGACCGGTTCGATTACATGAAAAAGATCCTCGTTTCGGTGGGTCACGGGGTACGGTGACATCGAGACTCGGGCCGGTGACAAGGGAAAAGAGCGCAGATCTATGAAAACCGGGGTGTCGAATTGCTCAAGGGAGTATCTTCCGCATGGCTTCACGGTCTGGCGGCTACTTTCATAGGGTTGCTTTTCCTTGCCGTTTCATTCGGGTCACCGGTGACATACAAGGTGTCGGAACTGGCGGCCGTCATCCTGGAGTACCCGGAACGGCCTGCCCTCTGGACCCGCCGGCTGGTCTCCGAGGGCGTTTCATGGGCCGGCGGACAGAAGAAGCTGCAGGAGAGGGTCAGAGACCTGGAGTTCGAGAACGCACGGTTGAGGGCCACCCTCCAGGAGAGGCCCGACGTGGTGGTCTCGCCCGCCCCGGGCCTTGTCCATGCCTGGATCGACGCCAGGCCGCCGGCATTCTGGTGGACTGAGGTCAGGGTCGGCAGGGGTTCCAATGACGGGGTCAAGGCGGGAATGCCGGCCCTTTGGAAGGGTTTCCTGGCGGGCAGGGTCTCGCGGGTGTTCGCCGGCCATTCCTGGGTGGACCTTCTGACATCGACGGGGTTGATGGTCCCGGTGGTGGTCGAGGAGACCAGGGACCTCGGTGTTCTGACCGGGGACGGCAGGGGCGGCGTCCAGCTCCTTTATATACCTGAGGAGAAGGGCCTCCGCTCCGGGATGCGGTTGAGCACGGCCCCGGTGAGCGATATTCTCCCAGCGGGGTTGCCCGTGGGGGAGATCTCCGACGCCCCTCCCACGATCGAGGACGGTTTCAGGGTCTACCGGGTCTTGCCCGGCGTTGATTTCTCGGTCATGGATTCCCTCCTCGTCATGACCGGGGGGAGACCCTGACATGATGCCCCTCATCGGCCTTTGGTATCTCCAGGACCTTTTCCAGGCGCTTCTCTCGGAGAGGTTCCTTGCGCCCGACCTATTCCTGGTCTTTCTGATCTACAGGGTGACGAAAAACCCCAGGGAAGCATCCCCCGTGATATGGCCTGCCCTTGTGGGTGGTTTGTTCTGGGACCTCCGGTGGACCTCCCTCCCCGGCTTTACTGGGGCCGTCTACGCTTTTCTCGCCGCCCTCTGTGTCGTGGCCTGGAACCACATCCCTTACCCGGGGAGGAACGCCGGTCTTTTTTTCCTCCTCGCCTTTTCGGCGCAGTTTTTTGCGAGCCTGGTGAGGTTCATCTTCTGGGGAGGGTTCCGGGGTTCCCTCACCGGGGCCCTGGTCTTCCAGTTGTGTTCCGCCGTACCCGTGATAATAGCGGCGGCCCTCGCGGTAGCGGCGGGGATGGATGAGGATAATGCCAGGCATTAGGAGGTCTCTCCTGACGAGGCTCAGCATCTGGAGGATCCTGGTGATGCTCTCCCTGGTGCTCCTGCTGGCGGTCCTTTTCAGGCTCCAGGTCCTCCAGGCCGACCTTTACGTCAACCTGGCGGCCAGGAACAGGCTGCGACTGGTGAGGATGGCCCCGGCCCGGGGGAGGGTGCTTGACGCCAACGGGACAGTCCTGGCCACTAATGTCCAGACCTTTGATCTCATGGTCTACCCGCTGGACCTGCGGAACCGTGAGACCGCCGCCGAGGTGAGCCGCTTCCTAAAGGCCAGGGGCATCCCCCTGGACGAGGGTCTGATGCTGGCGAGGGTGACAAAGGAGTACACCGTTCCCTACAGGGCGGTGACCCTCCTGCCGAACCTGACCCTGGCGCAGCTCTCCTCCCTGGTGAGCGCCCCTGACTTCCCGGGCCAACTGATACCGGTTCCTGTCTGGAGGAGGGTCTACCCCGCCGGCCCCCTGGTAGCCCACGTAATGGGGTACGTCGGCGAGGTGACCCGGGAGGAATTGCAGCGCTATGCCCCTGGTGACTACCGGGGGGGGGATTTCGTCGGCAAGGGGGGGATCGAGGAGTACTACGAGGGACTCCTCAGGGGTACGCCCGGCGAGGAAGCCCTGGAGGTCGATGCCAGGGGCAGGAAGGTGAAGAGGGTGGCCTACCTCGAGCCACAACGGGGTGAAGACCTCCAGCTGGCCCTGGACCTCGGGGCCCAGAGGCTCGCCTCGGAACTGATGGCGGGAAGGGCGGGGGCGGTGTTCGCCATGGATGTCCACAACGGCGACGTGAAGGTCCTCTTTTCGTCGCCCGGGTTCGACGCCAATCCCCTGGCCTGGGGCATCTCCGGCAGGGAGTGGGACGAACTGGTCAGGGATCCCCTCCGGCCCATGCTCAACAGGGTGATCGCCGGCACTTACCCGCCGGCCTCGACCTTCAAGGTCGTGCCGGCCTTCGCGGCGCTGGCCGAGAATGCCGTGACCAGGAGCACCACCTTCACCTGCACCGGCGGTATGAGGGTGGGGAACAGGCTCTTCCGGTGCTGGAAGAGGGAAGGGGGACACGGTCCCGTCAACGTTGTGACGGGGCTCCGCGACTCCTGTGATGTTTTCTTCTACCAGGCGGGCCTCAGGGTGGGCATCGACAAACTGGTGAAGTGGGCCTCCGCCTTCGGTGTCGGAGAACCGACGGGCATAGATCTTCCCGGTGAGGCACGGGGCAACGTGGCGGGGCCGGCCTGGAAGCTGGAACGCTTCCGGGAAAAATGGTACCCCGGCGACACGGCCAACTACTCCATCGGCCAGGGGTTTCTTCTCCTGACCCCGATCCAGTTGGCCAGGATCTACGCCGCCATTGCCAACGGCGGGTACCTGGTAACGCCGAGGCTCCTGGAAGGGGCCGAGGAGGGGGTGTCGGCAAGGCTTCCGGAAAAACCCCTGCCGATCGTCCGACAGGGCGTCGAAGAGGCGGTCCTCAGGGGTACGGGACGCCGGGCCGGCGAGTACGGTGTTTCCGTGGCGGGGAAGACCGGCACCGCCCAGAATCCCCACGGCGACGACCACGCCTGGTTCGTGGGTTACGCGCCGGTGGAGAACCCGAGGTACGTGGCTGTGGCCCTCGTCGAGGCCGGGCTTCACGGAAGTTCCGCGGCGGGTCCCGTCGTGGGGGAGCTCCTGGGGTACCTCTGTAAATTTGACTGACAAAAAATGCGCGACGGAGGGAAACGATGACCGCCAGGAACGTCAAGGATATACTGGAATTGAAAGGGGAGGGTGAACATCTCAGGCTTATCGTCCCCCGGGGTTTGAAGGGGCGGGGCGCCCGGGCCCAGGCGGGGGCCTTTCTCGAAAAGGCCGCTGCTATCCTCAAGGATGCCCCCGTCGTCGTCGAGATCAAGGGGGAGGGTTGGGGCAGGGATGATATCTTTTCCATCGTGGAGACCGTCCTGTTGCCGGCGGGGGCGTCGGTCCTGTCGTGGTCCCCTGAGGGGGAAGACGTCAGGTCCTGGATGAAAAGGGAGGGTTTTGCTCTCTTTTCCCCCGCTCCCGAAACGGAAGCACCCGCGCCTGTGCGGCCCGTCGCGGAAAGCCTCGTGGTGGATGAATCCCTGAGGTCCGGCAGAAAAGTGGAACACGACGGCGATGTCATGGTCCTCGGCAACGTCAACGAAGGGGCCGAGGTCTTCGCCGGCAGGTCCGTCCTCGTCCTGGGCCGCCTCCGCGGGCTGGCCCACGCGGGGCTGACCGCTCCCGAAGAGGCCTTTATTGTGAGTGGGCACTTCGAGGCGAACCAGGTTAGGATCGGCGACAGGATCAGTTACATGACCGAAGACTGCCCCTGGTGGAACAAGACGGTCAGCATGAGGATCCTCGATGGTTCGATCGTGGTCAGGGAGATAGTCCCGTGATGAGCATGAAAAAAGACGGCCCATCGGCCGAAACGGAGGAATCGCGCATGGAAACCCGCGTCATCGTAGTAACTTCGGGGAAGGGGGGGGTGGGAAAAACCACCGTCACGGCCAACCTCTCCGCCCGGCTCGCCATGGAAGGTTTCAAGGTCGTCGCGATGGATGCCGATATCGGCCTCCGTAACCTTGACGTCGTAATGGGCCTGGAGAACAGGATAGTGTACAACATGGTCGATGTCATCGAGGGGACGTGCAAACTGCCCCAGGCCCTCGTGCGGGACAAACGTGTCGAGAACCTCTTTCTTCTTCCCGCCGCGCAGACGAGGACCAAGGATGCCGTGACCTCCGACGAGATGAAGGGCCTCTGCGACTCCCTGAGGGGCGAGTACGACTTTGTCCTGGTCGACAGCCCGGCGGGGATAGAATCGGGTTTTCGAAACGCCTCCGCCGGTGCCGATGAAGCCCTGGTGGTGGCGACGCCCGAGGTCTCCTCGGTGAGGGATGCCGACAGGATCATCGGGCTCCTGGAGTCCTTCGGCAAAAGGTCCATCAACCTCATCGTTAACCGGGTCAGGCCTGATATGGTCCGCAAGGGGAAGATGCTGGGCGTCTCCGACGTGAGGGAGATCCTCGCTGTGGACATGATCGGGATCATACCGGAGGATGAGACCGTCGTCGTGTCCACCAACAGGGGTGAACCCCTGGCCCTGTCCAACACCTCCCCGGCCTCGAGGGCCTTCGAGAAGATCGCCGGCAGGATACTGGGGAGGGACATCCCTCTCCAGGATCTGGACGACCTGGAGGAGAAAGGCCTATTCGCGAACTTCATCAAGCTTTTTGGACGCCGGGAAGGGAGGGGCTAGGTGATGGGATTCCTCGACAGGTTCTTCCGCAAGGAGACGCCCAGGCAGTCAGCCCGTGAGAGGTTGCAGCTGGTCCTGATCCACGACAGGGCCGATATCTCACCGGACACCATGGAGCGGATAAGGAAAGACCTGATAAAGGTCATAAACAATTACATGGTCATCAACGAAGAGGGCATCGAGATGGACCTCGAGAGGGACGGGAGGTCCGTGGCCCTCGTGGCGAGCATACCGGTGATAGAGGTCAAAAGGAAGCATCCCAGGAAGAGAGATAAATGACGGTCCTTGGGCAACTGCGGGTAGAACTGTCCAGGCTGAAGGATATCGACAGGGTCCTCGTCGCCGCGGTCGTCCCCCTCATGGTCATCGGTGTCCTGTCCATCTACAGCGCCCTCGCCGGGAAAGGCGGGGTGGCGTTGGACATGGCCCTCAAGCAATCGGCGTGGTGCGCCCTTGGGGCGGTCGCCTTCGCCGCAGCCTTCGCTTTTGGGCACGAACGGGCGCTTAAGTACGGATACTGGATCTACGGCGGAGTGCTTTTGTCCCTTGTGGCGGTCCTTGTGGCGGGCTACACCGCGAAGGGGGCGACGAGCTGGTTCGACTTCGGGGCCTTCCGGTTCCAGCCCTCGGAACCGGCGAAACTGTCCCTCTCGATCGTGTTGGCCGTTTTCCTCTGCCGCTACCCCCCGAAGACCTTGGTCAACATCTCCGGGGCCATACTGCTCTCATCCCTCGTCGTCGTGCCGGTGCTGCTGCAGCCCGACTTGGGGGGGGTGGTGGTCTACGCCTTCATGATCTTCGTGGCCCTTGTCCTGGCCGGGATGCCCCGCAAGTATATCCTGCTGCTGGCGGGGGTCGCGCTTCTTTCCCTCCCGTTGGGGTGGTCGATGCTCAAGGAGTACCAGAAGCTGAGGATGCTGGTCTTCCTCAACCCGTCCATCGACCCCTTGGGGGCGGGTTACAACGTCATCCAGTCCAGGATAGCCGTCGGGGCCGGCGGATTTTTCGGGAAGGGCTTCCTCCAGGGTACGCAGAGCCGACTCCATTTTCTGCCCGAGGCTCACACGGACTTCGTCTTCAGTGTCTTCTCCGAGGAATTCGGTTTTGCCGGCGCCTCCCTCGTCCTCGCCCTCTTCGCGATACTGTTGTGGAGGATGCTCAGTACGTCGGCCAAGTCGGGAGACCCCAGGGCAAGGATCCTTGTGGAAGCGGTCTCGGCATGGATATGGTTCCAGCTTTTCGAGAACATCGCCATGGCGGTGGGGATAGCCCCGGTCACAGGCCTGGCCCTGCCCTTCGTCAGCTACGGGGGGAGTTCCATGGTCTCCCTGGGGGCCGCCCTCGGGCTGGTCCAAAGCATCCATGTCTCGTCGAGGCCTCAATATGAGTGACCTTTCGGTGGAGGTTTTTTATGTACCGCGCTTTTGATGAACTGGAGGACCCCCTCTGGGAGATGTTCTCCTCGGTTAAGAGACCCTCCCGGTATACCGGTGGGGAATGGGGGGCTGACGGCGGCCGCGTCCTCGGCGAGGAGAGTGTGTCCCTCTGTCTTGCCTTCCCCGACGTCTACGAGGTCGGCATGAGCTACCTGGGGTTCCAGATCCTCTACGACCTGGCGTCCAAGACCCCCGGGGTCCGGGTCGAGAGGGTCTACTGCCCCTGGCCCGATGCCGAATCCTTCATGCGCGAAAAGGGCATGGTGCTGCGATCCCTCGAGACCGGAAAACCCCTCGCCTCCTTCGACGTGGTCGGCTTCACCCTCCAGTACGAACTGGCCGCCACGAACATCCTGACCATGCTCGACCTGGGCGGCATCCCCCTTAGGGCTTCGGAAAGGGGCGAGGGTGCGCCCCTGGTTGTGGCGGGCGGGCCCGGAGCCTTCGCGCCGGAGCCGCTGGCACCCTTTTTCGACGCCTTCTGCGTGGGCGACGGCGAACTCCTGCTGCCGGACCTGTTCTCCCTCTTCCCGGGGAAGGACCGCCCTCGAAAAGAACTCCTGGAGGAACTGTCGAAGGTCGAGGGTTTCTACGTCCCGGCCCTCCACGAGGGCGGGGCCGTCAGGGGCAGGGTTCTGATGGACCTGGACCGGGGGTTCATCCCGTCGGGGATGATCGTCCCCTCCAGCGAGATCATCCACGACAGGGCGGCCGTCGAGGTCTTCCGGGGGTGCACCAGGGGCTGCCGCTTCTGCCAGGCCGGCATGATCTCGAGGCCCCTCAGGGAGAGGTCCCCCGGGGTGGTGGCCAAGGCGGCCCTGGACCTCCTCGAAAGGACCGGCTACGACGAGGTCGGCCTCGTGTCGCTGGCAACCTGTGACTACAGCGGGATCGAAAAAGTGGTGGATCTCCTCGGCCCCGAGCTCCGTGAGAGGAACTACAGGCTCTCCCTGCCAAGCCTGAGGATGGACGCTTTCTCCGTGGGGCTCGCTACGCGCCTGGAGGAGCTGGGGAGGGGGGGGCTTACCTTCGCCCCCGAGGCCGGGACCCAGAGGCTTCGGGACGTCATCAACAAGGGCATCACCGAAAAGGACATGGAGGATACCTTCCGGGAGGTCTTCTCCCGAGGTTGGGAGAGGGTGAAACTCTACTTCATGATGGGCCTGCCCACGGAGACGATGGAGGACATTGAGGCCATCATGGAGGTCTCACTCCTCGCCCGGGAAACGGGAAGAAAACTGGGGAAGAGACCCAGGATAGGGGTCTCCGTGGCCGGATTCGTGCCGAAGCCCCACACCCCCTTCCAGTGGGAAGCCCAGGCCACGGTGGAGGACCTGGCGATGAAGGGGGGCACCCTCAAGAGAATGGCAAAAAAGGCGGGCATCACACTGAACTACCACGAACCGGCCCAGACCTTCCTCGAGGGCGTCCTGGCCAGGGGCGACCGCAAGGTGGCCGACGCGATAGAGAAAGCCTGGAAGGACGGTGCCCGCTTCGACGGCTGGACAGAGTGCTTCGACATTGGAAAGTGGCTGAAGGCCTTTGAGGTCTCGGGGATAGACCCGGTAGGATACACCGGCAGGACGAGGGGGCGCGACGAGGCCTTCCCCTGGGAAGTCGTCGACGCCGGCGTCAGCCGCTCCTTTCTCTGGGAGGAGAGGTTGAAAGCCCTGGCGGGGGAACTGACGCCCGACTGCAGGGGCGGCGCCTGCAACCTTTGCGGGTGGCAGGGAAGGGGTTGCCCCGCCCTGGAGCCTACCGATGGCCAGGGTTAGGATGATCTTTTCCAAGAGGGGGCGGGTCTGCTTCGTGCCCCATGTGGAGATGCCGGCGCTCTTCTGCCGCGCCCTTCGGAGGGCCGGCGCGAGGGTGCAGCTGACCGAGGGCATGAGCCCCCGACCTAAGATAAGCCTGGGGCCCGCCCTCCCCGTGGGCGTCCCGGCCCTGGCGGAACCTCTGGAAGTATGGATCGAGAACTGGGAAAAGCGCCTCGGTGAAGCCATCAACGGGTATCTTCCCGGCGGCGTTACCGTGTGCCGGTACGGTGTCGTCGAGGGGAGGCCCCGCCTCAACGAGGAGTGCGCCGCCGCCCTCTACGGGGTATTTTTCAGGGACCCCCGGGCTTTTGAAAGGGCCAGGGCCATGGTGGACGACGGGTGGGTCCCCGTAGAAGGGATTCTGGACATTTCGGCCTCGGAGGGGTGGGTGGACGTGGCGGTGGCGTCGCCGGGACAGGTCGGCGGCGGCACGATCGTAAAAAGCCTCGTGGATGAAGGGTTGGTGCGCTCCTGGAGCGAACTCCTGGTCACGAGGCTGGCCGTGGGCGGCTGGTTGGAGGGGGAGGTCACCCCCCTGGCCTGCGAAGGGAGTGAGCGGGGATGATCTCCGAAAGGAAGATCTTCGCCAACGTGATCGACCCAGAGGAGACAAGGGTCGCCGTCGTCGAGGGCGGCCGTCTCAACGAGATATTCGTGGAACGGATGTGGGACCGCCAGCGGAGCGGTGATATCTACAAGGCCAGGGTCGACAGCGTCCTCCCAGGGATGAACGCGGCCTTTCTCAACCTCGGGGAGGGCCGTAACGCCTTTTTGTACCTCGAGGACGCCCGGGGGAGCGTGGTGAAGCAGAACACCGAGCTCCTGGTCCAGGTGACCAAGACCGCCAGGAAGGGCAAGGGGGCCAGGGTCACCACGAGGCTGTCCCTTCCCGGGAGGTTCCTCGTCCTGGTGCCGGGGGGCGGCGAGACGGGCGTCTCGAGGCGTATCCCCGAGGAACGCAGGGAGACTCTGAGATCCCTGGCGCGGGAGATCAGGCCCGACGGTTTCGGGGTCATCATCAGGACCGCCGCCGAGGGTGTGGACCGGGAGGCCCTTGAAATGGACCTGGAAAACCTGGTCCAGCAATGGAAGAGCATCGTCAGCACCGCCCGGGAACAGGACGCGCCTTGCCTCATCTACCAGGACCTTGGCTTGGTGGGGCGTATCCTCAGGGACGAACCCTTCGGCGCGGTGGACGAGATCATCGTCGACAGCGAGGAGGAGTACAACCATATCCTCTCCTTCCTCGAACGGTTCCCTCCCAGCTGGGCACCACCGGAAGTGATCCTCCACAGAGGCAACATACCCCTCTTCGAATTCTGGGGCATTGAGAAGGACCTGGAATCGGCTCTCGACAGGAAGGTATGGCTGGGGTCGGGGGCCTACCTCGTTATAGACCAGACCGAGGCGCTGACGGTGATCGACGTGAACACGGGGAAGTACACCGGCGGGGGTGACCCCAGGAGCACCATCCTGAGGACGAACCTGGAGTCGGCCCGGGAGATCGCGCGACAGTTGAGGCTGAGGGCCCTGGGGGGGATCGTGGTCATCGATTTCATCGACATGGAGGACGAAGAGGACCAAAGGGAACTTCTGGGAACGCTGAGGGACCTGTTCAGGAACGATCGGGCCAGGGCGAGGGTCTTCGGTGTCACCGGCCTTGGGCTTGTGGAGCTGACCAGGAAGAGGGCCCGCACGGACATAAGGTCCTCCTTCACGAGGGGGTGCCCCTTCTGCGGCGGGACGGGGGTGGTGACCCGCGAGGAGAGCGTCGCCCTGTCGGTGAAGCGTTTCATCAGGAAGGTGATCCTGTCGGGCCGTCCCGAGGCTCTCCTCCTCGAACTGCACCCCGCTGTGGCCTCCTTCGTCGCCCAGAACTTCCTCCACTCCTGGGAGGAAGAGTTCAGGGCCCGGTTGTTCCTGAGGCCCATTCATGACAGCCCCTGGGACAAGTACAGGCTCGAGGCCCAGGGGACCCTGGAACAGGTCGAGCACAGGATCTCCCTGCTGGAAAAGAGGGTGGAGGGCGGCATTGTCCATAGGACGGATCCATCTTAAGGGTTTCAAGAGCTTCGGCGGGAGCCACGAGATAGCCCTCTGCGAAAACTTCACCGCCGTCGTAGGGCCCAACGGGTGCGGTAAGAGCAACATCCTCGACGCCCTGCGCTGGGTCCTCGGCGACGGCAACCCCAGTCGCCTGAGGATACTCAAGCAGGGTGACCTTCTCTTCCAGGGGAGCATCAGCCTTCCCCCCGCCACGTCGTCGGAGGTCATGATACACCTCAAGGGGGAGGAAAAGGTGAGCACCCTGCGCCGCAGATTCACCAACGAGGAGGGCGGTACCCTGCTCTTCGAGGGCAGGAGGATCAGACTTGTCGACCTCGACGAGATAAAGCGGCAGTGGCGTCTCGAGGGCGATCGATTCGCCTTCATAAGCCAGGGAGAGGTCTCCGAGGTCATCCAGCAAAAGCCCCTACAGCGAAGGATGCACCTGGAGTCCCTCTTCGGGATAGACCTTTACAGGAAGCAGAGGGAGGAGGCCGTCCAGAAGCTGGACGCCGCCACACTGGAGCTGCAGAGGATCATGACCCTCCAGTCCGAACTGCGGACCAGGAAGGAGGTCATCGCCGACCCAGTCCTGAGAGCCAGGGAGGCCAAGGCGGTCATCGACGACCTAGAACGTGAGAAGAGCCGTCTCTACTGGGTCAAAAGGGCCAGGTCCGAGAGGGTCCTTGAGAGCATCGGCGTCGAGTTGTCGGTCCTCGGCGCCCAGGCCCGGGCCGCCTCCTTTTGGGTCTCGGGGTGGGGCAAGGCACTGGCCCGGCTCGAGGGGGTCCTGGATTCCGCCGCCGAAGATCGCGGCGCCATGACCGCCCGCCTCGCCGGCCTTGAGGGTGACCTCACGGGGGTCAGGAAAAAGCTCTACGCCCTTTCCACATCCCTGGCAGGATCGCTGGAGAGAAGGAGGGGTCTGCAGGACGACCTCGCCCGGGAGGGGGAGGGGTTGTCTAGCGTGAAAGTGAGGCTGGAGGACCTTCAGAAGGAGGCTGACCTGGCCGGGGAGGAGGAAAAGGAGGCCTCCCGTTCCTTCAGCGAGGCCGAAAGCCGGTGGGAAGACTACCGCGGCCAGGTCAAGCACCGGCTGGATGCTATAAGGGCCCTCCGGGAGGAAAGGGCCGCCGAGGAAGCGGCCCTCGGGACGGCCCGCTCAAGGGCAAAGGCACTGGGACTTTCGTTCCTGGAGGCCCTGGGCGAGATATCCGACGCCGGTGAGAAGGTCACCGCCGCCTGTAGGGAACTCGAGGGGCTGAAAAAGGACCTGGAAGGGAAAAGCCGCGAGGAAGAAGAGGCCCGCGGCGCCCAAAGGGATGCCTATGCCGCATTCCAGCGTTCGGCGGCGGCGATCCAGAAGGTCTCCCGGGAGATATCAGCCCTGGAGGGGCAGGCGGAGGCCCTCCGGGAGACAGCCTTCACCCGCCTTTACCCCCCCGCGGTCCAGCACCTGGTGGCCGCTTCAAGGCTTGGCAGGATCGACGCCTCCCCGAGGCCGCTCGCCGATGTTATCACCTGTCCCGAGCGCCTCGTGACCGCCCTGGAGTCCTTTCTCGGCGCGAGGCAGTACCTCCTGCTCGTTAAGGATATCGACGAGGCCGGCCGCTGTATAGACCACCTGAAGGCCCGGTCCGCCGGCAGGGCCACCTTTCTTCCCCTGGAGAGCGCCAGGCCCAGGACGCCGGCACGGGGCATCGCCGGGGACCGGAAGGGTGTAGTGGGGTGGGCCACGGACCTCCTCGGGGTGGAGAGCGAATGGGAGCGCTGCGTCCTCCACGTCCTCGGGGATCTCCTGGTCGTGGAGGACTTCGATGTGGCCAAGGACCTGGCCAGGGAGGGCTACCGGGGACCGGCCGTCACCCTCGAGGGGGACGTGTTCCAGCCCGGCGGCACTATCAGCGGCGGCCGGGCCCCGAAGGGGCCGGGGGCCATGGAGATCAGGAGGGAGATCCAGGAGAAGGAAAAAGCCGCAGGGGATCTGAAGGCCGAAAAGGCCCGCCTGGAAGGGTCCATGGCGATGCTCGAAAGGGAAGAGGAAAGCGCGTCGGGCCGGTTGAGGTTCTTGTCCGACGAGAGGAGGACCCTTGAGGAGAAGATCCGGCTGGCCGAAGCGGCCGAGGGTGAGGCCAAGAGGGCGCTCTCCCGGGCCGAGCGCAGGAAGGAGGAGTTGGGGTCGGCCCTCTCTGAATGCGGAAAGGATCACCTTGAGATCATGACAAGCCTCAGAGGCCTCGGAGGTGACGCTCCTGAAGCCCCTGACCCCTCCCTTGAGGTGGAACTGGTGAGGGCTCTCGAGGAGAGCAGGTCCAGGGCCGAGGTGGCGGCCGAAAGGTCGGGGAACGCCGGGAGGCTGCTTTCCATGACCCGGGCGGAACTGCGGAACTCCTCCTCCCGGTGGGAGAGGATCCGACTGGAACTGGAGGGCCTCGACCACGCGGCCTCAACCGTTTTGAAAGACCTTTCTGCAGGCGGCAAGGCTTACTACGCGTCCTGGGTGCTTTTACAGGAGGCCCTTTCCCTGTCGCGGGCCCTGGACGTGGACCATTCCAGGGCCCTGGCCGACCTGGAACTTGCCCGGAGGAGATCGGCCTCGGCGTCGTCCAGGATGGAGGGTCTGGATCTCGGGATACGCCAGGCGAGGCAGCGTCTGGAGTCGACCAGGGCCGAGGCGGCGGAATCGATCGACATGTGGGAGGAGCGGTTCCCTTACCCGGGCGGTGATGGTATTGACACCAGGGAATACGACAAGATAAGAAGAAATGTCAGGGAGATGGAGAGGGACCTTCGGGAGATAGGGGACGTGGACCTGGGCGTCCTGTCGGAGGACCTGTCCCTGACGCAGAGGCTGGAATTCCTGGAGGACCAGGTCCGCGACGTCTCAACGGGCATCGATGAACTGAGAAGGCTCATCGACGAGACCGACCGCCAGGCCGGCGCGTTGTTCCTGGAGTCGCTCAAGTCGATCGACAGGAAGTTCTGCGGTCTTTTCCAGAGGCTTTTCGGCGGCGGTGAGGCCCACCTGAGGCTCTCCGACGGTGACAACCCCTGGGAGGCCGGCGTAGAGGTCATCGCACGGCCGCCGGGCAAGAGGCCCCAGCACCTGGCGCAACTATCGGGGGGCGAGCAGTCCCTGTCGGCCATATCCCTGCTTTTCGCCGCCATGGAGGTCGCCGGCGCGCCCATAGCCGTCCTCGACGAGGTCGATGCCTCCCTCGACGAGGTCAACCTCAGGCGGTTCTCGGAATTGGCCAGGGAGTACTCCCGGTCGATGCAGCTTATCTGTATGACCCACCGCAGGGCCACCATGGAGAGGGCCGACCTCCTGTACGGGATCACCATGCCCGAACCGGGGCTTTCACAGGTGGTGGGTGTGAGGGTGGAGGACTGGGAGTGATGAGGACGACCCGCGATGCCATACTATACGGGATTCTGATGATAGAGCAGCCCGAGGAGGGCCCCAGGGTGAGCGTGGACAGTGTCTTGCTGGCCTCCTTCGTGAAGGCCCGGGGAAGGGAGAGGGTCATCGAACTGGGGTCCGCCCACGGGGCGGTGTCGCTTCTCCTGGCTAAACGATTCCCCCACGTCACCGTCGAGGGGCTCGAGATCCAGCCCGGGCTGGTGACCCTGGCCGAGAAGAACGCCGCCGGGAACGACCTGCAAGAGAGGGTCACCTTCAGGGAAGGGGACTTGAGGAGGGTAAGGGAGTTCTACCCTGCCCAATCCTTCGGCATCGTAGTGGTGAACCCCCCCTACGGTGAGGCCGATCACAGCCGACCCAGCCCCTTTGAGTCCGAAGCCGCCGCCAGGCATGGGACTCTCTGCACGCTGGAGGACGTGGTAAAGGCCTCGAGGTACCTCCTGGCTAACAAGGGGAGGCTCTTCATGATCTTCAGGGCCGGGAGGGTCGCCGAACTTTTGAGTCTTCTCTCCCGGGAGAGGATCGAACCCAAGAGGGTCAGACCGGTCTACCCCGCCCCCGGCCGGGACGCGGCGGTGGTCCTCGTCCAGGCAGCGAGGTCCGCCGGCAGGGGGTTGACCCTGGAACCACCCCTTTTCATCCAGGATGAAAAGGGGGAGTACACCGGCGACCTCCTCGCTGCCTACAGGATAGGAGGGTGAGATGCCGCTGCTGGTGGTGCCGACGCCGATCGGCAACATGGAGGATATAACCCTCAGGGCCCTGAGGACCTTGAGGGAGGCCGATGTCATCGCCTGCGAGGATACCAGGAGGACCGTAAAGATCCTCTCCCGGTACGGAATAAGGACACCCCTTCTTTCCTACCATGCCTTCAACGAGAAGGAACGGGCCCAAGACATCGCCGAAAGGCTCTCCAGGGGGGAGACCGTGGCCCTCGTCTCCGATGCCGGCACCCCGGGCATCTCCGACCCGGGCTACGAATTGATCCGTCAATCTCTCGAGGCCGGTTACGAGGTCGACGTCCTCCCCGGCGCGACCGCCGTCGTACCGGCCCTCCTTCTTTCGGGTTTCCCTCCCCACCCTTTTCTCTTCGAGGGTTTCCTCCCAAAAAGGAAGGGAGAGAGGAGACGAAGGCTCGAAGAATTACGGATCTTCGGCGGGGCCGTCGTCTTTTACCTCTCACCCCATGGTCCGGGCAAGGTGCTCGAGGATATCCTCGACGTCCTGGGGAACCGGCCCGCCGTGATCCTCAGGGAGATCTCAAAACTGCACCAGGAGAGGATCCCCGGCGACATCGCCTCGCTGCTCGCCTCCCTGGACGAGGTTACCCTCAGGGGAGAACTGGTCCTCGTGACGGGGCCGGCCGCGATGACGCGGGATACCCCCCGCGAAGACTTTGAAGAGGTCCTCCTGGGGGTGCTCGAAGAGGGCCTTCCCGAAAAGGAGGTTGTCAGGAGGCTCGTAGAAGAGTATGGTATTTCGAAAAACAAGGCTAAACGTTTGCTGCTGGGGAAGAAGCGCGAAAAGGAGGCTCTTTGAATGCCGGGAAAAAATTTTTATATCACCACGCCGATCTACTACGTGAATGATGTCCCCCATATAGGCCACGCCTATACGACCATTGCCGCCGACGTGATGGCCAGGTACAAGAGGATGTGCGGCTTTGATGTCATGTTCGCCACGGGCACCGATGAACACGGCCAGAAGATCCAGCAGGCAGCCGACCGGAAGGGCATGACGGCCCAGGAACTCGTCGACTCCGTGGTGGTCAACTTCAGGAACCTCTGGGAAGTGCTGAGGATAACCAACACCGACTTCATCCGGACCACCGAACCAAGGCACGCCCGCGTGGTCCAGTACATATTCCAGAGGCTGATGGACCAGGGTGATATCTACAAGGGATCTTACGAGGGGTGGTACTGCGTCCCCTGCGAGACCTACTTTCCCGAGAGCCAGGTGGGCGACGGGAAGCTTTGCCCCGACTGCGGCAGGCCCCTGCAGAACATGACCGAGGAAAGCTACTTCTTCCGCATGTCCAGGTATGAAAAGCCCCTCCTCGACCATTACGAGAAGAACAGGGACGCCATACTGCCCCATTCCCGGTACAACGAGGTCCTCAGTTTCATAAAGGGCGGCCTGAGGGACCAGTCCATCTCCAGGACCTCCGTCACGTGGGGGATACCCCTCCCCGGCGACGAGCGCCATGTGATATACGTCTGGTTCGACGCCTTGATAAATTACCTGACCGTCTGCGGCTACCCGGAGAAGGAGGACCTCGTGGGAAAGTTCTGGCCCACGGTCAACCATATAATGGCCAAGGATATAATCCGGTTCCACTGCATCGTCTGGCCCGCCATGCTCCTTGCCCTGGGCCTCAACCCGCCGGCGACGGTCTTCTCCCACGGGTGGTGGACCGTGGAGGGGGACAAGATGTCCAAATCCAGGGGGAACGTGGTGGACCCCTTCGAAATGACCGATCTCTACGGCGTGGACGCTTTCCGCTACTTCCTCATGAGGGAGATACCCTTCGGGCTCGACGGCGACTTCTCCGAGAGGGCGCTGGTGGGCCGCGTCAACTCCGACCTGGCCAACGACCAGGGGAACCTGCTCAACAGGACCCTTCAGATGATCGAAAACTTCACCGGCGGGGCGGTGCCCTCCGGCCAGGGGACTCCCGGCGAACTCGACGGGATGATCCGGGACATGACCCTGGCGACCCTAGGGTCCTACCGGGCGAAGATGGACGTATACGCTTTCGACGAGGCCCTGAAGGACGTCTGGACCCTGATCAAAAGGGCCAACAAGTACATCGATGAGACGATGCCCTGGAAGCTGGGCAAGGAAGGAAACCTCGAGAGGCTCGGCCCCGTCCTCTTCACCCTGTGCGAGGTCCTTCGTTTCACCGCGGCCATGACCTCGCCCTTCATGCCCGGGACGGCCCGGAAGATCTTCGACCAGACCGGCATCCCCGGCGATCCCGCCGAACTCCTGCTGGACGAACTGGAGTGGGGAGGGGCGACGGCGGAGAGGCGGGTCAGCAAGAAGGACGTCCTCTTCCCCAGGATCGACCTCAAGGTGTGGGAGAAGCAAAAGGCCGAGAGGGACGCCGGGAAGACGGCCGGCCCCGACCCGGGGGACCACGAGCCGGAGGTCACCATCGAAGACTTCCGGAAGATCGAGCTCCGGGTGGCCCAGGTCCTGAAGGTCGAACCCGTCCCGAAGTCGGACAAGCTTTACAGGATAGATCTCGACCTGGGTTACGAGAGAAGGACCATCGTGTCGGGGATCAGGGAATTCCGCTCGCCCGAGGAACTGGAAGGCCGAAAGATCATCGTGATCTGCAACCTGAAGCCGGCCTCGCTCCGGGGGGTGGTCAGCAACGGCATGCTCCTGGCGGCCGAGACGGCCGACGGGAAGAGCCTGGCCCTCCTCACCGTCGACAGCGATATAGCCCTTGGCTCGCGGGTCCATTGACGCCGCTTGGGGCACCCGCTCTTGAGGGGCCGGGTGTTCCCGGCTCCTTTTCTATTACCAGGAGGTGCGCCCTTGCCTAGATTTGTCGATTCCCATTGCCACCTGGCGATGGAGGAGTTCGCCCCGGACCTTCCGGAAGTCCTTGCGAGGGCTGCCGGGGCTGAAGTGGAAAGGATACTGGTCGTCGGTTCCGACGAGGAAGGAAGCGCCGATGCCCTGGAACTGGTGAGAAGCAAGGGTGATGGTCGGCTCTTCGCCGCCGTCGGCATCCATCCCCATGAATCCTCATCAGCCCTTTCGGGCATACCCGGCTCCGTCAAGAGGATGGCCCGGTCCCCCGAAGTGACGGCCGTGGGGGAGACGGGGCTGGATTTCTTCTATGACCACTCCCCAAGGGACGTCCAGGTCCGGGTCTTTTCAGAGCATGTCGCCCTCGCGAGGGAGGTAAAAAAGCCGCTTGTCGTCCACGTGAGGGACGCTTACCCCGAAGCCCTTGAGGTATTGAAGAGGGAGAGGGCCGACGAGTGCGGCGGCGTCATCCACTGCTTTTCCGGGAACCTGGAGGAAGCGGCGGCCGCCATCGACCTGGGTTTTTTCATCTCCTTCGCCGGCCCCCTCACTTTCCCCAGGAACGCCGCCCTGAGGGAGACGGCGGCCGCACTCCCGCTGGAGAGGCTGCTTTGTGAGACCGACGCCCCCTATTTGTCTCCCCAGCCCCGGAGGGGACGGCGCAACGAGCCCTCCCACGTTACCTTCGTCTACCGGGCCCTGGCCGATGCCAGGGGAATATCCCTCGAAGAGTGCTCCCGGGTGCTGTGGAGCAACGCTTCGCGGCTTTTCCGCTGGGGGGCGGAGTGATGTTCCAATTCCGGATCGGATCTAAATGCCGCGAAACCCGTGCCAGAGTGGGCGAGATAAGGACCGGGCGAGGCTCCGTCGAGACGCCGGTTTTCATGCCCGTCGGGACGAAGGCGACAGTAAAGGCCATGGCGCCCTTCGAACTCCAGGAGATGGGTGCGGGGATAATACTGGCCAACACCTATCACCTTTATCTCCGCCCGGGGCACGAGGTCATCCGGGAGGCCGGAGGCCTTCATCGCTTCATGGGGTGGCCCGGGCTGATCCTCACCGATAGCGGCGGGTTCCAGGTTTTTTCCCTCTCGACGCTGAGGGATGTCTCCGACGAGGGCGTGACCTTCAGGTCTCACCTCGATGGGTCCGCGCACCTGATGACGCCGGAACTCTCCGTGGAAGTCCAGGAAGCTCTGGGCAGCGATATCGCCATGTGCTTCGACGAGTGCGCCCCCTACCCGTGCACCGTCGAGGGGTCCAAAGAAGCCGTCCGGAGGACGCTTCTCTGGGCCCGGAGGTGCCAGTACGCCCACCGGTCGCCGGGCCAGGCCCTTTTCGGGATCGTCCAGGGCTCCATCTTCGAGGACCAGCGTATTGACTGCGCCCGCGAACTGGTGAGTATGGGTTTCCCGGGGTATGCCGTGGGAGGGCTCTCCGTGGGGGAACCCCACGGAGAGATGTACCGGGTGCTCGACGCCGTGGTCCCCGAACTCCCCGAGGACAAGCCCCGGTACCTGATGGGGGTCGGTTACCCGCCGAACCTCGTCGAGGGGGTTGCCAGGGGTATCGACCTCTTCGACTGCGTCCTCCCGACGAGGAACGGCAGGAACGGGACGCTGCTGACGCGCCGAGGGAGGATGAACATCAAAAACCTTGAATATGAGAGGGATTTCAGGCCCATCGACCCGGAATGCGGCTGTTACGCCTGCCGAAACTTCACCCGGGCCTACATCCGCCACCTTTTTCGTTCGGGGGAGATCCTGGCCTCAAGGCTTTGCACCTGGCACAACCTCCACTACCTCCTGGAACTGATGGGATACATCAGGGAGGCGATACGGTCGGGCACCTTTGCCGATCTCAGGAAAAGGTTCCATGAAGACTACCAGGACGGGAGTGACAGGACTTGAGGACGGAGATCCTCGCCGTTGACAGGGAAAACCCAGGGGAGGGGCCGATCAGGAGGGCTGCAGGGATCATCCGGGGAGGAGGATTAGTGGTCTTCCCGACGGAGACCGTCTACGGCCTTGGCGCCGACGCCCTCTCCCCCGAAGCCGTCCGGAAAATATTCCAGGCCAAGGGGAGGCCTGCCGACAACCCGTTGATCGTCCACGTCGAGGACAAGGAAGCGGCGGCCCTGGTAGGTCAACTGGACGAAAGGTCCCGCAGGCTGATGGACCTCTTTTGGCCGGGGCCCCTTACCCTTGTCATCAGGGCAGCGGGGGGGATACCGAAAGAGGTCACCGGAGGGCTCGATACGGTGGCCGTCAGGATGCCCGCCCACCCCGTGGCGATCTCACTGATAAAGAGTTCCGGTGTCCCCATTGCCGCCCCCAGTGCCAACAGGAGCGGAAGGCCCAGCCCGACCACCGCCGGGGCCGTCCTGGAGGACCTGAAGGGTCGGGTAGAATTGATCCTCGACGCCGGCCCTACCGCCGTGGGCGTAGAGTCCACCGTGCTCGACGTGACGGGTGACCACCCGGTGCTGCTTAGGCCCGGCGGTGTGTCCCTGGAGGACCTTGACGAGGCGGCGGGGCCGGTCCTCCTCCCGACCGGGAGTGAGGGTGAGGGACGGTCACCGGGGACAAGGTACCGGCACTACGCCCCCTCCCTACCGGTCATCCTGGTCGAGGCCGGCAAGGCCCGGACGGAACGGCCTCACCTGCCCGGACAGGGAGCCCGGGTGGCCTACGTGGGTATGTCGCCTCCCCCGGCCGGCGTGATGGCGGTGGCGTGCTTCACCTCCGTCGAGGAGTACGCGAAGGGTCTTTTTTCTGCCCTGAGAGAACTGGAACGCTCCGGCGCCGAAGTGATACTGGCCGAACTCCCCATGAGGGAGGGTGTGGGCCTGGCGGTCCGTGACAGGCTGGCCAGGGCTGCGTCGGGAGCGGAAGGTCCTCTTGACCACTGGCCATGAGAACAGTCCGGGCCCTATCTCAACCAGGCCATTTTTTTGAGAAAAACGGATAAAAAACGTGAATATTCGAGAAATACCGACGATAGATCCTTCCGCGGAAGTTGAAATATCCCCTTGTTTATCATAACGTTAATGATGTATGATATAACATAGTCTCCTTTCAGCGGCCGTGCCAAAAGGAGGCAAGCTCTTCTTTTCATCCGTGGGGGCGCGGAGGGCTCAAAGCAGGCCTCAAGCTCGACGCTCAACGTTTTTATTTCAAGGGTTGTACAGCGGCGGGGCCGCTGAAATACAACTAGATCAATAAAAAGGGAGGGAGTCGTAAAATGCCACAAGGGGAACAGAAGGCAAGAGAGAGTTGGGGTACCAGGTTTGGCTTCATCATGGCGGCGGCAGGTTCGGCGATCGGGTTGGGGAACATCTGGAGGTTCCCTTACCTGACGGGGATGAACGGCGGCGGGGCTTTCATAGTGATCTACCTTGGTTGCGTCCTTTTCGTTGGTCTAAGCATAATGCTCGGAGAGTTCGTCGTCGGCAGGGGGACCGGGCTTGCCTCCGTCGGAGCCTTCAAAAGCAGGCACAGGAACTGGACCTTCGTAGGGGTCCTCGGGGTCATAAGCTCATTCTTCATCTACTGCTTCTACCCCGTGGTGGGCGGCTGGGCCGTGGCCTACATGGTCAAGTCGCTGACCGGGCTGCTATCTAACCCGGGGGCCATCGCCGATTACTTCGGCGCCTTCATCACGGCGCCCCTCGAGCCCGTGATCTGGACGCTCATTTTCCTGGCGGTGAATCTGTTTGTCGTCGCCAAGGGCGTCTCCGGCGGTATCGAGTTGACCAGCAAGATACTCATGCCCATGCTGTTCGGTCTGTTAGTGATCATCATAATCAAAAGCCTCAGCCTTCCCGGTTCGGGGGCGGGCCTCACGTTCCTTTTCAAACCCGACTGGTCGGTTGTGACGGGCAAGACCTTCCTGGCGGCCCTGGGGCAGGCCTTCTTCTCGCTCAGCCTCGGCATGGGCGTAATGATAACCTACGGCAGTTACCTTAAGAAGGACGAACACCTCCCCAGCGATGCCCTGACGGTGGTCTCCATGGACACTCTGGCGGCCATCCTTGCCGGCATAGCCATCTTCCCGGCCCTCTTCGCCTTCGGCGTCGAGCCCACAGCTGGGACCGGCCTCGTCTTCGTGGTCGTCCCCCAGGTGTTCGCCCAGATGGGCGGCATAGGGGTGCTCTTCTCCTTCGTGTTCTTCCTCGCCCTGGCCATCGCCGCCCTGACCTCCTCGGTGGGCCTGCTCGAGACCGTCGTCGCCTACTTCATGGACGAGAAGGGCATGTCCAGGAAGAAAGCGACCTACATTTCTTCCGCTGTCACGACGGTGATATGCATCCTCTCCTCGCTCTCCCTGGGCGTGATGTCCGGCTTTAGCGTGTTCGGCGTCGGCGTCTTCGACTTCTTCGACATCCTGACGGATAAGATATTCCTTGCCATCGGTGGGATGTGCCTTGCCATTTACGTCGGCTGGGTCCTGAACAAGGAGGAAGTGAAGCTCGAGGCCACGAACAGGGGGGCGCTCCCCTTCGCCCTCTTCGAAACATGGTATGCCGTGATAAAGTACGTCATCCCCGTCCTCGTGGCGGTGGTGGCCGTATCGGGCATCATGGCGATCGAGCAGCAGAGCCTGATGATCTTCGGCGTAGTGGTCATCGGCGTTCTGGCGCTGTTCTCCAAAAAACTGTAGCAACTGTACCGTGAGGTCCAAGGACCCGGCTGTACAGCCGGGTCCTTCTTCTTCATCGAAAATGTACGGGGATCATTACAATCCAAGGAACAAGTGGTGATGACAATGAGTTTCATGAGCAGTTTTGATTTCATCCTGCCCACCAGGATCAGTTTCGGACTCGGTGTCTCGGGCGAACTCGGCCGGGAGCTGGAGGCTCTTGGCGCGAAAAAGGTCCTGATCGTGACGGACAAGGGCATCATCAAGGCCGGCCTGCTGGACAGGGTCGCGAAGAGCCTCGAGGGGAAGGTCCATTACGAGGTCTTTGATGGGGTGGAGGCCAACCCCAAGGATCGTAACACCGAAGAAGGCGCGGCGGTGGCCAGGGAAATGGGCGCCGACTGCGTGGTGGCCCTCGGCGGGGGCAGCCCCATCGACGCGGCCAAGGTCGTCTGCATCCTGGCCCCCCTCGGCGGCAGGGCCCAGGATTACAAGGGCAAGGAGAAGGTCAAGGGCGAGTGCCTGCCGCTGGTGACCATTCCGACCACCGCCGGCACCGGCAGCGAGGTCACCTTCGCTTCGGTGATAACCGACACGGAGAAGAACTACAAGTTTTCCATGAGGAGCACCAAGATAGCGGCCAAGGTGGCCCTCCTGGACCCGGAGCTTACGCTGACGGTCCCGCCGGCTGTCACCGCCTCCACCGGCATCGACGCTCTGACCCACGCCATTGAGGGTTACACCGCGACGGCAACGGAACCCATCGCAGAGGCGGTCGGCCTTTACGCCGTCGAGATGATAGCCTCCAACATCGTCGAGGCGGTCCATCACGGCGATAACCTGGGAGCCAGGTCGGAGATGCTCCTGGGCAGCCTGCTGGGCGGCATTTCCTTCAGCCATTCCGACGTGGCCTCCGTCCACTGCATGGCGGAATCCCTCGGGGGGATGTACGACGCGCCCCACGGGCTGTGCAACGCCATCCTGCTCCCCTTCGTGATGGAATACAACCTGCCGGAGGCGGAATACAAGTACGCCCGGGTCGCCCGGGCGATGGGCATAAAGGAGGACGATGACCGGCGGGCCGCCGTCCTCGGCATTGAAAAGATCAGGGCCCTTTCGAAGGAGATAGGGCTCCCCAGTTTCAGATCGCTCAACGTGAAGGAAGAGGACCTGGAAAAACTGGCCCTGCTGTCGGAGGAGAACATGTCCACCGAGAGCAACCCGAGGAAGATCGACCGAAAGGGCTACCTGGAGCTCTTCAAAAAGGCTCACAAGGGGTAAACTAAAATCCGTAAATCGTGAATCGTGAATCGTGAATCGTGAAGCGTAAATCGTAAATCGTGAATCGAAAAAGCCGTGAATCGTGAATCGTGAATCGGAAATCGTGAAGCTAAAGGCAAAGCCAAGGCCAAGGCCAAAACCAAAGCCAAGGCCAAAACCAAAGCCAAGGCCAAAACCAAAGCCAAGGCCAAAGGCAAAGCCAAAGCAAAGACAAAGGCAAAGTCAAAAGCAAAAGCGAAAGGCGTGAACTGTTAAGGGGCGCGGTGCCTTGGTGCCGCGCCCCTTTACCAACCCCTGTTGCAAAAAGGTCCCCCCGTTGATAAAATCAACGGCGTTGGTACCAGGACCCGGGGAAGTGGCGGAACGGTAGACGCGCTGGCTTCAGGAGCCAGTGTCCGTAAGGGTGTGGGGGTTCAAATCCCCCCTTCCCCACCATAAAATACAGTCCACCCCGTCGGCGGGTGGTGAAAAACGGTGATCGTACCAGGAGAAAACCGAAAGGGTTGTGCTGTGCCTATTGACAGAGCACAGCCCTTTCGCTATTCTTTTAGTTTGTCACGTCTTGTTTCCCCAAATCCCCTAGAGACAGGGAGGTTGTGTTTCTCCCATGGCTGAATTCGTTACCGTAAACAGCAAGCGGCAGCGCCTCACCTTCGGTCGCACCCGCGACCTTGTCGAGATCCCCGACCTGGTGGAGATCCAGCGGGATTCCTTCCGCTGGTTCTTCCAATTCAACGAAAAGGGCGCACTCATCGAGGCCGATGAGAGATCCAGTCAGGGTCTCCAGGAGCTCTTCGATGAGGTCTTCCCCATCGAGAGCTATGACGGCTCCTTCGCCCTTGAATTCGTGGACTATTTCGTCGACCCCCCCCAGGTTACCCAGGAAGAGGCGATCCAGAGGGACCTTTCCTGGTCCCGGTCGGTCAGGGCGACCATCCGCCTGGTGAACAGGAAGACCGAGGAGATCAAGGAAGAGGAGGTCTACCTTGGGGACTTCCCCATGATGACCGAAAGAGGGACCTTCATCATCAACGGCACCGAGAGGGTCGTCGTCAGCCAGCTGGCCCGCTCGGCGGGCGTCTACTTCAACTCCGAGGAATCCATCCCGGGGCAGGAGCGTTACTCCGCCAAGGTCATCCCCGACAGGGGAGCCTGGCTCGAGTTCGACATGACGCCCGGCGAGGTCCTATCGGTGAACATCGACAACAGGAAAAAATTGCCCGTCACGGTGTTGCTCAAGGCCTTCGGCGTAGCAGGCAATGATGAGATCCTGGAGCTTTTCGGAGCCGTCGAGGAACAGATCGACCTCATCGAGGACGAGGTCAAGGGAAGGCTCATCGCCGAGACCATAACCGAGGAGTCCGGGAAGGCCGTCATCAAGAAGAACGAGAGGATCACCCGGGACATCCTTGAGAGATTGCTGGAGATGGGCAGGACCCGGGCCTGGGTCTGGAAGACCGACTCCGCCATCGAGGCCACCATGGAGCGCGACCCGACAAGGAACACCGATGAGGCCATCCTCGAGCTGTTTCGCAGGCTTCGGCCCAACGAACCGGCCCGGATGGAGAACGCCAGGGAGTATGTCAATGGGCTCTTCTTCGACACCCGCAGGTACAACCTCGGCCGCGTCGGGAGGTACAAGCTGAACCGCCGGCTCGGCCTGGATATCCCGGGGTCGGTCCGCCTGCTCCTGGTGGATGGCGTCGTGCAGATAGTCAAAAAACTGATGGGCCTCAGGGACGGCTACGAGCGGATTGACGACATTGACCATCTCGGCAACAGGAGGGTGCGGGCTGTCGGCGAACTGCTCCAGAACCAGGTCCGGATAGGGCTGCTCAGGATGGAGAGGATCGCCCGGGAGAGGATGACCACCATCCCCGACCTCACCGGCGCCACCGCGAGGGAATTGATAAATGTTCGTCCCATATCGGCGGCCCTGAGGGAGTTCTACGGCTCTGGCCAGCTTTCGCAGTTCATGGACCAGACGAATCCCCTGGCGGAACTGACCCATCGGAGAAGGCTCTCGGCGCTCGGCCCCGGCGGTCTGAGCAGGGAGAGGGCCGGTTTCGAGGCGAGGGACGTCCACTACACCCACTACGGCAGGGTCTGCCCCATCGAGACCCCCGAGGGTCCCAACATTGGCCTGGTGACCTCCCTGTCGATCTACTCGAGGATAAACGAGTACGGCTTCCTCCAGGCACCGAAAAGAAAGGTCGTCGACGGCAAGGTCACCGACGAAGTCGTCTACCTCGGGGCCGACGAGGAAGACGAATATTACATCGGAAGGGCCAACACGCCCCTGAATCCCGACAGGACCTTCGCGGAAAAGGAGATCTACGTAAGGGACAGGGGGGATATCGCCGTGGTCGAGCCGGCCAAGGTCGACTTCCTGGATATTTCGCCCAAGCAGATCGTCTCGGCCTCGACGGCCCTCATCCCCTTCCTGGAGCATGACGATGCAAACCGGGCTCTCATGGGGTCCAATATGCAAAGGCAGGCCGTCCCACTGATCAACTCCAGGGCTCCCATCATCGGAACGGGGATCGAGGCGAGGATAGCCCGGGATTCGGGCTCCTGCGTGGTGGCGCGCAATCCCGGCACCGTGATCGGCGTCGATTCCCGGACGATAAGGATCCAGGCGGGCAAGGCCGGCAAGATCGACCAGTACAACCTGGTCAAGTTTAAGAGGTCAAACCAGGGTACCATCATCCACCAGAAACCCATCGTCTTCAAGGGAGACAAGGTCAAGGCGGGGGATATCATCGCCGACGGCCAGGCGGTGGAGAACACCGAACTGGCCCTGGGCAACAACGTACTCGTGGCCTTCGTCTCCTGGGAGGGGTACAACTACGAGGACGCCATCCTGCTGAGCGACAGGCTGGTTAAGAACGACAGCTTCTCCTCCGTCCATATCGAGGAGTACGAGGTGGAGGCCCGCGACACGAAGCTCGGTCCCGAAGAGATAACCCGGGATATCCCCAACGTCGGCGAGGATGCCCTCAAGGACCTCGACGAGACCGGCATCGTCCGGATCGGGGCGGAAGTGGTGGCGGGAGACATCCTCGTCGGCAAGGTCACCCCCAAGGGCGAGTCCGACCAGTCGCCCGAGGAAAAACTCCTGAGGGCCATCTTCGGTGAGAAAGCCAGGGAGGTCAGGGACACCTCCATGAGGATCCCCCACGGTGAGGGCGGGAAGGTCGTGGCGGTGAAGCGCCTCAGCCGTTCCGAGAACGGCGATGACCTTACGCCGGGGGTCAACGAGGTCGTTAAGGTCTACGTGGCGAAGATAAGGAAGATCTCGGTGGGCGACAAGATGGCGGGGCGCCACGGCAACAAGGGTGTCGTCTCGAGGATCCTCCCCGAAGAGGATATGCCCTACCTTCCCGACGGCACCCCCATCGATGTGGTGCTGAACCCCATCGGGGTGCCAAGCCGCATGAACCTCGGCCAGGTGCTGGAGACTATCCTCGGCTTCGTGGCCTCCCAGAACGACTGGCACGTTTCCACCGCAGTCTTTGAGGGGGCTACCGAGCAGGAGATCCTGGACCTGGTGGAGAAGTCCCGCCAGGAGGGTTTCAAGGACATGACGCCCGACGGGCGGGTGCTCCTCTACGACGGCAGGACAGGCGAACCCATGAGGCGGCCCGTCACGGTGGGGACCATGTACATGATGAAGCTCATCCACCTGGTGGACGACAAGATCCATGCCCGGTCCATAGGCCCCTACAGCCTGATAACCCAGCAGCCCCTCGGGGGGAAGGCCCAGTTCGGCGGCCAGCGCTTCGGGGAGATGGAAGTCTGGGCCCTGGAAGGCTACGGGGCCGCCCACGTCCTCCAGGAGATCCTGACCGTCAAGTCCGACGACATCAGGGGCAGACTCAAGACCTACGAGAGGATAGTGAAGGGTCTCAACCTTACGGAACACGGCGTCCCCGAGAGCTTCAGGGTCCTCGTCAAGGAACTGCAGGGCCTGGGTCTTGACGTGGAGATCGCCTACGAGGACGGCTCCATGGGAGAGCTGCTCATGGATGAGGACGAAGAGCCGGCGCTCCTCCCGAGAGTGAGGACCCACGAGAAGCGCGAAGGACCCGCGGGCCGCCCGGAGGGAGCCCTCGATGACCTTTTCCATGACGAGGTGCCCGTTGAGGAAGACCGGGGCCAACTGATCTCGGTCCTGGGTGGAGAGAGCGACGACGACCCGGAAGAGGGGGCTGAGGAATAGATGAACCAGAGAGGGATCTCCGGGGTCAAGATCAAGCTTGCGAGCCCCGAAAGGATCAGGGAGATGTCCAGCGGGGAGGTCAAAAAGCCTGAGACCATCAACTACAGGACCCTCAGGCCGGAGAAGGACGGCCTCTTCTGCGAGAGAATTTTCGGTCCCACCAGGAGCTTTGAGTGCGCCTGCGGGAAGTACAAAAGGAGCGGCCCCAAGTTCAAGGGCGTCGTCTGCGATCGCTGCGGCGTGGAGATAGCCGATAACCGCGTCAGGAGGGAACGCATGGGGCACATCGAGCTGGCGGCGCCGGTGGTCCATATCTGGTACCTCCGGGGTATACCCAGCCGATTGAGCCTGCTCCTGGGCACCGCCACGAAGGACCTCGAGAAGGTGGTCTACTTCGCCCCCACCCGGAGACGGGAACCCGTCTACAAGGTGGTCATGGAGGGACGGAGGACGGATCTCCTGAGAAGAGGGGACCTGGTCTCGGAGTGCGAGGAGAGGATCCACAGGCATTACGACCACCGGTTCAAGGCTGAGGAAGCCCACCGGGTCGGTCCGGTGGACGACATCCCGGCCAACCCGGGCGACGTGATCTCCGCTGGCCAGGTGGGGGCCTTCAAGCGCGATTTCGGCGACAAGGTGTTCAAGGCGGAACCGGCCTTCCGGGTCACTGAGCCTTCCGCCGACGGGCTCTACCCCGAGGGGCGGGTACTTTCCGCCACAGAGAGGGAAAAGGCCCTCGCGGCGAACGAACTGCTCAAGACCGAACGGGCCCTGGTCGGCAACGAGGAGGGTTTCGTCGTCACCGCCGTGGCCAAGCTCCCCTTCAAGAAGGGGGACGTGATCTCCTCCAGCGAGTACGAACTTTTCTTCCAGAAGTACCCGGGGAGGTTCTCGGTGATGGGGGAGTCCGTGACGATCGAGGACCCCTGCTACATGGTCATCGAGGGCGGCGGTTCGCCCTTCCAGCGGGGTGACATAATCCTTGAGAGGGAACAGCGCCTCTGCGCGGCTTACGACAAGGATTTCGAGGCCGGGATCGGGGCCGAGGGTGTCCTTTCGCTCCTCTCGAGGATCAACCTGAACGAACTGGCCGCCTCCCTCAGGGACGAGATAGGGGAATCCACCGGACAGAAGAAGAGAAAACTGGTGAAGAGACTACAGGTCGCCGAGGACTTCCGCAAGAGCGACGGGAAGCCGGAGTGGATGGTATTCCAGGCTCTCCCGGTCATCCCGCCCGACCTGAGGCCCATGGTCCAGCTGGACGGCGGCCGTTTCGCCACCTCGGACCTCAACGACCTTTACCGCAGGGTTATAAATCGCAACAACAGGCTCCGCAAGTTGCAGGAGCTCAGGGCGCCGGAGATAATCATCCGGAACGAGAAGAGGATGCTCCAGGAGTCCGTCGATGCCTTGATCGACAACGGGAGGATGGGCAAAGCCGTGCTCGGTGCCGGGAACAGGCCCCTGAAGAGCCTTTCCGACCTCCTGCGGGGCAAGAAGGGCCGCTTCCGCCAGAACCTGCTCGGCAAGAGGGTCGACTACTCGGGCAGGTCCGTCATCGTCATCGGACCGAACCTGAAGATCCACCAGTGCGGCGTACCGAAGCAAATGGCCCTGGAACTCTTCAAACCCTTCGTCATCAACAAGCTCGTGGAGCAGGGCCTCTCCCCCAACGTCAAGAGCGCCAAGAGGGCCATCGAGAGGGGGCGCGAGGACGTGTGGGGCATACTGGAGGAGGTCATCAAGGGCCACCCCGTGCTCCTCAACAGGGCTCCGACCCTTCATCGGCTGGGGATCCAGGCCTTTGAACCGGTCCTCATGGAAGGTAAGGCCCTGAGGCTCCACCCCCTGGTGTGCACCGCCTTCAACGCCGACTTCGACGGTGACCAGATGGCGGTCCACGTGCCGCTGTCCATCGAGGCCCGCGTGGAGGCCCAGACGATAATGCTCTCCGCCAGGAACCTCCTTTCGCCGGCGAGCGGGAGGCCCGTCGTCACGCCCACCCAGGACATCGTGCTGGGGATCTACTATGTCACGGCCATGCTCGAGGGCAGGAAGGGCGAAGGGATGAGCTTCCTATCCATCGAGGACGTTCTCTCCGCCCTCGATTTCGACGTGGTGGACATCAACAGCAAGATCCAGCTCAAGTTCAGGGGTGAGTGGATCACCACCTCCCCCGGCCGGGCCCTCTTCAACAGCATACTCCACCCCGACCTGCGCTATATAAACAAGCAGATGGGGAAGAAATCCCTGGGCGCTCTCATCGATGCCGCCTACGACCGGGTGGGGCAGGAGGCCCTGGTGGACATGCTGGACAAGATAAAGGAACTGGGGTACCAGTGGTCGACCGTCAGCGGCATCAGCTTCGGCCTTGGCGACGTCGTCATACCCCATCAGAAAAAGGACATAGTTAACGAGGCTCTCTCCAAGGAGGAGGTCCTCTCGTCCCAGTACGAGATGGGGGTCCTCACCGAGGACGAATACCTCCGACAAAAGGAGACCCTCTGGTCGGAGGCCTCCCGGGAGGCGGCCGATGCGGTCCTGGCCAACATGGATGTTACCAACCCCATCAGGATGATGATGGAATCCGGCGCCCGGGGGAGCAAAAGCCAGGTGGCCCAGATGGCCGGCATCCGGGGCCTCATGGCCGACCCGTCGGGGAAGATCATCGACTATCCCATCGTCACGAACTTCCGTGAGGGCCTCAACAGCCTGGAATACTTCATATCCACCCACGGCGCGAGAAAGGGGCTGGCCGATACCGCCCTCAGGACGGCCAAGTCAGGTTACCTTACCCGGCGCCTTGTCGATGTCGCCCAGGACCTGATCATAACCGCCGAGGACTGCGGCACCGACATGGGTGTCTGCATAAGACCCCTGCTCCAGGATGGCAAGATGATCATCTCCCTCAGCGAGAGGATAATCGGCAGGACCAACCTGAGGGATATAGTGAACCCCGAGACGGGGGAAATGATCGCGGCCTCCGGTGAGCTGATCGACGCCGAGAAGGCGGGTCAGATCGAAAAGGCCGGTCTCGAGGAGGTCTGGGTGAGGAGCCCCCTGACCTGCGCCCTCAAGGACGGCATATGCCGGCAGTGCTACGGGATGGACCTGTCGTCGCGGGAGAAGGTACTCCTGGGCGAGGCCGTCGGGGTCGTAGCGGCCCAGTCCATAGGGGAGCCCGGGACCCAGCTGACCATGCGGACCTTCCATACCGGCGGCGTCCGCATCACCGGTGAGGACATCACCCAGGGTCTTCCCAGGATAGAACAGCTCTTCGAGGTCCGGAGGCCCAAAAAGGTGGCTTTCCTCTCCGACCGGGACGGGTTCGTTTCGGAGATCCGGGAGATGGAGGGCAAGAGAAAGGTCTTCATATCCTCCGAGATGGATGGTGTGGAGTCCCGATCCTCCTACAATATTCCGGCGTCGCAGCCCCTCCTCGTCGAGGAGGGACAGCCCGTCGCGAAGGGGCAGGCCCTGACCGATGGGCACGTCGACCCGCAGCAATTGCTCGAGATCGAGGGCCTGGAGGCGGTCCAGAACTACCTGGTGGACAATATCCAGTCGGTCTATCTCTCCCAGGGCGTCTCCGTCAGCAACAAGCATATCGAGGTCATCCTAAGGAAGGTCGCGCCCGTGAACAGGGTGAGGGTGATCGAAGAGGGCGACAGCTCCTTCGTCTCCATGGAGCTGGCCTGGCTCAGCGACATCGAGAAAGAAGTCGAGCAGATAAGAGCCGGCAACGAGCGCTTCCTCCAGGAGGCTGTGGAGATCATGGCCGGCAAAAAACTCGGTGACGTCGCGGGGCAGGGCGATATTGAACCCGCCCTGAGCGTCAAGGGCAAGGTGCTCGATGACAGCTCGATCCGGCAGATGCTCCGCCCCGGTTCGGGCGTCTCCGAGCTGACCCTCGAGGATGAAGGCGATGTCCTTCGCGTGATCGTTGGCGAATCCTCATTCAGGAGGAGCATGACGGGACTGGTGCTGACCGAAAGGGTCGAACTGCCCGACGGCGAAGCCATCGAGCCGGGGAGCGCCCTCTCGGGCCTGAACCTGGCGCTGCTGACCCGGGGCTTCCCGCCCAGGATCCAAGTTAGGGACGTGGCTATCCTCGAGGAGATGAAGGACAAGACCTACCTCGCCGAGGATGTCACAGCCGACGGCAAGACGCTCCTTTCCGCCGACAGGGTCATCGATGACGCGGCCGCCTCGGTCATAAGGGAGAACAACGTGGTGTCCGTGAAGGTCTGGCGGTCCCCGGAGACGGTCACCGTATCCGACTCGATCCAGAAGATGCTCATTGACCAGTACTGGGCGAGGCCCCTCGTGCAGGCCATCGACTCCGACGGCAACGCCGTCATCGACATACCCCAGCTTATCGACGGGAGCGTCGTGCGAGGCCTCGTGGAGGGTGAACTGACGGCCGTCGAGATCGACGGCGAGATACTGTCCCGGGACGCCATCCTGAGAAAGGTGCTCTCCGATATCGCCTACGGGAAGGTGCTGCTGGAGCCGGTGAAGGACAAAAAGGGCGAGGTCGTGGCCGATGCCGGGAGTGAGGTTAATAGCCAGGTCCTGGAGAGCCTGCTAACGGCCGACCCCGATGAGATGGTCCTGAGGCCGATCTTCACCCAATCCGAGACAAAACGCACCCTTCAGCGGGTGACCTTTGTCCGCAGGCTCAGGGAGGAACCAGCCTGGAAGCCCGTTATTCACGGCATCACCAAGGCGGCCCTTGCCACGGAGAGTTTCCTCAGCGCGGCCTCCTTCCAGCAGACGGCCCAGGTCCTTGCCGGTGCAGCCGTAAGGGGCGACGTGGACAAACTGAAGGGTCTCAAGGAGAACGTGATCATAGGACACCTGATCCCCGCGGGGACATCCTTCGAGGATTGCAAGGATATAATTGTCCGTGAGGCGGCGACGGCGCCCGAGGGGCCACCCCCCGGGGAGGTTTTCCTGTAACCCTGGAAGAGGCGGGGAAAAGATCTTTCTTGACAGTGACCGGTGCCGCTGATATTATTTCCCGGTGTCCTTTTCAAGGGGGGGGTCCCGTGTGCCCTTGAACGAGCTGGCTGTGCCCAACAGGCTGGTGGGGGTAAGGTCCGTGAGGAGAGCGCTCCAGTCCGGGAATTTGAGGAAACTCTTCCTCGCGGCCGATGCGAGGGCATCCCTGGTGGAGGACCTGGAGAAGATGGCTGAAGAGGCCGGCATCAAGGTCGAATGGGCTGACAGCATGACCATCCTCGGGCGCGCTTGCGCCATCGGCCGCGGAGCGGCTGCGGCGGGGATCGCGATACGGAAGGGTCCCTGAGGTCACCGGGGTGGAGGGCTCGAAGGAGCAGTGAATGAGAAGGAGGGGGTTTTTTGCCGACCATTAACCAACTGATACGAAAGGGGCGCCAGGAAAAGAGAGGGCGCTCCAAGGCACCGGCCCTGCAGGGGAATCCTGCAAGGAGAGGGGTCTGCACCAGGGTTTACACCGTCACGCCTAAGAAGCCGAACTCCGCCCTCAGGAAGGTCGCGAGGGTCCGCCTTACCAACGGCTTCGAGGTCACTTCCTACATACCCGGGGTGGGACACAACCTGCAGGAACACTCTGTAGTGTTGGTGAGGGGCGGCAGGGTCAAGGACCTTCCCGGGGTCCGTTACCATATAGTGAGGGGCACCCTTGATTGCGGCGGCGTCGAGGGAAGGCGGAAGAGCCGCTCCAAGTACGGCGCGAGACGGCCCAAGTAGGGCCGGCAGACAGGCAACGGCAGGGAGAGTGTCTAGGATATGCCAAGAAAGGGACACGTCAGGATTCGCGAGGTTGAGCCCGACCCCAGGTTCGGGGAACTCGATATAGCCAAGTTCATTGCGGCGATCATGATCGACGGCAAGAGAAGCGTCGCCGAGAAGATCATGTACGGAGCCCTTGACCTCGCCTCGAAGAGGCTGAGCATGGAGCCCCTCGAGGTGTTCAACAAGGCCATGGAGAATGTCCGCCCCATGGTCGAGGTCCGTCCCAGGAGGGTGGGCGGGGCCACCTACCAGGTCCCCGTGGAAGTGCAGCCCAGGAGGGCCCAGGCCCTCGCCACCCGGTGGATCCTCCAGTACGCCAGGGGGCGAAAGGGCATCCCCATGGTAGAAAGGCTGGCCAGGGAGCTGACCGATGCTTGCCGCGGTGAGGGTAATTCCGTCAAGAAACGGGAAGACACTCACAGGATGGCCGAGGCCAACAGGGCCTTTGCCCATTACCGCTGGTAGTCAGCTTAAGGCCCCGCGGGCACCGGGTCGTGCAAGGGGGACCCGCCGCGGGACCGGGCACGGAGAAAAGCGAATGAGCTCGATCGATCTCGGTTCAATCAGGAATATCGGCATCGCGGCGCATATTGACGCCGGCAAGACCACGACGACGGAGAGGATCCTGTTCTTCACGGGCCGGAAGCACAAGCTCGGGGAGGTCCATGAGGGCGCGGCCACCATGGACTGGATGGAACAGGAGAGGGAGCGGGGGATCACTATAACCTCCGCGGCCACAACCTGCCATTGGAAGGGTTTTAGTGTCAATATTATTGATACGCCCGGCCACGTGGATTTCACCGTTGAGGTCGAAAGGTCCATGAGGGTCCTCGACGGGGCCGTGGCGGTCTTCTGCGCCGTCGGCGGGGTGGAACCCCAGTCCGAGACCGTCTGGAGGCAGGCCGACCGGTACAGAGTGCCCAGGGTCGCCTTCATCAACAAGATGGACAGGGTCGGGGCGGATTTCCACCAGGTCGTCGCCCAGATGAAGGAGCGCCTAGGCGCTAACGCCGTCCCAGTGCAAATACCCATAGGTTCCGAGGATGGCTTCAGCGGTGTCGTCGACCTGGTCAGGGAAAAGGCCGTCATCTACGTGGAGGAGCTCGGCGTCGACCCCAGGGTAGTGGATATCCCGGCCGAGCTGGCTGAAGACGCCGCCCTTGGGAGGGAAGCCCTCGTGGAGGCCATGGCGGAGATCGACGAGGATGTGATGAACCTCTTCCTCGAGGGCAAGCGCGTTCCGGAAGATGTCCTCAAGAGGGCCCTCAGGAAGGGGACCATCGAGCTGGCCGTTTTCCCCGTGCTCTGCGGGTCGGCTTTCAAGAACAAGGGTGTCCATTCCCTTCTTGACGCAGTGGTGGACTATCTCCCAAGCCCGAAGGACCTGCCGCCGATCAAGGGCGTGCACCCTTCGACGGGAGATCCCGAGGAAAGGTACCCCGACCCCGGCGGTCCCTTCTCAGCGCTGGCCTTCAAGATAATGGTCGACCCCTTCGTGGGGCGCCTGGTCTATTGCAGGGTCTATTCCGGGAGGGTCAGGAGCGGTTCCAGCCTTTTGAATACTTCTACGGGGAACCGCGAGAGGGTTGGCAGGATACTCAGGATGCACGCCAACAAGAGAGAGGACCTTGAAGAGGCTTCCGCCGGCGAGATCGTTGCCCTGCCGGGGCTGAAGGCCACCAAGACGGGGGACACCCTCTCCGACGAGAGGAAGCCCATCGTCCTGGAATCGGTGGAGTTCCCGGAGCCGGTGGTCCACCTCTCGGCGGAACCCATGAGCAAGGCCGACCAGGTGAAGTTGACGCGGGGGCTGGCGGGGCTCTCCGAGGAGGACCCCACCTTCAAGGTCTCCACCAACGAGGAGACGGCCCAGACGATCATCTCCGGGATGGGGGAACTTCACCTCGAGATCATCGTCGACCGGCTCAAGAGGGAATACGGCGTGGACGTCAGGGTGGGAAGGCCCCAGGTGGCCTATCGGGAGACCATCAGGAACCCCTCCTCCGGCGAGGGCAAGTTCATCAAGCAGACCGGGGGCAGGGGGCAGTACGGCCACGTGGTCCTGGAGATCGAGCCGCTCCCCGAGGAAAAGGGCTTCCTCTTCGAGGACAGGATCGTCGGCGGGGCCATACCGAGGGAGTTCATCCCGGCCGTGCAGAAGGGGATAGCCGAGACCGTGGCCAACGGGGTGCTGGGCGGTTACCCTGTGATCGGTGTGAAGGTGACCCTCGTCGACGGCAGCTTCCACGAGGTGGACAGCTCCGAACTGGCCTTCCGGATCGCCGCCTCCATGGCCTTCAAGGAAGCCATGAGGTCCGCTAACCCGGTCCTGATGGAGCCGATCATGGAGGTCGAGGTCGTGACACCCGATGAATACGTGGGGGACGTGATGGGAGACCTTTCCTCGCGGCGGGGTCACGTGGAGGGAATGGAGATGAGGGGCAACGCGAGGATCGTGAAGTCCTTCGCCCCGCTCTCGGAGATGTTCGGGTACGCCACCGACCTGAGGAACAAGACCTCGGGCAGGGCGTCCTACTCGATGCAGTTCTCTCACTACGAGGAAGTTCCCGGGGAGATCACCGAAAAGATCCTGCGGCACTGATACGCCCCGGAAAAACATAAAAGGCGGTAACCGCTGAGAAGAAGTTAACAAGGGAGGTTAACAAAATGGCGAAGGAGCATTTTGACAGGACGAAGCCGCACCTGAACATAGGTACGATCGGTCACATTGACCACGGCAAGACGACGCTGACGGCGGCGATAACGCGCACGCTGTCCTCGACGGGGTGGGCGGACTTCACGCCCTTTGACAAGATCGACAAGGCCCCCGAGGAGCGCGAGCGTGGCATCACGATCAACATCTCCCACGTGGAGTACCAGACGGAGAAGCGCCACTACGCCCACATCGACTGCCCCGGTCACGCCGACTACATCAAGAACATGATCACCGGTGCGGCGCAGATGGACGGAGCGATCCTGGTGGTCTCCGCGGCGGACGGCCCGATGCCCCAGACGCGTGAGCACGTACTCCTTGCCCGTCAGGTCAACGTGCCTGCGCTGGTGGTCTTCATGAACAAGGTGGACATGGTGGACGACCCTGAACTTTTGGACCTGGTGGAGATGGAGATCCGTGACCTCCTGGGCAAGTACGACTTCCCGGGCGACGACACGCCCATCATCCGGGGATCGGCGCTGAAGGCCCTTGAAAGCGACGACCTTGGCCGCGACAGCCAGTGGGCGGGAGCTATCTGGGAACTGATGGACGCCTGCGACAGCTTCATCCCCGAGCCTGTTCGTGAAGTGGACAGGCCCTTCCTGATGCCCATCGAGGACGTCTTCACCATAACGGGCCGCGGCACCGTGGTCACGGGCAGGGTAGAGCGGGGCATCATCAAGGCCGGCGACGAAGTAGCCATCATAGGCATGCAGGAAGACATCAAGAAGACCGTGGCCACGTCCCTTGAAATGTTCCGGAAGATCCTCGACGACGCCCGTGCGGGCGACAACGTGGGCGTACTCCTTCGGGGCGTAGGCAAGGAAGACGTGGAGCGTGGCCAGGTCCTGGCGAAGCCGGGGAGCATCACGCCCCACAAGCACTTCAAGTCGGAAGTCTACGTACTGAAGAAGGAAGAGGGCGGCCGTCACACGCCGTTCTTCAGCGGTTACAAGCCGCAGTTCTACTTCAGGACGACCGACGTGACGGGAGACATCAAGCTGCCCGAGGGCGTAGAGATGGTAATGCCCGGTGACAACGCGACCTTTGAGGTCAAGCTGATCCAGCCCATCGCCATGGACCAGGGACTTCGTTTCGCCGTCCGCGAAGGCGGCAGGACCGTCGGTGCCGGCGTCGTCACCGAGATACTCGGCAGCTGATCCAATCCAACCAGGGAGAAGAGGTTCGACATTTTATGGCAGACCAGATAGGGCTCCAGTGCACCCAGTGCAAGCGGCGCAACTACGTGACCACCGTCAACAAGAAAAAGCAGCAGAAGAAGCTGGAGAAAATGAAGTACTGCAAGTGGTGCAAGGCCCATACCTTGCACAAGGAAACGAAGTAGTGTAGAATACCTTTCGCGCGCAGGTCCGTGGCTCAATTGGCAGAGCACCGGTCTCCAAAACCGGGGGTTGCAGGTTCGAGTCCTGCCGGGCCTGCCATTATATTCACACCCGGGAGGCCGAATTCTTTATGAAGTGGAAGAGTTTCATCCGCGAGGCGAGAGCAGAACTGAAAAGGGTCACCTGGCCCAGCCGCCAGCAGGTATGGTATTCGACCCTGGTCGTCGTCGCGGTATCCCTTCTGGTAGCGGCCTACCTCGGGATCGTCGACGTGCTTCTGACGGCGGTTTTCTCCAGGGTGATCCGGTAGGGGATCCCTGGCCTGTGGGTTGGAATAAACGTACAGGAGACACTTCCTCGGGAGGACAGGGGGCCGGGTAGGGCCCCCTTTTAGGTGATGATCGACAAGACAGAGAGGCACTGGTACATAATCCAGACCTATTCCGGGTACGAGAACAGGGTCAAGGCCAACCTCCAGCAGCGCATCGCCACGATGGGCATGGACGAGAAGATCTTCCATGTCCTCGTGCCCATCGAGGAAAGGGTCACCGTCAAGGACGGCAAGAGCAAGCGCACCAAGAGGAAGGTCTTCCCCAGCTACGTCCTGGTGGACATGGTCCTCGACGACCAGTCCTGGTACGTCGTTCGTCACACGCCTGGCGTCACGGGTTTCGTGGGGGCCGGGAGCTACCCCATACCGCTCACCGAGCGCGAAGTGAGCGAGATCATGAGCAAGATCGGCAAGGAGCAGATCAAGCCGAAGATCGAGATCGACCTGAAACCCGGCGACGTGGTGCGGGTCAAGGCGGGTCCCTTCGAAGGCCAGGTGGGCCCCGTCACCGAGGTCCTGGAGGACAAGGGCAAGGTCAAGTTCTCCGTCGTGGTCTTCGGCCGCGACACCCTCGTGGAGGCCGACTACACCGACCTTGAAAAGATCTAGGGCAAGACGCCCTTTTTATCGCCCGGCCGCTGCCGGGCCCAAGTAGGAGGGATAATCAGCTAATGGCAAAGAAAGTAATAGCACAGATCAAACTGCAGCTGCCCGCGGGGAAGGCGACACCGGCTCCGCCCGTAGGGCCGGCCCTGGGCCAGCATGGCGTTAACATCATGGAGTTCTGCAAGCAGTTCAACGCCAAGACGGCCGACCAGCCGGGGATGATCATCCCGGCGGTCCTGACGGTCTACGCCGACAGGAGCTTCACCTTCATCCTCAAGACGCCCCCGGCAAGCGTCCTTCTCAAGAAGGCCGCATCGCTCGAAAAGGGCTCCGGCGAGCCCAACAAGGTCAAGGTGGGCAAGGTCACCCTCGACCAGGTCAGGGAGATCGCCGAACTGAAGAAGGTCGACCTCAACGCCAACGACGTGGAGGCCGCCATGGAGATGATCAAGGGCACCGCCGTATCGATGGGCATCGAGGTAGTCTAGCGCCGGCGGCTTTGACCGGCGTATCCGGTGGGAGAGCCCCTGTTGAGGGGTTCGCCAATACCACGGGGAGGGAAAAAGTATCATGAAAAAGAGAAGCAAGAGGTACCGCGCCATCGCCGAGAAGGCGCCCAGGGAACTGCTTGGCAGTCTGAAGGAGGCCATCGAGCAGGCCAGGGAGAACGCCACGGCGAAGTTCGACGAGAGCATGGAGATGCACGTCCGCCTGGGCGTCGACCCCCGGCACGCCGACCAGCAGGTCCGCAGCACCATCGTGCTCCCCCACGGGATAGGCGTGGTGAAGCGGGTCCTGGTCATCGCCGGCGGAGAGAAGGTCAAGGAGGCCCAGGAGGCCGGCGCCGACCTCGTCGGTGGAGAGGACATGGTCCAGAAGATCGAGGGCGGCTGGCTCGACTTCGACGCCGTCATCGCCACGCCGGACATGATGAAGTCCGTAGGCAAACTGGGCAAGATCCTCGGCCCCCGCGGGCTCATGCCCAGCGCCAAGACGGGCACCGTCACCTTCGGCGTGGGCAATGCCGTCAGCGAGATCAAGGCCGGGAAGGTCGAGTTCAGGGTCGACAAGTTCGGCATCATCCACAACGCCTTCGGCAAGGCGGGTTTCCCCGTCGAGAACCTCTACGAGAACGGCAAGGCCCTCCTGAGGGCCATCGTCAGGGCGAAGCCGGCCGCGGCCAAGGGGCAGTACATCAAGAGCCTGGCCGTGACATCGACCATGGGGACCTCCTTCAGAGTGGACCCCAACGCCGCGGTGAAGGAACTCTCCGCCGAATAGGCGCCCCCGGGTTTTTTCCGGGAAAAACTGTTATAATTCTGCCGTTCCATCGACCGCAGACAGCGGGTGCGCACCGACGCGCTTAATGACTTGCCCGCCGAGGTCTGGAAGAACCTGACCCATGTCACAGCCATGTGTCGAGGTCTCCCGGGCCCGGAGGGTCCGGGAGTTTTTTTATGCGAGGAGGTGAATAAATGCCTTCGCAATTGAAGATCGAGCAGGTTGAATCGCTCCGGGAAAAGTTGCAGGAAGCCGAGGCCGTTTTCATATGCGAGTACAGGGGGCTCAACGTAGCCAAGATCACGGCCCTCAGGGCCTCCATCCGCGGCGCCGGCGGAGAGATGAACGTGGCCAAGAACACCCTCATGGGGATAGCACTCCGGGAGGAGTCCATGCCCGTCCCCGACGCGATCATGACCGGCCCCAACTCCTTCACCATCGCCTATTCCGACGCGGCGGCGGTGGCCAAGGTCATCAGGGACTTCTCCAGAGAGAAGGGTAACGAAGCCCTCGTCATCAAGGGAGCAGTCCTGGGGGACGACATCCTCTCCATGGAACAGGTCAGTGCCCTCGCGGACCTGCCTTCGAGGGAGGTACTGCTGGCGCAGCTGGCGGGGACCATGATCGGCCCCGTGAGAGGCCTCGTCACGGTGCTCTCCGGCACCACCCGCGGGCTCGTGACGTGCCTGGAAAGGATAAAGGAACAGAAGGAAGAAAAAGCCGCCTGAAAAACCGACAGGTGTAGATGAAAAAGGAGGAACAGGAAATGACCGCAGCCAAAAAGGCAGCAGAAGGCGAAGAAGAAGTCACCGGAACCACCGAAGCCACCGAAGTGAAGGAAGAGAAGAAACCCGCGAAGAAGGCCGCAGCCAAGGCCCTCTCCAAGGAAGACATCCTCGCCGCCATCGAGGAGATGACCGTGCTCGAACTCTCCGAACTGGTGAAGGCGCTGGAGGACAAGTTCGGCGTGTCCGCCGCGGCCCCGGCCATGGCCATGCCCATGATGGGCATGATGCCCGGCGCCGCCGCCCCCGCTGAGGAGGAGAAGACCGAGTTCGACGTCATCCTGAAGAACACCGGCACGAACAAGATCGCCACCATCAAGGTCGTACGCGAACTGACCGGCCTCGGCCTCAAGGAGGCCAAGGACCTCGTCGACGGCGCCCCCAAGCCCGTCAAGGAAGGCGTCTCCAAGGAAGAGGCCGAGGAGATCAAGAAAAAGATCGAGGAAGCCGGCGCCGACGTGGAACTCAAGTAACCCCGCCCTTCGACCGGAGTGTTTATCAAAAAGGGGGCCTGCATGGCAGGCCCCCTTTTTCGTGCATGAACCTTTATGAACCTTTTTCAAAATGAATTTGAAAGCATTAATGTTCTGGCTATGGCATAAAATTCTTAAAGGTATTACAATCATTTCATGCGAAAAACACCCATTACCTGGTCAAAAAGGATAAGGGGGTTCTCCCTCGTCGAGGTTCTCATCGCGCTCCTGGTCCTCATGATCGCCCTCCTGGCCCTGGCGGGGGTCGTCGTCTCAACGACGATGGTCATGGCCCACACGATCGACAAGGAGAAAGCCGTGAGCCTGGGGGTCGAGACCCTGGACTTCCTGGAGGCTCACTATTGCGGCTGCGACCCTGAGGGTGAAGTCCCCGGCCAACCGGGTGAAGACGACAGGAAATTCAACTGCCTGTCGGACTTCGATAAAACCACCCGAACGATCACCGTTGTTGTCCAGTGGGACGGGGTGCTGGGAAGCAGGGAGGTCACCCTGGAGCGGTTTATCGCTGACCCGAAAATGAAATGATCCTTTTTTTACGGAGACCAGAGGAATGGCCTTGAAAAATATGCCCTTTTTTAAAAAACTGAAGGGTTTCACTCTCACCGAGATCCTCATTGCCGTCCTGATCCTGGGGATCGTCGGCGGGAGCGTCCTGATGCTCGGCCACACCTACATCAAGCACTTCGAGCAGGCCAACGAGATCACCGTGGCCAAGGACCGGGCCACGATGGTCCTCACCTATCTTGAAAAAAGGATCCTCCACGCTGGGCTGGGGATGCCTCTCAAGGCCGAGGAGTTCGAGGCTGCCTTTGAAGGCCTTTGGAACCACCAGGATTTTCAGGGCGAGCAATGGCAAAGACCCGTCCAGGAGCCGGAACCTCCCTCATTCGGCGAGCCATACAGCGAAAGCGAGGTTCTCCTGGTCGCTTATGCCGTACCCACTACAATTTTTTCCATCTCTTCCGGGGATATAAACAACGACGACGGGAACCCGACCCCAATAGAAGTTACGGGCCTGGATGAAGACAAGTTGGCTGAAGATCGGCCTGATCAAACAAAAGGATGGGTAGTATTCCCCTCGAGGGAATGGCCGTTCAAGGTTAAGGCATGGAACAATTTTTCTGATCCCAAAATAATTGAATTATCGGTGAACGGACAAAAGAACTGGTCTGTCATTGAAAACGATAATCTTCACTATGTAAGGTTCATGGAAGCCAAAGTCGAGGATGGGACGTTCAAGGCGAGGGACCTCGCACTCATCAATAAGAAAAGCGGGCTGCAGCCCATAGTCGAGGGGGTCCTTGACTGCAGGTTCACGCTCGACAATAATGGCCTGCTCGCCGTGTCGGTTCTCGCCCGGGGCAACAAGAAATACACGGGGTTTGTAACGCCCGAGGAGGTGCCTCGCTACTGGGGCACGGTTAAGGGCGAATGGAGAAAATACCACCTGGTCGCCTTGACCAGGGGATGGAGGATCAGGAATTGGAGGCCGGAATGATCCCCTTGCGGAAAAGGAAAGCCATGGCCCTGCCCTTGACGCTGATCTTCCTGCTCGTCGGGGCCGTGCTGGTTGGGACGGCCCTTTACGTCGTGGAGAACATTCACTGCTCCTCCAGGTGCGTGGTCACGGAGGCCCAACTCTACAATGCGGCCCAAGCGGGATTGGAAAGAGGGAAGGTAGCCCTCTGGGAAAACAGGAACGACCTCAAGACCGGCCCATTGATGTACAGCGGGAACATTACAGCGGTTTACGCGCAGAAAAGCAACGGCACATCCTTGGGTCCGATAGAGCTTACTGTCGATCCTGGTATTTCCGTCGAAGTCCTTATCTTTGACTGTAATTATGAGCTCTCTACTGGTTCTTTCAGCGGTCTTTCCGATGAGGAGAGGAAACTCCTCCCCCCGCGTTTCCCCGGAGGAACCGGTGAGGGGACAGGGGGGACATCGGGTCTTCCCGGAGGGACATCCGCCATAATCGACCCCGGCAGATTCCTGCCTTTTGGCGGCGGGGCGGGGGAGAGAAGGTTTGTCATTCGTTCCAGCGCCTCAAAGGATGGCAAAGATTTTGAGATCGAGTCGATGGTGGTGGTGAAGAAATGAGAAAGAGAATAATTCCTTTCGATAGAATTGGTGCCCTGCTCGGTCGATTGATCCTACCAACCGCCCTTCTAGTAGCCGTGTCTTTTTTCCTGGTTTCTCCAGCCTTTGCGAAAACTGTTGGAATAACAGTCACCATTTACCCTGAAGAAGTAAGAGACTACGCAAGATTCATAATCCAAGGACAGGAATACAGATCGGGTTCTACGGCTTCAGTGGAGAGCAGTACAAATTACCCCATTTCCTTTACCCAGGTCCCGGGATGGAAGGCGCCGAAAGATGATGTAATTACGGTCAAAAACAGGGATATTTCATGGCCGGGGGATGATCGGTCCAAATCGACCTATGAACAATTGGAGGAAGTTCCGGGGATAGTAATTCATGGTAAATCTAAGTGGCCGTTGTGGCCTAGAACATCCTCGAACGCGAATGTCTGGGAACCTTACTCTTTTACGAGCATAGGCCGTGATGTCGTCTCCTGGGTTACTTTCGAACCGATGCTGAACAACCCCTTCTTCTGGCTTTCGGACCTGAGGTTTGTCATAAGGACAGGTGAACTACAGTATGCGAGCGTCAGGCCGGGTTTCGACAGGATCTCACAGCAATACAAATATATCGCTGGGGATGACTTGAGAAGTTTCCCTTCCTCACTTGAGGATATCCAAGATGACCTCAGAGAATACGCGGTAATTCCCTCTTTTGAGTCAAACTGGATGACCTTTACCGAAAATGACGTTCCTCAGGTCTTCCCCAACCAGGATTTCAGCGATTCGTGGTTCTCCTTCAACGATTGGATGGATTTCCTCAGGGGCGATGCGGGTTTCAAACTTGAGGACTCCGGCCATGCGCCTCCCTTGACGATGTGGGCCGAGGACAGTTGGCTCTCCTTTTTTGTGGATAGAAATTCGGTGCCTTCCGCCTGGATCGACGAAAACGGCAAAGGTAAGGTCTTCGTTTTTCTTCCGACGAACCAGGGGGTTTTGAACTGCTTCGAAATATCCGACGACCCGGATAACGCCGGCGCCGACCGAGTCTGGTCGCTGACACCCTTTCCTGCCTTCCAGCAGACTGTCTACAACCAAGTTTATCCCCATCAAAGCAATGGGAAATTTTCAAGACTGACTCTTCTCGACGGCCCTGTCTATGTCCATGACCTCCAGGATAAAAATGGGAAATGGAAGCGGATACTGGTGGGTTCGACAGGGTTGGGGACGGAACAGGTCAACAAGTTGGGAACCGCCTGGATAGCGGAGGGAGCCCCGGCACCCGGAGCATCCCCCGGTATCACAGGAGATAGCCAGGTGTTTGGGATCTACGCTATTGATGTTACTGATCCCCTTGACCCTCAACCTCTTTGGTCGGTAACAAACATAAACTGCATCCGTTCCGGCGGCGCAACCGTCAAAAGACTCGACATTGTTTCTCCCCGTGTGGATACAGGGTCAGCCGATTTCGCCGCTTACGAAGACGTCAACTTCATGACTTCCAAACCCCTGATCGGCTTTACTGAAACTTCTGAAGGGTCCAGAACCTGGCATTTGCTTCTTGTTACTATCGACAAGGAAGGTCAATACTTGTGGATAAATGCCGACCCGTTGACTGGAGAGGTTCTAACCAGTGGGAATTTTGTCGGTTTTCAAGGTGAGCCCCTGGAATGTTTACCCGGTGAAGACACACGGAGGATACCGTCCGGGTTCAACCACGAGAACTGGTATCCCTCCAGGATACTTGCAGCCTATCCGGGCGAAGGCGGGTTGCCTGTCCTGAGCGACGTGTACATTTACCTGTCAAACGGGACCTTCTATTCATGGGACCTGAACGGGTACGACTGGAGGTACGTGGGTTCCACCGCTCCCAAACCTTCAAAGATCTTCAATGTTTATACCAATCCCAGTCATCAGATCCCCGCCCCTCCAATAACGGACTTTGACATCGCCTACATAGGAGGCGACACTTTCCTCGCGGCCACGGCCCCGCTTACCTATCCGGGTTACGGCCAGTCACACGATACTTACGGTCTCCTGATCATTAACCTATCCAGGATCCAAAGGGAAGGAATAACCGAACTGAACACCCAGGGGGCGCAGGGGCAATCGGGGGATACGAAGCTCCGTCTATTGGAAACAGGGGTCGCCATGATACAACTGCAGACGGGGCACGGCGCTCATGCCTATGACTTTGAACAACTGGCAGCTTCCCCGATTTTCGTGGACTACCGCCTCTTCCAGGCCCTTTACAGTACTGATGCTACACTGAGCCGCCTTTACACTCTCGATATGGCTTATATTGCAGGCTTGACGAGAAAAAAGGGTAACGTCAGCCTCCCAGACGACGCGTATCTTGACGATCCTGATAATGCTTTTACCGCGATGTTCGTCGACTCTGAGGGGAACCTGGTCATCCTGGACGAGGAAGGCAATGTGGTCAAAGTACTGGAGGATGTTCTTAACTTCGACGAAACTGGAACGGGGGCTGGTTCGACAGGAAGTAGCGGTGTAACGGCCATTTATTGGAAAAGCCTGTAAAATAGCACCATGCATATCGACGCGCACGTACACGTATATCCGCCTGAGATAGAGAAGAACTGGAAAAAGATCGCCGAGACGGAGCCTCACTTCGGCACTCTTTGTGCCGGCAAGGCCCACAAGTGGGGGACCGTCGAGGCCGTCGTCGCCCAAATGGAGATCGACGGGCTGGACCAGGCCTGGGTCATGGGAGTTGCCTTCCGCGACCCGGGCCTTTGCCGTCTTTGCAACGACTACGTTATGGAGGCCCTGAAGAAGTACCCGGGAAAGATCCGGGGCCTGGCGGTGGTGAACCCCCTCACCCGGGACTTCGAAAAGGAGATAGTCCGCTGCCGCGAGGCGGGCTTCATCGGCGTGGGCGAACTCCTGCCCTACGGCCAGGTCTTTGACATCTCCGACAGCCGCGAGACCTGGCGGCTGGCCGCGGCCTGCCAGGAGAATGGCCTCTTCCTGCTGCTCCACGTGGCCGAGCCCGTGGGGAGGGATTACCCCGGCAAGGGCGGCATGGGACCCCGGGAGGCCGCCGCCTTCTGCGAGAACCACCCCGAGGTGCAGGTCCTCTTCGCCCACATGGGAGGTGGCCTCTGGGCCTACGAGACCATGCGGTGCATGAAGCTGGTCCTGGAGAACGCCTGGTACGACACCGCCGCCGCGCCCTTTCTCTTCGGCCCGGAGGTCTTCCGCGCCGCCGTCGCGGCCGGGGCGGGCGGCAAGATCATCTACGGGAGCGACTTCCCCCTGCTCTGCGCCGACCGGTACGAGAAGATGTTCCTTGCTTCCGGCCTCGACGAGGAGGCCCTGTCAAGGATCAGGGGGGGCAACGCCCTGGCCCTGCTCGAAAAGGCGCGCTCCTTCTCCGGCTTGGGTTAAGGTTCGTCCTTCGCCCGCTGATGCCGTCTCCGCCGGTTGTGTTTCACCGTCCGCCGGAGCCCCTCGGCGGCTTTTTCTCTTCCCCCGTTCCTGTTATCCTATTCCCGTTTCAAGGCCCGACGAAAGGGGACGTTCAATGAAGACCCACACGGAATACCTATGGTTCGAGACCAGGAAGAGGAAGGAACTGGTCCGGATCACCGGGGACCTGGAAGCCATCCTGGAGAGGAGCGGCGTGACCGACGGGATGATGCTCCTTTCGGCCATGCACATCACCTCGGGCATCATCGTGAACGACGACGAGCCGGGGCTCCACCGGGACATCCTCGAGTGGCTGGAGAAGACCGCCCCCGAGGACCCGTCCTACGCCCACCACCGCACGGGGGAGGACAACGCCGACGCCCACCTCAAGCGCATCCTGGTACACCACCAGGCGATACTGCCCGTGACGGGCGGCAAACTTGACCTTGGGCCCTGGGAGCAGTGCTTTTACGCGGAATTCGACGGCCGCCGCAGGAAGCGCGTGGTCGTCAAGGTCATGGGGGTATGAAGGTATGATCAAACTGACGGTTATCGTGACGACGGTCCTGCTGGCTGTTCTTCTTCTTTCCCGCCCGTCCTTCGCAGGTGAGGGGAGCCTCATCCCGATGGAGGACTTCTTCAGGAACCCGGAAAAAAGCGGCTTCCGGATCTCCCCCGACGGGACGCGGATCTCCTGGCGGGCGCCCTGGGAGCGGCGGCTCAACATCTTCGTCCAGAAGATCGGCGAGGAGGAGGCCACGCGGGTCACCTCGGCGACGGAGAGGGACATCCTGGGCTACTTCTGGTCCGGCAACGACCGCATCCTTTACCTTCAGGACTCCGGCGGGGATGAGAATTACCACCTCTTCGCCGTCGACGCCGGCGGCTCCGGGGCGAAGGACCTCACCCCCTTCGAGGGCGTCCGGGTCACCATCGTGGACCCCCTGGAGGAGATCGACGACGAGGTCCTCATCGGGATGAACCGCCGGGACCCGAGGGTCTTCGACGTCTTCCGCCTGAACATCGACACCGGTGAACTGACCCTCGTCCAGGAGAACCCCGGGGACATCGAAGGCTGGGTGACCGACCACGAGGGCAAACTGCGGGCCGCCATCAGAACCGACGGCGTGAACCAGTCCCTCCTCTACAGGGACCGGGAAGAGGACGAGTTCAGGACCCTCCTCACCACCGACTTCAGGGAGACTGTCGACCCCCTCTTCTTCACCTTCGACGACAAAAAACTCTACGTCTCCTCCAACCTCGGCAGGGACAAGTCGGCCATCTACGTCTTCGACCCCGCCAAGGCGGCCAACGAGGAACTGGTCTTCGAGCACCCCGAGGTGGACGTCTACGGTCTCATGCAGTCGAAAAAGCGGAAGGTCATCACCGGCGTGGCCTACGTCACCGACCGGGCGAGGTACCATTTCTTCGACCGGGAACGGGCCGACCTCCAGGATGAACTGGAGTCCCGCCTCCCCGGGAGGGAGGTCACGGTGACCTCCATGAGCAAGGACGAGGAGAGGGTCCTCGTGCACGCCGGGGGCGACCGGACCCAGGGGGCCTACTACTTTTACGACCGGACGACGGGGGACTTCCGCGAACTGGCCCAGCTGAGCCCCTGGCTCAACGAGGATGAACTGGCCCCCATGAAGCCCGTGCAGTACACCGCCCGGGATGGCCTGGTCATCCACGGCTACCTGACCCTGCCGGCCCACAGCGACGGGAAGAACCTCCCTGTGGTGATCAACCCCCACGGCGGCCCCTGGGCGCGGGACTCCTGGGGGTACGACAGCGAGGTCCAGTTCCTGGCAAGCCGGGGACTGGCGGTGCTCCAGATGAACTTCCGCGGCTCCACCGGCTATGGGCGGGCCTTCTGGGAGGCCGGTTTCAAACAGTGGGGGAGGGCGATGCAGGACGATATCACCGACGGGGTCCAGTGGCTCATTGACCAGGGCATAGCCGACCCGAAGAGGGTGGGCATCTACGGCGGCTCCTACGGCGGGTACGCCGTCCTGGCGGGCCTTGCCTTCACGCCTGACCTCTACGCCTGCGGAGTGGACTACGTGGGGGTCTCCAACATCTTCACCCTCCTCGAGACGATCCCCCCTTACTGGGAACTGGGCCGCAAAATGATGTACGTGCAGATCGGCGACCCCGAAAAGGATAAGGACCTCCTCGAGGCGGCCTCGCCGGTCTTCCACGCCGACAGGATCAAGGCGCCCCTCTTCGTCGCCCAGGGGGCCAACGACCCCAGGGTGAAAAAGGCCGAATCGGACCAGATCGTAGAGGCCCTGCGGAAAAGAGGAGTGGACGTGGAATACATGGTCAAGGACAACGAGGGCCACGGCTTCCTCAACGAGGAAAACCGCTTCGACTTCTACCGCGCGATGGAGCGCTTCTTCTCCAAGCACCTCGGCAGCCTGTCGGAGCAGTAGGGCTTGTCCCGGCGGAGTTCCTGACAGGAAAGGGCGGAACCCATAGCATGAGGTGGGTTCCGCTTATTATTGTCAACTCAAGCAAGCTTAACTTGACATTTATCAAAGGAACCCATAGTATTTCTATGGGTTGACCTATAAAAAGTCAAGGAAGCTGAAGATGAAGCATGATGAGTTTTTTCGAAAGCACCCTGTCTTCAACGGGCAAGATCTGGCAGAGCACTTGCTTTCCCGCGGCGTAGCCGGTGGCCGAGCGCGGGAGGCGCTACTGGCGTACTACCGGAAGGCTGGGCGGGTCGTTCGGATACGGCGCGGGCTGTATGCCGTCGTCCCGGCGGGGGCCGATGCCGGTTCGTACCCGGTCGATCCGTTTCTCATCGCCTCTAAGCTGACGCCGGATTCGGTGTTATCCCACCATACGGCGCTGGAGTTCCATGGAAAGGCCTATTCTGTCCATACCCACCTCACGTACTCGACATCCCAGCCGCCGGAGCCCCTGACGTTCCGCTCCCATGTTTTCAAAGGGACCCGGTTTCCCCGAGCCCTCCTCCGCGAAAGGAAAGGGTTTATCAATGTTTCGATCGCGGATCGCGCCGGCATGAGGCTGCGGGTCACAAACTTCGAGCGGACATTGGTGGACGTTCTGGATCGCCCCGGCCTTTCGGGAAGTTGGGAAGAGATCTGGCGGTCGCTGGAGTCCGTCGAATTCTTCGATCTCGACAAGGTCGTTGAGTACGCGCTCCTCCTAGGGAACGCTACCACCGCCGCGAAGGTGGGCTTTTTTCTGGAACAGCACCGCGAAACATTGATGGTGGAGGACCGTCACCTCAAGGAGCTCCAGGTTCTGCGGCCCCGGCAACCGCATTACCTGGACCGATCCCGGCGGACATCCGGCCTCCTCCTGTCGGCATGGAACCTGGTGGTCCCCAGAGAAGTGCTTGAACGGGCGTGGGAGGCAGTTCTATGAAGATATCCCCGGAAACGCTCGCCATAGAGGCTGAAGAGACCGGTTTCAGGCCGGGAATGCTTGAAAAGGTCGCCCACCTGCTTGGATTACTGGAGTCCTTGCGAAGCCACCCATTTCTCAAAGATAAGTTGGTTCTCAAAGGCGGCACAGCCTTGAACCTTTTCGTCTTTGAAGTGCCCCGGCTCTCCGTCGACATTGATCTGAACTACGTAGGAATTGAAGAACGTGACGGCATGCTTGCCGAACGGCCCAAGGTCGAGCAGGCTGTCCATGCAGTCTTCGCCCGGGAGGGCTTCATCGTCAGGCGGATGCCTGTTGAGCACGCCGGGGGCAAGTGGTCATTGCGGTATGAAAGCGCTCTCGGCAGGAGCGGTAACCTGGAAGTGGATATCAATTACATGTTCCGTTTACCCCTTTGGCCTGTTACGACCTGCGATTCTCACCCCATCGGCACCCGGCAGGCTACGGGGATACCCTTGCTGGATCAACATGAACTGGCTGCAGGGAAACTCGCTGCGTTATTTGCTCGCAGACAGGCTCGAGACCTGTTCGACAGCCACCGGATCCTCCGAATGGGCAACCTCGATCTGCCTCGTCTTCGCGTAGGATTTGTGGTCTATGGAGCTATGATCAGGAAGGATTGGAGGACCATATCCCTGGACGATGTGGATTTCGAAGCCATGGAATTGGTCAGGCAGTTGGTTCCCACGCTCCGTACCAATCCAGCAAAGACCCCATCGGGATCAGCAGAATACGGGGCACGCCTTGTGAGGGAATGTCGGGAAAGCCTGACGGCCTTGCTGCCCTTCACGGACTCTGAGCACCACTTTTTGGATCTGTTGCTGGACCGGGGAGTGATCGACCCTACGCTCTTGACAGCCGACGAATCTCTTCAGCGACGCATAAAATCACAGCCACTGCTTGAGTGGAAGGCACTCAACGTTCGACAGCATAAAGGAATATGAAGTAAAAAAGGTGTCCTAAGTCAAACACGCTGTGGCAAGATACGTACTTTCCCTCGGTCGCTTCGAATCCTTTTTAAGAAGTTGGGTTTGTTCCGCTTGCTCCGCCAGCATGCGGGCCAGCGAAAGGGCCATCTCGGAATCGTCGGTCGGCTGCCCAGCGATAGTGCCCCAAGAGCCTCCGTCGGCCAGTTCACGGACGCCTCCCGGGTATTCCCGCCGGATATCCTCGGGTGTCCGGAACTCCACGAGACTGCCTAGGGCATCTCCAGCAAGCTGGCCAAGAAGGCATCCCTGGGCTCGATCAATCTGCATAAGTCACCCCCACGGCCTGCAGGAGCTGCTCTCGGATCTCCCTCGCCGTCGCACCGAGGTCCACGGTGGCGAACCGGATCTCGTGATTCTGGATGACGACGAATTCATTCACATTTTCGTCCACCGAGGGGTGGAGGAGCAGGCCCGAGGCATCATCCCACAGGGGGTCGCCGCTGCCTTCCTGGGACCTCAGATAGGTGTAGACCTGGTAGATGTACCCGCTGCGCAGCGTTTCTTCCTTATGCCAGCCGCTGGTGAGCAGGGAGTTGAACTTCGTATCGATGACGATGCGCCGTTCCTCACCGCGGTGTTCGAGGGTGATGTCGGTCTGCATCGAGGGGAGGATCCTGTCTATGCCCTCACTCTGGCTTTCGATCTGCCAGCGGATCTTTCGTCCCGCCTCGACGCGCCACCCCTTTTTGGAAAGCACCACATCGTAGAAGCCGGCGATCCCTTTTTCAAAGAGCCTCCGAACCCAGGTTATTTCCCTCTCCGGCGACGACAGGTGTTTAGTGCCCGCCGCTTCTGTCGGCAGGGCAAGGTTCAGGGCCAGGTGGGCCGCGGCGACCATGGGCCGGTCACCCGCGTCGTGCCTGCCGAAGCGGTCGATGGAGACCTCGCTTCGGCTCGGGCGTTCTCCGGTCACGCCCATGTTTCTCAAGCTCATAGCCAGCGTCTGGCAACGTCGAGCCAGGGGCCTTGTGCAAAGGACCTTGGATATCTCTTCCAGGGCCGCCCTGACATAGCGGTTCCGGGCTGTATTGATGGTCAGTTCGTCGAACCGGCAAGCGACCTTTGCGCGTTCCAGCAGCCGATGGCTTTCAGTGTGCAGTAGGTCGATGCGCCCTCGCACGCGGCCAAGCACCGCTTCCCTCCACTGGTAGCCATAACTCAGGTTGCGCTTGATGCGTCGCTCGACGCGATGGCAAAGCATTTCCGCAACCAGGTCAGGGATGTCATCAGGGTTTTCTTCCACGGCGACCCTCGCTATTTCGAGGTCCCTGAACAGATTCGAGGCATAAAGCATGAGAAGCCAAAGGTTGCGCACGGGGATGCGGCCGATAAGGCCGATCTCTTCGCGGGTGCCTTTCATCGGGTCGGCCGCTGCGATCGTCACGGTCATAATTCTTTCAGCAAGAGTTCTTTCATCTCCCGGGACTTCTCAGGGTTGTCAAACCAGTATTCATCGAGTAGCGGTCCTATTTCGCTATTGACCACCTGGCGGAACCATTCCCAGCCGTCGTCGATGGGCTTCCCAAAGGGCGGTGTGACGTAGCTGTGCCCCACCCGGAATTGGGGGCCAAGGCCGGGATCGGCTGAAATGGACCCGTTTAGAGCGTTGAGGCGTTTCTCGATCTCCAGGAGGATCTCCCGCTCAACACCGCATACGGTTCGGACGTATTCGTGCCAGGGTTCACCGAAAACGGGCTCCAGGTCGACGAAGGCGAAGCGGCGGCGCAACGCCAGGTCGACCAAAGCGATGGAGCGGTCGGCAAGGTTCATTGTGCCGATCACGTAGAGGTTGTCCGGGATAAAAACGCGCTCGTCTTCAGTCCGTTTGTAAGTAAGCTCCAGGGCGTCCGTGGGTGTCCTCTTGTCCGCCTCGAGCAGGGTCAGCATCTCGCCGAAGATCTGCGCCGGGTTCCCGCGGTTGATCTCCTCGATGACGATGACATAGCCTGAATCCGGGTCTTTCCTGGCCGCTTCAATCATCTCCAGGAAGGGTCCATCCACCAGTGTAAGTCTGCCGTCTCCCGCCGGCCGCCAGCCGCGAACGAAATCCTCGTAAGAAAGGTTCGGGTGGAACTGCACTGCCCGGACCTTGCCATCGTCACGCTGTCCCACCAAGGCGAAGGCCAGCCGTTTGGCCAGCCAGGTCTTCCCAGTGCCGGGAGGCCCCTGGAGGATCAGGTTTTTCTTGGTCTCTAGGCGCTCGATTATTTTCGTAAGTTTATCCCCGTCGATGAAGCACCCGTCGGCGAGGATGTCTTCGATAGAGAAAGACTTGATAGGGGGCGCAGCGGACGCCTCTTCCGGCAAAACCATTGCTTCCTTATCCGGGGCGTCCCGTTCGATGACATCCCGTGTGGCTGGTTTCCTTTTTCCTTTGAAATTCCAGGCGGCGTGGGATAGTTCGGGAAATGAATGGACAGGGTAAGCTTCTTCCTGGAATCGGTCCTTAAGGGTGTCTCGCAACTGGAGATAATCAGAGGCGGTACAGCACCCCTTGGGACTTTTTTGGGTGATTCGGATGTTGAGTTTCTCCTTCATGTAATCCTGGGAGCAAGAATCAAGGGTCAGATAATCCCAGGGTCGGATCCAGTACAGCCCCATGGTTAGGTTCCACTTCACGAGAAAACGGGATGTTGCGTCGTCAAAGGCTGTTGCAAATGCAGTCCGTGCCGCGGGGTCCTCCGACCCCGCGAAAGCGATCCCCCGGGCGAATACCTCCCAGAGAACATCGATGTCATCTGGTTGCCGTTGATACTCGTACCCGAAAAATTTAGACATCTTTTTATTCAGAAACGGGATCCCCTCAAAAGTAGTCGGGACTGGCTCAGACACCCCAAGCAGGGTTGCCAGTTCCCTCGCAATAGCTTTATGGTTGTCTTCGGTGAGCCCACGGTTGAACAGGCCTATAGTGGTGAAGGGGCAGATGTCACTCAGGGGCTTAAAGGAACCGTCGGAGGTTTTGTCTTGCAGGTGGCTGAAGCCTTTCAACTTTGGGGCAATACCGTAAATCCCGGCGACTAGCTCTTTCCTCCTGTCCCGATAAGTAAGGAGTTTGTCGGCAAAGGCCTCATAAAAGCGGGTCCATTTGAATAGGGGCTCATCAGCGGTACTATCACTGGAGCGTCCTCGCTGGAGAGGATCGTTGCTGGACCGTTCAATACCTTGCGCCTTTTCTTCTTCCGGGTTCATGTCAGGCCTCCTTTACCGGCTCAAAGCCATTCCAGGGCCACCGCGGCGCTTTGAATAACCAGAGCGGTACTTGATCTTCCGCACGTCCCACTTGGTCATCCCCCGGGGTTTACTGGTTCGAGGTTTCCTCCTGCCGGCCTACCATTCTCTCTGGATGACTTTTGTCCATTTCCAGTCCATGAGACCTGAAAGGTGTCGCAAGTCCTGTCGCGAGTTTGTCGCAAGTTGGGAAGAAACATTGTCGTGAACGTGTCGCAAAGATCAGCCCTCTCCAGAGAACCAGTAGCGCAGTGGGTTGGTTCATCCTCGGTCTCTTTGGGGACCCTGGTCCTCTCGTCCCAGGTCACCATGAGGCAATGACCACCCGATTAGTCCATCCCTACCCTGTGTCGGTGCTTAAAACGCAGCTTCGCCAACTGTAATGGGGCCTGAACACGTTTTACCAGCCTCGTCGAGTTAGCCATCAGTATTCTTTGCCCAGTTTTTGGGCCTTGACTTTATTGGCAAAAACTGCGTTTCCTTCACTTGGCCTCGGTGTTCTATTCAAGATACAAGCGCCCAGATAGGCCGAGGTCTTCAAGTATCTGCTTGAGGTCAGCTTCAAATGTTCTTTCGAACTGCCCGTCGATGGTTACCGTAAAATCGATACCAATTCTAAGGTCTTTGCCACTCCGTAGCTTAGGCAAGATCTTGGTCCCAAGGCGATTCCAGATTTCCGGCGGGACATCCCCATGGATCCGCAATGTCTTTGTGCCAGGACCTGGTACAGGTTCTGGCTCTGGTCCGGGCCCAGGCTCCGACACTGGCACTGGCGTTGGACTCGGTTCAGTGTCACCCGGTGGGACAGGTCCTGAAGGGGTCTTCAATTCAATTGCCTTGTTTTTTAAGAGCAAGAAGACCTCGGATTCGAAAGTGACATCCGCTGGATCGGTGAACTCTTTAAAAAGCACACGTTCATAGGTACCGTCAGATTTCAGGCCAGAAGCTAACCCGAAGTCACCCCTTGTAACGAACTCGACAATTCTGCTTTTAAGGATCGCATCTGGATCAAGCAGGCGAGTTAGCGATCCATTCAGGAAGCTTTGCCTGAGGCTTGAGAGTGGCCAGGCACCTGATTCCCTTAATGCTGGAGGCCAGTTCCTCTCGATGTAGCCGGCACCGACGGATTCATTTAGCAAGGCTTGAGATTTCAGTGCTGTGATCACGCGCCCGCAAAGGGTTTCACTACTGCTTGAATGCCCTGCTCCAAGATCGATGACCTTAAGACCATCCGCTTCCTGCTGATCAGCAATAACCACAAACCGGTATCCTCCCCAGACTTCGTCCTTGGCGGCCTCTTCAGCATCAGACACCTTGGCCTGAAGTTCGGCCCGATCACTGCGGTCGAAGTCGCTGCCGAGGGTTCCCTCTGCGATTTCCTTGGCTACCCGCTTCCAGGCGAGCCACAACTCCACTTTTTCCCTGAGATCACCCCCAGGCTTCTTTACGCACCATACGAGTGATCCCGGGTAGAGCCTCGGTGACTTCCCGCGCTGCCGGTTCCATTCCGAAATCTTCAATTGCAGTGGGCCGGCACCCGACCATTCAGATTCCGGTTCGACCACAACAAGTGTGAGTTTCGGCGTGTCCTGTACGGAGGCTCCATCGGCCGGGAAGGGCACAATCGGAAGGCCAGCCCCCCGGTCAAACTCTTTTTGAACTAGCAGCCGCATGGCAGGCTTGATTTCAGTTTCTTCGTCCAACGAGGCCCTGCGATCGTTCACCACCTTTTTCATGGTGGCTTGGTGGCTGATCTTGAAGCCGTCCGAACCGACCCGACGGAAAAAGTAAGATTTGTCTTCAAGACTGAAGGCTGCCATGTCCACTGATGTCGTATCGACTTCCGGCTCCCCCAGGGCGAACCTCAGTTCCGGCAGATACGCCACCTTATCAATCTGCCCACCGGAAGATTCAAACAGAATGGTAGTTGCCACGCGCCGATGAATGTTCCGTAAAGCACCCTTTGTATCCGCATCCAGAGCCCTGGCGTGAGATTGTGCTCCCGAAATGTCAGAATCGATGGCAGCCACGAGCCGGGATTCGCCCAATTGTCCGAGCACAACGCTTCGGAACTCGGGGACTTCCAGGGGCGCTGACCCCAGGGTTATCAGCGGTTCTCGCCGGGCTTCAGTGAACCCGGTACGATATGCCCAAGAGATCCATTGCGCAAACATTGCGAGAGTCCCGCGGGTTTGCTGATACTGCGGAAGAGCCTGCCATTTGCGCTGGAAAACCGAAAGGGTTGCCGGATGGAAGGGGTAGCAAACCTCAAAACGACTGCGCAGATATTCTCTCGCTTTGACTTCTGTTGTAGCGCTATCCACGGCCGTCCATTCCGGCGGTAGTTGTGCGCGGCGTTCAAAACACCAGTCTGCGTATGTTTTGCAAACCGATTTCCTTACACGTTCGCTACCGATCTCCTCAAATAGTCGACGGCGAACCACTTCGCTGATCTCGGTTTCATCGTTGGCGATGAGGTCCTTCGCCACCCGGCGGACAACCTTTGTTATCTTATCCTGCCACTGCATATCCCAGTCGGTCATCTCGACCTGGCTGCGCGGCAGGCTGATCACCGCTGTGCCCTGTGTGGTGCCGGTGGTTGCCACTGTCAGGTTCTGAATGAAGGCATGGAACTGATCCGCCATGCTTCGATGTCGATTTAAAAAGTTCAAAACCTCGTCGAAAAGAAGGAGCACAGGTCTGCCCGCCGCTTTAAAAACGCGGGTAAGGGCATCTGTTCCGGGCGCCGTCGTTTTGGCCATGTCCCCCAGTTCCCGGATCCCCTCATTCCCGGCAAGTTGCCGGGCCACATCGATCCAGGGTGTTTCACGACCATCCTGGGGGTCCCAGGCGTTGCCTACAAAGACGGCGACACGCGCCTCCGGCACGATTTTGAGGCCCACTTCCGAAAGCAGAGCCCTTACTCCGGGGTATTCCTCTGCTTTCTTCCCATTGGTTGCCAGGTGATAAAGTGCCGTGAGTGTGTGGGTTTTACCGCCGCCAAATTGAGTGATCAGGGTCATGACCGGTGCGGTGTTCACCGTCTCACCGGCGAGCCGGCGCAGCGCCATGCCGGCGTGTTCTCGGAGTGCCCGTGTAAAGCAGGTGCGGCTGAAGAATTTTTCCGGTTCCCGGTAATCTTCAGGGGCGGTTCCGGCAATGACCTGCTCAAGGTGGATGGCAAATTCATCCGGGTTGAAGGAGCGGCCCTCACGAACTTCCTTACGCGGCGTTGCAATTCTGTACCATGGTTCCATCAAAAAGCCTCCCTATCAGCAAAGAGGGGCGGAGAACAAAGAGAAATCATAAAAACCTCTTTGTGTAATTTATGTTTCCGTGGTGCATGTTTACCTCGGCGCAGCCAGAAGCATCGCGTCCAGTAATCGTTTTTCTTCACTTCCTGTGGGATAAAGGGCCGACAATGCATTGGCCAGTCGAAGAAAATCGGGACCGCGTTCTTGCTCAGCCTTGATGAGAATACGCAAGGCATTTGCCTGCCCGCCCGCCTGAAGCAGCATTGCTGCATGAACCCGGTCGAGTGTGGTGGCTTCCTGCATCACACCACCCTCAAGGGCCGAGGCACCCAGGGTTGCTTTACGACGGTCACGAATCCTGGGAGCCTGTTTCTTTTCGAATTCAGGGAGGAGCAGTTGTTGATCCTTCTCATGGGTATAATGCTCGATCAAATCCACGACAGCTTCGGTGCCATCATCACCGAAAAGCTGCCTGGACCGTTCTGAGACCGCCATGAGCCGAACTACGCCTTTTTTGGTCTCTATGATCCGGCCCTCCCACTTGGGAAGGGCAATGCCCAAAGGCTGGGCAAAACGGCGGACCACATCGAAGACCAGGCTGTAGCCTTTGGCCTTACCCTTCGGGGTCTCTTCTTCATCATCATCAACTTCCGAATTCTCTTCGGGATCAACATCGTGTGCGACACTGGAGCCCGTGCCGTTTTGGCCATTGGTACTTTGAAGCGTCCAGAGGAAAAGGGCAGTTAAACGTGCATCCTCTTCCAGGACTCCCGCCATCCCATTTCGAGCACGGGCCTCATCGGTTCCAAGGATTTGCTCAAGGGCCGTTCGCCCAACAACCTCCCAGACCTTTTCCAGGTATTCGGCCAGCTTAACTTCGCTGCCGTCGGCGTTTTCAACCCTGCTGTAACGACTGAATATCTCCAATGCAGGGCCAATGCAGGCAAAGACCAGATCTGCGCCGCGAATACCTTCGCCTTGGAGGCGTTCCATCCAGTCGCCGACGCGTTTGGGCAATTCCCGCAGAACATCACCCCAGTCGCCAACGGGTGCGTCTTCGGGACGCGGACGACAGACTAGGTGGACGCTGGTAGCTAGAGCGGCTGAATCTTGAGAGCGTAACCTACCAGGTCTCTCGGTAGCGATTGGCCAAGAGCCGGTGATTGTCCAACCTCCCCGAATCATGCCAGAAAGGAGTGCTTCCCAGCCTTCAGTAGTTTTGTGTGCGAAAACGACAGAGCCAATGCCATCTTCCTTGAGGAGTCGGCGACCTTCAGCAAAGGATTTGCCCATTGTTTTCTCGAAAAACGTTTTGTCCTTCGGCTGCCCGTCAACCTTCTTGGTTTCATCCTGGACTGCCTCACGAGTTTTTGGAGACAATTGATTAGCTGGATCAAACTGGTCACCCAGCAAGGGATGATCTTGTAAAGCGCGCTTCAGCCACACCAAGAAGAAATCAGAAAGATCCGAGTACGGGATTGCATCATAATATGGGGGGTCGGTGAACCACGCATCGACAGTATCATCGGGCAGGGGATGCATTGTAGCGTCAGCAGACTGCACTTGGCCGACTGAATTTGAGGGGGGCCACGCTTCGATAACTCGAGCGACCCAGTCGACTGCGCCACCAAACCCACCCGATTCTGTCGTCATCGGAAAGGGCTCACAGAAATCCCACACGATAGGAAGAGCCTGTCGTCCAAATACATTTGCGACGAACTCGCCTGTACTTACCCACATGTTGAGGCTTGACCAGAATGATGAGCACCGACTTACTGCCATACTGAGCGATTCTCGGCCAGCGTTTGCGCAGTCATTTTCGGAAACTGCATCCATGAATCGTGGAAGCCCGAGGAGTGCCAATTTCTGCCTTGCCGTGAATAGATCGCCCCACTGAAGCATGCCGTAACGCTGAACGCGAAAGCCAAGGGTTCCAATTGGTGGAAGCGGTTCATCCGGCACGGGGCAAAGCCCTTTTCTGCCACCCTTCTCCCACACGTCCAGAATCGCTTCAAGCCGCTTTTGCGCTTTCCAGACCGCCTCATAATCGCGCACCGTGGGCAGCCGATAGTTGCGTCCCTGGATACCGGGAGACAGCGTTACAACGGCCAGCATACGAGCACCGCCGACACGCTTACCGTCGTTATCAAATATGACGTCAGCCCCGCCTCGCTGGTTGGAAAGTTGCGCCCGCACACGTTCCGGCGGCAAAACCGTATTGCAGCACGGGCAGGTGGCCCTGGCCTGGGTTACTGTCCCTCCGCGTACATCGCTATCTGATTTCGGTTCGAATATCTCGAATTCGACGCTTGGCGGCGTTCCCTCCGCCTTTACAACTCTTAATCGGAGTGCTTTTTTCCGGTTCGGTTTTTTACAGAGCCAGAATGACCGCATCAGCGGAATCTCAGCTCCACAATTAGGTGATTCACATCTCACCGTTCGTGCCCAAAGATAGGCTATGGGGGTGGCCCCGTCCTCATCTTTTGGGTAAAACTCAGCCAGTTCCTTTTCGGCCTGTTTCTTGATTTTTCCTCCGACCCGCCGCAGTTCTTCGGCAAGCTCCGGGCCGTGGCGCGGGATATCCTCCAGCATCACCTTGAGAATGAGACAGGCCACTGGGTTGAGGTCGCTGGCAAAAGCTTCGCAGCCGAGCCGCAAAGCCTCCAACGGGATCGATCCGCCCCCGGCAAAGGGATCCACCACCAGAGGCGTCTCCTCGGGATGGGCGGCCTTTACCAGATTGCGGGCAGTGTTCAAAAAAAAGTCGTTCGCCGAGTTATCCCAATCGGCAAAATCCCCGATAAAAGAAAGAAGCGCTTTGCGCAGCCCCTTTTCGGATTTAACCTGTTCGATCATGCGAGGGGTGTTCCAGCCGGGCATGTGAAGTAACAATTCTTTCGCTCTTGTTTTGAACTTCTCAGGACAAAGTGGATCGCAGGGGTCGGGCAGAAGGAGCGCCATGAGCATCGCCCGGCAAGACGCAAGTGGACGTCGAGCCCACCAGAGATGAAGCGTCGAGGGGTGGCCGTGCCGGATGGATTTCTCCCGCGCCGAGTGCTTAGAAACCACAGCAATCGGAAAATCCACTTCAGCCAGGCGTTTACATTCTTTCGGAATCATTGCCCACCTCCTCGTTGGGGTTTCAGGGCAATGATTTTCTCGACTATGCCCTTCAGCGTTGCGCTTGTCTTCCCGTCGGCGGATGCCTTCTCAACAATGCGCTGGAGCACGACCGGGTTCTTCAACGCATCCTTCTTCTTCGGGATGCCCAATTGCTCTTGGGTGTCCTCAAGCAGGCGGTCAAACAAATCCTTCCCGATTTCCTCTTCAAGCGAGGCTTCGAGTTTGACTTTGAAGCAGGCATGACTGTCTTTCACGCCACAGGGCCAGTCTTCGTCCGATTGGCCGACAAGCCGTAGAAGCCTGTGGTTGTCCTCTGGCTTTGCATCTGTTTCACCACTGTCGCCATCCCAGATGACGTAGACCGGAATACCGAGACGCCGGAAGATGACCAGTGGCCGGTCCAGATTGTTTTTACCCATGCAGGGAATGACCGAGATGCCGTCACTGTCGAAGTTGTGTCCCATCGATACCGCAATGCCCAAAATTGCAGCGCGGTCGTCTTCGCCCTCGACCAGTACCGCGACATCGGCGAAGAACCCTTCATTGACCCAGGGCGTCATGACTGCCTGAAGCCGAGGTCGGAGTGTGTCGGCGGTGAACTTGCTTCTCTGTTTGCCCCCAGCCGTCCAGATTTCCTCGGCCACGGCGTCAAGTTCAGCCTTGACGGCTTTCGTCACCCGGGGTTTTCCGGCAGCATGGTCGGTTTTCCGCAAGAGGCGGATTTGCTCGAAGCGGTCAAGGCCGACAAAGAGCGGGGAGTGCGTGGAGTAGAGGACCTGCGTCTTTTTTGCCACGCCGGGGATCGCGCCTTGCGAGAGTTTCAGAAGGACGGCCGCCATGTGTCGTTGACGGCTCGGATGCTGATAGAGTTCGGGCTCCTCAATGGCAAGAACTAGACCAGGAAGTTGCGGCTCTTCCTGCTCTGGGATTCCTGATTCCGATGAGAAGCCCTCCTCCGTCGAGCTTTCAATGCTCTTTGCTGCCACCAAATGCTGCAGCATGGTCAGAATAAATGCGCGTTGGAGGCCATGGCCGGTCCGTTGTACCGATGACTTGTAACCGTCCTCCTGGAGTTTGACCTCAGCCTTCGGCAGGGGGAAATCAATGTCAACGAGTTTGGCCCACTCCATCGAAACATTCGCTTCCGGTGCATAGTGCCGCAGGGTTGCGGACAACTGCGCCTGAAGACCGGAGAGTTCCGTGAGCTTCGATGGGTCCATGATCTCACGGTATTGCTTCTGGGTGTCGTCCTTCAGCTTGATGAATTCCTTGCGGTTAGCGAGAGTCCGCCGCACTACGAGATCCATGATTTCGGTGACACACGACCCCTTGCCTTCGATAGCGTCATCCGATGCGTCCCGGACTGCGGGAATGTGGATGAAGCGCGTGTGGCGGCCAAGGTAACCGTTGCCGACCTCTGTGAAGCCGAAGAACTGGCCATCGTCGCGCATTCTGTTACACGAGGCAGCGTTGGCGGTCTCCCACTTCTTGAGTTCTTCCTCAACTTGGTCAGCTTTCCGTACGTTGGGCAGAGAGGAATACTGCGGCATTTGCCTGATCTCGTCGTATTTGTTCCTGATGTCTGTTTTTCCACCTGCTTTGCGAACCTCTACGAAATCGGGGTTCAGCAGGCGCATGCCGTGGTAGGTGCCTGTTTTCTTAGCCGACAAAGAAAACACCCTGGCCACGGTAAGATCGCTGCCGTCAATATATGGATCAAACAAAGTTCTTTCGTCAGCACTAAGGTCAGTGAAAGTCACGGCGATTTCGATTTCCTTGTCTGTGTCTTCCGCATAGAAATCCTCGACCGTAACGGTTGCCTTCGGATCGTAGAACAAATTCATCGCCGCCAAGAAAGACGATTTTCCGGTTCCGTTGCGTCCCACGATGACTGTAAGGTTTTCGCAGTCGATCCTTTCGTCCAGGATCGAGCGGAAATTCGTGACATGAAGAGTTTTGACGATCATGACTGTACCCTCCTGTCTGGATATCGATCCCTGGTGTTGGCGCGGGTATAGGATCTTTTCGACGCATCGCGCATGAATTCCTGGAGGACGGTCTCAGGTACACCGGAGTATTGGCAGATCCCACCACTGTGGAACTCCACCTCCAGTATTCTCGTTTCCGCGTCATAGCCGATGGACCGGATATTGCTGGGGTGGACAGGTGTTCTATTCATTTGCTAGTCCTCCATCATCAGCAGGTGGGGTCGCATACCCAGATCCGGTCTTTGGTGTCCCTTGGATATCATCCAAATTCCCCGAAAGCTCCGGTGCCGTCAGCACGCGCGGTGTGGTTTCGACTGGTTGCACAAGCGGGACCTCGGCACCGGAAGCGGCCCCCAGATCCTTGAACCGCCGCGCGGCGGGCAGAACCCTGGCTTCCATAGATCCTACGGCGCTGTTGTAGGACGAATTGGCTTTCTCAAGCCCCTTGCCGATGTCGCCGATGTGCTCAGCCAGAATCCTCATGCGTTCATACAGTTGTTTCCCGAGATCGCTTATTTCTTGTGCATTCTTGGCCACCAGTTCCTGCCGCCAACCGTATGCTACGGCCCGCAGGAGCGCAATAAGCGTCGTAGGGGTCGCCAGAATCACGCCCTGTTCGAGTCCGTCCTCGATGAGGGTGTGGTCAGCATCTACTGCTGCGCCGAAGAAGGACTCGCCAGGGATGAACATCACGACAAACTCGGGGGCTTTGGAGAACTGGCTCCAGTAGGCTTTGGACGCAAGGATGTTCATGTGAGTTCGTACTTGATCCGCGTGCCGCGCCATAGCCTTCTTGCGCGTGTCTTCCGACTCGCTGGCTACGGCGTCGAGGTACGCTTCCAGGGGGACCTTCGCATCCACTACGATTTCGCGTTCGGCCGGCAGTTGCACTACGAGGTCGGGGCGCTGTTGGCCTTCCTCGGTATTGATGGTGACCTGTTCTGCAAAGTCGCAGTGCTCGGACATTCCGGCCAACTCCACCACGCGGCGCAGGGTCATCTCACCCCAGCGGCCGCGTACCTGCGGCTTGCGCAGGGCCGTGACTAGATTCGCGGTCTCTTTCTGAAGCTGCTGCTGGCCTGTGGACACAAGTTTCATGTGCTCGGTCAGGCCGGAGTACGCCTCCTGCCGATTCTTCTCAATCGTGCGGACATGTTCCTCGAATTTCGTAATAGACTCCGCAAGTGGTTTGACCATGCCCTGAATGGCTTCCTGGCGTTTGCCGAGGTCTCCCTTGGCGTCCGTGAGAACCTTGTCGAGCGTCTCCTTGGCCAGCTTCAGAAATGCGTCCGTGTTGTTATTGAGCGTGTCCCCAGCGAGCGCCTTGAATGTGTCCGTGAGCTTGGCCTTTGCGTCATCTAGAAGTATCCTTTCCTCCTCAAGACGCTGTACGGTTTCTGCCAATCGAGTCTCGGCCTTTACCCGCGCGCAGTTCTCGTTGCCAAACTGGTCCCGCAGTTTCGTGAAATCCTCAAAGGCCTTCTGATTCTGCCCACGAAGTTCGGTAACGGTGGCTTCCAGCCCAGAGGCGCGGCCCTCGGCCAGGTTTGCCCGGCGCTCGGACTCCTCAATCTTGAACGTGAAGGATTTCGTGATGCGCGCAGACGCGATCAGCCAGGCCGCAAGGCCACCAATTACTAGACCGGCCAAAACGCAGATAGTGTAGGTCATTGCGCACCCCCCATCTTAACCTTGTCCCGGCTATCCTGCCCGCCAAAGCCCTTCCCGTACCATGCCCGGCCTGAGACATAGGCTATCGCAGACAATCCCAGTATTTGCAACATTCTTCATTTTATCGCCCCTCATCTCAAAATTAACCAGCCTAAATGGGAACATGTCCGGTTTGTGTCCTGTTTCCCGGCATCCCCTAATTGCTTACTTGCAGCCTATTCGGCCATCTTTTCCATGAGCCCTTTGAGTCTTTTATGAGACCTTTCAGTCATGACCCCTTTGGCCCCTTTGTGGCCCCATTGGTGCCGGAGGAGTCAGATGGCCCCTTTGTGGCCCCTTTCCGTACTTCGTATACTGTCCCTTTTCCTGTGGTTCCAACCATTTCCAAAACTCCCTTTTCCACAAGCTCAGCCAGGTCGCGGTGGGCCGTGCGTTTTGCCACACCAAAGAGTTTCTGATATTCCGTATTCCCGATCCGTCCGGCACTCTTCAGGTGAATCAAAACCTGATGCTGGCGATCATTAATATCCAGACTCGTAATTACTTCATCCGTCAACCAGTCCCGCCAGATCGTGGTCACGAACTGCCCGGCCCGTTCCTCGAAGTCCGGGGATGGAAGTCCCGCCTCGCCGCAGCGGTCGATCATATCCAGCGTGCCGCTGCCGGCTTTTTCGATGTAGCGGGCAAGGTATAAGGGCTCGGCGATCAGCGGATTGCGCGGGATGGAGGCGTGGGGTTCCCGCAAGCGTTCCGGTGTAAGAGAAGGCGGAAGCTCGCCGGGATTCCAGACTTCAAGCCGGTCGGTAAAGAGCATGACCTGCACGCTGGCGTTGCTGGTGTAGTCGCGATGGGCCACGGCGTTGACGATGGCCTCGGTAACTGCCTCCTTGGGAAGTTCGTAAGTGGCCGGGGCCTGCACGCTCTCCGCCCGGGTACCGATGTGCCGGTTGATTTTGGAAAGAACGAAATCCGCCGCCTGATCCACCAGTTCGAAAACCGTCCCCTTATAGATCTGGTAAGAAGGAATGGGTTTGCTGACGGTGGTACCGTGGAAGTGCATGCATTTGACTTCCGAGGTCGGCAAAAAGCGCTGCGGCTCCTTGCCGAACAACAGCACGGCCGCATGGGTAGGGCTGCCGTTGTCCAGCAGGTTGAGATGGGCCAAGGTCTTCTCCCTTGTGGTTTTCACAGGCAGGGGATAATTGCGTTCCCGCCTGGCAACTTCCAGAAAGGTTTGGATCTTTTCCTGTGGCAAATCGTTCAAGGTTGCTCGGGGGCAGGCCGAGGCATCAAACGGCAGGGTGCGCAGGTCCCCGCTCTGTTCCATGTGCTCAACGAGGGCTGCATACAGAGCAGCGGTCAGATCATTTGAATCGGTAATGCGACGGCGAATGAGCTGGGAGTCGGCCTTGCGAATCAGTTTTGTCATTTTGGGATGACGCGCCTTGTCATCCGCTCCCTTGACAAAGATCAAGCGTGGTTTGCCTTTCTGAGTTGCAAGGTCGAACTCTCGCTCCGTGGGAGAGATGCCCTTGACATCTTCCGACCCGTATTCGTTACCGAAGAGACCAACGTATAAGTCGCAATTTTCGACCTCGTCCAGGTACACGTCATCCGTCCGGCGGTCGCTTGCTGGCAGGTCTTCAAAAAGGAAAACATCAAAGAAGCGCCTAAGGAGGGGATCGTTTTGCAAGAAGCTTTTGATGGCCCGTCGCTCAGCATTGAGTTCCTTTTGGACGCTGCTGACAAAAAGGGTTTTGCGGTTAGTCATCTTTTTCCTCATCCTTAATCCCTCTTGACATACGGTTGTTGTTCCTCCCTGACCCTCATCGGTTTCGTCATAGCGTTTATTTCGAGCCGGTAGTGGGCGACCTTGGTTACCTCCTGCCAGGGGAAACGCGCTGGGTCTTTGATCGGTTCCTGCAGAATTGGGCAGGTGGCGCAATTGGTTACAATATAGAGCCAGTAGCAATCCCGGCGGTCTTCGGCTACGCGCCTTTCGTTAGGCGTAAGCAGGATTGTGCCGGAAGCCGCGGATAGGCCCTTGACTTCAATGAGCCGCAACTCGCCAGAGCTCAGGTCTAGACTGGTTACATCGTAACCCAGGTTTTTTTCGTGAACGTCGTAGACCTGGCGTCCCTGGGCTTTTTCGTGGTCAATTACCACTCGCATGGCAATGGCCTCGGTCTCCAGGTTCGGGCGCATGCCACGCACATCAGAAGCCTCTTGCTCGGGGTGCGGAAGGACAAGGACGCTCGCTATCCGTTCCACGGACTGCAGGGATAACGACCGCTGTTGCTCCAGTTCCTGTCTTCGCCGTTCCCGTCGGGCCCGGAGTTCTTCGTGACGGTTTTCGGCCTGAGCCAGACGGCCATCCGCGCCGGCAATGCCCATCTCTTTATCTACATGGGCCTTCCCTATTTCTTCATCTGCACGCTGAAGCAACTCGGTCAAGGAGAGCTCCACATGATCAGCAATGCGTTGTACCTCCTCCAGGCGCTCTTTCCGAGTTTCCTCAAGGAACGGCTGGAGCGCAATCCTATGCAACCACTCAGACTGCTCGGGTTCGGCAGCAATGGCCGGTAGCGGCTCCGGAGGTTCCGCGGGCGAAAAGTTCCCCAGCATGTTGGGTTCACGAAGCCTCGGCCCACCGTCGCTGATTAGTTCTACTGCAAAAAGACGCTCGTGAATGATTTGGCCTAGACCGTCTACTACACGGGCACGATAAAAATCGATACGGGAAGGTTTTTCGTGTTGCAGGGAATAGAAGCACGACCCCTTTCCGAAAACTTCAATCGCTTTGTTATGGACGTGTCTGCGGAGGGCTTCGAAGAGCGGATGGCCGGGGGTGACCCATTCAAGGTTATGGGTTTCAGCAGCTTCGCGGTCGGTAGAGCAGCGTGGATACTTCGACGCGAGACGGGGAAGCTTCCAGTCCGGCTCGCGTTCGTAACGCTGAAGCGCAGGCGGTGTCCGGGCAGGCTCGAAGGTATGGGCCATACCCTCTATGATCCTTAACTGGAGCGGAACGTATTCGGATGCCTCGTGAATAAAACGAGCGATCGTTTCCGGTACGACGCGGCGTTCCTGAGCCTGGGCCCGGCGTTCGATCAGCATCTCCAGATTCAGTTTTTTGGAAGCGAGGCCTTCGAGCGCGTTTTGGCATATTGCCTTAAAACGTTCAACATCAACATTTCCAAGGAGCCGTTCTTCAAGATCGGCATCGCCAAGTTTGCCAGAGTAGTAGTCACGCAACACACGCTCCACGTGTGCGGACGGGAGTATTTCCCCGACAACATTAAAGACCGCGTCATCATCCAGTGCGTCGCGAATTTCCTGGAGTTTTTCCAATAGCCGTTGAAGAACCCGACCTTCAATGGTGTTTGTGGTCACGAAGTTAAAAATGAGGCAGTCCTTCCGCTGGCCATAACGGTGGATGCGACCCATTCGCTGTTCAAGACGATTCGGGTTCCATGGGATGTCGTAATTGAAAAGGATATTACAAACCTGTAGGTTAATGCCTTCCCCGGCCGCCTCGGTAGCAACAAGAATCTGGATTGCGCCTTCACGGAATTGCTGCTCCGAGTAAAGACGTGTGCCCTCCTCGTCGCGAGAGCCCGGTTTCATACTGCCGTGGATGCAGCCTACTTTGAAGCCCCATTCCTTCAGGTTTCGGACAAGATAGTCAAGGGTATCCTTAAACTCAGTAAAGAGCAGCAACCGCTGTTCAGGATGGTCAAAGAACCCCTCCTGCTGAAGCAGATTCTTCAGCTTTGACAGTTTTGCCTCCGTTCCTGAGCCTTCAACGGTCTGGGCTTGTTTGGCAAGTTCACAGAGTTCCTCGATCTCCTCGCGGATCTGCTCGGCGTTTCCTGCAAGGGTTATGGCTTCAAGCAACTCTTCCAGCCGTTCACGCTCATTTTCCTCCATCTCCTCGATCTCTTCCGGATCGGGAAGGTCGGGTGGAGCCTGTCGGGCCAATGCCTGGGCTTTTTTGATATTATCTTCCAGCTTGCGCGCCCGGTTTTCCAAGCTGCGCCGCATGGCGTAGGTGCTGGAGGCCAGCCTGCGCTGATACAGGGACATCAAAAAACCGACAGCCCGGGCGCGGGGATCATCACCCTGTGCCGCGGCTTTCGCACTCTGACGTTTAACGAAACGGGTAATATTTCTGTAAAGATCAAACTCCTCGCCATCGATCTGAAAATCAACGGTGTGAGGAATCCGTTTTGTGAAGATCTTCTCTGCAACCCAGGTTCCGTTTTCCTGCCGTTCGGGGAAATAGACCATCGCTTCTTTGGTGCGACGAAGATAAAACGGAGCGCGACGACGTTCCATGGCCTCACGGATGGAGCGGACATCGGCATAGGCATCCGAATCGAGCAATTGCAGGAACAGAGAAAAATTGGCCGGATCACCTTTGTGCGGTGTTGCTGTCAGCAGAAGAATGTTATCAGAAGTATCTCGCAAGAGTTCCCCGAGGGCGTAACGGGCTGTTTTGCGTGCAGGGGGGGTCCAGGACATACGGTGGGCTTCGTCTACGATGATGAGGTCCCAGTGTGCCTGTTTCAATCCCGGCAGAATTTCTGTCCGCTTAGCAAGGTCGAGCGAAGTGATGACCTTTTTCTGTTCTAGCCATTGGTTGACACCAAACTGTTCACGAATGTCCCCGCCTTTCAGGACAAGGAATCTCTCATCAAACTTTTCTTTCAATTCCCTCTGCCACTGGAACGAGAGGTTGGCAGGGCAGGCGATCAGAATCCTCTCCGCAAGTCCGCGCAGTTGGAGCTCGCGGATGAGGAGCCCCGCCATGATGGTTTTTCCGGCTCCGGCATCGTCGGCAAGGAGGAAACGGACACGCCCTAGTTTCAGAAGGTAGTCGTAAATGGCCTCGAGCTGATGAGGCAGCGGGTCGACTCTTGAAATTGAAAGCCCGAAATAGGGGTCGAATTCCCAGGCGATGCCGAGCGAATATGCTTGGAGGCCCAAACGAAGGAGGCGACCATCTCCATCATAAGTGAAACCGGAGTCAAGAATGGTTAGCTTCTCAATGTCATGATCTGAAAGCGAAACCCTTCGGAACAGTTCGGTACGCGTGCCAACAAGACCGACAGTCCAAGTTCCGTCATTGCTTTTGCTAGCTGTCTCAACACGCATGGGCTCGTTGAAGAGCGAGCCAGATAGGATACATCCTTCACGTATCGAATCGCATGAGGCCGTCATTTCTTGTCTACCTTGTTGCAATTCTAAACAAATTATCCATGGACTCACCCTGCCTTCGTCTACTCGACCACTTCATCCTTGCTGAATTTTCAAAGGCGACCTACCCGGCCGGCAGGCATCCGCTTTTCAGAGATCCGTTTAAAGACCGTTTCCCTCTTGATCCCGGAATAGACCGCGATTTCGTCCACAGGGATCCATCAATCTTCCATCACTGATGCCGGTCGTTTGCTTTCTAGCCCCATGTCTGGGTGAGCAAATCTTGCAAATTATCAGATCACCAATCTCCTGAGGAGTCATTCGGACCCCATGCTGCCTAGTTTAGTTTAATTAATTTTCTCTGTATTATATCAAAAGGAGTGCTTTAATAAAAGGGAGGTATAGAAGCCCACGCCGGGAAGGGTTCTGGAAGAAATAGGGAAGGGGCAAAGGTGCCGACTTGGCCAAAGGGGCCACCTGCCACACATTCCGTTATTCCCACGCCACGCAACTTCTGGAATCGGGCTACGACATCAGGAAAGTTCAGTAACTTCTCCGTCGCAAGGACGTCAAGACTGCGATGATTTACACCCATAACCTGAACCGGGGCGGCAAGGTCGTCAAAAGTCCGATGGACGATTTGTAGAGGAGCGAAGGTGTTTAAATAGAAACCATATATCCCCCGTGTTCAGTGCAGAACATGACCTGATCTTCTGTAAATGCAGATTTTATGAGAAAATTGCAGACGGGGTGTAATACCGCGATGTCGCGACCCAAAGGCGTTGTGAAGAAACCATATAAACATTGGTAGGCGTTACAACAAGGGGAAGTGACATGGCATTGATACCATGTTTCGAATGCGGACGAGAAATTTCTGATAAGGCAGCAGTTTGTCATGGTTGTGGTGGCCGGTTTCGTCATCTACGCATAATCAAGCGCAGGTCACGCAGCGCCAGTTCGCGTCAGTTACGGCCCCAATTCAGATACTTTTACTGGCACCATGACTAGGGTGGTCAAATTGGCAATGCGTGCGATCCAGCAATTTGGCTGGAAAATTGATGACGCAAACGGCAATCTTGGTCTTGTAACCTCCCAGGCAGGAATTAGCTGGGGTTCATGGAGTGGAATTTCTGGTTCACTCAATATTGAAGAGCTTGAGGCTGGTCGTTTTAGGATCACCGGATCTGACAAACAAAACGTCCGGGGCGACCGGCTTATTGCGTTTAACATTGGCCGTGAAGCGCAAAGTAAAGCGCGCAAGGCTATGAAAGTTTTGAAACAACTTGCAAGCCAAGACGGTAACGCCTAACAATTCATTCAACCCGACGCCGCTTCGCGGCGCGGCTTAACTCAGGTGTTAGTCTCGGAGGATGCAAATGAATCTACTCGCAGTTGTGGGAAGCCCGAGGAAGGGCAAGGCAACGGACCTTTTGGTAGATAGCGCGATCGAAGGCGCAAGAGAGGCGAACCCAAGCTGTAACGTCAAGAAGCTGCACCTGATTGACTACGACATCCAGTTCTGCCGGAACTGCCTGGCATGCAGGGATAGCCCGACGGATGCAGACGTAGCCCCATGCTCGATAGATGACGACATGAAGACGATTGCAGAAGATGTGCTTTATTCTGACGCCCTCATCTTCGGCACGCCTGTGCACATGGGTTACGCCACAGGTATCTTGACGACGTTCTTGGAACGGATTTGTTGGACCTTCGCAAAGCCGGAAGGGAAGGTGCTCACCATCGCCGGCTGCCCCGTGCCAAGATCGGGCAAGAAGCGCAGGGCGGTGATCATTGTGGTATCAGGCTCGGTGCCGCCCATTCTCAGGCGTTTCTGCGACGAGGCGACCCCGCTAATCAAAGACACGATTGCCAATTCACTCAACGCGAAGACTGTCGGCACCATGTATGCCGGTGCCGTGGAGCACAGAGGAGTGGAGCGTTACCTCTACAGGGCGAAGGAGCTAGGGAAAAGACTAACAACGAACTGATTGGAAAAACCAGGAAACAAAGGTGTCACAGGAAACAAAGGTGTCAGACCTAGGGAAACAAAGGTGTCAGACCTACACAATTGACGAAATTAAGATAAGCATAGCAATTTAAAAACGGAATACCTCGGATATGGATAGTACAGCAAATAGGGAAATTAGTGTTTTTGCAAGTCGGAATTTCCCACTATTGCAAAACTTTTCCCCAGTGCAGGGTGATGGGTTCCGGCTTAAAAACAGTCGCGAGGCAGGTGCCGATGCCCCAAAAAGCGAGGCCCCGTGGGGTGATCCCCACGGGGCCTCGCGTTAAACAAAAACCGCTGGATTCGGCGGATTGCTTTTGGCTCCTCGGGCAGGACTCGAACCTGCAACCTAGTGGTTAACAGCCACCCGCTCTGCCGATTGAGCTACCGAGGAATAAAGTGATGCGGAATAAGGGCTGAAGTGGAGGCGGCACCCGGATTCGAACCGGGGATAAAGGATTTGCAGTCCTCTGCCTTACCACTTGGCTATGCCGCCCGCAAAGGGAAAAATGGAGCGGAAGACGGGATTTGAACCCGCGACCCCAACCTTGGCAAGGTTGTGCTCTACCCCTGAGCTACTTCCGCCTCACATCTCATGGATTCTTATGGTGGCGAGACCCAGAATCGAACTGGGGACACGCGGATTTTCAGTCCGCTGCTCTACCTACTGAGCTATCTCGCCCTTTTTTCAAGGAATTTGGCGGGGCTGACGAGACTCGAACTCGCGACCTCCGGCGTGACAGGCCGGCGCTCTAACCGACTGAGCTACAACCCCGTCCATCTATTATAACCATTGAGAAGATTCCTGGTGGGCGAAACAGGGTTCGAACCTGTGACCCCCTGCTTGTAAGGCAGGTGCTCTCCCGCTGAGCTATCCGCCCCAAGACGCCAGAGTGGCGCGAAGGTTAGTATATCGACCCCCCGATGGTCTGTCAACAAGGGTGGGAGTAGACTATAAAGAGGCAAAAGAACCGGGTGAGCGAAAAAGGTGGTGGTGATCGAAAATGGGGAAGGTCAGTCTTGACGGGCGGTACCGGGGCCGCTACAGCATCCTGGGGGCGGTGATGCTGGGGAGCATCCTGGGGCCCATCGACGCGAGCATCGTCAACACGATCCTGCCCACGATCACCAGCGGTTTCGGCGTGGGCATATCCGCGGCCCAATGGGTGACCATGATCTATCTCCTCACCATCAGCAGCCTCCTGCTCTTTTACGGCCGCCTGGGCGATATCCTGGGGTATCGGAAGGTCTACCTCTTTGGCCTCCTGGGTTTCGTGGCGGCCTCGGGGCTGTGCAGCCTCGCTTCGACGATCCGGTGGCTCATCGCCTTCCGCGCCTTCCAGGGTCTGACCGCGGGGCTGACCATGGCGGTGCCGTTCGCCATCGTGACGGCCTCGTTCCCCCCCGAGGAGCGGGGCAAGGCCCTGGGAATCAACGCCGTCAGCATCTCCGTCGGCCTGGCGCTGGGGCCTTCCCTGGGCGGGTTCATCACCTCCCTGTCGAGCTGGCGCCTCGTGTTCCTCATCAACGTGCCCATCGGCCTCGCCGCCCTGGCCTGGGGCTGGCTCGTCATCCCCGAGCTGAAGGGCCAGCCCGGAAAGATCGACGCGGGGGGCGTGGTCACGGCGTTCATTTCACTCTTCTCGATCCTTTTCTTCGTCCGCCGCCTCCAGAGCCACGGCCTGGACCGGGTCTCGGGGCTGGTGCTGCTGGCGGCCGTATCGGCGGGGGCGGCTTTCTTCCGGATCGAGAAGAGGTCACCGCAGCCGTTGCTCGACCTCGCCCTTTTCCGGAACCGGACCTTCACCTTCGCCAACGTGAGCGCCCTGCTCAACTTCATGTCCCAGTACGTGATGGTCTTCGTCACGCCCTTCTTCCTCCAGGGGCTGCTGGGGTACCCGCCCGACAGGGTGGGGTTGGTGATGACAGCCTTCCCGCTGGCCACCATGTCGGTGGCCCCCTTCAGCGGCTCCCTCTCCGACCGGGTGGGCTCCAGGGCCCCAGCCTGCGCCGGCGCCGCCCTTTGCGCCCTGGCCCTTCTCCTCATGGGGGGACTGTCGGCCTCATCGGGGGCGGCCGACGTGGCCTGGAGGCTGGCCCTCTTCGGCGTAGGCACCGGCCTTTTCCAGTCACCCAACCACAGCGCGGTGATGGGGAACGCCCCGAGGTCCCACCTGGGGGTGGCTTCGGGGATCCTCGGCACGATGCGCAACGTGGGGATGGTCTTCGGCGTCGCGGCCGGAGGGGCGGTGCTCTTCGCCTTCGCCCCGCCGGGGGCTTTTCAAAAGGCCCTCCTCGGCCCTGTGGAAAGGGCGGCCTTTTCCACCGCGCTGGGTTACGCCTACACGGCTGGGGTGGTCATGGCGGCGCTGTCGGCGATCACATCCCTGGTGGGGAAGAAAAAGCCCGGGTAGGATCCCTACAATTTACAACGAGGGAATTACGCTTCCTTTTTTGAGCGAGGCGCTCTTCCATCTATGCGCTACGTACTGAGAGGGAGGAGGAATGCCCGAAGGCTACTAATACAACAGAAGCAGATATAATGTGAAGACAAAGAACCAAGTATCTTAAGGGCTAACGGAAATAGTAATCAACGCCACTCCCACTTTATCGAAAGCGGTTATTGAAGAGGATTGTACAGGTGAAGCAAATAAAAAAACACTCCCGGCGATCTTAATTCTCACCCCCGCTTTTATCGGCCGCTTGATAGCCAAGTGGCATGAGGCCAATATGAAGGAGCTCCTGGCTAAGATGGAAGTCCAGACGAAAGCTATTGATTGCCTGTCAACGCAGAGTAAATCGTCAGATATTAAATCAAAGTACCATTCTGACCTTGACAAATCCAATAAGGCAGCTTAGGCCGCATACCGCATACATCACTGACCGCTGCCATGCGCTCGACCGCCCATGGAAAGGTTTAAGCTAGGCAAGCTCTTTTGTTTGGCACAGCGAAAGGCAGAGATTGAACTTACCTAGACATTCATGAAGCGCGCCGCTGGACCTCTTGACAATGAAATCCACAAGTTCCTGAACCTGGCTCAGAAGGGTAAGTGGTTGGTTCTCCTCCGAGGCGAAGGCGATCTGAAACCTGTAAAGCCTGGGAAGAAATGTTTCCAAAGCCATGGGGCAATCCGAGATACTTTTGGGTCCTTCAAAGGCAATGGATGACGAGATGCTCGACCAGATGAAGAAATAAGGCCACCGCAATCTTGAGCACTGGCCACCGTCCTCGATGCATCCTTTGAACTGACCGTCGCTGGACAGTCCGCCTCAATGGATGATGTCAAGAGCGTTATCCAGAAACATCCGGAATGGGTTCCCAAGTTGAACAGGGACGAATTATCGGATACGAACATCAAAGTCGCTCTCAAAGGACTGCGAGGTTTCGGCTTTTTCACAAATCCTGATTGACGGAGGTGCGTTATGCCCAAGAAGCTAGAAAACCACGGTAAACCCTGGACCGACATGCAGGTTCAGCAGTTGAAAGTACTCGTTGGCCAGAACATCCCTACACGAGTGATCGGTCTCAAACTCAGTCGGACAGAAGGCCCGATTTGGTTCAAGGCGAGCGAAGAGGACACCTCGCTCAAGTCCACAAATCAATCAGCCTGCAACCAACGCAAAAAATAAGGCGTTGAGGGAAGAAATATGGACGACGATCTTCGACATTTTCGGCCTGCCTACCTGAAGATTCAGGAAGAAATTGAACGTATGAATCACGCGCTCAAGCCGTCTTATCTCAGCATCTTTAAACAGATAGAGCGGGAGCTTGAGCCGATTAGGCGTAAACACTTGGAGATCTTACGCTCCATCGAGCGTTCCGAATGTGTTTTCTCACATCTGGCCGAGATCGTCCAGGCGAATCAGCGCTGGCAAGATCTCATCCACCAAACCACCGCATCAAGCCGCGTCTTTGAGGATATCAATCGCATCCATCAGACATGGCTCGAAAAGATCAAGCCGGTGCAGGAAACTGCTGCACAGCTTCAGGCAAGGGCAAATCTATTTCTCGCTGATATTGCCTATTCGATGACTGTCACTGAGCGGCTCTTTACCGGGATTGACTTCGATGCCATGCAGCAAGTTATGGCATTGGTGGATCCGGCGTTCCTGAAGTTCCAGGACGTGATAGGCAATGTGACATCGACCTATGGAAAATTGGCCGCATCCATCCGTGTTCTTCAAGATTTGACGTATCTGCCGGCGTTCGCGTTGCCCGGCGCAACTCGAGAGGTCTTCATCACTGGGTACGCATTAAACATGATCCTGGTTCCGAAGAAGCCTGAGGTCATGGAGGATGCATCCGTAGTTCAGTTGATTGCTGAAGTGGAGCAGGAAACCTCCGGTTGTATCGAATTGCTGCAAGCCATTGATCCCGCATTAGTGAGGCCGTATATCGGCGCACATGCTGCGTTGTGCGGAAAAAACGTCGACCGCACAAGGCACATTCTTTCTTCATTGAGAGAGTTGTGGAACCACTTGTTGCGTCTCCTTGCTCCGGACGAACGCGTGCTTTCATGGTTATCGACGGATGATAAGGACCTACTTCACGAAGGGCGTCCGACACGAAGAACGCGCGTGTTGTACATTTGTCGCGGCCTCAACTTCGAGCCCTTGAGCGATTTTGTCGTTCAAGACACGCATGCGCTGGTGAAACTGGTGGAGTTTTTAAATCGTGTCCACGAACTTGATCGGGAATTGACGGATGAACAACTCCGCGCCCTTCTGCTCCGGACTGATTCCTGGCTCTTGTACATTCTACGAATTTATAAGGGGACCAGCTAACCATGTTGCCTGCTTTACGAATTGGGAATTTCAAAGCCTTTGCCGAACGCAGCGAATTCCAGTTCGGCTTTTGACTCTGATCTATGGTGTGAACAGTTCCGGGAAATCGACTGCGCTGCACAGCCTGATTCTTGCCCACCGTGCGCAGGGACGGGCGATCTGAATGTTCATCGCACCAACATAGGCGGCTGGTCAGGGGCGGCACTACGCCTGGAATCTGGAGTCCGGGTGCTCGACCTCGGCAGCTGTTCGGAGGAGATGCTGTGCACCTGGGCGCGTGACCACGGAGTCATCGGCACCGGCATCGATATGTGCCGGTTGTTCACCGATCAAACGAAACTCCGCGCCGAAGAACTCGGCGTAGCCGATCGAGTCAGTTTCATCCATGGCGATGCCGCCGGCTATATCGCCGACGAAAATGTCGATGTAGCGTCCTGTGTCGGTGCCACGTGGATCGGAGGGGGAGTAGCTGGCACTATCGAGCTCCTGGTGCGGAGCCTGCGCACCGGAGGGATCATCCTCATCGGCGAGCCCTATTGGCGGCAGCTACCGTAGACGGAGGATGTTGCCAAGAAATGTTTTGCCGACTCGATCTCCGACTTTCTTATGCTTCCGGAACTTCTCGCGTCCTTCGGCCGCCTTGGCTATGACGTTGTTGGGATGGTTCTGGCTGACCAAGATAGCTGGGACAGGTATGAGGCTGCCAAATGGCTCACCATGCGCCGATGGCTTGAAGCCAATCTCGACGATGAGTTTGCAAAAGAAGTTCGAGATCAACTTACTTCGGAACCCGTGCGCTACGCCGCTTACTCGCGTGAATACCTGAGGTGGGGCGTGTTCGCGCTGATGGCCCGTTGATAACGCTGAGGGCTTTTGGTTAACAGGGAGGAGAAGGGAGTTTTTGTCGAATCTGGTGTACGGGGTCTCAAGCAGCGCTCCTGTCTGGCTGATCTGTTGCCCTTACGCCGTCTTTGAAACGACGCCTTCGATCACTTCGCCGATAAGATCGAAACCCTTGATACGCTTCCACCCCTTTTATCTGACTGGATTAGCTTAAAGACCATGGCCAGTGTCGTTTCTCTCGATCCGCAGTTTCTTGTCTTTGCGGTTCTCAGCCTTACCGTCGAAAATGTAGATTCTATGGGGTTCGTGGTTCTTATGTGGATCCAGTGCACTGCAGAGCAGTCATAGAATGAGAGAAGATCTTCCCTGTCTTTTCTCAGGCAGTCCTTAACTCTTTATCCAGTGCCCGGAGCGAAAGCGACTGGGTGCCGTTGACGCACTTGATCCTTGAAGTCCCGAGTTCCGCGTCACGGTTTTCGTTGAACTTTGAACCTGGTAACTTTGAACAGGTTTTGCTATGTCACTTACCCCATTGACCATTTTTGCCATTGAACTATAATGTCATGTGGGAAATTCCCACCAGGGTGGTGATAATGAATGTCTGCTATCTCTTTGAAAGTGGATGAAAAGGGCCGGGTAACACTGCCAAACAAACTCCGAAAGAACCTCGACATCAAACCGGGCGATACGCTTTTCCTGCAGGAACAGGTTGAATACTTTGTCTTGAAAAAAGCGGTGGACCCTTTTGATGCTCTTGCGTTAGATGCATTAAGAGAGCGTACCGAAGGCAAGACCGTTGGTCTCAAGGATGTTGCATCTCAACTGGGGGTAGATCTTGAATAAGGACAAAGATCAGGAATATTCCATAGAATTTTCAACGGGTGCCGTAAAAGACCTTAAAGCCAAGGCCTGCAAACCCCATCTTAACGAAATCTTTGAAGAGATCCAGATTCTTGGAACAGAACCCCTGGCAGGTGATCTCCTTGAAGGCTCACTTGCGAAAGTCCGGTCCCTTCACTTTTCCCTAAAAGGCAGCGGTCAATGGCGCGTAGCCTACTATGTCATGACCGAGGAGAAGGTTTGCCTTATCCTCCTTGTTGCCACAAGAGAGAAGGAACCTCTGAACAAAAGACCCTGATAGTTGCAACAACAGGACCTTGACAGCCGAATCCGTTTCCTGTGGATAAGTCAGGCTATATTGGCCTTTTGAAGATCATTTCAAGGCCTTC